>Ga0247842_10001230_pt1 | contig 44184 bp, 47 predicted proteins | sample LaCruzMarch2015__3_FD_192411 | JGI IMG/M metagenome (GOLD analysis project Ga0247842, IMG submission 192411) | Freshwater microbial communities from meromictic Lake La Cruz, Castile-La Mancha, Spain - LaCruzMarch2015_19m | ecosystem: Environmental > Aquatic > Freshwater > Lake | place: Spain...
TTTCCCGTGCCTCTGCCTCAGAATATGCTGAAGCGTTCCGGGGACTGGGGATGTCAAGACGGGTTAAAAGTACGCTGAAACGGTCACGGTCCTCTGCAATATCCATTGAATCCGGACTTGTGCCGAGAATTTTTGTTGGAAGCCCGCACCTTTTGATCTCCTGTTCGATGGGCACTGCAAGGTTCACGGCATTCTGACCGCCAAACTGCACCATCACGCCATGGTAATGGTCACTTTTTAAGATGTTCATTACATCTTCGATCTGCATCGGTTCAAAAAAGAGCCGATCAGAAGTATCGAAATCCGTGGAGACCGTTTCAGGATTGTTATTCACAATATGGACTTCTACCCCTTCTTCACGCAGCGCTTTCACTGCATGCACGGTGCAGTAATCAAATTCAATTCCCTGACCGATACGGATCGGACCGGATCCCAAAATAAGCACCTTCTGGCGGTCGTTGGGTTCAATTTCAGAGACAGAATCATACGTTGAGTAGAAATACGGGGTGACGGCAGGGAATTCTGCGGCACAGGTATCCACCATCTTATAAGACGGCAAACCAACAATTTTTTCAATCTCATCCTCAGTTTTACCCGTAATTTTTGCCATTTCGGCATTAGAGAACCCCATTTTTTTCCCGGCAATTATATCCGGTACCTTGCTGGAGGCAACCAGTTGCTTCTCCATATCGACAATATTTTTTATCTTTTCCAAAAAAAACGGCGTGATCGAAGTGAGTTGCACAATCTCATCGAGAGAAAATCCCTGCCGGAATGCATCAAAGAGGCAGTGGAACCGCTCGTCAGTCGGGCGCGAGAGGATCATTCGTATCTCGCTCGGGCTCGTGTGTTCCCGGACATCGGTATCGAGCGATCTCTTTGCTTTCAGAAACGCTTCTTCGAGCGTCCTGCCGATCGCCATTACCTCTCCTGTGCTTTTCATGGATGTGGAAAGTGTCCGGTCAGCGCCTTTGAACTTATCAAACGGCCAGCGCGGGACTTTTACCACAATATAATCAATCGATGGTTCAAACGACGCCTTGGTGCAGCCGGTTACCATGTTGGTAATTTCGTCGAGATTCATGCCGATTGCAATTTTTGCCGCCACCCGCGCGATCGGGTAGCCGGTGGCTTTTGAGGCAAGAGCAGATGAACGGGAAACCCGTGGGTTGACCTCAATGACACGGTAATCCCCGTTTTGGTACGCAAACTGGATATTACACCCACCCTGAACGTCAAGAGCGCGGATGATTTTTATCGCAGCGCTGCGCAGGGTCTGGAACTCGTCATCCCGCAGGGTCAGGATCGGAGCGACGACCACACTTTCACCGGTGTGGATCCCCATCGGGTCGACATTTTCCATACCGCAGATGATGACGCAGGTATCTGCGGAATCTCTCATTACTTCAAATTCAATCTCCTTCCAGCCCAGCACACTTTCTTCGATTAAGACCTGGTGAATCCTGGAACGGGAGAGCCCCAGTTCAACAATCCTCATCAATTCATCTTTTGTCCGCGCAATCCCGCCACCGGCGCCGCCCATCGTATAGGCAGGGCGCACGACAGAGGGGAGCCCGATTTCCCGGATTGCATCTTCAATCTTGGTTAAGGAGGTGAGGATCGTGCTCTTCGGCACAGGTTCCCCGATATCATTCATGAGATCCCGGAACTTCTCCCGGTCCTCTCCTTTATAGATTGCTTCAAGGGGAGTGCCGAGAATTTCCACCCCGACTAGCGCACCCATCTCGGCGAGTTCTGCGGTGAGGTTGAGACCGGTCTGCCCCCCCATGCCGGAAAGAATGCCATCCGGCTTTTCTTTTTCAATGATCTTTGCGATGACGTCTGAACGCAGCGGTTCGATATAGATGACATCGGCAGTCTCCGGGTCTGTCATAATAGTTGCCGGATTGGAATTGACCAACACGACGCTGACACCTTCTTCACGCAGTGAACGGCATGCCTGTGTTCCCGAGAAGTCAAACTCTGCTGCCTGCCCGATCTGGATCGGTCCTGACCCGATGATCAGCACTTTTTTGATATGCTCTTTTTTTGGCATCAGCTGATCCTCCTGAAAAGTGAATCAAAGAAGGGCAGTTCCGTATCGCGCGGTCCGCCGTGCGCTTCCGGGTGGAACTGGACACACGTCAGGTTCAGATCGTCGTTCAAAAAACCTTCGACTGTGTCGTCATTCACATTCGAATATGATACGGAACAGCCCTCTGGCAGGGAGTCTCCATCAACGGCAAAACCATGGTTCTGTGTTGTGATGAATATTCGCCCGTTCATATCCCGCACCGGCTGGTTAGCCCCACGGTGCCCGAACTTGAGCTTGTACGTATCTCCACCAAGTGCAAGTGCAGAGATCTGGTTGCCCATGCAGATGCCGAAAATGGGCAGCTGCCCGAGCAGTTCCTTTACACAGCGTATTGCAGCGGTCGCACGCTTGGGGTCACCAGGACCGTTGCTGATGAAAAGGGCATCGGGTTTACATGCAAGGATTACATCTGATGTTACGTCATGGGGGAATATGCAGAGGTCTCCTTTGCGGGTGGCAAGACTTGTGATCATATTTTTCTTGATCCCGAGATCGATTATGGCGATCCGTCTTCCTTTTCCTGAAATGTGGTACGGCGCCTTGCAGGACACCGCTGGTACTGGTGTTGTGTCAGAGATATCAGGAGCCTTTCGTGCGAGAGCAACAGCAGCCTGCCCGTCTTCAGATCCCACAACGAGCGCGGCTTTCATGGTACCGTGCATCCGGGTTTTGATGGTAAGTGCACGGGTATCAACACCCTGGATGCCTAAAAGTTCGTGCTCCTCAAAATAAGTCCGTATTGACGGTTGGGCGGCGGGTTTATCGCAGATCTCTTTTGCGATGCAGCCAAGAGCACTCACGCGGGGGTTCTGGAAATTCTGTTCATCGACACCGTAGTTGCCGATTAAAGGAAACGTAAACATCAGGATCTGCCCGAAATAACTGGGGTCAGTGAGTGACTCCATGTACCCGGTCATCTGCGTGTTAAAGACAAGCTCCCCGGAACACTCGCCTTCAACACCAAATCCATCCCCGACAACAAATTCACCATCCTCAAGACCCAGAACCGCCTTCATGATTTCCATATCATATGCGCCTGATATGTTATTAACGATAATGCAGTGATCACAGGACAGAAGGAAGAGCCCGGGGTGTAGCAAAGGATATACATAAAAAGATTGACGGTCGATATTCAATTATCTCATCGATTATGGAGAGTAGACAACATGGGAACGTTTGGAAGAAAAATTGTGGATGCTGATGTTGAGGAACTGGTCAAACTCCTTAACAAAGCATATTCCGATGAATGGCTTGCATACTACCAGTACTGGATTGGTTCCAAGATTGTGCGGGGACCCAACAAGGAAGCGGTGATCGCCGAACTTACCCTTCATGCCACAGAAGAACTGGGGCATGCCACGTTACTCACTACCCGTATCATCCAGCTTGGCGGCACGCCGGTAACAAAACCACAGGAATGGTTCAAACTCACCAACTGCGGATATGATGCACCTGATGATCCATCTGTGTTCAAAGTGCTCGAACAGAACATCAAAGGGGAACAGTGTGCGATAAAATCCTACAACAGTCTTCTCAAAAAGACGAAAGACAAGGATCCAATCACCTACAATATTGTTCTTGGCATCCTCCAGATGGAAGTCGAACACGAGGAGGATCTCCAGGCGCTTCTCGAAGATATCAATGTTATAATGAAGAAGCGGTAAGCCGGTTCTTTTTATTTTTTTTGCGACAGGCGAATCACGGGAGCGTTTTTCCCGGTATCGTGGCGTAAAAAGATCCATTGCTTTATTTCGTAATTCTGCATGTGGTGCAAAAAGAACGGAGGATTTTATCCGTCACTGGAGAAAAGAATCGAATCCGGTTACGGGGGATACACCAGGTAACTCTCCGCACGTTTCCATTTTATATAGTATTCATCTCAATTTCCCTAGAGGGGAACTGGATATTTTATGGTCATTGAACACGTAAACGGGAAAAAAACGGGCACGGTGATGCTGTATGCGCTCTCCACCTGCCAATGGTGTGCGAAAACAAAAGATCTCTTAAAAGAACTGGGTATTGCATTCGATTATGTGTATGTCGATCTCGTCGAGGGAAAAGAGCAGGATGACATGATAAACGCGATCGAGCGTGTGAACCCGAAAGGTTCGTTCCCGACTTTGGTCATCAATGAAAAGCGCTGCATAGTCGGATTCCGCGAACAGGAGATACGGGAGGCATTCGGTCAATGAACCCTGTTGAAGTGAACGAGCCCGAAGTTAACCAGAACTACGATACCCTGAAGAGCGATGCGGAAGAAGGGGGTTACCGGCTGAATCCGGATATCGGATTTGTTAAAAACCTCGTGCGGGGACTCTTAAAAAACGAACTCAGGTACGGTTACCGTGCCTGCCCGTGCCGGCTCGCTTCCGGTAAAAAGGATGATGACCTTGATATCATCTGCCCCTGTGATTACCGCGATCCTGATCTCGACAATTTCGGCACCTGTTACTGTGCCCTCTATGTTACTGAACCCGTCCTTTCGGGACAGCAGAAACTTACGCCCATTCCGGAACGACGCCCATCCCGTGCAGAGCGGAAAAATAAAAAAGCAGATCAACCGGCAGCAGCACGGAGCGCCCTCACTACCCTACCCTACCCGGTCTGGAGGTGCAAGGTCTGCGGGTATCTCTGCGCCCGGGATCAGCCACCGGGGATATGCCCCGTATGCAAGGCAAAAAAGGATCGGTTCGAGCGGTTCATCTGAATAAACCGCTGCACTTTTCCAATGAAAATGCCTTCCGGTGTTACATTGATGCCAATGAAAATACACCTTTCAATCCCTTTTGGTGGCGGTGCCTGGCTTGTGGTGCAATGCTGCCGGATTGAGTGGGTCGGATCCTGTTCCTGCGTGCGTGCGGATATATGACTTTTCACTTGACAAATGATCATAGTATAGACCGGACTTTTCTGCGCTTCATACTGCTTCCTGCATCCTGTTGGTGAGTGCCCGGAATGCGGGTTGATGCTGCCGGATTGATATGATTGGGTTGAAAAAAAGTTATGTAGTTCTTGTATCGGAAATCTTAACCGTATTCGTCATATATTCTCCGAGATTTTTATAAGCATCATACGTTGTTGCATCGGATGAAGATAGTTCAAATGCATATCCGTAACGTAAAGTAACAGTCCAGTATTTGAACAGTTTTGCTTTGTTTGGAATGGTAACAGTCTGTTTTAAACAAGTATGAATGTTATCAATTAAACATTTCCTATCAATTCCGGTAATACTTTTTGGATCATATTCTGGGAATTGCCACCGGACCTGATCATATACCCAATCGTTCTGGTCGCTTATTCTCCACGCATTTACACCGATATCCCACGTTGTTATATTGTATGCCACCGTTTTACCGGGATTATATATTGTAACTTGATTCACAAGTTTATTGTTTGTCAGTCGCGTCAGTTCAAGATCGTGTTCAGATGTGGCTTCAACAGTCCATGTATTAGGGTACTTAATCGAAACAAACCTATCTGCAAACGTTAAAAACACAATATCGTCTATTATCGTGGTATCTGGGATTACTGTTGGTTTTACAGTAACATTTTTTATAATAGTTACATCAGGAGTGACGGTAGTTGAAATTATAGTTTGAATTGGCGTTTGTATTATTGTTGGAATTGTTGTGATTGTTGGTGAGGGTGTTGCGGTTGGTGCAGCAACGACATTTTGATTTCCGCTGGTGCATCCGGCAGTTATCAGAACTACCACCAGCAAAAGGACAAAAAGAAGATATTTCATATTTTCCACTTTCATTTGAATAAAGATATATTTTTGTATTTAATGATGGAGAGTGCAGGGTGATCACTTATCCAGCGGGGGATGCAGGCGGATGCCGATGCGGTGATTGAGGCGTTCGGGAAAAACGAGCAGGTGATGAAGGTAATTTGAGCTTTATTTATTGCAATTATCGGGCTTGTGATCACGAAGGTTCTGGACCCGGGCATGGCGCGACAGGTGGTGGGGGTGATGACGAGTGGGGGGCTGTGAGGGTTGGATTCGAAAGAGTGGGGATGATTGCCGGTGGGTGTGTTACCGCAATTAAGAGAAGTCCTCGATATGCGGGGGTCAATTACTGTGAATGGATATGAAACCTTACTCCCAATTCACGCAACATGCCAAATGTGTCCATATACGGAACACCGACGCCTTTGCAAGCATTCGGGATCTTAATCTCTCTTTTACCAACCGGATCATACTGCTCATGAGTAACAACAATGCAGCTCTTAGCCAAAGCAAAAGCAATCAACCAACCATCCGCACTTCTAGCGAATTCAGCTTGTGCGCCATCTGTGTAATGATTCTGACCTTGGGCCCAAACCATGACAATTGCATAAGCATCAATTACATCTTGTTGTCTCGTCGATTCAAACCACTGGTGATAATTTCTACCGACCCATATCTTGAGTTCATCGTTAACCCGATCAATTTCTACTTTGATTTTGTCAATGCTTCTGACATGTCCATTCGTAGCGTGTTTAATTAAAGCGTTCCAATAGCCTGGGGCAATATCAAAAGCGTAATACCGTTTTGCTGCCTCAATGAACACATTTGCATCAAGAAGAAAAATCTTTAGGGGGGTCATTTTGATCAGCCCAACCCAAGTGTCTTCGCATATCTCTCGAAGGTCACACCATACAAACCCGTCAATTTATATGCATCTCGATAAAGAAGACGTCCTTCTCTCGTTGCGCTGATAACCGCCATTGCGAAATGATGATCGATTCGCAAATTCTGACTGGCATAGAAATTGCCACCGCCATCTGACTTTTTAGTAGTGTCGCGAATTTCGCGTTCGTAGTTATGATAAAACTTACTAAACTCGTCGTTCTTTATGAGCCCGAGATTGAGCGTTCTATAGGCAGCAACGAGTTCGCTTACCTTGAAATGTTGAGCGATAACCAAAAAAGGCTCTGGCTCATCCTTTATCGAGGGCCACAATTTATGTAGTTGTTTAGCTGGGATCAGGAATTCCGCAGCGACATGATTACTCGCTCTTTCAATTGCATCGTCAGCTGGGCGAAGTTCCTTCAAATCGAAGACGGCACTCTTTCCAAACCAAATATGTACCAGTTCATGCGCCAAGGTAAACATCTGTGCTGCCTTCCCATCGGCATTATTGACAAATACCAGAGGTGCATAATCATCCACAAGAACAAAGCCTCGAAATTCGGTAACCTCCAATTTGCGATGTGGGTTGTTTCCAACGATACCATTCACAAACACGAGGATGCCAGTCTCCTCTATTTTTATCCTTAACTCCTGCAACGCCTTGGTCCAGTTGGGCTGTTCAGATGCCCACGTATCTGATAACCCCAGAGTACGTTTGATCTCGCTTGCAACATGCTCAGGTTTATCTCCAGGATTTGCCGAATGGATAAAGGTCAGCGGTTTGTGACCTTGTTCATGGAGGTATTCACGCATCCAGCCTTGACGTTGCTCCATCAACTGGATGGTCTCAATCAAATTGGGGCTGGGATGTTGATCGGATTGTTGATTACCCAAGGTTCGGAAATGGGGGATAGATAGTTGCTCAGTTGGAGGTTTTGATAGAAAGAAAAATCCAAGTGGTGTCGATGTTTCCTTTGCGAGTTTCTCGACTTCTGGAAGTGACGGTCGACTCTCACCTTTCAGCCACTTCGTTAGCTTCGGCAGGGTACGCTGGAGTTCGTCTACACCGCGACCCGAACGGGTCATCGCCCAACGAAGAATTGGTTCACTTATGGGGACTTGGGTTCTAGCGGGACGTCTATTGTCCTCCCAACCCCCCTTTTTTTCCCCATCACCCGTCATGATTCAAGTTCCTAATTTTAGTCTATTCATTTATCTATTATTAATTCCTCTCTCATCCATAATCAAAGGGATACACTTGGGATCACCATCCCTTTCTCAGCGTCTCCTGCATCTCAACCTTATCCAACACTGTGCTGCATTCATCCCACGGTATTTTTTCCAAGGGTCGTTCATATTTTAACTCGAACGCATGTTTCGGCTATGGGCTGAAGGAGGGGCTCTGGTTCTGGAAGAGGACACCGCTTACGTGGGACTCCATTAAGAAGATGGAGACGTTGCCTGACGATGAGAAACCGTTGTCACCGGAACTGATCTCCTCTCTTAAAGAGAAGTACCATTACTATATCATCGGGTTCGCCCTTCCCGAGGACTGCGCCCTATTAGGCTGCGGGGTGTATCTTCTCATGACGAATGCACCGGCGCTTGTTAAGGTTGGGATGTCGGTGTTTGGGTACTCAGGGTGATGGGGATGGGAGATGAGTCCCCGGAAAGGGGATATGGGGAAATCAACATCAACGCTTTTTTCGTATACTTTTATTATTGACAGATATCCGGGATATTTTACCTGGTGAGGATAGCAATTACTTTCGTGTCCGGTAACCTTGGGCGGGATGGGTGGGTTTATCCGGGTACTTCAGTTCAAGCAAATCACTCTTCACCATCTGATTGAGATAATGGGTCCTGATGGTATCCGGAGAGCGTTTCAGGAGATCGGCAATCTTATCCAGCGTCAGGAAATGGCCAGAACACAGAAGGAGAATTGTTTCCACCATCAGAGTGCGTGATACCTTTTTCCGACCCAATAATCGCTCTCCAACCAGAGCCTGCAATGCCAAATGCTCGGAGCTGTCCGGCAAATGCACGGAGCTCGGTACCAAATGCACGGAGCTCGGTACCAAATGTACGGAGCTCGGTACCAAATGCACGGAGCTGTCCGGTAAATGCACGGAGCTGTCCGGTAAATGCACGGAGCTCCCTGTAATCTGTTCCGGCAGAACACCGAGCCGGGTCTGGACTGTAGCATCTGATTCTGGCAATCCCGGTTTGGGGAATGTATACACCATTGCCCGGGTCGCCCCTGCAGACTGGAGGAATCCGCGGGTAACAAGATCCTTTAATGCCTTCGGGGGTTCTGACGACGGGGGGGCTGTGAGAGTTGGATGATTGCCGGTTAGATTTCCCCTGCCCGGTTTGGGGAGGGCGGGGGATGCTTTTTTTGAGGTTTTGGGAAACAGACAGACTAATTTCAATTACTTCGATTTTGATCGCGATGATGCGGATTTCCGGATACGATTTTTATCCTGTCTCCGCAGTATTTCCTTCTCCCGGTCGATCTCTTCGATAAGTTCCTGTTCACTGGGGAGATAGAGTTTATACCGCGATGCAAAGAGCTGGCTGTTGTCATTCAGCACTGAATACCGCACTACCGTTTCATCTTTCTCTGTGCAGAGAATGATCCCGATTGTCGGGTTGTCTTCATCCGTTTTTACCCGGTCTTCAAACAACCGCACATACATATCCATCTGTCCTATATCCTGATGTGTCAGCCTCCCAGTTTTGAGATCGATGAGTACAAAACACTTGAGGATGAAGTGGTAGAAGACAAGGTCGATATAAAATTCCGATGTTTCGGTACTGATTCTGTACTGGCGGGCAACGAACGAAAACCCTTTTCCCAGTTCCAGGAGGAACTGGTGAAGCTTGTTAATGAGCGCTTGCTCAAGATCGCGTTCAAGATACGAAGATGATGTTGGGATTTGCAGGAATTCCAGTACATACGGGTCCCTGATGAATTCCTCCGGGCGTCTGGTGAGCGATTGTGTCACTTCCTTTGCTTCGGTCACAACCGTATCCCGGTCGCGGCTTATTAGCAGTCGTTCGAAATAGAGGGAATCGATCTGGCGCAGAAGGGCCCGGACACTCCAGTTCTGGCTTATTGCTTCACCGATGTAATATTCCCGGGCGGCAGGATCCTCTACCCGCATCAGGAGCCGGTAATGCGACCAGCTCAATTCGCTACACACTGTGTAGCCTTTTTCATCTGCAGGAACTTCCCCCTCGTGGTATCCTTTGGGGAAGACAAGAAAAAACTGGCGGAAGTTTTTAAGGTTTGCAACGGAAAAACCGCGCCCGAACTCATCGGTTAGTCTCCGCCCCAGTTCTTTAAGCAGATTCTCCCCATACTTTGCCCGCTTCTCACCCTTTTGTTCATCCTCGACAATCAACTGACCGATGTTCCAGTATGCCCTGACCATCGCATGATTGACCGCTTTGTACGCGCCCTTTTGAGCATCGTGGATGATAAGCCGGATAGTGTCATACAGAGGATTTGTAACTGAAGGGCGAGAGGGCATAGGATAATTTCCGCAGGAGGATTATTGATTGTACTGAGATATGGTTCTCTTCCTTTTGCTTGTTGTTGTTTACTTTTCTTGTGTTACATGAGAGTGTTGTGCGTGCGGTCTGGAGAAGGCTGTGGGAATCTGCCTGGTTGGGTGGACGGACATCGCGCTCGCGTTCATTGTTGCGATGATTGTTTTCATGCCGCTCTTTCGTCTTCCTGCCGAAACTTATCCAGCGGGGGATGTAGGCGGATGCCGATGCTGTCATTGAGGCGTTCGGGAAGAACAAGCAGGTGATGCGGGTGGTTTGGGCTTTATTTATTGCCATTGCCGGGCTTGTGATCACGAAGGTTCTGGACCCGGGCATGGCGCAACGGGTGATGGGGGTGCTGACGACGGGGGGGTTGTGAGGGTTGAATGATAGCCGGTTAGATTTCCCCTGCCCGGTTTAGAGAGGGCGGGGAGGCTTTTTTTTGGGGTTTTTGCCCACAGATTTTGTTTGTCTGATGGCGTAGGCTAAACAGTTACAGTGACAGAACGTATCGGAAAAAATATAGAGCACGGAATTAAATTCAACGCATCGAAGTGATTGTAAAGGCTGGAAATGTTAGTGACGGTGCAGGAAGGATATACGAGGGAGAATGGATATGAAACGCACGACTGATGTCACCCTGCGGGACTCCACGCTCCCGGCAGGTTACCCGGAGTTTATTGCCGAACTGAAAGCCAGAATTCGCTCTGCCCAAGTGAGAGCAGTGGTTTCCGTCAACCGCGAGTTGATCCTTCTCTACTGGCAGATTGGAAGTGATATCCTGGCACGACAGCAGACTGAGGGTTGGGGGGCGAAGGTGATTGATCGCCTCTCACGGGATCTGATACACGAGTTTCCTGATATGAAAGGGTTCTCGGTCAGGAACCTGAAATATATGCGGAAGTTCGCGGAGACGTATCGCGATGCCTCAATTGTGCAGCAGCTTGCTGCACAAATCCCCTGGTTCCACAACTGTGTTATTCTGGATCAAATTTCCGATCCTGATGAGCGGGAATGGTATATCCGGCAGACGATCCAAAACGGATGGAGCCGGAATGTGCTGGTGCACCAGATTGAAAGCGGGCTTTTTTTACGCACCGGAACAGCGGTGACCAATTTTGCGGCAACGCTTCCTGCTCCGCAATCGGATCTCGCTCGCGACACGATTAAAGATCCGTATATCTTTGATTTTCTCGGTCTGGGTTCTGATGTTTCCGAGCGGGAACTTCACCAATCGCTTCTGGAGCGGTTGCGTGACTTCCTGATCGAACTGGGAATCGGGTTTGCATTTGTTGGGAGCGAATACCATCTCGCGGTTGGAGACCAGGACTACTATCTGGATCTGCTGTTCTATCACACCCGGCTCCATTGTTATGTGGTGATCGAGCTGAAGATTGGGGCATTCATTCCGGAGTACGCGGGGAAACTGAACTTTTATCTTTCGGCGGTGGACGATCTGATGCGCAGTGGTGCTGCTGATCAACCGAGTATCGGCATCCTGCTATGCAAAGATAAAAACCGGGTGATCGCGGAATATGCTCTCCGGGATATGACCAAGCCGATGGCGGTGGCGACATACCGGTTGGCATCACGGGTCCCTGCAGGACTCAAAGGCAAGATGCCGACGGTCAAAGAGCTGGAGGAGGCAATCGGAAGTGGGAGTATTGCCGAGCAGAATCAAGTGAATGATCAAAAACCATCTCCGAAAAGATCTGAAGACCCCCTATGAACGATAATAACAATATCAGGCTTGCATTTTCTGTGCATGCATCACCGGGACAGTTTGCCCTTCTTCCGGGACCTGAAGTAAGGTAGGGATAAACGATACACCACTCTTATCATCTGAACTGAACAAAAAATAAAAAACGAGAATGCGACGACATTTCCTGATTTTGGAGAACAACGCGATTGAATGAATTTTGAATTTGAGTCTGAATTTAGAGAAATGGAAAAAACAGGGGAAAATTGAGTGATTCCCGAAAAGCGGGCGTGTTCGCGGTCCCTGCCAGGATCTATCTCGCGGGAAGAACAGGGATCGCCCTCGCATTTATCATGAGTTTCCGGATTATTCCGGGCACTCCGGGCAGATCAGATCCTTTTTCCGGAATCTTTTACAAGGAAATTGTACTGGAAAAAGATCCCGGAAATGGCACTCAAAGTGCCCGGAGTGCCTGGAAAGATGGAGCGAATGTGTAGGTGGAGAGGCTCATCACAGATGGAACGGTAAAACAATCATGGCAGTCAGCCCCCTGGCAGTACTGCCCGGAATGCAGGCTGATGCTGCCGGATTGATACGATTGGGTTGAAAAAAAGTTATGTGGTTCTGGTATCAGAAATTTCAATTGTATTTGTCATATACTCCCCGAGATTTTTATAGTTATCAAATATCGTTGCATTTGCCGAAGATAGTTCAAATGTATATCCGTAATGCGAAGTAACGGTTTTGTATCTGAACAATTTTATTATATTCGGAATGGTAACGGTGTATTTCATACAACTTGAGATCCCATCAATCGAGCATTCTTTATCCAATCCCGTAATACTTCTCGGATCATTGTTGGGGAATTGCGCTTGAACTTCTTCATATACCCAAACGGGGTTTTCATTTATTATCCATGCTCCGGTGCCAATCTTTTCTACCGATACCTTGTATGCTACTGTTTTATTGGGATTTGATATCGTAACCCACGGTGTTGTTGGCTTAGTAATTTCCTCATTAAACCATTTATAACAAAAATCCCGCACTGGTTTACATTTCTGAGATCCGAAGTCAACTGTACAATTGTTTAAGTAAAACATTCTGGGGAACTCTTGTAAACATAACATGGTAGAATTATATGCGGATCTGTTTTCGGCAGTCCATGTATTAGGGTACTTAATCGAAACGAACCTATCTAACCACGTTGAAAATACAATATCGTCTATTACCGCAGTATCTTGTATTGCCGTTGGTTTTGCAGTAACATTTTTTACAATTGTTACATTAGGAGTGCCGGTAATGACGGCAGTTTGAATTAAAGTTGGTATTATTGTTGGAATTATTGTGATTGTTGATGCGGGTGTTGCGGTTGGTGCAGCAACGACATTTTGATTCCCGCTGATGCATCCGGCAGTTATCAGAACTACCACCAGCAAAAGGACAAAAAGAAGATATTTCATATTTTTCACTTTCATTTGAATGGCGATATATTTTTGTATTTAATGATGAAGATTGCAGGGTGATTACTTATCCAGCATTGACGGCAGACCGCGCCATTGCACTGTACGGGCATCCGGCATCCTTTGTGTGTGAAACTATGCAGCGATTATCGTAACAATATCCTTATCGTAGAATCGTCCATCAATGATTATCATAAACTAATGGGGAGGGAAAATAGTATGGCGAAATTTTGTCCTGATTACGGGTATCCATTTGTCAGTGAAACATCAAAACTGAATTTTAGAGTGAAGGGAGAGATACCGTGAAGAAAAAACTGATGAGCCTGCTTATTGTCCTGATGCTGTGCGTGATATGTACAGTCAGCATCACGATGGCGGCGGTTGAGGAAACTGTGACGACCACGGCTGAAGCCACGAAGCAATTGACAATATTACCTACTGCCCCACCTACCACCATCCCAACAGCCATCCCAACGATGGTTCCTGCAACACCTCTCCCTTCAGAATCCACAACCGTGCTCAATGAAACAGCGTCAGTGATGCCAGTATCGGCAGATGCTGCAGTATCGACATACACCCAAACAGCACTGAAAATCCAAGCTGGCGGTGCATCGGTGTATATGGGTGAGCAGGGTTTAGACCTAACTGGCACTCTGACTGCTGCACGTGCAGTTGCAGTTCCTGCAACTACGAGCACCCAGATTGGCTGGTGGGCATCGGCAGCAGTTATTACGACGACAGCGCCTACAAATTCTATTGATTTGGCGGGACAGTATGTCAATTACCAAATAAATCCAGCCACCTTTGTTGGATACACAGGGTACTGGTATCTGTTAACAACTAACGGGCAAGCAGCTGTGGACTATTCTGGTAGACCGGTTGTTGTGTTCAACGTTAAAGATCCATCTCTTGCCATTAAGGTATGGAACTATGACAATAGCGCTGATGTATCCGATGGATCAGTTACCCAGGGCAAGCATCTCGGATTCCAGATTGACACCAACATGTACTCGGCACTTGATGCCAGGTACAGAGCACCAGTTTACAACAGACCGGGTGTGAATGCTGACAATGCTGGTGATGGTTACATGATGATCCGGGTGAAAGATGTGTCAGGAACCACATTAACCAGTTTATATAGTTCCGATGGCATTCTTAAAACACTTACATACCTGAATGTGTCTACTCAGCCGTATAAATGGGGTACTGAATTTGGTAACAACTATAACTGGGACACCGGCTCTAAAGTAAGCGCCAGCAATCAGTATGTCTACCCGACAGGCACCTACACAGTCTACGCAGAGTCTTGGCTGAACAACATAGAGGAAAACTACAAGAACGGTGGTTCATATTACACCGGAAAGACCATATCAGAAACCAGGACCGTCACCATATTAGAGGCGCCACCTGAACCCGAACCGGTCAATTCGACATACACCCAAACAGCACTGAAAATCCAAGCTGGCGGTGCATCGGTGTATATGGGTGAGCAGGGTTTAGACCTAACTGGCACTCTGACTGCCGCACGTGCAGTTGCAGTTCCTGCAACTACGAACACCCAGATTGGCTGGTGGGCATCAGCAGCAGTTATTACGACGACCGCGCCTACAAATTCTATTGATTTGGCGGGACAGTATGTCAATTACCAAATAAATCCAGCCACCTTTGTTGGATACACAGGGTACTGGTATCTGTTAACAACTAACGGGCAAGCAGCCGTGGACTATTCTGGTAGACCGGTTGTTGTGTTCAACGTTAAAGATCCATCTCTTGCCATTAAGGTATGGAACTATGACAATAGCGCTGATGTATCCGATGGATCAGTTACCCAGGGCAAGCATCTCGGATTCCAGATTGACACCAACATGTACTCGGCACTTGATGCCAGGTACAGAGCACCAGTTTACAACAGACCGGGTGTGAATGCTGACAATGCTGGTGATGGTTACATGATGATCCGGGTGAAAGATGTGTCAGGAACCACATTAACCAGTTTATATAGTTCCGATGGCATTCTTAAAACACTTACATACCTGAATGTGTCTACTCAGCCGTATAAATGGGGTACTGAATTTGGTAACAACTATAACTGGGACACCGGCTCTAAAGTAAGCGCCAGCAATCAGTATGTCTACCCGACAGGCACCTACACCGTCTACGCAGAGTCTTGGCTGAACAACATGAAGGAAAACTACAAGAACGGTGGTTCATATTACACCGGAAAGACCATATCAGAAACCAGGACCGTCACCATATTAGAGGCACCGCCTGAACCCGAACCGGTTGCAGCATTCACTGGCACTCCCACCACCGGCACCGCACCGCTCACTGTCACATTCACAGATAGCTCAACGAACACGCCGACATCATGGTTATGGAACTTCGGCGATAGTTCATCAGTGAATGCCACAGTGAAGAACCCGGTTCACACCTATACCAGTGCCAGTACCTACACGGTCTCACTGACCGCAACGAATGCAGCCGGGTCGAATACCAAAACGGTTGCTAACTATATCACGGTGACTGCTCCATCCAGTGTTGATAATGTGGGCGTTTTCCGCGGTGGTGTGTTCTATCGCAACGGTGCTGACGCGATTGTGTATGGTCTCTCAACTGATACACCGGTAGTCGGCGACTGGAATGGAGACGGCATGTCTGAAGTTGGCGTGTTCCGTGGAGGGGTGTTCTATCGCAACGGTGCTGACGCGATTGTGTATGGTCTCTCAACTGATACACCGGTAGTCGGCGACTGGAATGGAGACGGCATGTCTGAAGTTGGCGTGTTCCGTGGAGGGGTGTTCTATCGCAACGGTGCTGACGCGATTGTGTATGGTCTACCAACGGACACACCGGTAATCGGCGACTGGAATGGAGACGGCATGTCTGAAGTTGGCGTGTTCCGTGGAGGGGTGTTCTATCGCAACGGTGCTGACGCGATTGTGTATGGTCTACCAACGGACACACCGGTAATCGGCGACTGGAATGGAGACGGCATGTCTGAAGTTGGCGTGTTCCGTGGAGGGGTGTTCTATCGCAACGGTGCTGACGCGATTGTGTATGGTCTACCAACGGACACACCGGTAATCGGCGACTGGAACGGAGATGGCATGTCTGAAGTTGGCGTGTTCCGTGGAGGGGTGTTCTATCGTAATGGTGCTGACGCGATTGTGTATGGTCTCTCAACGGACACACCGGTAATTGGCAAGTGGACGTAAACTGTAAAATAAGAAGATGTGGGGAAAAATCCCCACAAATATTTTTTTGGAATGTTTCAGTATTAGAGATACTTTCCCCGATCTGAGCGATTTTCCCTGCGCTCATAATAGCGGTGACCGGATGCACTGATCCTTTTGCCTGGTCTCTGGGCTTGATACAGTTTATCAATCGCCTCGTTGCTGAACTTGCCAGTCTGCCGCAATGTATCCTTCCTGCGGACCTGCTCACGCTTCCTTTCATCTGCTTGTTGGTGTAAGGCTTCCACACCCCTACTCCGTGAGCTGATGCCTAGCTGCCGGGCAATGTTGGTTTTGTTCTCTGACAGGGTGAGCCTGGAATCAATGTTTGCTTTGAATTTCGAATAATTGTAACCTCCATTCAAACCGGAAAATGCTCTTTTCCCAACCCTGATATAATTCCCGCACCAAACATTCCCGGCATGGCAGGCAAAATCAAAATCGAAATTATCGGTCTGAAAAATTCAGAGTGTTCTCCGTTTCCCTGTGATGAGACCCGCACCTGCGGGCTTGAGGGATGCTCGCCGTCGGGATCGCTGGTAACGTCATTTGAGGAGTTGAAAAGAGTACTGCAGCAGCACTACGGGAATCGGGTGGATTGCCAGCTCACCCTGATCGATGACGGCGCCCCGGCACATATCAGAAAAATCCTTGAGACTGATTATCCCCCGATCCCGATGGTGCTCGTCAATGGGCGGTTGACACGGATCGGACGTGTCGTGCTCGACCGGATAAAAAATGAGATTGAAAAAGAACTCTGATCTCACACAATTTTGGTGAGCGTACCGGTCTCCAGGTTGTAGTAAAGACCGTGTATCTGAATTGATTTTTTTGCAAGAGCATCTTTAACGAGAGGATATTTCTTTAAGTGTTCGATCTGGAGCCGGACATTTTCCTGCTCGATCATGGTAGACCGGTTTTTGAACTCTTCCGGTGTTGACGGTTTTTTGATCTTTGCATCGACGCGCTCCTTTGCCTCGGTTGCGTTGTTGAGCCAGAGTGGGATATAGACATCGTCTGTTTCTTTGTCAAGCGCTTTTATGGCGCCGCAATCGGAATGCCCGCAGATGACGATGTGCTGGACCTTTAAGTGCTTGACCGCATATTCAAGGACGGTTGCAAAGTTCCAGTCATGTATCGGCGCGACGTTTCCTATGTTGCGCTGGATGAAGAGCACGCCCGGTGGTGAATTTGTGATGTGTCCGGTCTGAATCCTCGAATCTGAGCACCCAATCCAGAGCACGGACGGTTTCTGTCCTTTTGCGAGTTCGTTGTAGCGCTGGATGTTATTCTTGAAATCCGTTTCGCGGAATTTTTTATTTCCTGACAGTAATTGATCGATCATGACTAATCTTCTCCATTTCTTCCTGCATGCGTCGCACCCGTACCGGATGCAGATGCTCTAATTTTTCCATGGGTTACAAATCAATTAACCTTTCGGAATTGTTCCGGGAAAACACGTTTTTTATTCCATGCTGTTCGGTTTTGGGAATACCAGAGGGGGATTTACCAAAAGCAACCCGCACGACCCCGGTTCTGCCAAACTCACCAGGAAAGCCACCCGTTATGTACCGGGGGGCTGCATCGCTCACGTTCTGCAAGAGAGCATGGATTTTATCGGAATGCCATTTCGGTGAGTACACAATAACGCATGTAAAAACGAGACCTGTTCACATTTTCTTTCGTGGGCGGATGAAAGAATGGAACAGTCCGGTGATCATATTGAGTTTTTTTGGGCGGAACACCCCGGAATTGACGTACCGCACATCTTCGATTGAGAAAAATGCTGTCGGGTTGGTTTTTTCAAGGTGTGCCATGATCCGTGGGACATCTACACGATTGACAAGAGAAAGTATCATCTTCACACTACCCCGGGACCCCTTCGCATCCATGGAAGTAATGCCATAATTTTCCTGCTGCATAAACGCGATAATAGATTCATTGGATTCTTCGGGGGTTACAATCCGCAAAATAACCATGCCGATGGAGAGTTTCTCTTCCAGGACAAGTCCGATGTACGTACCGGCGGCAAACCCGAAGGCAAAGGCAAAGAAGTTTGCGATATTGGCGAGATCCTTCATCACCACCTCCATGGCAAGCAGCCAGATCACAATCTCGAAGAATGCGATGATGGGGGCAAGATACTTGATCCCTTTGGAGATGTAGATGACACGGATCGTCTCAAGGCTTACATCGCAGATACGGGCGAAAAAGATGAGGAGAGGGAGGATAATCCAGGCATATATTTCAGGGCTGATAACAAAAAAAGACATTCGTTTGCCTCGTGGGTTATGGAATACTAAATTATTCAGGTATGCTCAAAGAAAGGTTCCCTGTATTCCTATATCAAAGTTATTGGAAACTATACCAAAATAAAAGAGATTTGGGAAGATATGCGTGATTGCGCGGGAAATTTCGCCCGGTTTTCTCACGCGTATTTTTTTGGGTCTGAATCAAATTTCTTCTTGCACCCGGGAGCGCAGAAATAATACGTTTTTCCCAAAAAATCGCTCGTGAACTTCGCCGTCTTTTCGTCAACGGTCATCTTGCAGATCGGATCGATTGCCACATTCGCACCTCATTTATCTTCCTTTCTTTGCTTCGGGTATATACCTTTTTAAGAGCAGGGACAGGGTGACAACGGTCACTGAACTTGCTGCCATCGCAAGGGCGGCAAGCGCCGGGTTGAACGTGATACCAAAGAACGGGTACAGCACCCCGGCACCAACCGGGATGAGTGCCGTATTGTATGCGAATGCCCAGAAGATGTTGCCCTTGATCCTGCCCATCACTTTTTTTGAGAGTTCTATTGCCGCCACTGCATCCAGAATATCATCCCGGATCAGGACGATATCCCCGCTTTCGATCGCGACATCGGTGCCGCTCCCGATTGCGATCCCCACGTCAGCCTGTGCAAGTGCAGGCGCATCGTTGATTCCATCCCCGACGAACGCAACGATCTCTCCCTTTTCCTGCAACGCTTTCACTTCCACCGCTTTGTCCTGCGGCAGTACCTCTGCTATCACGCGGTCGATCCCGATCTGGCGAGCAATCGCCCCGGCAGTGCGCCGGTTGTCTCCGGTGACCATAACGACATGAAGCCCTTTTGCCTTGAGCCTACGGATCGCGTCCCGGGTCGTCGCCTTCACCGTGTCGGCGATCGCAATCACACCTGCTATCTGTCCTGCGGCAGCGATAAAAATCACCGTTTTACCTTCCTCTTCAAAAGCAGTGACTCGTGACTCGGTATCAGCCGGGATCGGAACACTTTTTTCCTGCAGGAATATGCGGTTACCGACCAGTACTTCCTCGCCAAGTACGACCGCGGAGACTCCTTTGCCACCAAAAGTGTCGAACTTTCCCACCGGTTCAATCTTCACCCCACGGCTCTCTGCGCTCCGGACAACTGCCTGTGCAAGCGGGTGCTGCGAGTTCTTCTCGACAGCAGCAGCAAAAAGAAGAAGTGCCTCGTCGCTTATTCCAACCGGTACCAGATCGGTTACTTCCGGTCTTCCTTTTGTGAGCGTGCCGGTCTTGTCGAAGATGACGGTTGTCACTTTTTCGGCAATTTCCAGCGCCTCACCGTTTTTTATCAGGATTCCAAGCTCTGCCCCCCGTCCAACCCCCACCGTCACTGCAGTCGGTGTTGCGAGCCCGAGCGCACAGGGGCAGGCGACGACAAGCACCGATATGAGGGCAGTGAGTGCAAAGAGAAGCGGATCCGGCGGTACCGGGAACACAAAAAGCCATACGACAAATGCGAGTGCAGCAATCACGAGCACGACCGGAATAAAGTACGTAACCGCGACATCGGCAATCCGCTGGATGGGTGGTTTTGAGCCCTGTGCATCCTCGACAAGATGGATGATCTGGGCAAGCACCGTCTCTTTGCCGACTTTTTGGGCTCTCACCGAGATCACACTGTTCTGGTTGATCGTTCCCCCGACAACCCGGCTCCCTTTTTCCTTGAGCGGCGGCACGGGTTCACCGGTGATCATTGCCTCGTCAACATAACTCTCGCCAGCCACGACCTCGCCATCGACCGGCACTTTAGCGCCGGGCTTCACCACAACAATGTCGCCGACCACGACATCCTCGATCGGGATCTCGACCTCCTGCCCTTCACGTATGACGGTTGCGGTCTTTGCCCGCAGCCCCATGAGTTTTTTGATCGCTTCCGATGTCTTCCCTTTTGCCCGCGCCTCAAGATATCGCCCGAGCATGAGGAATGAGGCGAGCATGATCGCCGTGTCGTAGAACATGAATTCATGGGTAAGGATAATCCCAAACGTCCCCATCACGCTTGAAACGAACGCGACCCCGGTACCCATCGCATACATCACGTCCATATTGAGCGAGCGGTTGCGAAGCGCCATCCACGCGGCGCGGAAGATCGGGTACGCAACGTAGGCAAAGACCGGAGCCGAAATGACAAGCATCACGTACCCGAGCACCTGCATGGAGATTGGGAGGGGCACCCACATCGCGATCATGAGCGGGATGCTGACGGCAAAACCGATGGAGAAACGCATCAGCTTGTCGTGCAGATCTTTATCCCGTGCCTTCTTCTCCGCCTCCTCGCTTACTTCCCCCGCGATCCCGAGATACTGGTAGCCCGCGTCTTCGATCGCCTTCTTCATCTCATCGATCCCGGAGACCGAGGGGTTATACGTGACGTACGCTTTTTCGGTGGCAAGGTTCACGTTCGCCAAAACGACACCGGGAAGCGCCCGTAATGCCGCCTCGATGGTCTGGACGCAGGTTGCACACATCATGCCGCCGATCTTGATTGTTACCTCGCGGTTGATCACTTCGTAGCCGGCATCTTTCACTGCCTTCCCAAGTTCGGTGATCGTGATCTTTGAGGGGTCGAACTCGACATGAGCAGTGTCGGTTGCAAAATTCACCTGTGCCTTTGAAACATTGTCAAGTTTTGAGAGCGATTCCTCGATGTTGATTGCGCAGGTGGCGCAATGCATTCCTGAAATTTTTAATTCTGCTTTTTTCTTCTCCGGCTCGGGCATGGCACGCTCCAATCATAAAGGCATGTGATCAGCTGTTGTCGTAATCTCCGGTTTTATCCATATAATCTTATTGACAGGGAATTTTTTTGCAACTGTGATTCGAAACTCCGGAAGATCATGGATCAAATTAGGGATCCGATTCCCATAAACTGGCAATGTTCTGAACCCGCGAACGACGTGCCCGAATTCTACACGATTAATTATTTATAATTGCAACACAAACTAAAATTTAATGTACCAACCATCGCAGAAAATAGTGATACCGTCATGGCAGGTACATGCCGCTCCTGGTAAGCGGAAGCCATTTTTCGTATTGTAATTATTCTGAACGTTTTCCGGCATTATGGCGGAGACGGGAATAGATTTCTGACAAATTATATGGTGATTTCATGGATATGTGTGTGGAAGGATCGGCAAGTGAGTGGTTTAATTCCATGCCCGGAACGGGCAGGATCTACCATCTCATCAATGAAGCGATGGATGAAAGGAATACCCGGATCAGGATCGGTGCAATGATTGCCCTAGGGGAGACTGGCGATCCGAGAGCAGTGCGTCCCCTTGTTGACTGCTGCAATGATATGGATCCGGAAATTCGCCGGCATGCAACCGTAGCGCTCCATAAGCTGAGGAGTGGGCGTGCAGTCGATGCCTTAATCGAACGCTTAAAGGATAAGAGCGAGCAGCCGGTAACCCGTCAGCACGCAGCTGATGCACTGGCGACAATACGGAGTTTCAGTGCAATTGACGGGTTAAAGGACCGTTCTCTTGATCTGGATGAGGAACCTGCCATCAGATCATACGTCGTTGAAGTCATGGATCGGACCGGCATCCTGTGATGGGCAGGGACATTTCCCGTCATTTCTGTGATCACCATCCGGTCATATCTTCTTTTCAATCCGGTTCACCCATTCCTTTTTTGTCGGTTCGAAAAAAAATTCAGTTTTGTTCGTCTAAAATTTCTTGTATTCCAGGAGAATGGCTGTTGCATATTCAGGACTTTTCTTCGTCGGCACATAATTCAGCGCCTTGACTCGTTTGAGCAGTTCTTCTGTGATCGTGACATCATCTGTGAGTTTGAGTTTTGCCACTTCTGCAAGGATCCAGTCCAGCTGGTCGATACCGGTCTCCTTGCCGTCAACAAGAATTCGTTTCGTCGTAATCTTGTCCGGAGGGATACCCCCGCAGATTGTGCAGTAATACCCGTCATTTTCATTGCCGCCCATTCAATCACTCCTTGATCATGGTAAGAGACATCTTGAATTTTGTGATTGCTGACAGTGCATGGGGCACCTGTGCAGGAAAGATGATCGTATCTCCCTCTTTCATCTGGTACGTCTGCCCTGCAACCCACACCTCGCATTCGCCTTCAAGGATCGTCACCACCGCATCGAACGGGGCTGTATGTTCTGAGAGCCCCTCGTTCTCGTCAAAGGAGAAGATAGTGATGTTGCCTGCCTTTTGCGAGATGATCATCCGGCTCGCAACCGTGCTGTCCGAATAGTCCAGGAGATCCTTCAACCGGATGACCTTTGCGTACAGTTCCTTTCTTTTTCTGTCCTGCTTCTCTTTTGGGTCGTGTTGCTCTAATTTGTACTCCATCCTCTCCTCCTCATCCAAGTCTTTTGTACAAGAAGAATAAGAACCTGCGTCTTGTGCTCAATTCGTGCATTACTCCTGCGGGACAAAATTTTCATATGGGGAAAAGCTCGCGCCGTTTTCAGCCCGCATCTTTGCATTGTCGTCGGTTCATTGGCGGTTCGCGTGGAAGTCGGCAAGCAGACTTTCATTTCGGCTTGCCAGAACCGGCATGGTTCAATGAGGGTTTTTGTCCCTTCATTCACGGATCATTGTGAGCATCATCTTGAACCGCTGCTTTGCGAAGACCGCGTGGGGTTTATTTGCGGGCATGATGATCATCTCGCCCTGCCTGACCGTAAACGGGGCGCCCGCAATCTGTACTTCCGCCTCACCATCTGTCACGGTCATTACGGCATCATAGGGAGCCGTGTGCTCGGACAATCCTTCTCCCGTATCAAACGAGAAGATCGTGATTGTACCGGCTTTTTTAAAGACGATCATCCGGCTCGCAACCGTGCCCGGCTGGTATGCGATAAGGTCGTTTATCGTCAATACCTTCTCTTGTAAATCTTCACGAACATTATCCGGCATAAAGATCCTTCACCCGGGGATGTATGTACTCCGGTACCTGCATGGTATACCCCTGATTCCTTTTAATCCCTCATGTGGTGCGACAAAGAGATCGCGTGTGCTGGTTCTGCCCGATATACGATACTGTGTCGATGAGTTGATCCCGTTTTCTCCATAATTTTTAATCCCTGCACGGCAAATGAACCGGGCATGAAACAATCTTTTGGCGCACGCACCGTTGCCTATCCGCTCCCGGTCTTTCTTGTCGGAACATATGACAGTCATGGAAAACCGGACGCGATGCCTGCTTCATGGGGAGGCATCTGCTCCTCAGACCCACCCGGCATCGCCATCTCCATCCGCCCTTCGCGGTACACTCACCGGAACATTATGGAGAAGAGAGTGTTCACGGTCAGCATCCCATCAGTTGAACTGATGGATAAGGCAGACTTTTTCGGCATGGTTTCCGGGTCTGACACGGAGAAGTTCAAGAAGACCGGGCTGACACCCGTAAAGTCGGAACTTGTCGATGCCCCCTATGTCGGGGAATGTCCGGTTGTGCTCGAATGCCGGGTCATAAACATCGTGGAGATAGGATCTCATACGCAGTTCATCGGCGAGATCCTTGATGTAAAGATTGACGAATCGGTGCTGGGTGAAGACAAAAAGCCGGACATATCGAAGATCCGTGCACTCTGCTACGATGCGATGAGTTCTGACTATTATGTCACCGGTGAGATCGTGGGGAAAGCATTCTCTGAGGGACGAAAATACCAGAAGTGAGAACGGGGGATATCTTTTTTTAAAATAATACGGTGTTGACAATAAAAAATCAAAAAAGATGAGTGTAACGTCCCGGTCGGGCGCACTATGCCTTGATGTTCAAGGCGCTTACTCCTTTTAAGAAAGTTTAATTTCGTTCACTCATACGATTTTCCGCTCTGCTTTCAATGAAAAATCTGCATCGGTGTACCGGATTTCCGCAGTGGTTGTATCAGCGGTTATAACAATTCCGTTAAGGAACTCAACCGCTGTTAAATTTTTTTTAAAAAGACTGGACAGAATCGGGAATAATGTGATGTCATGTGCGACAACAATGAGCAAATCCCTTTCACCGGTCTCGGGAAAGGATAACAGGTTTCTTAAAATCTCATCAGAATAGTTGTGAGGATTACGTAGCGTATCCTCGGGAATCTCCTGGTCGAGCCATCTTCTGATCCCCTCGCGCCAACCTAATTCATCCCTGAGAGCAACGTACTTGTCAGGATTTACCACCGGGCTGTCTATTTCTGGCTGACAGCCTATAATCCGGACACGATTGGCCGGAGAATATGCGTCACCGATAGACTCAGCGGTCATCCTGCACCGGTGAGCGACCGTGTGCCCGAGAAACAGGTGGTTACCGGTAAAGATCTCCTTTAAGGATTCTCCGAATGCCCTGGCCTGACGGATGCCTTCGGGGGTTATTTCAACTCCTTCACGCAGATTTTCAGGAATTCCGTCAAAGGAATTCCTCGCTGAATGGCGTACCAGGACTATTGTTCTCCGGTTCTTTGGTGCACTTTGGAGAAGATCCAGAACATAATCTCCGGGTTTCATTCACGACAACCCTCCGTCAGGGTTCTTTTTTCTCTCAGGGATGTTTTCATGAAAATTTTTCCCATTATTTCCTTCTGGAATGCCCGGGTAGATTCATCCTTTTATTGGTTGGTTCATAGAAATACTTTTTTCGATATATATGTCGGCTGTCTCGCCAGTTCAACCCCGCATATGGACAAATGAAAAATACCCTCGTTTCCGGGATCGATCATTCCGGCCCGGTCCCATCCGTTCCTGCTGAAGTACGGGGGCTGGCAGTGACCGGTGGTGGCGCCCCGTTTGGCTGGATTCTTGGTACAGAGGGCTTGCGAAAAATGCGCTGACGGGGAACTTTTGGTCAGGAGATCGATCGCGGGAATGGGCTGGGTTCTGCCGGTCTCAAGAATCAAAATAATAAAAGATGTCCGGATATCGCTAAAGGTAAGGTTAAAAAAAACCGTTTCGGACATCCACCTCATCAGGTAAAATCCGGAAATCATCCCTCATGCAAAATTTAATTTGCTATAAAGGATGAAGGACACGTATGAAAATTAATAGACTGAAAGTATATTGGAAGCAGATAATAGGCATATTACTTGCCAGTCTATTAATCGTATTCATCATAGGTTACGGCTTAAATCTGGGGAAAGACGTCCGTCCGCAGAGAGAATTTGAAGGCGGAAAGCTGTACAAGGCAGGGAATATCGGAGTACTTCAGCTGAGCGGCAGCTATAAAGAGATGGGCAGGCAGTATGGCGGGCTGTTAAAAGACGAGATACAGGAATTTTATACTATTGTCGTAGATGAGCACTACATTAAAGATAAGGGGCTGAAATACGAGGAGATAAAGGGTTTTTCCGAAGCGGTGTATACCCGTTACCCCGAGAAATTCAAGGCATTGATGTCCGGAATAAACGAGACTTCGGGATTACCGCTTGAAAAGATAGTTATTCTCGATCAGGTACTGGGGATACAGTTTATAATAGCGCAGCAGGGGGAGTGTTCTGCCGTTGCGACCTGGGGTGAATATACCGGAGGTAAGCCGCTAGTATTAGGAAGAAATTTGGATTTGGCGGTAGATTTTAAGGAGTTCTCCCGTTTTCTTAATGTGGTCGTATATAATCCTGTAGACGATATACCGACCGTAGTTGTATGTTATCCCGGAGAGATTACCTCATTTACCGGGATGAATGCAAACGGGGTATTCTTTGAGATTAACGAAGGGGCGAAATCCGGTGGCAACATCATCAATGAGGACCGGCTCATGTTACCCGTAGAACTGGTAAGATTCCTGACGGATTATTCTGATTTTAACGAGTTTGATGCTGCCATGAATACAACACGCTCCAACTATGCCTTTATTGTTCAGGTAGCAGACAAAGATGCAGCCTACTCGTATGAGGCATCTGTTCTTGATATTAAGAGAAGGTCGGGGCAGGAGCCAGGGTTACTTGTTGCTACAAATGATTTCGTAAATCCTGCATGGGGACTCACTCCTCCTCTTTATGCAGAGGATAAGAGCGTACAGAGGAGGGATAACCTGTTAGGATTGGCGAATACGTATAAGGGCAAGATCACTCCCGATACGATGATGCAGATAATGGATACTCCTTTTGAGGAAGGCGGGGCTACCTGGACGACCCGGACGGTATATCAGGTGGTTGTTGAACCGGCGAATAATAAGTTGTGGATGAAGACACGCGGTATCCAGGACTGGGTAGAGATAGACCTTAACAAATATTTCATACGGCAGGGAGATCATACCTGAAATAAAAATGATTACAGGAATGGCTGATGCCTGCTATATCCGGGATCTTTTTTCCAGTACAGTTTTCTCATAAGACATTCCGGAAATTAGGGTACATCTGCCCGGATTTTATTCCGGGAGAAGGCGAACACGCGGCGCTAACACCCCGGCACACCTTCCGGCTATGAATCCCGACAAGTATTCATGGCCGTTGGGCCACAGGGACCCATGGATATAAGATATCCATAGCAGGCGCTGGCCCGGCGGGTACTGGATGTGGGGTTTCAGATCAGATCCAGTGAGACTATGGCGACCCTCCTTATCTGCTCGTCCGGAGGATGATCCGGTAAATGTTCACTTATTTTTTGTTTTTATTGAACAACTGCTCAGCCGGACAACCGATCTCCCTCTGTTTGCAATACCTGCAGGCCAGTTGTCCTCTCACAAGAGCATTGCCGAAGAAACCGAGGATAAACAGAGCCACTATGAGTGTGAGGACAGTCAAGGTAAACTCCTGTATCAGGAGCATTATACCTGCGAGAACGGGAATAATAAACACCAGAAAATCAGGGACAATATCTTTCCATGTGATCTTTTTCTGGTTGAACCGCTCCGGTTGACCCCTTTGAAAGAACAGGGAGCTCAACCGCCCTTTACCAAAAGCACAGGTTTTGCCGTAATAATAACAGTCCACGCAATGCCTGCTTACTATCCGGAATTCAAGGAAAAGAATGAAAAGTACATAACCGATGACCCAGATGAGACCAAACCCGTACAGGATACATGCGCCAATAACGTAGATCAGGAGTGATAACAGATTTGATCCGATAACAATCATGGTTGGATATTTTTCATAGCAACCCGGTCCCTGCATACAGGTATAAACTAATTAAAAATATAATAAAATTTCTGCACGCACCCCGCATCAGATACTATGGAGGATTTCGAAAAACCCTGTTTTCAGATGAAGTCTCAATCAAAACTACGTAGCGAATAAGTGGTTGAATTCAGATTTCATGCGGTTAATCGATATCCTCCTCAATAATAAATTAGGAAATCCAGACGCCGCACATCAGAGTGTGATTTTGGGTTTATAGATCAGGTTACCGACGACAAGTCCGATGGCAAGAGTTATTGCCACTACAAACATGTGCATGAATTCCGTAAGCCCGAGCGCAGTGCTGCCGGCTGATATTGCCACCAGTCCCCGGAAGCCGATGCTTCCGCTGACCATAAAAACGAAAGCAGGAAGAATGACATTGGACGTTGGGCGGTTGATCCTGTCCGACCAGACATTGGCAAACACCATCGCCATAGCGGTACCCAGGAAGTTTCCCATATTATTTCCCTGGATATTGACGCCCAAGATGATTCCGACACAGGCAATCGCACAGCAGACGAGCGCCCAGAAAAGATCGCACGGCGGCGTCTGGAAGGCGATGCACAGTCCCGCGGCAAGCAGCATGGCAAACACCCAGATCCAGCCGGAGCCGATGGATCCGGCTGCCGCACTATGAACCGGCAGTATTACGCCAGTCAGGGTAACTCCCAGCCATGCCCCGGCAAAGAGCAGGACCAGGCAGATCAGTCCATTGACCAGGTTGGCAAGCCCGGAGATGTAATGTTTCGTGGTCAGCTCGATGACCCCCACGCTGATAAAGAACCCCGGGATAAGGTAAATGATCGCGGAGAGGGTTACCAGGTACACATTAATCCCCGGCACCAGGAACCCTGTCACAGCCGAGAGCACTCCCGCGACCAATGCACATAAAAATGGCGTCCAATCCGCAAATCGTCCCAGATAATGCCCCGAGAACGTCACCATGAGAAAAACAACAAGGCTGAATACTGCCGCAAGCAGGATATCCCACCAGCTCCCTTGCAGGAAACCTGCAAATCCCGCTCCGCATAATGCATAAGCGATTGCTACCATCCAATTCCGGTACGGAGGTGGCATTTCGTCAATTTCATCCAGGATTTCCGTTGCCCTCTCAAGACTGACAGTACCTGCTTCCACTTCATTTACGAGTTCGCCGACCTTTGCGAGTTTTGCCAGGTCAAACCCGGTTCCCGGCATGGAGACTAGATGCTGCTTCTGCCAGAGTTCGTCATCCTTTTTCATGAAAGTGAACGAGATGCTGGTTGGCGTGGATGAAAAAATTCCCTTGTATCCCAAGGATATTGTAACGCGAGAGAGGTAAGACTCAAGCCGTAGCGCCTGGGGGCCATATCGATGAGCGAGCGTCCCCAGTTTGATTACAAACCTGCAGGCAGATTCAAATTTCAATTCTTCTTCGGCTTCCATATCTGGCATATGCTCTCATTATCTGTTGTTGGAAATATCCCACACTATGGCACTTGAGGCGTCCGGCAGTTTACAGGGTGTTCTTGTAGATTGTTCCGGCTTTCATGATCATCTGGATATTTCTGCTGTCAGTGATCGCGGAAATATCTTTGAGAGGATCTTTCTGAAGTATGAGAATATCAGCGCAGGCCTGCTCGGATATCTCCCCCAGGTTGCCGGACTGGTTCAGCACCTCGGCATTGATCTTTGTCGCCGAGATGATCGTATCGATGGGCTTTTCGATACTGGAACGCACCTTGAATTCATTGATTTGTTCCTCCCAGAGCGGTCCGAGCAGGTCAGTACCGAACCCAATCTTTACTCCGTGTTTCCGGGCGATCTTCACGGCATCAAGTGCCTGGACCCTTACAGAGCCCAGTTTTTTGAGGCTTTCTTCGGGAAACTGGTAATCTGCGCCTCTCCGTGCGAGCGCGTCATAGGTGATGATGGTCGGAATCAGGTAGGCTTCCTTCGCCTTCATCATGGCAGCCGTCTCATCGTCGAGCAGGTTGCCATGCTCGATGGTTCTGACACCATGCTTCAGGCAGATCTGGATGGCTTTTACCGAGAGCACATGGGCAGCAATGTAGGTGCTCTTAGCCTGTGCTTCCTCATAAATCGCTGTCAGTTCCTCATCGCTGTATTGTGTATCGGTGAGGCGATCATCCGGGGATGCGACTCCTCCGGCTGCCATGATCTTGATGAATGATGCTCCTTTCCTGAGTTCTGACCGGCAGGCGCGCCGCACTTCCGTAATCCCGTCAGCGATCTGGCCAATGCTGGTTGCCGATGATTGCATTGGCGCCCCGTACTCGCCATCATAGGTCATAGCCCTGAAATCCCCGTGCCCGCCAGTCTGGCTCAAAGCCCGTCCGCAATAAAACAGTCTCGATCCCTGGATGACCCCGCTGTTGACTGCCATCGCCAGACCAAAATCGGCACCGCCTACATCCCGCATCGTGGTGAAACCTCTCTGCAATGCTTCAGTGAGGTTTTTTACTGCACAGCATGTGCTGTACGTGATGGGCAATTGCGGCGTCGCAAGGTCCACTGTCGCAGAGGTGACATGCACGTGTGCATCGATCAGACCGGGAAGAATATATTTTCCCTTAGCATCGATGACAACATCGTCGTTTCCAGCAGTGACAGGTGATGTTGTCAAAGTGGTGATTTTATCCAATTCTATAACTATGTTCTTTTTCTCGTACTGAGATGTATGGACATTCAAGATCTGGCCATTTTTGATTATCGTTTTCATTTTTACCGTCCTGTGTTTCGGGTTTACGACTCAATCGAAGGTATCTGCCAATTGATTGCCCGTACAGCATATCGTATGGCGCACAACATTCCTTTATCTGGTTTCTATAAAAAAGGCTTATATGTGGATGACGCAATCGTATTAGACCCGTTAAGACTCATACGCTCTCTTTATGTACTGCAAGAAGTATTTGGCCTCCATGAGCAACCCGGTGAAGATCTTGTTAAAGCGGTTGATGCCACTAACAATTGGCATCTTGGTCAGCAAGTCAGCAAAATCCGGTAGTTCCATCTTGCCCTCCATTGCGAATATATCTGTAATAGACTTCGCAATATTGATCAAGAGAAAACTGAGTTTCTCGCGGGCATCCGCTTCTCTATGACAAAATCATTTTAAGGGTTACGAAGCCACCACTTTCTATGACAGAGAATCTGAAGAAAAATGAATCTTCGGAACACCCTTCGGTCGTTTCGGAAATACATACCATGATGGAGGAAATAATCGCCGCAGCCGAAAATGTCGATGCCGAGAAAACGTTCTCGTACCTGACACGCGACCCGGGAGCGGTTTTCTTCCAGAACAATAAGCATTATACCCGGGACTCCCTCATCTCCCACTTTCGCGAGAAATATGGGAAGTTGCAGTCGCAGAAGTTACATGTCACGCATTCGGCAATGATCGACCTCGGCTCCGAATCCGCGATATGGATTGGTTACGGGGAAGGACTGACCGAAACGAAAGCCGGGGAGTCGATGGCATCATCCTTTACCGAGACGTGGATCTGGCAGAAAATCAAGGGCAATTGGGTAGCGACGCACTACCATGGATAGCCTGTACGAGGACGATATAGTGGGGCGGGGGACTTGGCAGTTCACAGGGTGTTCTTGTAGATCGTTCCGGCTTTCATGACCATTTTGATATTGTTGTGGTCTGTGATCGCCGAAATATCTTCGACAGGGTTTTTCCCGAGAATGAGAATATCGGCGCAGGCTTGTTCGGATATCTCACCCAGGTTTCCGGATTGATTCAGTACCTCGGCATTGATTTTTGTTGCCGAAATGATTGTGTCAATTGGCTTCTCGACGCTGGAACGCAACGTGAATTCATTGCTCTGCTCCTCCCACAGCGGTCCCAAAAGGTCTGTGCCAAATCCGATTTTTACCCCGTGTTTCCGGGCGATCTTTACTGCCTCAAGCGCCTGAACCCGCACAGAATCCAATTTGTTAATGCTCTCCTCGGGGAAATTGTATTCGGCGCCTTTTCTCGCGAGCGCGTCATAGGTGATGACGGTCGGTATCAGGTAGGCTTCTTTCGCCTTCATCATGGCAGCCGTCTCATCGTCGAGCAAATTGCCATGCTCGATGGTTCTGACACCATGCTTCAGGCAAATCTGGATTGCCTTTGCCGAGTACACATGGGCGGCTGCGTAGGTGCTCTTTGCCTGCACTTCCTCCGCAATGGCTGCAAGCTCCTCGCCGCTGTATTGAGTGTCAGTGACATTATCGCCGGGAGATGCTACCCCTCCGGCAGCCATGATCTTGATGAATGATGCACCTTTCCTGAACTCAGACCGGCAGGCACGCCGCACCTCAGTGATCCCATCGGCGATCTGCCCGATGCTGGTTGCCGATGATTCCATGGGCGCCCCGTACTTGCTATCGTAGGTCTTTGCCCTGAAATCGCCGTGTCCCCCGGTCTGGCTCAATGCCCGTCCGCAATAAAACAGTCTCGATCCCTGGATGACCCCGCTGTTGACAGCCATCGCCAGCCCAAAATCGGCACCGCCAACATCCCGCATCGTGGTGAAACCTCTCTGCAGTGCTTCCCAAAGGTTTTTCGCCGCACAGCAGGTGATGTACGTGACGGGCAATTGCGGCATCGCCAGGTCCACCGTCGCAGAGGTCACATGCACGTGTGCATCGATCAAACCCGGAAGAATGAATTTTCCCTCCGCATCGATGACAACATCGCCTTGTGCGGCAGTGAGGGGGGACTCCGTCAGGGTGGTGATTTTATCGCATTCAACAACAATGTTCTTTTTCTCGTACCGTGACGTGTGGACATTCAAGACCTGGCCATTTTTGATGATCGTTTTCATTTTAAAGTCCTTTGTTTCGGGTTCACAAATGTATCGAGATTGCTTGCACAGCACATCATGTAGCGCACAAATCTCCTTGATCTGGTTTCTACAAAAAGCCTTTGCAGGGATCATCGCAACCGTATGATACCGACTGCGTCACTAAAACGTACGACATGAGTACAATCAACAGCGACGAACACTATGCGGAGCATGGGGTGAGGAGCAGTGCAGCCGTGGGTGGGTGCCGGTGATGGCGCCCTGCCCGGGTTGCCCGGATTTAATTCCGGTAGAAGGCGAACACGCGGCGATTACATCCCGGTACACCTTCCGGCTATGAATCCCGACAAGGCGCTGGCTGGGTGGATGTGAAGAGGGGGCAGGCCGTGATCAGCGGGTCGAGCAGTATCGGAAGACCGCGAGTGACACGCTTGCATAATAAAAGGTGAACCGGGTGGCACTCAGGAATTCTTTTTCCCAAGCAATAATCGCCCTTTCTGTGTAAGGCGATATTTTTGTTTGCTGCTTTGAGGTTTGTCAGGTAGTGTCATTTCAATCAAATGATTCTGGAGAGCTGGCTGCAAGTACGTTTTTCTGAAGTGTTCTCTATCATGGAGATCAAGACGGATCTGGATGTCCTGCCGTGTCATGTCACCATCCATTATTTCGAGCAGCCGTTTGACTTCGGGAGGGACTTGCGGGGTGACTTGCGGGGTGACTTGGGGGGTGACTTGGGGGGCAAGTGGGATCCGGTATTTTGGGTGGACAGGCAATATAACCCGGAAATAGGTGTGAGTCTCGTCAAAATCAAATTTTGCGGCGGGTGAGCCATTTTCCTGCATTCCTCTTCTTATTTTGGGAATTCCGGTTCCCCGACTCTCCGCAAGTCGTAACTCTTTTAATAATTCTCCAATCCTGCGGTTTCTTGCAGGGACTTGGGGGATGCTCTGCCCGGGTTCAAAATGCTTTAACTGTATTCCTGCTACCGGTCCCGGGTAACTGATAATTTCCATTCGGTCTGCGTAAAGGTACACTTTCGTGGGTTCGGGTGTTGATTCGTAGCTCCGGTGATAAATTGCATTTACGATTGCTTCTTCCATCGCTTCGTATGGATATGGGACTGTTTTTTCGACTTCCGCCTGACCCGGAACTTTTTGTAGTAACGTACCTCCCAATGAATTGAGGTAGTTCAGGCACGATTTTATCTGTTGGTTCAATGGACCTCGGAATTCTTTTTCGTCAATTAAATTCCCGGCGTCATCGCCAAACTGCACCACTTCAATATGCGCCCCGGAAAAAAATTCGTCTGGGTCTTCACTGAAAAACAAGAGTGCGACATTCTTTGGGACTTCATGACTGTTTACGGGAACGACAATTTTCATGTCCCGGTAAATCTCTTGAATATTTGGGATTGTGTCACGGGAGAAGTAACTCCGGACGTCTTGTAAAAATTTTTTTACGAGAACCGGGGAGATGTTTTCTATTTTTCCGGTTAGACTTCTCCGGTCATCGAAGGGAATTTTGGCGGTCTGTTCGATGAGTTGTCGCTGGAGATCTCCGGTTGCTTCAATGGTTGCAGAACCACTTCTTACGTGATATCCCCTGCCTCCATGACCTCCTTTCTTTGGTGCTTCATATGGTCGGTTATCTCCGCCGGGTGCCCAGATGACGATTATGGTTTTGTCCTGGTATATTTTCGGGACAATCTGCGGGATATATTCCGGGAAGATTTTTCCTTTGCACGCCCCGACAATTTCCCGCTGAATCTTATCGCGGTTATAATCATCCAATCCTTGAGGAGGTAATACCGGATTTCCTTTGTCGTCGGTGCTAATTCCGAGAATTATGTAACCGCCATTCAGATTGTAAAGGTCATTTGCGAAAGCGGAGACCGTTCTCACAATCGCATCTTTGATATTGTCATCCCAGCCTTCTTTGAATTCCAGTCTCGATCGTTCTACGGATCGGCAATGAAGAAGATCGTCGAGATTGATTAAGATATCCTGTGGCATGAATGATGACCTTATATTGATCCTATATGATGATGGATCAAATAATACCGTATCGTCTTTTCCCATTTTGAAGGAGCTATCGGATATTTGCCACAAACATTCGCCCTCACAACTTCCCGGCAAACGCCTTCCCCAAAATCCCCCGCTTACAACCGCTCGCACCGCCGGCTCGCCACCACCACGCGCATTCGCAGCCGCACACGCCCGGCAGGAGAGGAATGGGGCGGACGACCCCAGCCTGAAATGTAGCATAAATTCGGTTGATAATCATTAAGCCCCACGAATTTTGCAGATGGCTCACAGCGAAGATTAGACGGTTCGGGCATACGTTGTACCCCATTTTTGCGAAATCAAATACCTGAAAAAATAGCCCAGATAGCCGCACAAGTTCCGTAAAACAGCCGGATTTCCTGTTTTGAACTCTATTCAGTCAAGCCCATACACGATCAAAACCCATGGAGGTATGTCAAAGGGGCCCCGGCGACAGTGAAGAACAAAGAGCACAGATGAAAGAAGAGAATGAACGGAGGAATGAATCATGACAGGAATTTTTACCAACAATGAAGAGAACAAGAAGCCGGGCCCGGACGGGTCCGGTGAAGAGGGAACAGGAAAGAATACCACGGACTCTGTGGGGATCCGTAAGGCAACACGCACGACAACCGCCCCGCGTCTGGTCGAGCGGGTGACTGCCCTGAGAGGGCAGAGTATTGCCCGGCCGCAGGAACCAAAGAGCACAAGTCGGCGCCGGACACAGCTGGACATCTATGGTAAGGATCCCGAGATCCCGTACGTGAAGTTCGAGGCAGCGGCCCGTGACATTGTCTGCTCCTTAATGGAGCGGCAGGACCGGATGAACGAGGAGATCTTCTCAAAGCTCAACGATCTCGGTTACCGAGTCGAAGATCTTGAACAGGCCCGGACCCGTGACGGGGGCGGCAGATGACCCGGGGCCGGCGCCCGCTCAATGCAATTGATGAAGCGGTAGAGATTGCCTGCCGGCGCGGGAGCGTGGAGCCGGTCTCCGGCAGGCGGGGCATTGCGTTCGATTTCATCATCATCGAACCGGACCGGGTCGTGTTTGTGAAAGTGAAACGTTCGCAGTCATCGTTTACGTATGCGCTGGAGATCCTGAACCAGTACCAACGCGAGATAGCGAGCCTTCATCAAGTGGCCTTGACAAGCGTAACCGCCCGGGAATTCTGGGTCCGGTCTCCAAACGGGACCTGGCAGTTCTTCCTGATCCGGCACGATTCCGTCCTGGAAATATGGGCTGATGGCATGTATATCCCGCGTGAATCCATCCCCGTGAGGACAGTTGACCTGTCCGGTACTCCTGCTGACGGAACAGACGACCCCGTTTCTCCGTCGGGGGATGGGGATTAACCCCCTTTTTTGGCAACTCACGGGAGAGTATCCCGGAAGGGGTAATCCGGGCCCTTTGCGGGCTCCGTTTCCCCTTTCCGGAGGTGTTTTTTGCCATATACCTGCAAAAAACCGTACACTTTTACACACTTTTTTCAAATACGCGATTTCCTTGAGATTCAGACCAAACTGGGCAATATCCTTCGAGTTATAAAACGCTAATGTACGCTATTGGGAGGCGAAACCGGAGGGGTCTGGGGGGGTAGCACGGTCGCTGTGAAAAGAAGGGCTGTTTTGGGGTTGCCCCGGGATCCTGATGATCGTTTTTTTGTTCAGGCTTTTCACCAAATTTCGGTTCGGTTGCCCCCTTTCACTGGGAAAACGATCAGATTTTTTTTGGGTGTCCGTGGCACCGTCGATGTCGACGGTACCGGAGAGTGTATCTTCGACCCCCGAATCCGGGCCCTTTACGGGCTCCGTTTCCCCTTTACGGAGGTGTTTTTTGCCATATACCTGCAAAAAAACGTACACTTTTACACACTTTTTTCAAATACGCGATTTCCTTGAGATTCAGACCAAACTGGGCAATATCCTTCGAGTTATAAAACGCTAATGTACGCTATTGGGAGGCGAAACCGGAGGTGTCTGGGGGGGTAGCACGGTCAAAGTGAAAAGATGGCCTGTTTTGGGGTTGCCCCGGGATCCTGATGATCGTTTTTTTGTTCAGGCTTTTCACCAGATTTCGGTTCGGTTGCCCCCTCTCACTGGGAAAACGATCAGATTTTTTTTGGGTGTCCGTGGCACCGTCGATGTCGACGGTACCGGAGAGTGTATCTTCGACCCCCGAATCCGGGCCCTGTGCGGGCTCTGTTTCCCCTTTACGGAGGTGTTTTTTGCCATATACCTGCAAAAAAACGTACACTTTTACACACTTTTTTAAAATACGCTGTTTCCTTGGGATTCAGACCAAACCGGGCAATATCCTTCGAGTTATAAAACGCTAATGTACGCTATTGGGAGGCAAAACGGGAGGTGCCTGGGGGGGTAGCACGGTCAAAGTGAAAAGAAGGCCTGTTTTGGGGCTCTGATCGAATAACTCTCTCGTCGGACACCGACGTGAATTTCACGCAACTTTCCGGACCCCCTGTTCATGCAAATACTCCAGGAGTTTTCGATCAAACAGGGGGTGATCTGAGTGTAAACGGGGCTCATTGACCAACGACAACCTTGCTGTCGTGCGATATCTGTCATCATTGGGGTCAAATTTCTTTTTCGGAATCTTAATCGGTTATGACCATACATCAATGATCATCACGACTTGCAGATTATCTACATAATTTCCGGGGTTTGCAATGAACAACTTCAACGACAAAGTCAATTTTATCTGGTCAATCGCAGAACTCCTTCGGGGACCCTATAAGCCCAACCAATACAAAGACGTCATGCTTCCGCTGGTTGTTCTCCGGTGTCTTGACTGCGTGCTGGAACCAACCGGTATTTCTACAAGTATGTGCCGCCGCGACCGCTGGAGGAGATTGAGGCGGATTTGCGAAAGATTGAGGATGAAATCTCTCAATTGCTCAATGGGGTAAACCGATGAAATGCCAGGATCTCTTTTTTCAGCTCAATATCCTTGATGAGCATCCGCATATTGATGCCAAGACGGCAAGCGAAGTCAGTAGCAGTGTCATGCAGACTATCTGTGCATTTGCCAACGAACCGGGATTGGGCGGGGGATATCTGCTGCTTGGGGTGAAGGAATGCGGCAAAGAAGGGGACCGGAAATATTGTGTCGCTGGCATTGATAATCCCGATAAAATTCAGCGTGATATTGCTGATCAGTGTGCGACCCGGTTCAACCGGGTGCTCCGTCCGGAATGTGCTGTTGAGGTTCTGGAAGGAAAGACGGTCATCGGTGTGTTTGTTTCGGAGATGCAACCCGGCGATAAACCCATCTATTTTAAAAAAGTGGGATTGCCCAAGGGAGCGTTCAGGAGAATCGGCTCCACCAACCAGCATTGTACAGATGATGATCTTGTGGCACTCAATCTGGAGAATAAGACCCATCCATACGATGAGACCATTCTCCCGGATACAACGGTTGCCGATCTTGATCCCGATGCTATCGCTGAATATCGTCGCAAACGAACAGAGATCGATCCGAATGCTGAGGAACTGCGCCTTGATGATGCCGGGTTGTTGGAATCATTAAACTGCCTGAAGAGACATGATGGCGTGTTAAAGCCGACTGTTGCCGGCATTATTCTTTTTGGTTCCCGTGCAGTCCTGCGAAAATATTTCCCGATGATGCGGCTTGATTATATCCGGGTTTCTGGCAGGGAATGGGTTGATGATCCGGATCATCCCTTCGATACGATTGAGATGCGTGATCCGTTATTTCGTATGATCCCGCGAGGACAATCTGCGATCATGGATGACATCCCGGTTGCGTTTTCGTTTACTCCTGAAGGGCTTACCCGGCAGGAATCCCCGCGAATTCCACCGCGTGTCATCCGCGAAGCGCTGGTCAACGCCCTGATGCACCGGAGTTACCAGATTCATGGTCCTATTGAGGTCATCCGGTATGCGAACCGGCTTGAAATCCATAATCCCGGGCATTCACTTAAACCGGTCGAACATCTTGGGGAACCTGGTTCAAAGACCCGGAACCCGAATATTGCGAGTGTTCTCCATGAAACGAATTATGCGGAGACCAAGGGCAGCGGTATCCGGGTGATGCAGCAGTTGATGGCGGAGGTAAATCTCTCTCCTCCGGTATTTGCGTCCGAACGTGAGCACGACCAGTTTACAGCAACGTTTCTCCTGCACCACTTCCTTGACAAACAGGATGTGGCATGGCTTGCGCATTTCAGGGATCTTGGCCTGAGTGATGATGAAGCCCGCATCCTTATTCATGCGAGGGAGAAAGGGGGTGTAAATAATGCAGTCTGCCGGGAATATACACGACTGGATACGCTTGGAGCGAGTGGTATCCTGAAAAGATTACGCGATTTAGGGCTTCTAAAGCAGCATCCCCATGCATCGATGACGTATTACACGCCCACTCAGAAACTGCTCCGTCCGGAAATCGCTGAACAGATCTCTTCAAGTCTGAAAGTCACTTCCGGTGGGACAACTCTCGCAGATCCTTCGGGAAGGGTACCGGAACGATTATCCGGGCGGGTGTCGGCTACACCTGAAGGCTTACCTACCAACCCCTCAACTACGTCGGGCATGTTACCTGCAATGTACACGTCCAAACCTACCATGAAAGAATCTAAACCTACCATGAAAAAGTCGACATCTAGAAAAGTTACTAGAGGCTTACCTACCAACCTCCAATCCGTACCTACCAACCCCCCAACTACGTCGGGCACGCTACCTGAAATGGACACGTCCAAACCTACCATGAAAGAGTCTAAACCTACCATGAAAAAGTCGACATCTAGAAAAGTTACTAGAGGCTTACCTACCAACCTCCAATCCGTACCTACGACGGCTGCAAAAGGCTTACCTACCCAGCTCAAGCCGTTACCTACCCAGGTCTCTAAAGGCTTACCTACCCAGCTCGATGGATTTTCTCCCAACCTCCTTGCTGAAATTCAGGCACTTGGTCTGAGAAGTCCTCCCTTTGAGGTTCAATCGGTTATTGTTCATTTGTGTAGTGTCCGTCCTTTCACCGCTGATGAACTTGCACTGATCCTGAAGCGGAACAAGAAATGGGTGAAAAGCAGTTATCTCACACCTCTGATTCGTGACGGAATTCTTGAATATACCTTCCCGGATTACCCTAATCACCCGAACCAGGCTTATCGCACGAAAAAGCGCAATGACGGGAGAGTGAACGGATAACTATGATCTCCCCTCCGTATTTTTCTGACGAAGCCATTCCGTTGAAGCGTGAGGATATCGCGGCGATTCTCAAATTTCTTCCGAAGTTTGAGAAACCGGACTTCTCGCCCGGCGCCATGCGTCCCGGTATGGACAATCATCCGGGATTTGTGTACAGCCCGGCGACAGCGAAGTTCATTAAGGCGCTGTATCATCACCGGTTCGTAGTCCGCTTTGACTGGGTGCGATGGCAGACCGAAACCAGAGAGTTTTACCTGAATCCTGAACACATCGCAGCGGCGGATATATTCACACTACGGCGACTCCTGACGATATATGTGAGGATGGATTATTTTAGCGAAGGCTCGATAGCAGAACAGTTTGAATCCGGGCAGATCGTCCGTATCCTGCGCCGTCTCCGGGATCTTGCAGGGGATACGATATGACGCTGGAGGTCTCATCACCGCACCGCTGGCGGCTCGCCACCACCACGCTCAGTTGCAACCGCACGCGAAAAAGTGCGTTGACATGGCGGACGATCTCTTGTTGTTTGGGAAGGGGCGGGAAGTGTGCCGGCATATAAAAGGCGAACACGTGGCGATCACATCCCGGCACACCTTCCGGCTATGAATCCCGACAAGGCGCTGGCTAGGTGGATGTAAAAAAAGGGGGCTTGCCATGTGCCGGTGGTGGCGCTCCGTTTGGCTGGATTCTTGGTACAAAGGGCTTGCGAAAAATGTGCGGATGGAGATTTTGGAAAACCAGATTTGCTTCCCGGCAACCCGGCAACCTGATGGTCATTTCCGGGATCTTTTTTCTTGTACAATTCTTACGAAGGACTTCCCGGAAATAGGGTCTAAGCTGCCGGGTTGCCGGGATTTTATTCCGGCAGAAGGCGAACACGTGGCGATCAATGGTGACGCTTATCGTGCCCTCTTCGGTATCCCCATGTTTGCAGATGACACACTTTATTTTTATTCAAAAAAAGTTATCCACTGAGGGATACTTCACCGGCAGGAAGCGGTCGCATACACAGTTTTTTCTGGTGAGCGTTCTGCATAACCCCATCAATTTTCCGGGAGATCTCGGCAGTGTAATATGCTTCCCCGCACTGCTCGCAGACATAAGCCGGTACATCTTTGATCACGATGACTTCCCCGGCAGCATGTGCCAGAAACTCCGTCTTTCCATCGCGGAGTTTTCCTTTACAAAAGCTGCAACGATCTGGAATCATGGTTCATTCCTCCTTCTACGGTACTCAATCCATTTGTCTTCTTCCGGGATATAAACTGTGATGACCCGGATATGATCCCTGCATAATGCGATGACTGTGTGGTATGCAACTGCATCGATAAAACCCATAATAAGAACCGATGGACACGGCTCATCATCGGGATACTCTTCAATTATCTCACCCGATAAAATTATGGAGATCAACTTATCGGTAGAGATATTACGCTCGAACATCCTGACCCGTGCGTGATGGGAGATTAGGATCTCCCCGGATTCAATCAGTTCGGTTATCCTATTGCTCTGTTTCATTTCGCATTACCCTCCACAACCGCAATTTCCTCCTCCGTTAGTCCGTACAACTCGTACACAAGTTTGTCAATCGCCCCATCCGTCGCCGCAATCTGCCGGGACAACTGCGTCTTCTCCTGTTCGAGTCGGGTGTCCTGCACCTTTTTATTGAGGTCGAGCATCTGCGTAACAAGTGCAACCATGCGGTCGTGATGGGCTTTGTCGGTCGGATCGGAGAAGTCGATGGTGCGGATTGGGAGCTGTGATACATCACAGGATGCATCAAGCGGTTTGAAAAATAAGTCAAAATAGGAAAGATTAGACATAGAGTTTTTCTTTTTTTGCAATTTTTATGGCTTCCCGGATAAGTTCACGCCCTTCTTTTGTGATTTTTGGATTCTCCATGTATTTATGAAACCTACGGGCGTCATCTCCCTCCAGCACCAGCCCAATCTCGATTGGTTTTGCCATCCCGCTCACCCCGGTTTTTTATTAGCATTATATTTCCACAGAACTATTTGAATTGTCGTGAACGGTTACAACGGCGGATCAGGCTGGCTGATACAGGCTTGGATGCAGGGTCGGCTGGATGAAGTTGGGCTTGGATGCAGGTATCCGGCGAAAGGTGCGATGCGGCATGTTTGGAAAATCGCGAACCGGGCGATCGTTGCGTGTGCCGGGAAAAATTTTGGGGAAAGTCCCGGGAAAATTTCCGGTGAAAATGTTTTGGGAAAAATTTGGTGAAGTCGATCATTAGTGGGGTGGAAATTTACGCGAATGGAATTTCGCTGAAAGTAAAGAAAGCCGAGCGAGGTGGTGCGGGGGTGAGGGAATGTTGGCATTCTTGATTTGGGGAGTCTGAACATCGCGAAGGGTTGCGACCGGATGGTGGAAAGATCGCGGTGAGTGGATCAATTTCGGATTGACGCTCTGGATCAATTTTGAGTTGCGAAAACAGCGGATGAGCCAAGTGGATTAGTTTTGGATGTGCGGATACACCTTTCGTTGAGGATCACTATCAATCGTATCCATCCTCGCTATTGAATCAAGATCCAATGAAAGAATATAATCCAGACTAACCGGTCGATAATTCGTCAATTCGGCACTAACATTGATCGTCTTTTTCTCACCGTTAATGAAGGGATAATTTTTCACATCATCGTTATGTTTATGGCCGTGTATTACCCAGCCATCCCATTTTACCGGAAGATGTTTTGGATCGTGGATGAGCAGAAAGAGATGGTCTCGATGGTTCAAAATTGCATATTCCTGAGAATTTTTCACACCGTATTCATGATTTCCTCGAATGAATTGTATTTTTCCGTTCAGCTTTGAGAGCCAATATTCCGCCGATCTTGCTCCTCTGCCAAATGCGAGATCTCCCAAAAAAAAAACGGTATTCGTATCATGGACAACATGATTCCAATTTTCAACAAGAACCGCATTCATCTCATTGACATTGGAAGACAAAAATGGCCTGGCGCAATAGTGGATGATATTCGAGTGGTCGAGATGAAGATCGCTGATGAGATAAATCGAATTCGAGTGTTCATGATAATTTTCCATCCCCTTTTTCACTCGGAATAATTTCGAAGTTCGTTGCCAATCCCATTTACTCAATGACTCCAACCTCGACAAAAGTTTCTGTTGGAGGAAATCATATTCACAAATAATCCGTGATTGATTGTTGAGGAGGGTGATCCTTAATGCAGCCATTGGCAGATAAAAATGTGGCATGACGAAATCATCGGAAATTGGATCGACTGAATTTACGTACGCAGATATCCGTTCATATTCCGAATCAGATAATTTATAGGCTAAAGTCGAGTGAAAAAGAAAATCCTTGTCAAAATCATAGGGTTTTGTATCGGGGACGATTGAAATTAAGTTCCAGGCTAATTCATTCCTGAACTGTTTAAGTTCCTCTGAGGGAACAATATTAAAATAAATAACAATGCCCTTTTCTCCTTCGATGCATTGCAGGCCGTCAATCGTGAAGGGCAAGAATGAATATTTTCTTCCGATAGTAGCCAGCACTGATTTTATTCTCTCAACTTGACCGTGATCTGCGGAAAAACTGCCATATAATGAGATATGCGGGACTCGGTGAATTTTATTGTCGGGGATTCGGCATTTGTCACAAAAATGGGAAATCCAATTGGTGATCTTCCGTTTTCCGGGACCAATTCGAATTTCGATAAGCATCTGATAGTTTCTCTTTGCATAAACCTGATAAGGATTTTGGATTGTTTTTGAAGAAGATCACTTTTTTATGTCGCCGATTATTTCATTGACTTTTTTTGTCCATTCAGAATTTGGCTGATTTCTCCTAATCATATCGATTTGATTATTAAACGTCATACTACCTCCGCCAAACAACCAAGTATCCAAGATCGATTTTTCTTTTTGAAATTCAAATCGTTCTTTAACCGGATACCGGTAAACTAACAATCGGATAAAATGAGCAATAAATGGAACATCTTTTCCATAGCTAGGTGGAAGAGCTCAATACATCGTAGACCGCAGAAAGCTCAACACATCGTAGACCTCTAATGCTCAGTTAAGGTTCATAACATCGTAGACCTTGCTGAAATAAATGGAGTTAAAAAAGATCTCCCCAAT
>Ga0247842_10001232_pt1 | contig 44166 bp, 87 predicted proteins | sample LaCruzMarch2015__3_FD_192411 | JGI IMG/M metagenome (GOLD analysis project Ga0247842, IMG submission 192411) | Freshwater microbial communities from meromictic Lake La Cruz, Castile-La Mancha, Spain - LaCruzMarch2015_19m | ecosystem: Environmental > Aquatic > Freshwater > Lake | place: Spain...
ACATTGCTATAATAATCAAGGCAATAAAAAAAGGCCAATGAAATTAATCACTGGCCTGTATTATGTGTGTATATGATATGCAATACTTATGTACACTATATATCTGTACAGTATATATATCTACTCTATACCATATCTTATCTAATAATATATATATATATACGCGTACATGCGCGTGAGAGTGTATGTCATACAATGCACGCTATCGCATGCAATTCTGGACACCTCATATATTAACTGGTTGCAATCAATCGAGCCCTATGTTAGCGCAATGTATATAGATTGTCATTATGTGGACATTGCTATAATAATCAAGGCAATAAAAAAAGGCCAATGAAATTAATCACTGGCCTGTATTATGTGTGTATATGATATGCAATACTTATGTACACTATATATCTGTACAGTATATATATCTATATCGTATCCATATCTATTATTATAATATATATATATATACGCGCGTACATGCGCGTGAGAGCGTGCAATCAGGGCAACAAAAAAGGCAGCCAAATAAATGACTGCCTGTGTATGTGTGTATATGATATGCAATACTTATGTACACTATATCTGTACAGTATATATATCTATACCTATGCTATATCATATCTAATAATATATATATATATATACGCGTACATGCGCGTGAGAGCGTGCAAGCAGGGCAACAAAAAAGGCAGCCAAATAAATGACTGCCTGTGTATGTATGATATCTATACCTCTGCTAACTCAACGTATAGAGCTGCTCCATCTATGATGCCATAATCCAACTCCATAATCTCACGGGCCTCGGGTATCGTGCAATCTCCGTACCTATCTGCTATCTGTGCATATACTTGTTGCTTTGTTAGTTTTTTTGCCTTCTTAACTTCTTCTTTAGCATATACTTGCATGATTTTTTACCTCATAGTTATTATGTTACAGCGCGGGATATAAATCTGCGACATGACGTGTACGCCAGTGAGACGGCATATGGGTGTCGCTATTATCATCCACTATCATATCATGTATCAATTTATCCCCAACATCATTAGCTAGATAAGTAACAACATCAGGGCAATCATTATAATGTCTAATAACCGTTGTACGTACTGCAGTACGTTTTATGGTCGTATAATCATCATCCCACAGTATTGTAGCTTTCATTTTCTTCTCCTTAACTAAGTAACATTAAAAATGATAATACCGCAATTATCCCCAAAAAAAGACCCCATAAAAAAACTATTAACTCGATAAACCTATCGTCATCCATAACTACCTCTCTATTAATTGTTTATTCTTCTTTTTAAGGCCTCTCGCCTGGCTAACTCTGCCTCAACGTAGGCTATTAATTGATCACATGCCCATATGTTCATCTGGCGCTGTACTTGGCGCCTATTGTATGTCCACAAATCCTTAATCATGTAATAGATAAGTTTAATTGTTTTCATTTTTCGTACTCCAAATCTATAGTTGCACGATAAAAATAATAATTTAGTCCAGTTCTCAGAAATAGTTGATAGTTTAGGTTCATAGTTTCTCCTTTTTTTCTTTTTTAGTTTCAAACTCAATTCTTAACATTTTTTCCTTCAACGCATTCAGAAAAATCTTGAAATAATCGTATAACCTGCGGTCTCTACGCAGGTTACGATTGAGACGTGACATCTTCTCCTTGATCGCATATATCTGCTTGTTGATATCCATAACCACCTCCTTTTTAATTTTTAGATTAACAATCAACCCACTCAACTAATGTTGTTACGACGTCATCATTAGATTTTATTGATATTTTTACAAGATGCGTGCTATCAATAAATAACGACGTACAATTGGACGTGTTAACTACATGATCAATAACCAGTCCGACAACATCCGACATCTCAATTATTTTTTCTGCCCTGATATACATAACCACCTCTCTATTAATTGTTAATTACCCTTTATGCCTCAATGTTAATATATATAAAAATTGCCCTGTTGCGTTAACCTGTTAATGCGGAGAGGTGTCTACCTGTCGAGGTTTTGTTCCTGTCCGAGGTTATTTTGCGCCTTTCTCTTCGCAAGTTGCTAACAGGGCAAATCACCTACAATATATATATATACCCCCCGCTCGGGTAATGATATCGCTGATATCATATCGTACGTGTCCATCAGATAGTAGTGCTACGTACACATCCTCTAGGCCATTACTGGCTGGGCTCCGTAGTCATCTAGTAGATCGCACATATAGCCGGGCAGTCGTGCTACACTCGCTACTAGATCCCTGCATGGGCTGCTACCCTAGTGATCTGGAGACCCAGATCAGACCCTTGTCCATGTCGGGGATATATGTATATATGGTAGATGGTCTCAGCGGGGGGAGTTGCACCCCCCTAGATATTGCTATCAACCGTGGTTATCGGTCTGCACTCTCGTGCTGTGCTGAGATGTTGTAGGTTGTCTTGCGGGGCTTACTTGATTCGGGGCCGCCTAACGGCCTTATCTTATTTCTTACCCTTGTGACTCCCTGTCCGATTCTGATTGTCAATGAGCTCTGTAGTTGCACTGTTGCAATTCTACATATATAGTACAAAAAGCAATAATTTTAGCGTGATTAATTGGTATTCAATGAGTTATACAATAAAAAGTTATAAGTCTCGGGATTATCAAGTAGTTATGCATATTTGAGGCTAGTATGTAAATTATTGAAAATGAAATACTTATAAATATTTCTTAAAAATCGTTAACAAAAAAAGTCATAGATGTTTTTTAGAGCCCAAAAAAGGCCTTTTGTAGGTGATTCCGCTGCATTGAGTTATAACTATTTTGCAACTATTTTGCATATTTTAAAACTATGAGTTACAACTTTTAGTTTTTTAGATTTATAACATGTTATATTATAAGTAGTTACAAAAGCACAGCCTCAAACGTATTTCTTGTCAATAGCTTGAGGCTAATATTTTTTATTTATTTTTTAATTATTGATAATTTTAGCCGTTTTTAGGCCTTTTTTGACATACTTTTTCAAAATTAGCCTCAAAAACACTACCTATTTTTTTGAAAGTTGCTTTGTAGTATATTGATAATAAATATTTTATATTAAAATTCAACTTTTAATTTTCTAAAAAAAAGTTGTTGAATATTGTAAATCAATATATTATAACTATTTTAAAGTTATCTCTCAATTCACTATTGACAATTACCCCGTTATGGAGTATGATATATGTATAGACAGACAGATATATCGACAGACAGGCCGGATAGGTAGACAGTTTTATGTTTTGAGGCTAAATCCTAAAATACACCTTTACAAGAGGAAAAAAGACTAAAAAATACTCATTTTTTTACATCGATGAAAAATCCCGTATACAATTTTTTATGAAAGTCAAATATTTTTTATATTCCATAGGATTATATTTTTAATATACTAAACAGATTCTATAAGTATTGATTCAATTAAATAGTTTCTTTTTTACATACTAAATCTTGAATATTTTAATTCAAGTTTTCTATTGCATTCTAAATAATATTTGTAGTATTTATTATCTAATCTTATCATTTATATATGTTGTACTTTTAACGTAATATATATATTCTATTCTTCAATATTATATTTGCCTTTGATTATAATATTTTCTGGTAATGTTATTTTATTTTTATGTTTTTATACCCCCCCCTACCTAATAAATATTTATTTTTATTATGCAAATATTTTAATTTCCATATTACATTTTCAATTAGATAATGATACTTCCAGGCATAGTATTCTAATTCATATTCGTCAAAAAAATCATAGTAAGTATTTTCAAAAGTAAAGCTAGGGTTGTCTAGATATACCCACATTCTTTGTTGGCATATGATAGCTATAGCTTCAGCTGCTACCTTTGCACAGATACCATCTCTTTCAGAATAACGTCCACAATTAAAATATGGATATTCTTTATAAGATATGCAATGACTCATTTCGTGGAATAGAATTGTCTGTAAATATTTAACAGTTTCTTTTCTATTTCTTACTATCTGTATTATCTTCGTATTGCTATTCATGTCACCAGAATAATACTGTCCTTTATCTTTGACTATTCTTAATTTATAGCCAATATCATGAGCCATCTGTATTGCATAAGTTCTATAGGACATTTATTTTCCCCATTTATATATCATTACTAATTATATATAATTATACGTATATTATATTTCTCTTAATAATATATATATATATACGCGCGCGATAAAACTTGATGGACTCAGACCCTGGAAACAACGGAAATTGTACTACCAGAATCTGAATCCAAAACAAGCCCTAAAATTTAAGGTTTTTTTATCATAAGAACTGCCATCATTATCATAGCATAGATTAATCCCGCCGTATAAAAGCATGCAAAGTAAATATCTAATATGTTCATAGTTTAAAAAATGCTATTGTTATACAAAATAAAATTGTAAGTATAATACAACTAACAACTTCAAACAATAATTTTAATATATCATTCATTAATCTATCTCCTCAATTTCTTTTTTGTATTCCTTTATTATTGCCCCTAGTTCTTTTACTAATGTTTTGCGTACGATGTTTCGTATTGCGATAGGAACATTTCTAATCTCTTTACCGTTCTTAAATTTTAGATTTACTTCTGTCAACACATATTCTTCTGGTTCTGTAAGATAGTATAGCAATGCCTCCATCGTGTTAAGCTTACCCAGAGTATTATAAGCAGAAGCAACGTTTTCTATTTTCATTTTACTTTCCCACCATGTTTCAATATATGTTTTTTAATATAACATTTCATGCATATATATCCAGCATTACCAGTTAAAACTCCACCATATTTTGTATACTTATTGCAAATTTTACATTTATCTGTTCTCATTTATTATCCTATTTGTATTATAAGTTTAACCTATATAGCAGAAATGTCAAGAGGTAATTTAATTATTTTTTATTAAACATTTCTTTTTCATAATTCAATTTAACTTATTCTTATTAAATTCCCCCTTTTTTATAAGATCATCAATTGCTAGATCGAGAAGACCTTTTGTAAGTTCCTGAATGGTAGGTTCATGGGTACAGAACGATAATTCAATGCATGCACTATGCAAAGCTTCTTTATAAACCTTTAAAGTTGTTCTGAAACATTCGAGCAATTCTTTATCTGTCACTTTATGTTTCCTCCCTATCTAGAAAATATTCATGATCGTGCATATAACCGAGGTATTCTTCTTCTGCTGCTAATTCTTTTTTAAGCTCTGCTATTTTCCATTCTATTTCACACACTATCTGTCTCCATTCTTTCTGTGTCGTAAACTGTCTGAATTCGGTCCTTGCCATAATATTAATCCTCCACTTTAAAGGGTATCGGTGTATACAGATCGTCGAATTCTTCCATTAGGAAAGAATATTCATTGAGTGTATTGTGAAGAGTTGATCCAGGATCAGGAGCTAAATTTGCGATATATATAAATGTTGCTCTTATCAGTAGGTATTCCTCTATAGTCCTTATCTTCATTTCTTTACCTCCTTTTTATCTTTGCCTTCTACGAAACAAGTTGTGCAAACAAATCCTACATCCTTAACTGCTAATCCTCCGTATCTAAGTGTTCCATTGCAAAATACACACTTTACTTTTTCTCTTTCATTCTCTCTTGCTCTTTCGCTCATTTTAACCTCCTGGGTTTTGGTTGTATTCTTTTCCGTCTACCCATATTGTATGATGGAAGGTTGCAATTGTCAAGAGGCAATCTGTAACATTTGCAAAAGAAAAATCTGTATACGCTAAATTTGAGTACGAAAGATCTGCTCTTGCAAAGTCTGCACGAGTCATATTGCAGCCTGTTAGATCAGCATTTATTAGTTTGGTACCAGTAAAATTTGAGTAAATACAATTAGAAAACGTTAAGGTTGTATTGATTAAGTTTGCTCCAGTTAAGTTTGCGCCTATAATATTTGCCTTGATTAATTTAGACCCCGATAAATTTGCTCTATATAAGTCAGACCCTGTGAACGTAACTCCGGTTACGTTACAATTAATCATTGTTACATCTGTTAAATTAGCGCAAAAAAAGGAGGCAAGAGTAAAGTTGCAGTCGATGAAGATTGATTTACTTAGATCTCGCCGGTCGAAATTTTGTCCTATAAAATTTTCGTGGTATTTATTCATGTTCTTTTTCTTTTCCCCTGTATCATGTAAATCAAATGACATTTTTTACGTCCTTATTTGTTCATTCCGTTGATTTAGGCTTTCGTTATCTGTCCTATCCATACATTCTAGTGTCTTTAGTCCTCAAACACGTCTACGTCAACGCTAGGCCTATAGAATTGGCTTGTAGAAGGTGTAGACAACTCTTCTTCCATCTTTTGACAGTCTTCCAAGAATCTATCTTTGTTTTTCTGGAACCAACCATACTTCATAACTCTTGACCGTCTTACTTCTACCGGCTCCTGATTCTTGCTATCGCATTTACCACAGAAGCATTCCATTGCTACTTTCTCGATGTGAACCGTAGGAATTGGCTCTGTAGTGTTCGGGATAGGCAAACGAACGTTGTACTCATACAGCATGGTGGCATAACCGGCGGAATTACAATAATTACAATCTATTGCTCTACGTTTGAACTCATCCTTCTTCGTAAAAACCTCAAAGTAAGCATCGTTTATCTGCTTAGATGTTGGAGGCTTCTGCCCAAAATGTTTCTTCCCTAGGTTGACTATAACCTCAGTAAGTTTAACGATGTTATAGCATTTGTTTAGGCTCACGGCATAGCTTTCTGCCATCTCACTTCTAAGCCCTAAGTATTTGACTAGAGCTTCTTTAATTACGTTTGTGTTATCTGTTTTCTGATAGTCCTGCATGTTTACCTCTTGCTGTTAAAATTGTCTTTTCTTCTATGCCAGTTTCTAACTGATGCTTCCCATTTTTTCATTGCAGCTTTACCTCCTATCTTCCAACCATTACTTTCATAATAGTCAAAAAATTCTGTTGCTTCTGGCCTATCGTAGTTATCTTCACCAAAATAATATTTACCATAATCAATTATTTGTTCTATACTTGGTTTTTCAAAAACTTCTTTCTTAGAGACAGATGGACTTTCGACAGAAAGTTCAAAGGGTTTTTCTTTTTGTTTATTTTTATCTTTATTTAACTCTAACTCTAACTCTAACTCTAGCTTAGTTTCACTTTCGTTACAATGTAACGTTTCATCCGTTTCATTAGCCTCAATTTTTAATGTTTCATTTTCCTCATTTTCTAACCGTTTTTTTATATTTTTATTTTCGCGATGTTTCCTAACCCTTTCTGTTGATGTTGCTTCTCCTATCATTTTTTTAGTTTCTGTTAAGTAAATTGTTTCATCACTAAGTATCTTTATTAGTTTAAAACTAACAAGTATTTTTACAGCTGATCTTACGATATCAATATTGGTATTTGTTACAACTGATAACATTTGCTCATTATAAGGTATTTGATTGCTAAATCTTAGATTACCTTCGTGAGCAATGCTTTCAGTAATTAGTTTCAGGTAAAATAATACATACTCTTTACCATTTGGTAATTCTTCCAATATACGAATATCATGCCGACTAAAAAAATCGGCTTTTAATCTTAACCAAAAATATTTCTTATTACTCATTACTTCTCCTCCTTGAAAAGATCTTTTACCTGAGGATAGCCTTGAAGATTGTAAACTTCATTCTTGTAGGCTGCCTGAGCTAACATGTAGTCTAACACATCTTCTTCCTTTAATTGCCTTAGCGTAGTGTCATTGCCCTTGTAGACGATGGAATAGAATCCCTTGGTGTATTTGTTCTGAACAACCCTAATCTTATACTCAGGAAATTCATACTCTGCCAATAGAAAATAGTTTTTTAGTTCGTTCATTTATTTCTCCTCTTATCTGCGCGAAGTGCTAATGCTAAAAGCAATAAGAATATTAATACCATAGCAATAATTATTATAACTGTTATAAAACATGTTACTTTAATACCTAATAGTAGGATTAATATGATTTCTATTAATAAAAATTCAGTTAGATTCATTATTTTTCTCCTGCTTTAAGCTTTTTAAATGATCTATAAAACATTTTTTAAGCATTTTATTGGATTCCAACCAATATTCAAGCTTCTTTTTATTATCTAATGCAAATATTTCTGATAATTCACCTACATCTCCTAATAAGTTATACAGTCTTCTATTATTTTTAGTTAATAAAAATAATCTTTGATTTGCATTTTCTAATTGTCTTAATACTTTTTCTTTATTCTTATCATAATAATCAATTTTTTTAAATATCTCTAATTCTTCTGGATCATCTATTACAAAAGTGTCGAATCCTACAGTAAAAAATATTCTTTTGTTTGCTTTCATTACTGCCCTCCAGATGTTTGCTTTCTTTTAAGTTTTAATTCATCATGTATAACTTTTTTATAGAACGCTATTTCAGCTGATAAAGTTTCTCTCATTGGTTGTGAAGCAGTTCTATGCTTCTGAGCCACAAGTTTTTCGAGATGCCTCTTTATATTTTTAAGTTCTTGATTTGTCATTATAATACCTCTGTTAATATTCTGAACGAAACTGTGGTATGATCCTTTCTAAATTTAACCTTTACCGGCATATTTTTTAACTCATCTAAGAAAGATACTTTAGCATCGAATGTAAGTTTTTTTAGAAAAGTATCAGTGCATAAAAATTTTAAAGTACTATCAAAAGAATTTTTACTTTCTAAATCAAACCATACCTGCAATATAGGTTGAAATGCCTGATACCCTACTCTAACGTTCGTAATTTTACCAAGTTTATATGTTGTCATTTATTCTCCTAAATTAATTGTAAATGAATAATTAATAAATTTAGCTTCTTTAGTATTTATTGATTTAGGTATAAAAAGATATACTATACAACTTACAATTAAAGTAATCAATACTGCCATAAATATTGCTAAAATTGTATCTTTCATTTTATTCTCCTATGTCGGATTTAAGAAAATATTTGTCTGCATCATAAACTCTTCCAAATTCTTCTCTCCAGAAATCCTCGATACATTCTTTTTCTATTCCGTATTCTACTTTTAGATACCGATACATTTCTTCTCGTGTAAATAATTTGATGTTAGGATCATCTGCAAATAATTCCGCTTCTGTTTTTCTTAATACGGTCATAATTACCTCCCTATAAATTTTTTAAGTATTTTTTCAAAATTTAGTGTTGCTAATTCTAAGTCAGTTTCTCTTCTGGTCTTAACTGCTAGGACTTTGTTAAACTCTTCATTATTTAAAAGTATAGCCCTAGTATACCAAAAGTCAAGAGTCTCTTTCTCAAAATCTTCTTTTAAACTATTTGTCTTATCTACTGTTATCATTTTACTTCCTCCTATTTTTCTTTGCCCTACTACAGTTATACCATAGTTAGAAAATTTGTCAATAGCTAAACTTAAAATATTTTAGACGAACTTTTAGATAAACCTATTGACTTTTCTATGGAATAACGTAAACTTTACAATAAAAGGAGATGAATATGAAAATAGAAAACATATCTATAAAGAGAAAAATAACAGATACTATGCTTAGCAGGTTAGAAACTTTTGGACATAAATATTCGGTGGCATTAAATTATAGTATTAGTATTATCCCCAGACCTCCAAAAGAACATTTTCTTGGCAGAATGAATGATGAAAAAAGAACGATACTAATTGCGTATGATAAACATACTAGCGAATATCTGCTATACATGGCATTATTTCACGAATTAGCTCATGCTGTTGTTATGGATAATAAACAATATACCTTTCTGACTAAAGGGAACAAAGGTAAATATGGTAAATTAGCACATGAAGTAATAGCCTCTGAAGTACAAAAGGAATGCTGTATGTTTTTTATAGGCATCAAAATACCTGCTAAATATGAAAGTAAATTCCCTACTTATTTTAAAATTGCTAAAAAATATGAAGATATTATTAACAGAGTTACTCATTATATTTGTTCTATTTAAAAAATACAGGAGATAATATGTTAACTAGAAACGAAAGAGAAATTGGTCTAGAAGCTTTAAAAAACTATAAATTCATTGACTGCACGAGCAATGAACTTGATAAGTCTTTACATTTCTGGATCGACAAAAATACTCTAATAAAGATAAAATGGCATGAAGGTATCTTTAATTATATAGTAACATTAATAGAATATAAGGAGTTTACCAATGAAATTTAAAACAAAAGTAGTAAGTATTAAAAACGGGATCATAGAGGTTGAATCTACGCTAGAAGAACGCCAGGCTATAATAGATAAGAGCTATGGCGAATATTGTTGTAATAGAGCCTGTATAGTTCAGATAAGAGATGTTTTAGTAGGACTCTTCTGCTCAACAATAAAAGTACAATTATCCGCAGATAAAATGATTTTTAAAAGCAATACTGATTTAGAAAAGAATTTTGATTTACGGGTTGAAGATGAGATTATTATAGTAATATAAGGAGGAAGTATATGTTGTATGGAAATTTTAAACAATCAAAGACATTAGAAATGGCTCCTACTACTAGATGGCTTATTGAGGAGCATTCTAAAGAAGCTAAGAAGTATTGCAACGGAGTCGGGTCTACGAGTACATGGCTTAACAGATTGCTTTGGCATCTTACTCCTAACACAATCTGGGGAATGAGTATAGTGTCTGCCTCCCAGGTGCATGATATCGAATATAGTTATCCAACCGTATTCAGAACTAAAGGAGAAGCGTTAAGATTTAAAATGGAAACTGATATAAGATTTCATCATAATATGATACTACTCATCGCTAGAAAATATAAATGGTATAATAAATTTCTTGCAATTCCCAGGCTTAATAGAGCTAAATTATATTATGAAGCCGTCTCTCACTTTGGCATGGATGCGTTTATCAAAAATAAAAAAATATTAGAATAAAATTATTTGTCATCTTGACATTTTCATTATATGTGATAGACTTTAGATAGAAAGTAAAAAGGAGGCAAAAATATGAAAACTCTAAAAAGTATAAAAAGGTCTATCAAAATCTTAGAATTAAAAATGGACGAAATTGATAAATGCGAGATTGTGGCAATTAAGTACGATAGACTTAAATGGAAAGTTATTGAGCTAAATAAAACAATCTTAAATCTAATTGCAAAACACGAAAAACAAAATCCTCCCAAAGAAAGATTTAATCCCAAAATTTTTTATAGAGCTTGGGAAAAAGCAAATGAACTCGAAGACTAAAACTTTAACTGGAATCTTATTAGGAACTGAAGATAAAAAAGAACAAAATAAAATAAGAGAACAAGCAAGGAACCAAATTGATGAATATGTTAAAAACCTTTTATACAAAAAGTGAAAAAAAATCAATAGAGTTGTTACCTGAAGAAGATATAACTCGTAGAGCTATTTGGTCCATGGGGATAAAAGAAATTCAAATCAACAACCAATTATTAGAGCTTACAAAGAAATTAAATGAAGTAATTAATTATATCAATAAAAATGGAGTATAATTATGAAAGATTTTTCTGATGTACAAGTTCCAATAGTTAGCGGCGAAACTTATCAATTTGTACCGCATGATACTTACAATCTTATAAGAGGCAATATATTCATTGAAGGTCTTATTTTAGACGAAATAGGGACTGATGTTTTAAAACAAATACTTTTTTTAAATCGAACTGAGAAAGAATTTATAAATATTTTCATCGATAGTCCTGGAGGATCTTTTGATGCAACAGTATTAATAATAACTGCAATGAATCAATCTCCTAAAAAAATTAGAACTATAAATTATAATAAGGCTTGTTCGGGCGGAGCTATGATTGCGTATAATGGGACTCCTGGATATAGACTGAGTTATCCTTACTCGAGATGGATGATACATGATGGAGCAATAACGGGAAATGATGGAGCAAAAAAAGTTAATAAAGTTAAGTTAGACTATGATGATCTTAGAAAAACAAATGAGTTTGTAATAAAAAATCTAGTTAAAATAACCGGCAAACCAGCAAAATTCTTTAAGGAATTTTTGCCCAAAGATAAACATATGTCAGCTTCAGAAGCTTTAAAACTAAATTTATTTGACCGTTATGTAACAAAAAAAGATACATTAGAGTTTTAAAAATGGAAAATAAATCACTAAAAAATCAATTCCGCAAGCTTACAAAGAAACAGAAAACGTGTTCTTATTGCGGAGTTGAGTTTAGTGAGGGTAACACGTCAAGTGTAGATCACATTTGGCCTCTTGTTAGATACGGCAAGAGAGCCAATATTCTGGAAAACTTCATAAAGGTATGTAGACATTGTAATTCTGAGAAAAATGGTTACCAACCTACTGAATGGCTTAAAAAGAAGAATTACTTAACACCGGCTTTAGAAGACAAAATTCACAACGCTTTTTTAGCAATAATAACATAAGGAGAAAAAATGAAAACAGATATTAAATATGATAAAAAAATAGTAATAAAATCTAAACATGGATTAATTTTTAAAAAAAATCAAAAATTATTAGTTAATGGATATACGTTTAAGGTTGTAAATTGCATATTCAATAAAAAAACTTCGTATCATGTATTCTTAAAATATTACGATAATACATTTGCAAAATTAGTTCGTAAAAACAAAAAGGTATAAATTATGCCAACATCATCATTTGATAAAGAATTTATAATTTCAGATCCAGAAGCGCTGCAAAGACTTCTGGACGCTTTAGAAAACCCTGAAATAATAAAAATAAAAAAAGAAGAAGAAGAAGAAAATGCTTAAGATTAATGATACATGGGACAAAATCAGTCTTATATTTGCTTCTGTATCAATTCTAACCTATTGGCTTATTATCTTTAATGGAGTATGGGGTATTTGTTTATCCGTCATAAATTCTATTTTTTGGATATCATATTTTTGGAAAAAGAATATTATAGCACAAATTATCATCCATATTTCGTACATGTTAGCGAATATAATATTTTTCATACATTATTTTAAATTATAAAAAATGGAGTTTTCAATGAGTAGCGAATACAAAAAAAATGTTTTAGAGTTTTGTGGATTGTATCCGGAGAAGACAAATACTGAGATTGCCAATAAAATTGCTAGAATCAAAGAAAAACCTGAAGACATTGAAAAAATTAGAACACTCGTTCGTTATTACCGTGGAGTAAATGGCTCCAAATGTAGAAATAAAGTGGCAATAGGAAAAGCAATTAGAGAAAAATATTACAAGAGATTTTCTTTGCCTAAACCTATTGAATATACAGACTACAGTCCATTAATATTAAAAAGTAAAAAAACATTAGTTCTAGCTGATATTCATATTCCGGATCATGCTACAAAAGCGATAACTCTAGCTATTAAATATGGCCATGATGTTGATACTGTTATACTCCTTGGAGACGTGATTGACGGATATCAGATATCTAAGTTTTCTCATGATCCAGGAAGACCTTCGCTAAATGAAGAAATAAAACAGTACTATAAGCTTATTGAATATATAAACCAAGAATTGCCTAATGCTAAAATAGTATATAAGGCAGGTAACCACGATGGAACTCGTTTACAGACATACCTTTATAGATCCGCTCCTGAAATATCAAATTTTGAATCTTTAAAGCTAGAAAATTTACTGGAATGTAAAAAGTATGATGTTACCTACGTTCCTGATATGAGAATGGTTCAGATAGGAAAACTTCTTTTCCTGCATGGACACGAATTAGGTGGAAATCCAAGTTGTAATATTGCTAGATCTCTATATCTAAAAGTAAACAAGAATATTATGTTCGGACACTTCCACCGAATCGAAGAGTACACAGATGTAAATTCCATAACAAGAGAAACAAAGGGATCTTATGCTGTAGGATGTTTGAGCAATACTCAGCCAGACTATCGTCCGTACTCAAAGTTTATTCAAGGATTTGCAGTAGTTACATTTAAACGCAACGGCGAATTCGAAGTTGATAATAAGATTATTCTAAACAATAAAATAGTATAGGGGATTTTTTATGTCTGTAGAACTATTAAATGAAATAATTAAAGGTCAAGATTCTTATATTTTTAAATTAGAATTAGTCTTGAAACAACAAAGTAAGGAAATTGAATTAAGAGAAACTATTATAGATGAGATAATAGCACAGTTTGATTATTCGCACGATTTAGAATGGAGAAAGGATTTTAAAGAAAACATAATAAATACAGTAAAAAAGCAATTAAGGTCTTGATATTTTTATTATGTATGATAAACTTTAGATAAGTAAAGGATAAATAAAAAATAAATAATGGAGATTATATGATTAAAAAAATTTTCAAAGCAATTAAAAATTTCGTACGTTTATTAAACGAAATAGAACAGGAAGTTATTGACAGTCAAAGACCTAGTCTTAAACCTAAAAAAACTAAAAGTGAACGAGCTAAAGAGCAGATGCGTGATAGCTATGGCAGATTTACACGATCCCCTTATTTTGCAGTGTATAGGAGATAACCTATGAAAATACCTAACAAACAACTTTGGAATCTATGTGATCATTTAATTGATTTCATTCTGCCTAGGCTTATTGCTTTTCGAAAAATGAAAAGAGAATCATATTGTTCGGATTTTAAAAGTATGTCTCAATGGAATAAGGTATTAGATAAAATGATTTTTGCCTTTGATTATAAACAAAATGAACATACAAGAGGTTTTTATAAAAAAAGAAATATTAAAGATCCCTACAGAAAAACAAAAGATAACTTACAGTATTGTAAAACATATCAATTAGAAAATGATAGAGTGTCAATGAGTTTTGATAAAGATCCAGAACCTAAATTGCCAAATCTAATAGAAATTAAAAAACATTATCAAGATACAAAATTAGTTATGAAATATCATAAAAAAGCGCAAGAAGGCTTTGAATTATTCGGAAAATATTTAAACAATTTATGGGATTAAGAGAAGAAGAAATGAATAACATAGAAAAAGCCATAGAAATAGTCAATAAATATTATTATAGACCTATTAATTGTAAGATATATAAAAATCAGGTTGAACTTCTTAAGGCTGAAAGTCGCGATAATGGATATCCTTATAAATATTTAGTAAAATACTACAGAAAGTATATACTGGCAAATAAAACAGAATATATTGAAGACGTATACAATGATGATGATCCAAAAGCAACAGATACAATTGCAGCAATATGCGGAGATCCTATAAAAATAAATAGTTATTTTTATAGCATGGATACAGATAATTGGATAAAAACTTTATTGCACGAAATTGCTCATAACTATTATTTTAAAAAAAGCAACGGAGAGACTTATGGCGGAGAACATGAGTGTGATTTATACGCAATTAGATGGACTAGGAAAATTAAAAAAATAAGAGGTAAAAGAAATGAATAACAAATTTATTCTTACTGAAACCAAAAAAGTAATACATGGAATTACTCTATATCAAATCCAGGCGGTGAGATCATTTGGTAATGTAACAGAAGGAGATTTAGGCGGGTGGATAGAAAAGGAAGAAAACCTTAGTGAAGATGGGGATGCTTGGGTTTATGATAGTGCTACAGTTTCTGGGGATGCTAGGATATCTGATAATGCTTGGGTGTATGGAGATGCTAGGGTTTCTGGAGATGCTAGGGTTTTTGGGAATGCTCAGGTTTTTGGGAATGCTCAGGTTGCTGGGGATGATTGGGTTGCTGGGGATGCTTGGTTTTGGGGAGATATTAATTTATGGAATAATTAAATTATAAAATAAAGAGGTAAAAATGAAAGAAGTAAGAGAAGAATTAAGAGAAATATTTTATAAAGAAGACCTTAGAATAAGAAATAAAATAGATGAAACACTAAAAAAACATAAGCTAATATCTGCTTTGTTATTAAGATACGAAAAACAACAACGAAGATTATATTTTGATAGTAGGCGATTAAAACAACTAGAAAGAAAACTACAGGAGGGAAAATGACAAACGATTTAATTAAGCAAGAAGAAAAGAAGGATTTATCAGTATTTACTGACAGTAATAACTTTGAGATGGCTCAAAGAGCTGCAAAGCTTTTAGCAAGCTCTAAATTAGTTCCTGTTAACTTCCAAAATAACTTACCAGACTGTTTAATCGCTTTAGAAATGGCCGGAAGGATGAAAACTTCTCCTATCATGGTTATGCAGAATATGTATATCGTTCACGGAAAGCCAGGATGGTCTGCTCAATTTTTAATAAGTTCCTTAAACGCTTCTGGAAGATTTAGTTCTTTAAGATACGTTGTTGACGGAAAAGATGATGATTATGGTTGTGTTGCATGGGCAACTGATTCTAAAGGGGAAAAATTAGAGTCTCCTAGAGTAACTATTAATATGGCTAAAAAAGAAGGCTGGTTCGGTAAAACAGGTAGCAAGTGGCAGACTATGCCTGACCTTATGTTACGCTATAGATCAGCTACATTCTTTATCAGATTATATGCACCTGAACTTGCAATGGGCTTCCAAAGTCAAGAAGAAATAATTGACGTAACCCCTGATAAAACCTCTCATTTAGAACAGGAGTAAATATGAGTGTCCATCACAAATTCAGCCCGAGTTCGTTATCACGTCTTTATTCATGCCCTTATAGTATTAAGGGCTTTGATTTACCATCCAAGGATAACGAATACTCTTTAGAAGGCACTAAACTTCATGACGCTATAGCAGTTAGATCTTTCGAAGGGCTAAATGATGAGCAACGTTATATAGTCGAAAATTGTATTGCCTTTGAGATAGAATTAACAAAGAATAGCAATGGAGTTTTTTATGAAAAGGGAATATCGATACAAGATAATGGAAACGAATTACTATCAGGAACCTGCGATGTTGTAGCACTATATCCCGATAAAGTTTTGGTTTTGGACTGGAAATTTGGCCGAGGAGAAGTTGAAGAAGTTGAAAACAATTTGCAGTTAGCTGCATATGCTTTAGGGTTAATGCAAGAATTTAATAAACAAACATGTGAAGCTTATATATATCAACCTAGGATTAAACATCTTCCGCAAAGTTATACGTTCACTCGTCCAGATTTACTTCTAAAGACAATAAAGAAGATCATAGCAAAGTGCGAAGTGGAAAATCCCGAGATTAATCCTGGCGAAAAACAATGCCAATATTGCAGACTAAAAGAACATCTTCAGTGTCCTGCTCTTAAGAACGAGCTGACAACTATTGATAAAACTGTTAATTTGCCAGAATTATCAAATGAAGACTTGACAAAGTTGTATTTACGTGCTAATATTGTAGACAAGTATTTAAATGCAATAAAAGAAGAGTTTAAACATCGTATAGAAATAGAAGGCAGTTGCGGCGGATATATATTTAAAGAGTATATTGTAAAAAGTTATACAGTTGAAGAATCTATAAGAAAGAAAATAACAAAAATTAAAGAATGAAAAAGACATGCACAATTTGCGGAAAAGATTTTGAAAGGGTTAGTGTATTAGAAGGTGAGAATTTTCCACAATATTCTGTTGAAATTGATTGCAATTATGAAGTTACGTTTAAGAGAATTTCCTGAGGGTTAAAGCATGAGTAAGAAGGGATGGGGCCAGAAGCTGATTGAAGGACTTGTTAAAGAGAAGCAAGCACAGATCGATGCCGAAGAACAAGAACAAAAGAAAAAGAAGAAAGATGGGGCGTGGCAGGATGATCCTGTAGAATATGAAAAACGCCTTAAAAGTGGAAAGAAACATTTTGAAGAGGATCCTATAATTCAAAGTTATATGAAGAAAAAATGATATTCCCTCTTGACTTTTTATAAAAAAGTGATAGACTTAAATAAAAAAGATAGGAAAATATGACACTAATAATAAAAATTGAGGAAGGCATAGAATTATTTAAAATAACAAATTATATCTATTGGCTTAAAATAGAAAGTAGATATAATTTAGCTATGACCTTTCTTAGATATCAGGAATATTACGAATCTCCATCTTCAGATTTTAGGGGCAAAGATTTTACTATAATCGATTATATGGATTGGTATTCTAAGACATATGGTAAGGGAAGTTTTACATATCCTAATGACTGGGCAGGCTTTAATATTCCTAGTAAAGTACTTAACGATATTTTTGATGGAGATATAAAAGACTGGAATAAATATGATACAATAATGTATAAAGCATATTGCAATATAGATGATGAAAAATATTATCTAATTGGAGCTAATAAACAAAATAATACGCTCAATCACGAAATAGCGCATGGCTTATATGCAACCAATACAATATATAAAGAATCAATGGATGAATTAATAACGAATATCGATCCAGAAGATAAAAGATTATTTTATTCAAAATTATCTGAAATGGGATATACTATAGAGGTATTCGATGATGAAATCCAAGCATATTTAGCAACATCATCATGCATTCAATTTGAAAGAGCAGAAAAATATAAAGAAGAATTTAAAAATAAATATGAAAAATTCTATAATAATGCTATTGATTTTTAAAATATATATGATAAACTTAAAATAAAAAGGAGAAAAAACATGGCCTGTATAATTCATTCTTGTGGCTGTGGTGAAATGTGGTTCGATAACGAGGTTTTAAATTATTGTCCTAATTGTGGAGATTTTAACAAAGGAGATTTTGATGAAGATAAAATTGATGATATTAGAGACGAAGTTGCAGATATAGAAGAAGGAGAAGGAGAAGATAATGAGTGAATTAAGTTATTTTCTTAAGTGTGTGAATAGAGTTCTTAAACTATTAGATCTCGAAACTCCAGAAAAAGGAGGATGCTTAAACTGTCCGTACTCAGTTACTTGCGAAATCCATGACTTTAATAAATGCGGAATAGATAAGGAGCAATTGAACAAATGAAATCAAAATTTAAAAAATGCGATTGTAATAATTGTAATTGTAAAGTTGATTGTGACTTGCAATACTTAGAAGAAAATGGATGCACGTGTTTTAATGAACAAACTGACAAAGAAGATACAATTTTAAAAGAGTTACATTGGGATTTAGAAAATGAACACTACTTCTTTCCGCTATAGATATCTAGAAGTTAGTAAAATATAAATTAATCCTGTATTAGCATATGGAATGCGCTTAACTGAGATAACGTCAACTGTTAAGAGACTACGAGGTTCGATTCCCTTGTACAGGCCAATTAAAAGGATATATTATGATAGCACCAACAAGAACTAAAGGTACATTTAAATGCAGAACTTATATAATTTTCATAAATTTATCTAAAAAGGAATATAAAGAAAGCTTTCCTTTTAGGACTAGAATTGGATTAAGATTTTTACAATTATTAGGAGTAGTAACTATTAAATTAGGATAAAAAAAATATGAGAATTTGTTTACTGATAATTATTTTTACAATAATGAAACATTTTAATATTCCAATTCAATTTATGCTCGAAAGTTATATCTTTTGTTTTTTTGCATTTTTGGCGGCAATACACGATTTTAAAAATTAACAAAAAAGGCTAATTATGGAAATAGCACGAACTATTTTATACGTATTATTTTTAACCATTGTAGCAGTTGGAACATTGTTTGTTTGTTCCTGTGCTCAGATTGACTTCAGTAAAAAAGCATTAGCTTTGGAATCAACGGTATTTGGACTAGATGTTTCAGTTCCTTCTTTTGTTGGAGACGCTACATCATTCTGCAACTTAAAATTAGGTTATGTAACTACAAAGTATACATCTGCACCAGCTGGAAGTAGTGTAAGCATCGATAAAGAATATAAAGATGCAAGCTTTTGGAAGATGGAAGGTACAGTTACTACAAAACTAAATGTTGATTTTCCTAGAGATGCACCATTAAAATAAATCTTGATAGTTGCTTGCGATAGTCAAGATGCAAAGGCTTTCTCCTGAGCCAATTTGACAAATCAGGAGTTTCTAAATTAAAATAACATGGAGTTTCTAAATTAAAATAACATAATGAAAGACATACATGGTAAAATTATAAGAGACGGGGATATTATTTATATCCCCTATTGGTTTGTAAATGGCGTACACGGAATCCATGGAGTTGTATATAAAAATTTGAGTTATTATGAAATATCGGAATTTTATGTAAAACTTGAAAACGGAAAAGAACTTAGACTAAAAGAAGGTCAATCATTTATTAAGTGCTAACTCTTTGTTATTTTTTCTATCTATCCGCTCTTCTAATCTACCTATTTGAATTTCGATTCTCTTTAAGCTTTCTTGAGTTTCCTTTGCGAGAATTTTTAACTCTCCAATATTCAGCGTTGAGATTTCTTTAAATACTCTAAAATCATTCCATTCAGTTATCCCCCAAATTGCTGCTGATAATAAGAACGATAGAATTGTTCCTACTATAGCTTTCCACTTTTTCTGTATAAAACTCATAATCTTACCTTATTTAAAAATAAATTATTCTTGGAATAAATGTAACTGGCTCAAATCCATCTTCTGTTTGTAGTTCTATCCTTCTTATGCCCATAACTCCAGTAGAACCCCAGGTATCTGCAATTTTAACAGCATAATATCTATAAGCAGTAGAATTTGTAACTAAGACATATTTCGGATCTACAACATCAGAATTAACGTGCTCAAGTAATTGCGATATATTTGTTGTTAACTGAGTCCAATTTGTATTTGTTGCATAAGTTAACTCTGCAAAAGCTCCAGCATTATTACTTCCCCAAAACGTAAAGTTTTTGCAACCTATATTTGTATTACCAGAATCTTGATAATTCTCATAATAAAATCTTCTTATAATATAGCTACTTTCTAAATCTATATGAAATCTTTGATTTGTTATTGTTAAATCAGATGATACCCAAGCATTACCTGTAGCTACTCCAGTTAAAGATTTAGTTGGATCGGTAGCATAATAAGGATGATACGTATTGCTAGCATTTTCAGTTGTTGCTTTTACATACGTGCTAGATTGAGTTGGATAATGCGATGTATAAGTTGTCATATATCAATCCTTTAAGGAAGTTGAAATTGCATTGTTACAAATAATCCTTTGGGGGCTGTAGTGCTTATAGCATCAACGTCAATCCTTAGCATATCATTTGTTGCTACATCATCATGAGCAGCGTCAACCGTTCCAGTTCCTAAAGTTGCTGTCGAAGCAATAGAAATAGGGCTTGAAAGCATATCAACCGAATCGGTAACATTGTAAATCTGAATGGTTGTGGCATTAGTTACCCCAGCTGTAATTGTTGAGCCAGTTGCTGATATAAGATTCATACCATTTAGAGCGGCGGGTAGAGGCCCGATATAGGCGTGTCCGTCTGCTACGGTTACATCTGTTGTTGCAAGTATAGCGTTAACATTGATAGATTTAACCCCGAATATCGTAGACCCGGCAAGCGCATCCGGAGTTACTGCTAGAGTTGCACTTGATCCAGTTGTAACCTCTGTATCAATAGCAAGTTCCACTTTCCCTTTTACCGTGGTTGAAGCGTCTGAAATCCAAGTATCTAACTTGTTAGAGCCGTCTGAAACGGGAATAGTTGCAGCTCCAGCTGTTGCCGAAACAGGATACCCATCTTTTAAAGTCTTAGAATTTGCTCCGTTCCACTGAGGAATATAGTTTGCTGTATTAGTTGCCGGAGCAACTACATCACCAGCACCGGCCGGAATTGATCCTATAATAGCTTCTCCGGATCTCTTAAGATATTGACCATCTGCAATAGCAGCCAAAGGTAAATCTTGACCTCCAAGTTCTTTAACTCCAAGTGCTACTGTTGCAGTTGTAGCCGTGGTTGCACTAGTAGCTGTAGTTGCGCTAGTAGCTGTGGTTGCAGTTGTAGCATTAGTTGCCAATGTTGCAGTTGCAGCGTTTCCTGTGCAGGATCCCGAAGCCCCAGTACAATTGCCAGTAACATTACCAGTAACAGACCCAACAACATTACCAGTTATATTTCCAGTAACATTGCCAGTAACATTGCCAGTAACGTCTCCAGTAATATCACCAACAAAAGTATCTGCTACAATTTCAACTGTATCAGGACTCGGAGCAGTAAATTTTTTGATTCGCTTTGTCATAATACTACTCCTTATTAATTATTTTTTTCCCTTCTTCAATGATCTTCTTAACTGTTTCAGGATTTTCTTCATAATACTTTTTCCCAAAAGTAAAAGCTATTTTTAATCCTGCCCAACATTTCGAAAAGAAATTACTCATTTGTATCCTCCGTTTGTTCTAAAGTTCCACCAGCAAATTCAGCATTTGCAAGAATTGTAGATACTACTGTATTATGCACCGAATAAAAAACTGAAAGAGCATCAATGCCTTCTACTCTAACATCCCTTTTTCCCATTATAGTTTTACCGGCTTGTTTTGCTTCGAAGTCTTTATAACCTTCTAGTGTTATAACTGCACAACTGGCTTTAAGGTCTATGTATACGCTAGTTGCTACCCAGCATGTTGCTTCGTATCCTGACTCTGTTTCAATTGCTTTTTTTATATATTCGCTCATAATTACTCCTATTTATTTAGTTCCAATTGCTCTTGAACCGATAGTATCTGCTTGGTAGTGAAACCCTAATGTTGCTATTAAAGCTTCTCCACCAAATTCATCTGCCGAAGCTGCAATTCTTTTTATTGTAAAGTGGACTTGATCCCCGATTTTTATATTTCCTCCATCTACTCCGCCCGTTGCGCCTGTGATAGTAGCAACATCTGTTATTAGCCAGTTATATTGCGTTGTGTAAGCGACTTCAACAGCAGTAGCAGTTATTGAGTCGGGGAAAGTAGCATTAGTTCTTGATACGCTATATATTAACTGCCATTTCACGTTATCTGTTCCGCCAGCAGGAGCGTCATTAGCTCCCCAGTGAATATGGAATACTAAGTTGGTTCCTTCTTTATATCCGTGCGGAACTTCAATAACCCCAGAACCTTCTTCAGCTACAGCAAATCCTACCGTATAAATTCCAGTTGCGTCTCCATCATTATCTAATATTTGCACAAACCCAGGGGCAGTTCCGCCAGTTCGTAACGTAAGAGCCCCAATGTTAGCATCATTATAAACTACAGTTCCCAGTACCAAAGTTTTTACTGCACCTGTAGTAATCGTTAAATCTGTAGGCGTTGACGTGTCTGTTTTTACTTGAGGAGTATTGCAAATAGGAGTAGTTATGTTAGTTGTAAAACTCGGAGCTTCCAAGAAAGCAAAAGTTTTCCTTGCTGTACCTGTTGTAATAGTAGCATAAAATGAATCCGTCAAAAATTCTATAGCTCCAGCTTCGGGAGAAGACAAAAGTGTTCCAGACGTTAATTTTAGTGGAGATGTCCCTGCTGTAGCTGTCCCTGCTTTGATGTGCAAAATTGCCGTGGGAGATGTAATACCTAACCCCAAAATGCCAGCAAAATAACTTTTTGCTAGTGCTTGGCTATACACTGCATAATTAGTTGCGCTAGCAGGAACTTCTGCGATATTAAGACCCCAGTTATTAGTTGCTCCAGTAACGCTGATATATAAACCTTGGTTTGTTGTTGACGCTCCACTTATAATGGATGTTATCCCATATTTAGTGGCAGCTGTACCACTTAATCTACAATCAATTCCCCCAACGTTGCTGGAGGACGACATTATTAATCCAAACGTAGCTGATATTGCCCCTTCCTGCAACGCAATATTCCCATCTGTAGTAAGATTCGTTTTATAAGTTCCATTAGAATTTCCAAGATTAACTGTGACATCTGCAGCACCTAAGTCTGTGGCTGTAGCTTGAAGCATATTCGCATTGATCGCTCCGGATGCAATTGCTGTTGCATTTCCAGTAGATGTTACTGGTCCAGTAAGGTTTGCATTTGTTGTAACAGTCGAAGCATTACCAGTTAAAGATGCAGTAATAGTTCCAGCTGAGAAATTACCGCTTGAATCCCTCTTAACTATTGTTGAGACAGTGTTTGCATTTGTTGCAGTGTCTAATGCACTAGCCTGTGCTATAGACATCAACCCCTTTTGCGCTGCACTAGCTGTCTGAATATCATCAGTTCCATCCGTGTGTTGAGAGGCGTGACTAGCAGGAGCAGAAACATCATCTCCGCTATTAATCCCACTAGTGTTCGCTAGGATAACTAACTGAGAATCAGTAACATAGCGGGCATTCATTGAGTCTAAGATGTCGGCTGTAGTGGCGTCTGTTCCAGCCAGTACTAATCCTTTTGCGTCGTATTGGATTTTAGTTTTAGTTGCAGGAGTTATAGCAACGTTCTCATCAACTTTAGCATCTATCTGAGTTTGTATTGCACTAGTAACCCCGCTCACATATCCTACTTCCGTATTAGTTACTGGGCTAGCTATTATTGCTCCTGTTCCGTCTGATATAGCTACCCTGTTAGCTGTTATACTAACTGGCGTACCCGTGCAGAGTAAATCCCAGTAAGAAGCATTTGGAGGCGTATGATTAAGATTTGTCTCTACATTACTAATATAAGAACTTCCGCCTAAAGACACTGCTTCACCGGCATTATAAGTTGTTTCCGAATTCCAAGCCCCCAACCAGACAAAACCATCAGTACTAGCTCCAAGTCCACTATCGGCAAGTTCAAAGATTTGATAATCACCCGTAATAGTATTCCCTGAATTATTAGTAATATTTATTCTTACATAATCACCTGACAAATCCAATGTGTAAGAAATACTTATCTGTTCGCCATCATTGTAATTCCATTCTATGCTTTGAGGAATTATTGAGTCATCGCTTTCTATAGCAATTTTTGCTTCTATTCTATTTTCATAAACCGTATCGCTAAAAACAAACGCAAATTTACAAGCATCAAGATTAACTTTACTGAATAGAATTATGTTAGCAGTTGCTGAATCTAAGATAACAACATTTTTAGAATCAATTAAATATTTCAAATCAGACTCAGTTTTATTATAAAATGCAGCACCTGGATCATCAGGAGAAAGAGGATTCGGAAGAAGTTTATTTGCACATCTAAAAGGGAATTTCAGAGTTTGGAAATGGTATCCGTCACCAGCTGATAATAATTGAATTTCCGTCCAAGGAGCTGGCGTTGCAAGAGAATCAGTTCCTAAGCGGTCTATAAAGTCAGAAGTATTTGAATTTAAAGTAAAAGAAATTTCTCCTTCAGTTATATCAGGTGTTCTATAAGTAAGGGTTTCTGTGTCAAACCAAGAATTCGTAAGATTAAAAGTATCGCCTAAAGCCATTAAAAATAGTGGTGTATAAGTTTCTGAATTAATATATTGTATATACCCAGCTGTTTTTGTGTCGGGATCTGTAGAATCTGCAAGCCTAACATATACTTTGCTTGACCCTATTGTATCATTATCGCCATAAGCCCATTGTCCAACAGTTAAGCTTCCGAGCGTTCCTTCAACTAATGCGATTGAATTAGCATAAACAGCTATTGGCTTTGCAGTTAAAGCATCAATATAATAGTATTCTGAAGTGCCTTGTCCTGATGCTGTCCAATGACTACCTACTGCAAAATCTGTATAAACAGGATTTGAAAAATCGTTATCTGTTAACCACTGAGCTGAACAATCATAAGGGAAAGAAGTGCAAGGCGTTGCAATATCCCCATCAACAACCTGGACGTTTACAACTGTATTTTTTTGTCCTATTTTTATTTCAGGATATAATTCGTTTTTATTGGGAACCAAACCTGATGATAACAAAATGTTGTTGCTCTGAATATCAAAATATATTTTTTGAGGTGTAACAGGCATAATTTCTCCTAAAGTTAATATACTATATATGTAGTATAGTCTTTTTTTAAAAAAAGTCAATAGTTATTTTAAAAATATTTCATTTTATTTAACTGATATTCGAACTATACTTCTTCTGGTTTTTTAAAATCAAAAATGGGCTTAACATAAAGCAATATTTTACTGCTACCATAAGCATGACCATAACTATAACCACAATCAGCCCCATCGGCATACCAGTTATATATGTGACCATTCCGTAAATAAATTCCTCCAGAATCTTCTGCTAACCATGGAGGCATAGGCCAAATACTTGGAATTGTAGCACGTGAATAAGCGTATTTACTCCATGTTGTATTAGGTATCATATATATTTTAGGATTGCCTATTATACTAGGTGGCAATGATGAGTCATTATTATTATAAGTTGGAGTAACAGTTAATTCCGTTGTTATTGTAATTTCATTTTGATTTAATTCGCAAGTTGCTATATATGATGGCCCATTTATCAATACAGTATAATCTTGTTCATGCTTTACATATAATTTTTTGCCATCAACTTCTTCGATTGTGCTTATTGTACTGCTTGTAGTATTTTTTCCTATACAAATAATTTTACTCTTTTGTGTCCATACGCTAGGAGTTGTACCAGTAGCGATAAATGTTGTACCAGTAGCGTTGCTTCCACCAACATTTACAAAATCATCGCCTTCAATATAAGTTGTAATGCTATAATTATATCCTACAATTAATAATCCACTCGTTAAAATATCATGATCATAAGATCCTTCTAATATATACTTAAATTGCCTTGCTGAATTATATGTTGGATTGTTAAAAATTAATTTTATAGATGAAGAAATTACTGGTATTTGAGATACATAATTCAAATAAACATAAGGTCCATCGTTAAATCCGTCAAAAACCTCTACGGCATAAGAAGGATAGCCATACTCATCGGGATCTTCTACAGAAATTATTTCCGTGTGATGTTTATACCAACCGCTACCAGCTGAGTTTTGTATTCTTGTTCGTCCATTACATCCATACAACGGAAAATATCTTCCTTGAGATGTCATGTCATAAGGAAGATCAAAAGGTCCTGATTCTTCTGATCCTATAATAAGTTTATAGTGCATATGATAATCAGTATAATTATTATTTATATTTGTCATCGTATTCAATAAATCATATACATCCTTTGCAAATTCTCCTAAAAATATATTAGGAATACCATTAACTCCATATTTCCGCGCAAATAATAGTGTTGTATTTATGCTATTATTTGTGACAGATTCCATTGCTTCATTTACATTTTCTTCAGTATAAAATCCATTATTAATAAAAAAATTTCTCCATTGAATATAATAAGGTTGGGTATCATCAGAACTATTAACAGAATAATAACCAATTATTGCTTGCAATTCTTCATGAAATCTCGCTCTAAAACTACTAGGTTGCCATCCAAACCCAATACCTAAAGGAATAGCAAGATATTTTTCTTCTAAAGCATCACATAACGCTTGTAGTACTGGCGTTATTAATCGATTATTAAAACTTTCTAAAGTATCATCTATATTATAATCTATCCATCCACTCATTTTATTCCTCAGCTTCCATGGTTTCCCACAAAGGTATAGATACGCAATATATTGGCAAATTTTCTTCTGATTCCCCTTCGCCAGTAAGCTTTGAATATCCTGTTGAAAATCCTATTAATTTTGTTCCCGCTGGAATAAAATTATTTATTACAACAAGTGTAGTAGCAATACATTGTTTTGATGGCATATCATCATACTCGGGTAAAAGCGAAGAATATGTTGCTAAATAATAATCTGCAAATTCAGTTGTTTCTATAAAACTTACTATTTCTATTCTATAAGCAACCGTTGCGCTACCTTCGGAATAATCACGGCGTTTAACCCCATTACTACCAATAGTATTTCCTGTACCTTGGACACGTCTTACTGTGTCGGCAATTTTTCTGACTGATTCTTTTGTAAATGTATAAGTTGTCATAATTAATAAATACTGGATACTAGATGAAATCCACTCCAAGGAATACTACGTTTTGTTTTAAATTCAAGATAATATGGATCCAATTTTAACGCTGGCAATATAACATGTCCGTTTTTGTCTAACTCAGCTGGTTCTTTTATTTGTTTAGTTCCTTCATTTGGAGAAGCATAATTACTATTAGGAGTAATATCATTATTAATAATATCTGTTAATTCTCCATCAACATTTAATTGCCGAAAGCCTGCACTTTTAGGTTTTCGAATAAAAGATTCTTTATTAATTTCTACTTCATAAGCTGTTTCAAAATATCTTACACCTAAAATTTGATCATATTTATAAGTTGGATTTATTTTCCTAAATAATCCACAGTTAGACGCGATATTAATTCCTAAAATTGTAATAGGATTTGCATTTGTTGTTCCTATATAACCTGAAACAGAAGCATAATTAAAACAAGTATCTTCTTTTTGTGTCCAGCGTAAAATCATATTATATTTTTCTTCTTTCATGTCAATTGCTTGACCGGCCGTATTTTTTATAGGAACTGTTAACATTCCATCGGAATCATAAGCTTTTTCAATAGTTTCAATAACTACGTTAAAATCAATACTAAAATTAATTAACCGACTATTCAGACCTGTTGTATCATCTTTCTGGTTACTATCATTACCATCATTAGTTAACTCATAATAACATGTAATAATCCAACGAGCACCTACAACTCCATCTATTGTTACAGGAGCTTCTTTCTTACCACTTCTACGTCTTACCATTATGACATCTGATCCAGGCAGTAAATCATAAATCTGTGGTAGCCCAGAAGCTTTTAATATATCAATCTCAGAAGTACTAATAACATTAGTAAATACTGAATACATTCTAGGCATAGAAGCTGTGTCTTTAGTTTCGTCAAATATTTGATCCTGATGTAATTGTTCTGCTGCATATACTGTCATAAGTTCACCTCAGTAAACCCCCAACCTTGAACCTTAATACCACGTTCAAGTATTCTATTTGTTTTTTCTACTTCTTTTTGTGTTTCCTTAGATGGATTGTTGGCTAAATAGCTTTCTCTATTTTTAATTTCATTAGACTCATAATTTTTGGCGGCTTGTCCTAAATCTCTCATATATTGATTTTGAATTTCATTATATATTCCTAATCTTACTGGATCAGTAAAATGTTTTGTTAATTCTTGAAATCCTATTCCAGGATTTTTTTTAGTATTTTTATCAATACTAGCACTTAATCCTCCTTCTAAAGGTGTATAAGAACCAGTCCATCCTTTACTTGGATCTCTAAAAAAATTTGCCATAGAATCAAATGTATTAACTGAATTTTTGTCCCACCATGTCAAATAATCTGAAGCTGTATCTTTTAAAATACCAAATCCAGTTTTTGCGCTTTGCACTAATGTTTCTATGGCAAAAGGATCAGCTATAATATTATACATATCAATTCCAAATGCTTTAATACCTTTTAACATATCTACAAATACAGCAACTACATATTCTGAAGAAGTTGTTGCTGAAGTTTTCATGGTTTCAAATATGTTTACTATATCGTTTTTCATTCCTTCAATAATAAACGAATTTGCTGATCTATTCTTTTTAAGATTATCTGCTGCCTTAAACAAAGAATCTGCTAGTTTATTTTGAGCTTGTTCTATATTCATATTAGTGACTAATTGAACTAATTGTTCACTAACTTCTGTTATAGCATTTCCTAATCTTGTATAAGCACCTTGTTGTGTCTTAATATCATCAAGTGATAATTTATACCCCAGTGTTGCTCTTCTTATTATATCTGCATAGGCTGCTTGTTTTGTCATGGTTTTATCAACAGCAAATCCTAAACGTTGTAAGCCTATATAATTTCCGTTTGCAGCTCTTGTTAACATTAACATAGATATACGCAAATCTCTACCAGTAATAGATGATAATCCTACTGCTGCTTTTGTAACTTCTTTTAATCTATCTGTTGTAACACCTAGTCTAATAGCAAAAGACATTTGATTTAAAATATCCTTGTCAGAATATTGTGTTTCCTTTTGCATAGCATTAGCAAATGCTTCCATTTCTGGTAATACTTTTTTATAATTTGCACCAGCTAGGGCTAACGCATCTTCTAGATTTTTAGAAGCTTGTTCTTGTGATTGAAAATTCTTAATCATAGTCTTGCCAATTTGAAAAGTACTAAACCCAATGCCAATAGCTCCTAAACCAGCAAAGATATTTCTCTTAAACGATAATAGACTTCTTTCAGCATGCACTAAACTATTTCTAAAATTAGAAGTGTCACCAGTTAAATAAACTGCTAAAGATCCTAATGTTGATGTAGCCATATTATTTACCTTTTATCCCAAAATAACCTTTAAACATATCAGCTATTTCTTTTCCATTTAGTTTTATTGATTCTTTATTATTTTTCTTATTTGCAAAATCTATTAAATAATCTGATATTTTAAATTCAGATTTACCGCTCATTATTCCAGTCAAACGAGCTAAATATAATTCTATTTTTTCAGTTCTTTCAAATTCTATTTTAAAATAAGTTATCCAATCTAGAAATTCCCTATAAGTTACCATATCCTCGAGCTGAGAAACAGTAACGCCGAGGCTCGAGGCTAATTTATACTTATAGTATAACTCGGCGTTAGTTGTTAGTTTTTTTCTATATTCTCGTCTGTTGCCATATTTGATGCTATGGCAACTTTATAGATTTCAACTAATAATGTATTTGGTATTTCATTCTTTAAAAATTCTTCAGTAAAAACAGGTTCATTAGTATCAATATCAAAAAATAAAGTTGTTATAAGTTTAACATTAGTATCAACATCTTGAGTAAATTTTAGTTGACTGATTTCATTTAAAGTTAAAAGTTTAACATTAACTTCATTGTCTAAAATTTTAACTTTTTTAAACTTTGTTTTTCGTAACGCTTGTAAAAATAGTTCTTTAGACATATATTTCCTCTTTTATTATGCACTATATAATAATGCAAGTTTAAACGATGATGAACTTACTGCACTTGTTGCAGCTAAAGCATAAGCTACTGTAGCATCGGCTAAAGAATTTGTTCCTCCATCATTCTCGTTATACATCCAAGCATAACCAGCTGTTAATTCTACGTTGCTAATTACTGAATCATTAGAAGCATAGAATGTTACATTGCCAGCCTGAGAACCTTGAGCCGCTATAATAGATACGTCATTACCTGTAACATCGACATTTATTGTCGTGCATAATGCTACTACAATTGCAGTTGTTTGTATTGGCAAATCTGTTCCAGCACCTAAACTGAAAGGAACTGAATTAACATTTACAGTACCTACAGTCACGCCATAACGACAACCACCTGTCCAGTAAATATTTACTTTAACTCCAGTTGTTATTCCATGTCCTATTGATAATGTTGCTGTTCCTCCTGTTGTACTCGTGTAAGTACTCAAAGTTCCTGCTTGTCCTGCCGTTAGTGTTACATCCGCTCCTATTTGCCCTGAATCTGTAATAGTTGTTGATGAACTAAAATTTGATCCCCCTATTGCAATATTGCTAGTTATTATTCCTTGTAAGCTCATTTTATTTCTCCTTATGCGCTAAATACTGGAACTGTTTCTACTCCAGATCCATTAACATTTGTAAGAACAAAAGTTACATCAAAAACTGGTTGTGCAGAATTACCAGCTTCCAATGTTACATCTCCAACACTTAATACATCTGCCCAAAAAGTTACTGACCCGGCATTATTGGAAAATGCAATAACCGTTGACGCATTGCCAGCAGAAATAGTTCCTGTATATACAGCTGGGTCAAATTCTAACGTAATAATAATATCCCCATATTCTTTTAATGTGTTTAAAAATTTTGTTTTAACTGCAGTGTTTGAAAGAGTAGTTCTATCTCCTTTTTCTTTTGACCATCCTCCCAATTTTACAGTTTTTATTTTTGACGTTAACCCTGAACGTGTTAATGTCGTACCTTGTGCATCAAAAATCACACTCATTTTTCTTTCTCCTATTTGTGTATTTATGTTGTTGTGTTATAATTTCTCTTTATACTAAAATCTAAAGAAATTCTTTCATAATATTCCGAAGTACCATCTCCTGTAGGTTCATTAATAGGAAGTTCATTGATACAATTTATTGCATGTACAAAATAATTAGACATTGTCAAATAAAGTTTTTTATGCAATCGGTCAAACACAGCTTTTTTAATAGCTTCTACTGAATCCATTGTTGAGCCATAACAATCTATTTGCCAACGTTCTATTACTACATTATCAAAACTAACTATATTATCTATTGTTTGAGTACTAATTTTTTGAAATGTACAAAAGGGTAATGTTGCTTTTTGCGACGCTAATAAAGCATAAAATTTATTGCCTATTAATGCAGATAAAGTTATATCTGCAAGTAAATAGGTTTTTAAAGCACCATTAAAATTAACTACACTCATTTAAAATACCTTTTGCCTATTGTTTTATATTTTGCAACTACTTCAAATAATAATTGTCTAGCTTTATTAGTTATAATTAATAATCCTTGATGTTTCTTATTATCTAATGCTGGCCTTAAAAATGGATGAGCAGGCGCTGGCGCAGGCCCACCATGTCCAAATTCTACTAAATGCGCAATCATTCCAGGATTATGCTTATAATGTTCAATATATTTTTCTACTTTTATCATTCTTCCAATACGGCTTTTACTTGAAGGAACTAATTTTTTTTCTATCCATGTTACTATGTCACCTATTTTTCTAGATATATAAACTTTTCCAATTGCTTTTATTCCATTTCTAGTAATAACAACTTTTCTTTTTATTGCTTTTCTCATTAAGCCAGTTGCTTGTTTGCTTAATATATTTCCTGGTGTTGTTAAATTTTTAGCTTCTTGTTCTATGGGTTTTAATCCTTCATTAATTGCTGGTCTCATAATTTTAGTAACGCAACTATGACTCAACATTTCCATTGTTTTAATTAATTCTTTATCCCCAGATAAAAATGATTTTAATTGAGCCATAATTAATCCCTCCCCTCTTGACATAATACTTCAAAATATCTATCGTGCTTTCTATCTTCATTGATATATACTATATCAAGATATCGTACAATTGAACGATCTGTCCATACAATTCGCATTTCAGGTAAAATCCCAGTTGCATCAAAAGAGCGAATATAAACTCTATGACTTATATTTGCACAAACTTTTCCGTGTTCTATCATTTCTTTTCCAGATAATGTTTTAACTTCTGCAAAACAATTACTAAGCGTTGACCAAGTAAAAGTAACATCGCCAGAAGCTTCAATAGTTTCAGTCTTCTGTTGTATTGTTATATATTCTCTTAGTCTTCCGCCTTGCATCAGTAAGGTCTCCTAAATGCTATCGATTCTAAACTAATTTTACTTGTATAATTTTGAGTTAATACTATATCTGATTGACTTTCTATATGCTCAAACATATCTGCAGCAATAGATATGATTATTCGTTTTGCTATTGGAGGTACCGTCAAACTTGAAGGTCCATATCCTGCTATATATTGTACTATTACCGCTCCAGGAATATTTGCTGTCGTAGGAAATATTTCTTCATCAAACGATGGATAAACTCTTGCTGGCTGTGTAACTGTATCCACAATATACGTAGTAGAATCTAATGTTGTTAAAACTCCTTCTGTATCATAATAAGTTATACTTGAAACTGAAGTACATGGAGGCTGTGCTAAATATATTATATTAGGAAAACTATAATCATAAACTTGTTTCATAGTACGATTAATAAGGGAAGTCCATGCTTCTCGTTCTACATAATCAATTGCAGCATATAGACAAATATATAAATCATTGTCTTTTGCTGTAGACGTAATTCCCATCGCTAATTTAAGTTCAGTTAAAGTAACTGGTAAATTAGTTGCTGGTGTTACAATTGTATATCCTACATAATCGCTCATAATAAACCTTTAAAGGTAGAGAGGGGGAATGCGTAGTTCTCCCTCTCTAAGTTTTACTAACTAATATAGTCAGTTGTTAGTCCGTTAAATTTATGCTTTGCACCCATTCTTTCGTAAACTACAACTGCTTCATCGGTTCCAGTTGCAAAAGAAGCTTCTGCAAATACATAACGATAATTACGTCCGTCTGTTGCTGATAATTGAGCAATTTGTTCTGCTTGACATTCAAGAGTAACAAAATCAGCAACTCCGTCAGGTTGTCCAACTGTAAATGTTTTAGTTACTACGTCAGCTTCATTTCCACCTGTAGCAGGTGCATCACTGCAACGAATCTTCAAGGTTACAGTTGAGGCACCTACTGTACGGATAAATAGGACTCTTAAATTTGTATAATTCTTCATGTCATAAAAAGCTCCGCCAGCTTTTACGCAATCTGTTACTGAGGTAGCATTCGGGTCAAAGTCTACTACATCCGTTTTTATTTCTGTATTAATTTTATTTGCTTCGTAAGTCATCTTTTTCTCCTTTATTAAAGGGAGAGTTTATCTCTCCCTATTTTTAATTATTAACGAGTGGCTAATGCTACAAATGGGGATAATGTACTTGTTGAATTTCTAGGTGTAAGAACTGTTTTCCAAGCTGGTTGACCATCACAACGAACTGTGAATCTAAAAGTTCTTTCGTTATATAAGAATCTAACATGAGCTGATTCCATGAAACTACCACCACCTAAGAACCCTTCATAATATTCATTAAAATTAATAAGCATAATATCACCAACCGTCCCAAGAGTAGACATATTTTCATCAAATATAACAGGTCTACCTAACAATGTTGCTGGTATATCAGTACCATTTTCAGGACTAAATAAGAATTTATCAGTATTTGTTCCAGCAATATGAATACTAGTAAGAGATTCATAAGCATCTTGATTACAAAACCATACAGCATTTTGATAACCAAAAATTCTTTGACGCATTTTAACTATATTTTTACCAATAATTTCTTTCGAACCTACTCCTTGTGAAGATTCTTTTGCAACTGTTACCAATGCATCTGAATTAAGAATTCCTTCATATTCTCCAACACCAGTTCCACGAATTCTTTCATTATTGAGCTTACAAATTTTTTCAGTTGTAAGACCATTACTAATCGTTGCTGCAAACGATATAGGTGAATCCTGAATAAGTTCTTCAGTTGCATAACTTATTCCCATTAATGGATTTGCTTCCATTTTTATTTGTTCGTATGTCGCTTTGGAAGCTTCAACTGTAGCAGTTTCTTCTCTACGATACATCCTAAACCCACCTGTGTAAGAGGTGGAATGGTCTTTATCAACAAGAGCGTTTAAATAGACAACCTTAGAAGCCATTGGAATTTTACGAGTACGGGAACCGGAATCTTCCTGAATAACCATAGGATTTAATTTCATAGGTTCAGAGAAAAATGTTGGAGGAGGTAAAAAACCACCTGCAGGATTTGAACTTTCTCTTGCTTCGTCTGATCCTACTGCATTAAATAAAGGAATAAGTCTTTTATCCATTTTATCTGTTCTGTTACCATATTTACCAGATTCTATTACTGCTTTATAAAAATCAACATGATTTTTAAATCCTTTATTTGGATCTTTTCCATATCCTGGCTGAGATATGGAAAGCATATTTACTTTTTCTTCTATCTTATCCATAATTTTTCCTTGTTCTACTAGTTTTGTATTAAGTTCTTTTTTTACATTTTCTGAAGCATCCGTAGCTTCTTTTTTAATTGTATTTAATGATTTTCCTAGTTCTGAGAATTCAGCTTTTACAGCTTCGCTCAAAGTTACTTCAACTTTATTTTCTTCAGACATTTTTAAACTCCTTTAGTTTGTTAATAAAAAATTTATGTGCTTCGTTTGTTAATTTTTCAGAATCTTTTTTCCCAGCATCACGCTGTTTAGAAATAAGCTCCTTGGCTTCATTTCTTGAATGTCCTGCATCACGCAATTCATTCTCTTTGATTCTTTTTTGTAATGAATTTTGATATTTAATAAAATTTTCTGGTAAGTTAGGCAGTAAATCCAAATCTAAATCAAATGCACATGCTACTGCTCTACATGTTAGTAATTCATCCGCAAACCCAAATTCAATGGCTTCTTTACCATTCATCCAAGTTTCTTTATCCATCCATTCTAACATTTCTCCTTCTGTTTTTGATAGTTTATTGTTGCTTGCATATATATTTGCTATAATTTTATCGAGTGAAGATAAATGTTCAGATTCTTTCATAAAATCTTTAGCATTTCCCATCGCAATACCCCAAGCATTATGAATCATTATTTCTGCTGTTTCTGGCATAAAGATTCTATCGCCTGCCATTGCTATAAAAGATGCACAAGATGCGGCCATCCCATCAATATATACATTTTTTTTCAAAGAAGATTGCTTTAAGGCATTGTAAATAACGAAACCATCGTGTACAATACCTCCTGGGGAGTTTATTCTAATATTTACTTCTTTATGTTTTTTTTCTAAATTAGCAATCTCTTTAATAAAAGCTTTTGGGCTTATTCCTTCTTCCCACATGGAGGAACCTATCATATCATAGATAATAAGTTCAGGGATTTCCTTTTCAGTATTATATACATCAAACCATTTTCTTGGTGTTGATAAATTTTTAATTATTTTGTTGAACTTCGACATTTTTAACCTCTTCTTTAGGAATAGTTTGTTTTGTTACTGGAATTTCTCCGTCTTCAAGTAAATTACCTTGATGGTAATATATTTCTCCATTTTCTCTATGATTTAATCCTTCTGCTATTCTGATTTCGTTTGAATTCATAGCCCCAGTATAATACATATCTCTATAATAAGCAGTTCTTGCTACTGTATTTGCTTTAGTTAATTGTTTTGTATCAAAATCAGCAAAAACAACACCCCAATCCTTTTCAGGAATTAGGGATCTATTAACTGCCTGTTCAATATTTGTTAAATAAGGACATAATGTATATGATAAAAATTCTTCACCCATTTCTGATAGTGTTGACCAACCTTTATTAGTCGATTCTTTTATGAAATGTCTTGAAACCCTAAAAAAAGCACATAATTCATCTTCTGTAAATTGTCTAGTTTCTAAATATTGTGCATCTTGATTTGACATTTGTAATTTTACTACATCTGAACCCTTGTCGATAAATCTAGGTTTTCCGTAATTATCTCCTGAACTTCCAGCACTCCATTGTTTAGCAATATTAATTGCTGATTTTTCATCTAATCCTTGAGGGTATTTAATAATTAATGGAGGAGTTGCATCGTTTTTTATTAATTTAGCTCCATGTTTTTCTAATGTTTTAGCCATTCCAATTGTTTCGCAAGCATACTTAATAATAGAACATGGATTTACACCGTCTAAAGTCCTATAATTAGCCCAAAAGAATTCATCTTGAGGAGTTTCTTCAAATTTCATAAATTGATTATATCCCCATGATGCTATTCCAGATATAACAATTTCACCACTTGATAATTGTTTTCTAGTTACTGTATCAGGATTTAAAGGTATTAATGACATTATTTTCCCAGAAGAAGTCATGTTTTTCCAGGAAATAAATCCACCTCTAAGCAACATACATTCAACATTATATAACCAATAATCATAAGCTGTTTGCCATTTATTTGGTTGATATCTTAATAATTTAAAAAGTGGATTCCCCTTGTCAATATATATATCTTCATCCGTTTCGGTATTATATATATTTAAAGGTAAAGAAGCAATTACAGAAGCTAAAAGATTTATGCAAGAAAAAACAGTAGAAACATATAAAGAGTTTTCAGAAGATACAATTTCTCCAGTATTTGTAATTCTATCAAATACGGGAAATCCTTGAGGATCTAATTGTGTCCATCTTCCAGTTGCTACATTAAATGCTGTTTTTAAACAACTTCCAATATTTTTAAGCTTTGACATAAGCAAGAATCCATAAAAATTTATAATATATATAACATATTATATACTATTTTACACAAAAGTCAATAGGTAAAATAAAAATAATTTAATTTTATTTAGGATTATTAAATATATAACATTCTTGAAAAATTAGTTCGTATTGTTTTGATATTTTATTAATATCGTGATGCTTTTCTGCAAATTTCCTTCCATTAACAGATAGTCCTTTTCTTAATTTTACATTTTTAATTAAATCAATTAAACTATCTTGAATACTTCTAATTGTTCTATTACAAAATAATGCGTTTATATAGTTATCTAATCTTTCTCCGTGAAATCCTGCTGTTCTAGTAGTTATTACAGGTACGCCACTAGCAGTAGCTTCCATCAACGTATTACTGCAATTATGAGTATTAAAATAGAGAACATTAAATTCGTGAGTATCAGTTTCAAAATTAATTCTTTGAGAAATTTTATTAAGCTTATTTATTTTTTTTATTTTTACATAAAAATTAATTTTATCAGAAAAATATCCTACTTCCATCGATGTATCAAATATGATTCTTAATACGTATAAATTTTCTGATACTTGACATTTTTTACCAGCAATAATTCTATCTCTATTTGTTCTTTTGTAAACATAAAAAGCTGGTAGTATATTTATTTTGGTACACAATAATACTAATTGGTATGATAATTCTTTTGAAGCATTATTTACTAACCACTGTCCATTTTTTTCTAGATGTCCGTCGCCATGTAAATATCCTTCTATAAATTTTTTTACTATATTAGGATTTGATTTCATTATTATATTGGGAATTCTCTTATCATATACATTATTTCCAAAATTATTTTTTATCCATTCCGCAAGTGGCGCATGTCTAAATCTTATCTCTATTACTGATTTTCTTGTGCGATAATTAATTTTTTTACCTAATTTTTGCTCAAGTATTTTTTGTAAATTTTCAATATGCTTAATTTCATGCTTGCCAAGAGATAAATGTATTTGTGTTCTATCTCCGATAGATCCTTCAGCTAAATACCAACCCAATAAATAGGCTAAATCTTCGTCAATAGTTAACAAAGTATTGGATTGTTGGATTTTATTTTTATCATTAAAATCACGCAATTTTATTTCTAAATTATTTTCTATTTCTGTATATTTAGGAATTACTAAATAATCATTTTCTTTTACTTCTTCTGCTTTTTTCCATATAGTTTCAGTTATTTGTCTTTTAGTTGTTTTTATTCCATTTATACTCCATTTATATTTCCATTTAGCTATTTTTATTGGATGTTCTGACGTTGTGCTAAAAGATGGAAGTCTATTAGTATTAAATTCATACCATAAATTAGATGTACCATTATTAAATATTTTATTAACAGTCCCACCAGATAATTTATCACCTATTCTTACATCTTTAGCTTTTATTAATCTATTATTTACAAAAAGCTCCTGATCTTCTGGAATACAGCCTTCTCCCAGTGTAGGATGTATTAAGACATCGATTTTAGAATAAAATAACTCTTGCATCTTGTCATGCGGTATTTGTTCATTATTATATAGAGCTGTTTTTAATGTTATTCCTAAATTTTCACATGCTTCTTTCACTAAATCATATCCTTTATAATCACGATACCAAGGATTTGAAATATTCCCGCAAAAGCCAGCTACTATCTCTTTGGATTCATTATTTCGATATACAATAGGCCAATTTTCTAAATTTAAGCCATTTGGGATTAAGTAAGTTCTGGGATTAACAGTTTTACCTATTTCATAGAGCTTTTGGTTCGTTGCTATTAAACAATAGCATTTACTCATTTCTAAAAGTAAAGGTTCTAACTTTTGCATTCCATCGAAGTTGTAGTTGCCTCCAAGTCTACATATAGTTTTTAATCGTTCAGTAAACTTTTTAAGCAATGTAACATTTTGGCTCATAATTATATCCTGTTTATTCGTATTAATAGTATTACCTAGATTAAAAAATGTTCTAGTTATATTCAACCCTTTATTTAGTTGAAAATTATTAAAGATTAAGCCGAAAGACCAGGTTGGAGTAAACTCAATAGAGTATAATCTCATATTATTAACCTTGGTTGTTCTAGTGTTAAATTAAACTCTCTAGCAACAATACTACATTCTTTAGAACAACATAGCTGTCTATTATATTGTCTTTCAAACTCTTTCCCACAAATTTTACAATTCTTTTTCATTTTATTAATATTCTCAAGTATTTCTGGTAATCCGCTAAAATTTGAACAAATTGAAAATTATCTAATAAAGTTTTTATCTGATCTGTATCTTTTCTAACATCAAAAATCTTAACTACACCTTTATATTTTCTGATATTTTTTAGATAAGTTTGTACTGGGTAATGAAAACAATAACTAATCAGTGAAATTATTAAATCGTATTGTTTTTCTGGAAATCCCTTTTCTACTTCATGTAATCCTATTTGGTTTTTAGCTACGCCATTGAGTTTTAAGAATTGTCCTGCTAATATAAGGCTATTATAATGAGATGCCTTATCTTTATATCCGTAATGCAAATTTTCAGATACAGAATTATAATCGAAAAGCCTAATAGTTAAATTTTTATTGTAATGTTCATATAATAACAGATCTATACCGGCTAGACCGCATCCAATATCTAACATTGTAACTTGCGAATATCCTTTAGGTAAATAATCTCTTATATCTTTATAATCTTGCAATAAACTTTTTAAATATCTATTTGCAAAATTAGTTTTTATATTAGTTCTCTGCAAACTAATAAACAATTCCATTTGTTCAGTTATTTTAATCATTTCTAATTTTCTCATTAACAAAATTAACAGCTTTTAAAAGATCAGCTGAATATCCAAGAGTTTCAGCATCTTTTATTATTCCTTTTAAATCTTTAGGAAAACATTTTCCGCCATATCCACGTTCTCTACTAAATACTAATGTATGATTTCGGTTAAGTCTTGGATCAGCTAGCCAGCATTCTCTCAATTCGTTATAATCGACTCCCAGTTTTTTTGCTATATCATAAAATTCATTGCAAAATGTAACTTTCGTAGCAAAAAAACAGTTTTCCATATATTTGGTTAATCCTGCTGTGACAATATCCGTTTGCATAAAATTAGTATCCACTGACATTTTTCTTTGAAATATATCCACGCAAATAGAAGTATCTGCCTTATTTCCGCCAAAGATTTGCCAAGTATGCCCTCTCATATCTTGCGGGTCCGGATATTTCCAAAATGGGGTAAAATACTTGCTTTCTCCCATATATTCTGGGCTAAATACTATTCTGAGATCTTGAAAAATTTCTTTGAATCGTTTTAATTCAGTTGGCGGAGTTGTTGATTTAATTAATACAATTCCTTTATATTCTATATTTTTTATCCAAGATAAAGTTTCAAAAACTATTGATGTGTCACATGTTCCATCTGATAATTCATTCGTTGGAACACTTATTACGATAAGATCTAAATATTTAAACTTTATTTGCTCAGTAAATACTTTTTGAGGATCATATATGGCAAGTACTTCATCATCAAATAATTTATGAATTCCTTTTCCCACAACTCCATATCCTACAATTCCTATTTGATATTTATTCATTGTTATTATCCTCAATAAATGTTTCGTACCAACGGTTTGAGTCTATATGACAAATTGTTTTAGTATCTGCCTTAACTCCTATTATTAACTGTGTCGGACTACATACATATTTAATGTCATAATCATCGCATTTATCAAATGTATGATTATGTTTAGGCATTTCGTTAGAATAATGTTCACAAATAAAACGAAAAGCCCATGTTTCTTTTAAAAAACACCAGAAAATCTTCATTTTTCTATCCTTATTATCCAATTTTGATATCTATCAAACCAACTAGGTATCTCATTAATATTTTTAAAAATAACTATCTTTTTACTTGTTTGAATGCTATTTTTATCAATTTTATCTAATTCTTGACGTATTTTATCATTATAGTTTAAAACAATAGAAAAGTCAAGAGATTTATTGAAATTTTCTTCTTTATTTATTGTCTCCATAAATTTTTCCTATGTCAAAATTTGGATCATCAAACATACTTCTTTCTTCTCTTGCCTGCATGCTAATACCGAGTGCCATTATAAGAGCTACAATACCATCTATCTTCTGAGGACTATCCTTATTTGCCTTAATAGGTTTTATGTTTCCAGCAGGATCGTCTTTTACTTGTACATTTGATGCCATCCATCTCATTATAGGATTATTAAAATGTACAAGTTTTTTTTCAATTAATATCTTTTCTAACTCTTTTGAAGGTTCATTCAGAGACATATAACCCTGTCTAAACTGAATCATCGTAACCCCATCATTATCAGATAAATTTGTTGCGAATTGTGCAGCATTCCAAGGATCATATGCGATAGAATTAATATCATATATTTCTTTTAATTCTAATACTTTTTGTCTTATTTCTTCATAATTAACAACATTCCCTTGAGTTAAATAACAATATTCTTGCTTATTCCACATTTTATATTCAAGTTTTTTCGTAGCTGTAAATTCTGGAACCCAAAAAAATGGAAGACACGCATAATATTCAGGAAAATAAAGAACTAAAGCTGTTATATCTCTTGTGCTAGATAAATCTATACCAGCAAAACATTTCTTGCCTTTTAATTCTTCTTTATCTATTTTTTGCCCTGAATTGTCCCAGTCTTCTATTTTCAACCAACGCCTCTCTTGTTCTGTTTGAATGTTTAAATGTAACCGTTTAAATGTATTTTCAAAACTAGGTTCTTCTCGTGCTTTTCTATATTGAGATTTAAAGAAGTCAACCTTTATAGATACTCCAAGATTAGGATTTGCTTTATACCAGTTTTTTTCGTCTGTCCAGTCATCCTCACACGTTAGCTCGTATAGGATTGGCATATATGAACTATCTTCTATTTGATTGTCTCTAACTTTCCTAGCGTATGCAACCATTCGATTGCATGGACTATCTCCTGCATAATCAGCAGTTGATATATATACTTCTAAGGGTTGGCGTCTTGAACCCGTTGCAGTCTGCATTACTTCAATTAGCTCATCCTTTCTTTGCGTATGAACTTCATCTATAATAAAACAATGCGGGTTTAATCCATGTTGAGAAAGAGCTTCACTAGAAAGAACTTTCATATATGATACTGTTTTAGGAAATTTAAGTCCTTTTGCACTAGGACATATTTCTATTTCATTAGATAATAACTTATTCTGATTAACCATATTACAAGATTCTTTAAATATTAAAGAAGCTTGATTTGTATTAGCGGCTAATAGATATACTTCACTTCCTGGCTCATTGTCAGCACAAAGCATAATTAAAGCTAAAGCACTACAAATAAAAGACTTACCATTTTTTCTAGGAATAAGTAAAAAAAGTTTTCGATACCTACGTGTTCCATCTTTTCTCTTCCATCCAAATAAATGTCCAAGAATCTTTTTCTGCCAATCTTCAAGAATAAAATTTTTTCCTGCATATTCACCTTTAGAATGTTTAAATTGAGTTTCAAAAAACTTACAAACTCGTTCAGCTACAATTACATCAAAAGTAAATTCTACAGAATTAATCCATGGATTATAGCCTGCAATAGGTTCTTTCCAAAATTTTGATATTTCATTCATTTATTTTAAAATTCTTTCTTGAATATTTTTTCTTATTTTTAAATACTTTTTCACATGGGGCTATTCTTCTTCTTTTTTTAAAAATATATTTATTTAATGAAGACATTATCATACTAGGTTAATCCTTCAAATATATTCTTTTCTTTATTTCTAGCTATTTTTTCAACATTACGTCTAGATACAGGACTTAATCCAAAATCATTTAAACTTTGTTTAAGCGCATTCCACAATTCTCTTTCTTGCTTAATCCATGGAGCTGTTTGCTGTCCTATTACTTCTCCCTTATAATTCTTTACATCTTGATAATCACCTTTTTCTTTGCATTCTCTCATTTTGTTATACCATCTTTCCCAAATTTCACAAAGCATAAAAAATGACAAACTATCAGGAGTATCTAAAACTCCATTATTAAATAACATGGATTCAAAATGATTAAAAATATTTTTACCTATTTCTCCTAATCCTTCGATTTCAGCTATTCGTTCCCCAACAGAGTCAACAGGATTTTGAGGGAATCTATCTTTTTTATCTCCCATAATCTGCATCTCTCTTAATGTCTTAGTTTTTAATCTTCCTGAAGTCATAATGAAAAATTGATATTATAAGTTAATCGTTTATTTAACTGAAATAAAATAATTGGATCTATACCACGCCTATAACTAGCATGTACTTGTTTATGACATTCTTTACACAATGGAGCTAGGTTAGTTATTTCAAAAAATAATTTAAAATCTTTTGAAACTTCAATTATATGATGGATTTCTTCTGTTCTACTTATTTCACAAATCCAACATATTGGTTCTTTATTTTTTATATAATCACAAATATCTTGCCATTGGTTAGATGATCGCATTTTTGCTATTTCAGGATTTTCATTTTTCCTAAATAGTTTTCTATTTTCCTTTGGAATATAATCACTAGGAAAATATTGTTGCTTATTCTTTGGTTCTTTAGTTTTAAAGTATATTATTCCCATAATAGTATTATTATACTACATTTTATAAAAATGTCAATAGCTACTTTTTTTTAAAAAGTCAGTTTTTTGCCTTTTTTTACAAACGAG
>Ga0247842_10001233_pt1 | contig 44138 bp, 26 predicted proteins | sample LaCruzMarch2015__3_FD_192411 | JGI IMG/M metagenome (GOLD analysis project Ga0247842, IMG submission 192411) | Freshwater microbial communities from meromictic Lake La Cruz, Castile-La Mancha, Spain - LaCruzMarch2015_19m | ecosystem: Environmental > Aquatic > Freshwater > Lake | place: Spain...
CCCGAGTTTGTGCTGACCAGCGAAAAAGACATTTACCGCCGCATCGAAGAGGGGAGCTGGGAGGCATTTGGCGACTGGAATGCGCAAACCGAGCGCCAGACGCTCGATCTGTTCGACCGCGCGGCTCATGTCGTTACGGCGATCGAGAAGATGGTCGCGACGCGCGATGGCATCGAGCTGTTGTATGAGAATGGCCGTCTGGCCGGATTGATGACCGCCGATCCCGGGACGATGGACCAAGTGGCGGATGTGGTGCGGGAAATGGCGGTTGATGTCCCCGAGTTTTCCTTCAATCGCAACCACGTATGGATGCGTTTTGCGCACTGCGCGATCCACAAAGGATCCTCACTGGCCGAATTGTCCCGATTGCTCGGTATCCCGCGCGCAGACGTGCTCGCGATCGGCGACCACCATAACGACATTCCGATGCTCGACGGTTCATCCGCCGCGATGGTCGCGTGTCCTTCGAACGCGGTGCATGACGTGCAGGAGTTGGTCCGGCGCAACGGCGGATATGTTTCTCCGTACCCTTGGGGTGAAGGCGTGGCGGACGCCATCCGTCATTTTTCCGCGGTCAGTTGATCAGTCCCCAGCGTCCGACGAACGGCCAGTAAACCACGAGACCGCGTCCGACCACGTTCGGTTCGGGGACCGGTCCGAAGTAGCGGCTGTCGCTGCTGTGATAGCTGTTGTCGCCCAGGGCGAAATAGGATCCGCGCGGCACAGTGTATTCCGCCTGCGGTGAGCCGAGGATGGGAAAAGCGCCTCCGCCTGCGCTGGTGTTGGAATACCCAGCATAGCCGTCCTGTTTGGACATGACGCGCCGGAAGGCGGGGAGCGAAGATACGGCGCCGTCGACGTAGAGGTCGGGTGGCCGGATTTGCAGAGTTTGCCCGCCGACGGCGGCGAGACGTTTGATGTAATATTGCGAACCCATGCCGGGGGCGATGCCTGCTTCGATCCGGCGGATTCCGGTGGTGCGGAAGACAAAGACGTCACCGGGTTTCGGCCGGACGAAGTTGTAGGAAACTTTGTCGACAAACAACTGGTCGCCGCTTTCGGCGTAGCCACGCACGATGGGCTGGCCGGCGCGGAGCGGACGGCCGGGGTGGATCTGGAAATCGGTCCGGACAACGTTGAGCGGCGCGGAGACCTGGTACGTCCGGCTGCGGGTGATGATTTCGGTCGAGGTGAAAAAGTGGAAACGGGTGACCTCGCGGAGCCCGATGACCGCATCGTCATTCTCCGCGCTGATATCGATGTAGGTGCGCCCGCGCAGGATGAATTCGGCGGCGCGCAAGGGCCAGCTTGGAGGGGGTTCGACCGTGCGCGTGCCGGTCACGCCATAAAGCGTCGGCTGCATGGATCCGGTGGGAATTTTGAACGGCTGGAGGAAGTAAGACCGGACGCCGAGGGCGATGACCAGGGCGACGAGGATGACCTCGGTGTTTTCCCGCAGTCCAGCCAAGCGCTGCTGGGGGGCCGCCTGGTCGAAAAGGCCATGAAGTTTCTCCGTGGCCAGCATGATGTCCTCGCGGTGATTTTTCCTCAGAGCCACCTCGAGGCGGGTGATGCCCTCGCGGAGGCTGACGATCTGCTTGTCCGGCAGAATATCCCGCCGGTAACGCAGCAGTTTGCGGGCCGCGCGGAGGACGAGTTTGGCTTCTTTGCGGTAACGCGGGGTCAGAAAAAGCATACGGACGGGAAGGAACAATTCTCTCCGCCCGGGCGGAAAAGGCAACGCCGCTCTCGGTTAGGCCAATTGCTCGCTGTCGTCCAGGCGAGCCTCGTCAATTTGTCCGCCTGCCATGGCCAGGTGCGAGAGGGCGTGATCGATCGAATCGAGGGCAGCGGTGATCGGGGAATGGTTCGAGCGCGGGAGATCAGCAAGGGCGATCTGGGCACCTTGCAGGGCATTTTTAGCCTGCTGGAGGGACCTGTCGGCCGCGCGAAATCGCTTGGCCCGCGGATCGAGGGAGTTCACGGCGCTTTCGGCTTTTTGTCGTGCTTGCATTGGCAGGTGGTGGAGCACTTGGCCTTGCACCCGCAGTCTTTGCACTGGGCTAGGACGGAAGTGCTGGCTAGGACCAAAAGGCCGAGAAAAATAAAGGTAAGTTTCACGAAGTCTGACTGTAGCTTGGGCTCAAGGCCATGGCAAACGCCTGAACTTCTTAAATTTGAATGGCCCCGCCTGTCAGCTGGTCGGGGGCGGGGGGGTGTCAGTTGGAAGGGGTAGCAGATGACAAGCGGCTGAAACTTTCGTCGAGGACTTCGAGGAGGAAGTCGGCGTCGGCTTGGTTGATGCACATGGGCGGGGCGAAGCGGATGACTTGTCCGCGCAGTCCGCCTTTGCCGAGGAGGAGTCCGAGGTCGCGGGCGGTCTCGAGGACTTGCGCGCATTCGGCCGTGGCGGGCTCCTTGGTTTTTCGGTCCTTGACCATTTCGATGCCGAGCATGAGACCTTTGCCGCGGACGTCGCCGATGATCGGGTGCTTCTCCTTCAGCTTGTTCAGTCCGGTCAGGATGTAATCGCCCATTTTGCGGGAGTTCTCCTGGAGATTTTCTTTTTCAATGACTTCAAGCACGGCTTTGCCCATGGCACTGACCACGGGATTGCCGCCGAAGGTGTTGAAGTGGACTTTGCCGACAAGAGCTTGCGCGATCTCCGGGGTGGTGACCACCGCGGCGAGAGGGCAACCGTTGCCGATGCCCTTGGCCATGGTGACGATATCAGGGATGACGCCCTGCGTTTCGAATCCCCAGAAGTGCGTGCCGGTGCGACCGAAGCCGGTTTGCACTTCGTCGGCGATGCATACGCCGTCGGCGGCGCGGACATAGCCGTAGACGTGTTCGAGGTAGCCCGGCGGGAATTCCACGAATCCGCCCACGCCTTGGATGGACTCGGCGATGAATCCGGCGATTTTCCCGGGGGTGGCGTATTCGATCAGTTCTTTGACGTCGTTGGCGTATTTCGGACCGGCCTCGGGATCGTCGTAGCCGAAGGTTCCGCGGTAGGGGTAGGGCGCGAGGGCATGGTGGAAACCGAAGCCGTGGGGCACGTTGTATTTCCAGGTGCTGTGGGCGGTGATGCCCATGGTCGACTGGTTGCCGCCGTGGTAAGCGTTGCGCAGAGCGATGATGTCATAGTTGCCGGTGTAGGCACGCGCCATCATGAGGGCGAGGTCATTGGCCTCGGAACCGGAATTGACGAAGTAGCACATCTTCAAATTTCCGGGCATTTTCGACGCGAGTTTCTCTGCGTATTGCGCCACGTTGGGATGCAGGTAGATGGTGGTGGAGTGCTGGTAGAGTTCGCTTTGTTTGTTGCCCGCGGAAATGACGTGCGGATGGCAGTGACCGACGCTGATGGTGACGATGCCGCCGAGGCCGTCGAGGTAGCGCTTGCCCTTTTCGTCCCACACGTATTGACGGTGGCCTTCCACGACCATGAGCGGCTTCTTGTAATAGAGGAAGATGCCCGGGTTCATGAATTGCTTGCGCAGAGCGAGAACGTCCTCGGGCGATGGGCCGGCGTAGGAACGGGGCTGATGGTGGCAGGGGGGGAGGTTCGGCTCTTTCATCGGTTGGGAAATAATGGTCGCATTAAATTATACAGAACAAAACCGAGAGTGAAACCGACAAACCAAGCATAGTGATAGCTGGCAACCAACCACGCGGGGAACAGTTCCGCGGGGAGCACTTTGATCGTGACGAGAAAGCCGGGGAGATTGGGCAGCACCGAGGCCGCCAAAACACCGAAGCCGACAAGGCTGAATCCGCCGCTGTAGCGGTAGGGGCCGTGCCGCTGGTAAAGTGCCGGTGCATCGAGCTTCTTGCGCCGCCAGACAAAGTAGTCCGCGATCATGATTCCGGCGATCGGTCCGAGCAGCGCACTGTAGCCGATGAGCCAGGTGAAGATGTAACCGCTGGGATCCTGGTAGAGTTTCCAGGGCATCATGAGAATTCCAAGGAAGGCGGTGATGAGGCCGCCGGTGCGGAAGGTGATGCGGCTGGGGGCGAGATTGGAAAAGTCGTTGGCCGGCGAGACGACGTTCGCCGCGATGTTGGTCGAGAGGGTGGCGACGGCCAGGGTGATGAGGGCGAAAGCGGAGACCCAGGGATTGCCGAACTTGGCGATGACTTGCACCGGGTCCCAGATGGCGGTGCCGAAGATGACGATGGTGGCGCTGGTCACGAGGATGCCGATAAAAGCGTAAAACGTCATGGTGGCAGGCAGGCCAAGTGCCTGGCCCACGATTTGGTCGCGCTGCGAGCGCGCGTAGCGGGAAAAGTCCGGGATATTGAGCGAGAGCGTCGCCCAGTAACCGACCATCGCGGTGAGTCCCACGCCGAAGACCGGCCAGAATTTTGCCGCCGTATCAAGCGTCGCTGGTTGGGTGAAGATCGGTCCGAACCCATCGGCCGCCTGCCAAGCCCACCAGACGAGCACGACTCCGACGAGCAGGAGAAATGGCGCGCTCAGGGTTTCCATCCACTTGATCGACTCCATGCCCCGCACGATGAAGTAGACGTTGATCGCCCAAAAAATCATGAAGCAGAGGAATTCCCCGGCGGAAATGCCGAGGATGGGCAGCGCTTGGCGTGCGGCGGGGTCGAAACCGAAAATGACCGCCGCGGTGGCGTAGATGGCGGCGCCCCCGACCCACGTCTGGATGCCGAACCATCCGCAAGCGACGAATCCGCGCATGAGGGCCGGGATGTTCGAGCCGAATGTGCCGAAGGACGCACGCAGCAGGACGGGAAAGGGAATGCCGTAAGCGGTGCCCGGATGCGCATTGAGTGTCATGGGAATGAGCACGATGAGGTTGCCGAGGAAGACGGTCAGGGTGGCCTGCCACCAATTCATTCCTTGTTCGATCAGGACGCTGGCCAGGGTGTAAGTCGTGATGCACACCGCCATGCCGATCCAGAGCGCGGCGATGTTCCACGTGGTCCACGTGCGACGGTCCTGGGAAACAGGCGCGAGGTCCTCGTTCCAGAGGCGCGGATCGTGGGATTCGGGGGCGGGATTCATGACTGCACCTGCTGTCATAGACTTCTGCTACGCGCTGGGCAAGCGTGCGCGCTCAGAAGTGATCCGGGGTCCGCTGGAGGAACCGTCCGCGGCCGACGGTGCCGACGAATTTGCCGTCGCGGACAGCGACTTCACCGCGGACCGTGACGATGGACGGGCGGCCTTCGATTTCCCAGCCTTCGAACGCGTTGTAGTCGACGTTTTGGGTCTGGGTTTTGACGGAGAGTTTGCCCCGGTAGCTCGGGTCGTAGATGACGAGGTCGGCGTCGGCGCCGGGCTGGATGACGCCTTTGCGCGGGTAGAGGTCGAAAATTTTCGCGGCGTTCGTGCTGGCCACAGCGACCAGTTGTTGGAGGGTGAGACGTCCCTTTTTCACCCCGTGGGTGTAGAGGAGATTGATGCGGTCCTCGATGGATGGGATACCGTTGGGGATCTTGGTGAAGTCGTCTTTGCCCATCGGTTTCTGGTCCTTGAAATCGAACGGGGCGTGGTCGGTGCCGACGGTGTTGATCAGTCCGTTGGCCAAGCCGTCCCACATGACGTTTTGGTTCGAGACGTCGCGCAGGGGCGGGGACATAACGAACTTGGCGCCTTCGAAGTCTGGTTTTTCAGCGTAGGTTTTGTCGAGGACGAGGTATTGGATGAGCGTTTCGATGAAGACATGGACGCCGCGCTCGCGGGCGGCGATGGCTTCGTGGAGGGCTTCCTTGCAGCTGAGATGGACGATGTAGGTGTGCGCGCCGGTGAGGGCGGCGAAGGACATGAGGTGGTGTACGCCTTCGGCTTCGACGCGGGGCGGGCGGCTGTCATGGTGGGCCTCGGGTCCGGTGCGTCCGGCGGCGAGCAACTCGGCCTGCAGTTGGGCGACGAGGGATTCGTTTTCGCAGTGCGCGGTGACGATGACGCCGAGTTCTTTGGCCAGTTTGAGGGTATGCCAGAGTTCGGTGTCATCGACCCCGAAAGCGCCTTTGTAGGCGAGGAAGATTTTGAAGCTGCCGACGCCTTGTTTGACGATCTCGCGGAGTTGGCGGGCGGAAGCTTCGTCAAACCGTGTCACTCCCATGTGGAAAGTGTAGTCGCAGCAGGCCTTCCCTTCGGCTTGGGCCTGCCAAGTGGCGAAGCCGTCGGCGGGCGACATGTCGCGCGCGGGGCAGACCATTTCGAAAATGGTGGTGGTGCCCCCGACGAGAGCGGCTTTGCTGCCGGTTTCGTAGTTGTCCTTCGAAACCGTGCCCATAAACGGCAGGTAGATGTGCGTGTGGGGGTCGATGAAGCCGGGGAAAACGTATTTGCCGGTCGCGTCGATGACTTCGGCTCCGGCGGGCGGGGTGATGTTCCGGTCGATCCGCGTGATGGTTTCGCCTTCGCAAAGGATGTCGGCGGTGTAACGGGTATCGGCGTTGATGATGTCGGCGGATTTAAGAAGAAGTGACATGTGACTTGTGACGTGTGACGAGTTGGGGGTTGTTACTTGGGTAGAGAAAGTCTGCGGCGGAGGCCGTTGAGCATGCGGCGGAGTTCTTCGAGGAGATTTGTGGCGGGTGAGCTGTTGGTAGACGTGATCAATTTCAGGTTCTGACAAAGGGTGAGTTGGGTGTCGAGTTCCGCAACAGAACCTTCGGCGTGGGAGATGAATTGGATAAATTCTCCCGTGGTGTGGCGCTTGGCCTTCGGCGATGTTGGACGGAATCGAAACCGCGGCGCGGCGCATCTCCGAGACGAGGCCGAATTTCTCATCGGCGGGAAGGTGTTTGGTAAGGAGGTAGATTTCCTTGGCAAGATCCATGCCCTTCTGCCAGACGACGAGATCACGATAGCCTCGAGCTTCAGGATTCTGGCCCTTGACACTCGTCACAAGTCACATGTCACACGGTTCTATTTGTCCGACCAAATAGAACCTTCCCCGTAGCTGAACCATCGGGTGGTGGTGACTTTGTGTTGGGTGTAGAAGGCGACGCTTTCGCGGCCTTGGATGTGGAGGTCGCCGAAGAAGGATTGGTTCCATCCGCTGAACGGGAAGAAGGCCATGGGTGCGGGGACGCCGATGTTGACGCCGACCATGCCGGCTTGGATGCGGTGGCGGAATTCGCGCGCCGCTTTGCCGCTGCGGGTGAAGATGGCGGCGCCGTTGCCGTAGATCGAGGTGTTGGCGAGGTTGATCGCGGCGTCGAGGTCTTCCATGCGGACGACGTTGAGCACGGGACCAAAGACTTCTTCCCGCATGGTGATCATGTCGGGGAGAACGTGGTCGAGGACAGTAGGACCGACGTAGAAACCTTTCGGGGCGGCGGCGACCTTGGTGTGCCGTCCGTCGGTCAGCGGCTTGGCACCCTCGTCGGCGGCTTGCGTGATGAGATTGCAGACGCGGTCGGCGTGTTCGCGGGAAATGACGGCGCCCATCTGGGCTTGCGGGTCGCGGTCGGTCGGGCCGACGCGGATTTTCGAGACGACGTCGACGAGCGCGGGAAGAACCGTGTGTGCGGCGTCGCCGATGGCGATGGCGGTGGAGCTGGCCATGCAGCGTTCACCGGCGCAACCGAAGGCGGATTCGACCAGGCCGGTGGCCGAGTTGGCGACGTCCGCATCGGGCATGATGAGGACGAAATTTTTCGCCCCGCCGGCGGCTTGCACGCGTTTGCCGTGGGCGGTGCCGGTTTCGAAGATGTATTTGGCGATGGGCGTGGAGCCGACGAAGGAAATCGCTTTGATCGTCGGGTGCCGCAGGATGGCGTCGACGGCTTCGCGTCCACCGTGCACGAGGTTGAGCACGCCGTCGGGGAGTCCGGCTTTTTGCGCGAGTTGCGCGATGCGGACCGAGGTGAGCGGGACTTTTTCGCTCGGTTTGAGGATGAAGGTGTTGCCGCAGGCGATGGCCATGGGCCACATCCAGAGCGGGACCATGGCGGGGAAGTTGAAGGGCGTGATGCCGGCAACGACGCCGAGGGGTTGGCGGATGGAATCGCAGTCGATGCCGCGGGCGACGTTTTCGAGCGACTCGCCCATGAGGAGGGTCGGGGCGCCGCAGGCGAACTCGATGTTTTCCAGTCCGCGGCGGACGTCTCCCCGCGCTTCGGCGAGGGTTTTGCCGTGCTCGCGGGTGACGCTTTGGGCCAGCTCCTCGAAGTGTTCCTCGAGCAGGACCTTGAGCTTCATGAGGACGCGGGCGCGCTCGACGGGCGGGGTTTCCATCCAGGAAGGGAAGGCGTCGGCGGCGGCGCGGACGGCCTGGTCGACGACATCGGCGCCGCAGAGTGGAGTTTCGGCGATGATTTCGCCGATGGAAGGATTGTAGACGGGGGTGGTGGCGACGCCGGAGACGTTTGTCCATTCGCCGCCGATGAACAGCGGGCAGGGGAGGAGTTTACTCATATTTGTTACTGCTTAGTGGTAAGGCCTGTTCTTTGTCCGTCCAATGTCGGCGTGGATCAAGAGCAAAGCAATCGCGGGCGGGCGCTCTGGCCAAGCGGGGGAAACGAGTGGTAACATGCGGGCATGAGCGAGGCGGCTGAGGTGGGTCAGGCGAAGCGGGGTCTTTCGCGGTCCGTGGTGCCGCGGGTGCTCAATGCGCTGATGTGGTTGGTGTTTTGCGGGATGGCGGGGACGGGGTTGTTGTTGGCTTTCCGTTTGCCGCCAGGTTCGCGCGGCGGGGCGGGGCTCACGGCCTTGGGCTGGGGGCGGCATGACTGGGGCGATGTGCACACTTGGTTGTCGTATGCGTTTCTTGCGCTGATCGCGGCACACTTGGCGCTGCATTGGCGGTGGCTCTGGCAGGTGGCGGCAAGGAGGCATGCGTGGCCGTTGGTGGTGGGGATCGGCGCAGGGCTGGTGCTGATGATGTGGTTGGCGTTGCAACGGGTCGAGAAACGCGGGGGGCCGGGAGACGGGCGGGGCAGGGATCGCCCGGTGGAGCGGACTGGGTGGTAGGGAGGATGCGGCCCGCTGGGCCAGTGGGCCCCACAATGGGAAACAGCCGGCGCCGGGGACGGCGCCGCTACAGTTTTACGGGTGGGCGGGGAGGGGCTCCATTTCTCCTTTGGCCAGGCGGGTCTGGTAATCGTTCCAGCTGAACTTTTCGCGGCCGGTTTCGATCTCAACCATGGTGATGCAGTCGTCGACGGGGCAGACGATGGAGCAGAGGTTGCAGCCGACGCAGTCTTCCTCGCGGACTTTGGGGACAGGTTTGCCGGGGACGCGGCCGGGGCCGAGTCCGTAGGGCGCGCTGTCGACCAGGTCGATGCATTGGTGGGCGCCGTCCTCGCAGGCGATATAGCAGAGATTGCACCCGATGCATTTGTCATAGTCGATGCGGGCGACGCGTTTGTAATTAAGGTCGAGGTATTGCCAGTCGGAGAGGCTTTTGACGGCAGCGCCGGAGAAGTCGGCGATGCTTTTGTAGCCTTTCGAGTCGAGGTAATCCGAGAGGCCCTCGTTCATGTCCTCGACGATGCGGAAGCCGTAGTGCATGACGGCGGTGCAGACTTGGAGGCTGAGGGAACCGAGGGCGAGGAACTCGGCGGCGTCACGCCAGTTGCCGATGCCGCCGATACCGGAAATCGGCAGTCCGACTTCGGGGTCGGCGGCGCAACTTTGCACCATGTTGAGGGCGATGGGTTTCACCGCGGGGCCGCAGTAGCCGCCGTGCGAGCTGAGACCGCGCACGGTGGGTTCGGGGGTCAGGGTGTCGAGGTTGACGTTGGTGATGCTGTTGATCGTGTTGATCAGCGAGATGGCGTCGGCCCCGGCGCGTTTGGCCGCGCGGGCGGCGTAGACGACATTGGTGATGTTCGGGGTGAGTTTGACGATGACCGGAATTTCGGCGGCTTCCATGACCCAGCCGACAATGGTTTCGGCCACGTCGGGGTTTTGTCCGACGGCGGAGCCCATACCGCGTTCGCACATGCCGTGCGGACAGCCGAAGTTGAGTTCGATGCCGTCGGCGCCGCAGTCGGCGGAGCGTTTGACGAATTCGTGCCAGCGCTCGCGGGTGTCGACCATGAGCGAGGCGATGACCGCGTGATTCGGCCAGCGGTCTTTGACTTCCTTGATTTCGCGGAAGTTGGTTTCGGGCGAGCGATCGCTGATCAGTTCGATGTTGTTGAAACCGACCATACGCTGTCCGCCGAGGTTGAGCGCGGAGTAGCGAGAGGAGACGTTGACGATGGGGTCACCTATGGTTTTCCAGACGATGCCGCCCCAACCGGCCTCGAAGGCGCGGTGGGATTGGTAGGCGGTGTTGGAGGGAGGCCCGCTGGCGATCCAGAACGGGTTGGGGGATTTGATTCCGGCGAAGTTGATCGAGAGGTCGGCCATGGGAGGAAGTGAGGTGTGACTTGTGACGAGATTAAGAATTCATCGCGGCGAGAAGTTCGGGGACGCGGATGGGATGGTTGAAGCCGGAGCCGAGGGCTCCGTCTTTGGTGCCGTGGCGGGAGGGTTGGATGGGGCCGGTGACCTTCTGCTTCGTGAGCAGGGCATTGATGCCGCGGGCGGCTTTTTTTCCTTCGGCCACGGCGTTGACGACTTCGCGTCCGCCATTGGCGCAGTCACCGCCGACGAAAAGTTTCGGGACGCTGGTCGCCATGGTCTCGGGATTGTGTTCGACGCGTCCTTTGCGGTCGAGTTTGAGGCCGGGGAAGAGTTTTTCGAAGGCGCGGGATTGCTTTTCTTGTCCGACGGCTTTGAGCACGAGGTCGAATTCCTCGGTCCATTCGCTGCCGGGGATGATTTGCACTTTGCCGTCGCGGGTTTCGGTCTTGGCCAGGCGGAGGGCTTTGACGTGTCCGTTTTCGGCGAGCACTTCGGTCGGGATGGTGTGGAAGTGGAAAGTGGCGCCGTCGTTTTTGGCCAGTTCGTATTCGAAGCCGTAGGCGGGCATGTCGTCCTCGCCGCGGCGGTAGATGATGGTGGCGACATCGGCCCCGAGGCGTTTGGATTGGCTGACCGCGTCGATGGCGGTGTTGCCGCAGCCGAGGACGGCGACACGGCGGCCGACAGGGACTTCGTGGAGCGGATTGGTGTGGATCCACTCGATGAATTCGAGGGCGTCGACCACTTCGGGGAGGTCTTCGCCGGGAATGCCGAGGCGGTTGGCCCCGCCGAGGCCGAGGGCGAGGAAGATGGCGTCGTAGTTTGTTTCGAGTTCGGCCATGGTGAGGTCCGTGCCGATCTCCACGCCGTATTGAAATTTCACACCGAGGCGCTCGATCATTTTGACTTCGTCGAGACTGATTTCGGGCGGCATTTTGTAATAGGCGATGCCGTAGGTGTTGAGGCCGCCGCCTTCTTTCTTTTTGTCGAAGACAGTGGTTTCGTAGCCGAGTTGGGCGAGTTCCGCCGCGCAGCCGAGTCCGGCCGGGCCGGCGCCGAGGACGGCGACTTTTTTGCCGTTCTTTTTCGCCGGGGCTTGGAGGACGTCGATGTGGTGGTCGAAAACGTAGTCGGTGGCGTAGCGCTGGAGTCGTCCGATTTTCACGGGATCACCTTCCAGATCGAGGACCACGCAGGCGCCTTCGCAGAGGACTTCGGTCGGGCAGACACGGGCGCAACTGGCGCCGAGGACATTGGCGGTGAGGATGGTGCGGGCGGAACCGGTCGGATTCCCGTTGGCGATTTTTTTGATAAACGAAGGGATGTCGATGCCGGTGGGGCAGGCCATGATGCAGGGGGCGTCGAAGCAGAAGAGACAGCGGTTGGCTTCGATCAGCGCCTCCTGCGGGCTGTAGCGGGGTTGCTTTTCCGCCATGTTGCGGGCGGCGGTCTCGGCATCGAGGAGCGGCTGAATAGGCATAGGGGGAGTTTTTCAGTGTTCAGTTTTCAGTGGTTCGGTAAAGACTTTCCTTGCACATTTGGGGCATGAGCAAGGAGCTTTCCCCTGAACGAACAATTGATGAACTCAAAGAGTTGCGTGCGTTGACCGGCAATGCGGACGGCGCGCAGCGGGTGGCCTTCACGCCGGTGTGGGTGGCGGCGCGGGATTTTTTGCGCAAACGTTTTGAGGGGCTGCCGGTCGAGATGCATGACGATGCGGCGGGGAATTTCTGGGCGACGTTGAAGGGTGAGAGCGCAAAGGAATTGCTCATCGGCGGCCATATCGACTCGGTGCCGAACGGTGGATGGCTCGACGGTTGTCTCAATACTCTGGCGGGTGTCGAGGTGCTGCGCCGTATCAGCGCGCAATACCATGGCAAGCCGCCGGTGACGGTGCGGCTGGTTGATTGGGCGGACGAAGAGGGGGCGCGGTTTGGCAAGAGTTTGTTCGGGTCGTCGGCCTGCTCCGGGAACCTCGACATCGAGGAGGCGCGGGGGTTGGTAGACAAGGACGGCATCACGTTACCGGATGCCTTGCGGGAGGTCGGGATCGACTTCGAGAAAGCCAAGGATTGCGGGAAAGAGCTGCAAAATGCGGCGGCCTACCTTGAACTGCACATCGAGCAGGGGCCGGTGTTGTTGGATAAGGGCCTTGCGCTCGGGGCGGTGCTCGGGACGTTCGGCGTGGAGCGTCATGCCATCACGTTTCATGGTCAGGCCGCTCACTCGGGCAGCACGCCGATGGACCGGCGCAAAGACGCTTTCCTCGCGGCAGCACGGATGAGTCCGGAGACTTACGAGATCGCCAAGCGCAGCGGGATGGGGGTTTGCACGATCGGTTCCTGCACGACGAAGCCGGGGATCGTGACGAGTGTGGTGGCCGACTGCCGCATCACGCTCGACCAGCGGCACCTCGAGGCGGACAAGCTGGCCGCGATGCATGCCGAGGCCCGGGTTGCCAGCGAGCGCTTCGCCAAGGAATCAGGCTGTGCGGTGGAGTGGGAACGTTTGTGGCATATCGCGCCCGCGCCGTTTGATCCGGATCTGGTAAATCTTTGCGAAGAGGCCATCAGGGAAACCTGTGGCGTATCGCACCGTTTGCCCTCCGGCCCGCTGCACGATGCCGCCGAGATGTGCATGGCAGGGGTGCCAACGGTGATGATGTTCACGCAAAGCCTGCATGGGATCAGTCACAATAAGATCGAGGACACTAAAGAGGAGCACCTTGCGCAGAGCGTCGAGGCCCTGGACAAACTGGCAGAGAAAACGATGGCGTGGATCAAGGCGGGGTCATGACCCATAACAGGCGACATTTTCTGGGTGAGCCGAGCACGCCTGTTGTGGAAACTAGGTTAAAGCGGCGCGGGCAACTGGGACCTATGCCCCCGCCATGGCGCGAAGAAACTAGGTTGCCGGTTCGGCCCGAGCCCGAGGCGGGAGGGAGTGGTGCAGTACGGGGGGGAGTCCAGGTCGAGGGTAAGGTGATTTGTCACATTCCGCTGCTTGATGGGGCCGGGTGCGGTGATAAAGATAAAGCTCATGCGTCTTTCTCCCCGGAAGCTCGCGCCAGGTTCGGCCTTGCGGGCGGCCTTGCGGCAGCTGCTGAGGCAGGTGTTGCGGGCGATCGAAAAGTTTCCGCAAGACCCCGACGGCCAGGCCCATTTTGTGCGCACCCGCGTCAAGCGGCTGCAGTCATTGTCTCGTTTGGTGCCGCACGGCAAGGTCTGGCAGGAGACATTTTTAGAACCGTGTCGTGCCTTGAAAGATCTTTTCGCGGAGACGCGTGACGCCACCATTGTCCAGGGTTTTGCCGGCAAATATGCGCCGGGGGAAGCTCGCCATTTGCGGGCCTCGTTGCCCCCGGATCTGGTCGAGGCGCGGCGGTTGGCGGAGGGCGCGGTCGATCTCTTGGCCGATGATCCGTACTGGGTGAAGGTCGAATGGAAAGAGATTGCCCATCGTGCGGTGGACACTTATCGCGCGGCACGGGCCGCGTGGAAGGAGGCCAGGCGCGGCAACGCGCCGGACGAGGCTTTCCATGCTTGGCGGAGGAGGGTCAAGCGCTTGCTCTACCAATGCGAGTATCTCGGGGGGCGGGCACGACTGACGCGTTTCATCCGCCGGGTGGACCGTCTCGGGGAGGTTCTGGGCGACATTCAAGATGTGTGCCTGGCCGAGATGTGGTTGAAAAAGCAAGAAAGCCTGAGGGTTCCTCCGGATCTGTCGCGCAGCAAAGAATCCTTGCGACGTTCGGCCTTGCGTCTGGCCCCGGTTCTTCTCGGATCGAGACCCAAGGTTTTCCGGCAAATGCTGGGGTGAACCGATTCTTTGCCGATCGAACGAGGAGAGGGGAAGCAAGTGACAGTCTGACGGTCGGGACGGCCTGCGGGTTGAGGACTCGATGGCAACGACACGGGGACTGCGAATGCATGGACCGGCATGGCGTGCCTGACCAACCTGTCCATCAATCCGTCTACGAATCGATGAGGGTGTCGCGGATCGCTACTCAAGGCCCTCCGCGGTATGCTGGCACCTTCCCGGTTGCTCAACGGTGGCGCGGGTGTATGGTCAAGGACTGTTCCCGTGCCGGCTAAGTCTCCTCTGTCCAGTGAATAACAAGAGATTCTATTTTGTGCCGTTTGCCCTTTTGCTCGCCGCGGTGGTGGTCGCGTTTATTGTTCTTTCCCTGCCGTCTCGGGACCGCAAATTAGACGTTTCAACCGCTGCCGCAGTTGAGCTTCCGCCGTCGGATCATTCCGCCAAGGCCCGAAACTCGTTGTTGCTCCCCGGCAGCTCCGGCTCCTTGAAGACTGCCGCCGCGGCTTCGGCGGCAAGGACTGCAATATCATTGCCTCCGCTGTCTTCCTCGCACCCCTCCACTGCAGATAAAATTGCCTCCGTCCCTGCATCCGGCGGGCGCTCCGCGACTCCCGCCGGTCCCGGCAGGGCAAGGGTCAGTGCGGCAGCGGCTCAGCGCGAGGGAGTTGTACCCGATCCCGACCGTGGACCGGCTTGGCCCACGGGCTTCGTTTTGTATCGCAGTTCGGCCGAGATTTTGGCCGGCAAAGATATGAGCGATCCCGACCAGCGGGCGCTCGCCGTGGCCGAGATGTCGGAAGCCGAGGAAGTGCGCTACGAGGCGGTGTTGGCCAAGGCGGAACAGCTGGGCATCCCGGTGCGGGTAGACGGGGCGGGGAATGAAGTCTCCATCCTACACGACATCCGCGGAGAAGAGCCGGTCTACCGCGTCACGCAAAACCGCAATGCGGCCATCTCCAGCGGGGCCAATTTGCTTTATCCCGCACCTTACAATCTCGGCGGCACGGGAGTGAAAGTCGGTGTGTGGGATGCCGGACGGGTACGTAATACGCACCAAGAATTCAACACCACCCGCGTTGTCAACCGCAACGCCACCGCGCCCCTCGACGATCATGCCACCCACGTGGCTGGAACGGTGGGTGCTTCGGGCTTCACGGCCAGCGCCAAAGGCATGGCGCCCAGTGTCGCCATCGAATCCTGGGATTGGAACAGCGACTACGCGGAGATGACCTCTTCTGGCGCGGCGACCGTGTCGGGCGACACGACCAAGATACCGCTCTCGAACCATTCCTACGGCTACGACGCAGGAACTGCCGATATGGGCGTCTACAACGACGAGTCCGTGGAAACCGATCAGCTGGCGGTTGCCATGCCTTATTATTTGATTTGCTGGGCGGCGGGTAATGAGCAGGACCTTCTCACTGCCAAGGGTGGGTTCCAATCGATCACCTACAACGGTCTTTCGAAAAACATCCTGACCGTCGGTGCGGTCAACGACGCCATAAGCGGCGGTGTGCGTTCCCCTTCGGCCGGCACGATGTCGGACTTCTCCAGCTGGGGCCCTTCCGACGACGGGCGCATCAAGCCCGACGTGGTGGCCAACGGTGTTACTGTCAATTCGCCGATCGATACCTCCAACACTGCCTATGCTTCGTACAGCGGCACGAGCATGGCCGCGCCATCTGCCACGGGTTCGGCTGCGCTGCTCGCCCAGCTGTATGCGCGCGAGTTCGCCGGACAGCGAATGCGTTCGAGTATGTTGAAGGGCTTGCTCATCCACACGGCCGATGATTTGGGCAATGCGGGGCCGGATTACAAATTCGGCTGGGGTCTGATCAACGTGAAGGCGGCAGCCGACCTGATCATCGCGCACAAAGCGAGTCTCGCTGCGCCGAAAATGGTCGAGGACACGCTGACTGCCGCGGTGAGCAGTCGGACGCATACGTTCCAGTGGGACGGGGTCAGTCCGATCCGCGTCACCATCTGCTGGACAGATCCGGTCGGCACGGCGCAGGCGGACAACAGTCGCAATCCGAACCTCCGCCACAACCTCGATCTCACGGTTACCACGCCGGGCAGCACGTTGCTGCGTCCCTACGTCATGCCTTTTGTCGACAGCTGGTCCGATGCAGCGATGAATTCGGTGGCCACGACAGGCAAGAACAATGTGGACAACGTGGAACAGGTTTATGTTTCTGCGCCCAATCAGGCCGGAGCCTACACGGTGACAGTTTCGCGCGATGGCGCGCTGACCACATCGTCCCAAGTCTACTCGCTCATTGTCACCGGCGGCGCCAACGTCGAGACGAATCCTCCGCCGGTAGTGTCTTTGACGGCACCGATTGATGGGCAAACCGTACTCTCGGGAACCTCGGTCGCATTGACCGCCACGGCAACCGACCTCGCTCTCGGAGGGGGGCTGGGTGTGGTCAGTAGCGTGAGCTTCTACGTCGGCGAGACCCTGATTTCCACCGACACGTCCTCGCCTTACGAGGCAACGTGGACCGTTCCCGTGACCAGCGGCGAATACGCGTTGACCGCCCGGGCCACCGACAGCGAGGGCGCGGTTGGCACCTCGGCGCCGGTGAAGCAATTTGTTCTGACCGGCAGTGGTGAACCCGCCATTGCTTCGTTCGCCCCTGCCAGCGGCGCGGTGGGCACGGTGGTAACTATCACCGGTAGCAACTTTGCCGGGGTGACAGCGGTTCGTTTCAACGGCTTCAATGCGACGACCTACACCGTCGATTCGTTGACCCAGATCACGGCGACGGTTCCCACGACGGCCTCGACCGGCGCGGTCATGGTAGCAACACCGCGAGGAACGGCGACCAGCAGCACGAACTTCACCATTCTCCAATCGCCGGTCTTGATCAGCCAAGTTTATGGAGCGGGTGGTAATTCCGGGGCGATCTACAATTCCGACTACATCGAACTCTACAATCGCAGTGAAGCGGCGGTGGATCTCGCAGGTTGGAGCGTGCAATATGCCTCGGCCTCCGGAACAAGCTGGCAGTCGGTGCCTCTCGCCGCATCTCTTGCTCCCGGCAAATACTATTTGGTCAAACTGGCCGGCGGCACGACGGGCTCGGCTTTGCCTGCGCCCGATGCGACGGGAACGATCAACATGAGCGGAACGCAGGGCAAAGTGGCTCTGCGCAGCAGTACGGCAACTTTCACAGGATCCTCACCTGTAGGGCAAACTGGATTGCAGGATTTTGTCGGTTTCGGCACGGCCAACGCTTACGAAGGTTCGGGGGCCGCCCCCGCGGCTTCCTCGACGGCCGCGATTTTCCGTGGAGCTGGTGGTGCCACAGACACTGGAGACAATCGCAATGATTTCAGCACGGGCGCGCCCACGCCGCGCAATTCAGGCTTCGGCAGTGTGGTGGCACCGGTCGTCACCAGTCCAAACACCGCAAATGGGACGGTTGGGCAGAGCTTCGGCTACCAGATTACGGCGAACCACAGTCCGACCTCTTTTGGTGCGACGGGATTGCCGGCGGGCCTGACAGTCAACACATCGACCGGATTGATTTCCGGAACTCCATCGTCAGCAGGCACATCGACGGTTGCGATTTCGGCCACAAATTCCGCGGGGACGGGGAACGGCACGGTGACCATCACCATTGTCTCCGGAGGAGGTGGCGGATCTCCCTACACGACGGGGTTCGAGGACGGATCGAAGGGGGCTTATGCCTCCGCCAATGTGACGCTCAACGGGATCTCCTGGAACATGACGGATGCGCTGATTGGCACGGACGCGAGCGACTTCAAGGTGGGAAGCAAATCGGCGCGGCTCCGCGGCTACTCGTCCTCCGTTATTGCAATGCTCGCCGACACCACGGGCGGCATGGGGACGATAAGTTTTCAGCACCGTCGCTACGGCACCGATACGCAAATCGAGTGGATCGTGGAATACAGCACTAATGGCGGGTCTGTTTGGATTGAGGCTGGGCGGTTCACCGCCGGCGGCACTACGGAAACGTTCACTACGTCGGTGAATAGCGCTGCCAACGGTCGCGTCCGGATCCGTGCCAACGACACGGGAACGGGAACAAACCGGCGGACCAACATCGACGAATTCAGTATCACAGCTTATTCGCCGCCGACTTCGCCGACGGTCGGCGCCAGCGGCAATCTTTCCGTGCTCAACTCGACTTACGGATCAGCCTCGCTCACCGCGACCTCCTTTACCGTGAGCGGTCAGAGTCTGAGCCAAGGAATTCTCGTTGATCCTCCGGACGGATTCGAAGTTTCTCTGGCAGAGGATGGAGTCACCGGCTTCGCTGCAACGCAGACCATTGCTGGCACCGGGACCATCGCTCCGACCACGGTTTTCATTCGCGTGGCCGCCGGTTCACCTGCGGGTTCGTATTCCGGCAACATTGTCTGCTCTTCCGGCGCGGCCTCCGCCACGCTGGCCATGCCAGAGGCCGAAGTGCGTCGCAAGGGGCTCAACATAACGGCCAGCGACCAAAACAAACCTTTCAGCCAAACGCTTTATCTTGGATCGGGGCAAACGGCTTTCACCGCCGTCGGACTCGTCGGCGGCGAGGTCGTCGGATCGGTCACGCTTGCTGCCGACGGCGGCACGGGAGCCGACGATGCAATGGGAACTTATGTTATCATTCCGTCCGCAGCGACTGGCGGCACCTTTGCCCTGGGAAACTATGACGTCAATTACCTGCCGGGTGTGCTGACCGTGACCGGCCAATCCTTCGGGGACTGGGGTGCCGGACTGTCCGACGCATCACCCGGGGCCGATCCTGATGGTAACGGTTTGGCCAATCTGGCGGAATATTTTTTCGGGATGCCACCGGGCGGCGATGCAGCGGGAGCGATGGTCATTGGTGCTCCGACCGCAACGAGCTGCCATATGGATTATCGTCGCAGCACATCGCTCGACGGCGTGAGCGGAGGTGTGGCGTGGAGAAACGATCTCACGGGAGGCGATTGGTCGACGGACGGTGTCATCGACACTTTTGTCAGTGACCACGGCGCGTATCAGGTGCGTCGCGCGACAGTGCCGGTGTTGCCAGGAGAACCGCAGAAGTTCCTGCGTTTGGAAGTGCGGGAGGACTAATTGGTGCAGGTGGATCGCGCCGTCCCCGGCGCGATGCGGAGTGGAAGAAATCGCGATAGGGAAATCGCGATCCACCAAGTCTGATCTGAAGCCTTTGTCGCTGCGGATGGCGACGCTACGGGTTACTTGAGGCCGAGGACGTCCTGCATGTCGTAGAGACCGGCAGGTTGGTTCGTGGCCCATTTGGCGGCGCGGAGGGCGCCGCGGGCGAAGGTGTCGCGGCTGGAGGCTTTGTGGGTGAGTTCGAGACGTTCGCCGGGGGCGGCGTAGATCACGGTGTGGTCTCCGACCACGTCGCCGCCGCGGATGGCGTGGACGCCGATTTCGTTGCTCGTGCGTTCGCCGACGATGCCGGCGCGACCGTGGCGGGCGGACTCGGCGTAGTCGAGTTGGCGGACCTCGGCGAGAATTTCGGCCAGATGACGGGCGGTGCCGGAGGGGGAATCTTTTTTCAGGCGGTGATGCATTTCGACGACTTCAAGGTCGAAGTCGGGGCCGAGGATTTCGGCGGCTTTGCGGGTGAGCCAGAAAAGGGTGTTCACGCCGACGCTATAGTTCGGGGAGAAGACGAGGGGGATCTTGGCCGCGGCTTGGTTGATCAGCTCACGCTCGGCGAGTTCGTGTCCGGTTGTGCCGATGACGAGGACTTTGCCGGCCTCGGCGCAGGCTTTGGCCACCGGGCCGGTGATGTGGGTGGCGGAGAAGTCGATGACGGCATCGCACCCGGCGAGGGCGTCGTGGAAATTGTCGTCCGCATCGACGGTGGCGGTGACTTGCAGTTCCGGATCCTCCGCGGCGCAGCGGATGAGTGCTTGGCCCATGCGGCCTTGGGCGCCGTGGATGCAGAGGCGGAGAGGCGTGCTCATGGAAGGAGGCCGAGGTCGGCGAGGGTGGCGCGGATGAGGTGGCGATTTTCTTCGGTCATTTCGACCAGCGGGAGACGCACTTCGGGCGAGAGGCCCATGGTGAGGGAGAGGGCGTATTTGGTGGGGGAAGGATTGCTTTCGATAAAAAGGTGTTTGAAGAGCGGGTAGAGGCGGCGGTGGAGTTGCTCGGCGCGGGCCATGTGTCCGTCACGCGCGGCGCGGACGAGTTCGCTGACCTGGGCGGGGGCAACATTGGAGGCGACGCTGATCACGCCGACGGCGCCGACCGAAATGAAGGGGAGCGTGAGTGAATCGTCACCAGAGATAAGCTCGAAAGTGTCGGGGACGGCCTGGCGGAGCTGGCTGACGCGTTCGACCGTGCCGCCGGCTTCTTTGATCGCCACGATGTTCGGGCAATCCTGGGCGAGGCGGGCCACCACGGGCACACCGATCTCCACGCCGCAGCGTCCGGGAATGCTGTAGAGAATGATCGGGAGCTTGGTGGCTTCTGCGATGGCGCGGAAGTGGCGGTAAAGGCCTTCGGGCGTGGGTTTGTTGTAGTAGGGGGCGACGATGAGGGCGCCGTCCGCGCCGGCTTTTTCGGCGTCTTGGGTGAGGGCGATGGCTTCGTCGGTGGCATTGGACCCGGTGCCGCCGACAACTTTGATCCGTCCGGCGGCGATATCGACGGCGGCTTTGATGACGTCGCGGTGTTCGTCGTGTGACAGGGTGGGCGATTCCCCGGTGGTGCCGACGGGGACGATGCCGTCCACCCCGCCGGCGATTTGGGCTTCGATCAGTTGGCGGAAGCCATCGTAATCGACTTGGCCGTGGCGGAAGGGGGTAACGAGGGCGGTGTAGGTGCCGGCGAACATGGTGGAAGGAAACTAAACCTTAACGATGGAGTTGATGACAAGCTGCAAGGTTCGGGCTTGGGGAGTTTGCCCGTGTCGTCGGGGAGGGGAAGGTGTTTGGTTTTGGGGATCATCGGCAGGATGCCGATGCCACTTCAGGCTCAGACTGTGATGTCGCCGGCAAAGACGAAATCGGCAGGGCCGGTGAGGATGACGTGGGAGAAGCCGTCTTTTGCGCGGAGGAAATCAACGCTCAGGGTGTCGCCGCCTTTGACCAGCACGCGGATGGGAGACTCGGCGCCGGTGAGGGTGGCGATGGTGAGGGCGGCGGCGACAACGCCGGTGCCGCAGGCGAGGGTTTCGGCTTCGACGCCGCGTTCGTAGGTGCGGATGGCGAGGTCTTGGGGTCCGAGCTGGCGGACAAAATTGACGTTGGTCCCGCGGGGTTGGAAGTGGTGGTGATGGCGGAGGGCGGCGCCGAGCGGATGGACGTCGGTGCCGTCGAGGTCGTCGACGAGGACCACGGCGTGCGGGACGCCGGTATTGATCGAGTAGACGGTGAGTGATTTTCCGGCGGCGTCGAGTTCCACGCCCTCGGCGAAGGGGCCGGGTTGGCTCATGCCGAGGGAGACTTGGTCGCCGCGCAGGGTGGCGGAGATGAGGCCGGCGGGAGTTTCGAAGGTGACGCTGCCGTTGTTGGCGGGCGCGAGTTGGTTAACGAATCGGGCGAAGCAGCGGGCTCCGTTGCCACACATTTCGGCTTCCCGGCCGTCGGCGTTGTAGTAACGCATGCGAAAGTCGGCTTGGGCTTCGGGCTTTTCAACGAGGAGGAGCCCGTCGGCGCCGACGCCGCGGTGGCGGTCGCAGAGGCGGGCGATTTGGGCGTCGGTGAGGGAGAGTGAACCGTCGCGGTTGTCGAGCAGGACGAAGTCATTGCCGGCGCCGTTCATCTTTTGGAAATGCAGGATGGACATGCGGGGAGTTTCTTTGAGGAGTGAGAGGGGTGTCAATCGCGGGTGGATTGGGAGGGGAACTGCGGAGGGAGGAGGAAGGGGCTTTGCCCGGGGGTGAGGGCGGTGGTAGTATTTGGGTATGAAGTCGGCGATTGATCCGGAGTTGCTGAAGAATCACTTGTTTATCGAGTTGATGGAAGAGGGTTTGGCTATTCAGCATCAGTTTAGTGCGGAACCCATTTATGCTCGAACGGGGAAAGGCTACTTGAAGACCACGGGAGTTGCGGAGTTGCAGAAAATCAAAAGTGCGAAGCGTGCCAAACGGGGCTGAGTATAAAGGTTGTGAGGCCATGGCTGGCCTTGTTTGATTGGGAGATTGTCACGGCGCAAAACATGGTGCTTTGCGAGGCGAAGAGCGCCCTGCACAAACCGACGTCCGATGGACATGACGCGACCAAAGCTTTGTGGGATTCGCAGCACACCGCAGCGATGAGCTTGGAGTAAGCAGTTGACCTTTGCCGTCGTTGCCACCGCATGGCGCCTTTCTGTTTCTACAACGGGAACACTTTTGCTTCGATTGTCAGGTTGGTGATCAAGAAACTTGATTTGCCGGAGGAGCGGGCCGTTGTGGTCCGGAGTTTGGCCGGTCACATCGTGGCGGGAGTGGCGACGGCAGAGGAGGAGAGGGCTTTTCGCGAGTTTTGCGGGGGCTTGGAGGGATAGGTTCCGGCGGTCAGATCAGTTGGTCGCTGCGGCGACCCGTCTCGCAAAGCCTCGGTTGACCGCCGCTACGGATGTTTACGAAGCTAGGACTCGAAAAGGTCGAGTTGGTCGGTGAAGGCGCGGAGTTTGTGGGAGCGCGGGCGTTTTTCGGCCAGGGCCGGTTTACCTTCGGCGGTGAGTTCGGAGTTTTCGAGGTTGGTCAGGATTTCCCGCGCGCGTTTGAGGATGGGCTCGGGGAGGCCGGCCAGCCGCGCGACTTGGATGCCGTAGCTTTGGTCGGCGGGGCCGGGGATGATTTTGCGGAGGAAGATAATGTCATCGTTCCATTCGCGGACCGCGATGTTGCAGTTGGTCACTCCGGGGCGGGTGCGGGCGAGGTCGGTGAGTTCGTGGTAATGTGTGGCGAAGAGGGTGCGGCAAGCGGTGACGTCGTGGAGGTGTTCGGCCACGCTCCAGGCGATGGAGAGCCCGTCGAAGGTCGAGGTGCCGCGGCCGATTTCGTCGAGGATGACGAGACTGCGGTCGGTCGCGTTGTTGAGGATGGCGGCGGTCTCGTTCATCTCGACCATGAAGGTGGACTGTCCGCGCGCGAGGTCGTCGCTCGCGCCGACACGGGTGAAAATTCGGTCGACCAGTCCGATCTCGGCTTCAGCCGCCGGAATGAAGCTGCCGGTCTGGGCGAGGAGGACGAGGAGGGCGACTTGGCGGATGTAGGTACTTTTGCCGGCCATGTTGGGCCCGGTGAGAATGACGAGGCGGGGGGCATCGGTGTTCAGCGCGGTGTCGTTGGGCACGAAGCGTCCGGCGGGCATGGTTTGGTCGAGCACAGGGTGGCGTCCGTCGGTGATGTTGATGGCGCCGCCGGCGGTCATTTTCGGCCGGATGTAGCGGAAGGTGCGGGCGGTTTCGGCCAGGCCGGCGAGGGTGTCGATCTGGGCGACACCGCGGGCGGCATGCTGGAGCGAGGCCAATTCGGCAAGAACGGCGGTGCGGAGTTGGCCGAAGATTTCGGATTCGAGGGCGCGGGCGCGTTCGTCGCCGCCGAGGATACGGCCTTCCATTTCTTTCAGTTCGGGGGTGATAAAGCGCTCGGAGTTGGCCGTGGTTTGTTTGCGCGTGTAGTCGTCGGGGACGGCGGCGAGGTTGGATTTGGTCACTTCGAGGTAGTAGCCGAAGACGGAATTGTAGCGAATCTTGAGGGACTTGATGCCGGTGCGTTCAATTTCGCGGTCCTGCAGTTCGGCGATCCAGCGGCGTCCTTCTGTGCCGGCACGGCGGAGTTCGTCGAGGTCCGCGTTGTACCCCGTGCGGATCATGCCGCCTTCCCGGATGGTCGGTGGCGGTTCGTCGATGACGGCGGATTCGAGAAGGGTGACGAGCGGGTCGAAGGTGCGGAGGTCGGCGGCGAGGGCGAGGAGCGGGGAGGTGTCGTTTTCGGCGAGGGCGGCGCGGAGGGAGGGGAGAAGGGCAAGAGAGGTTTTTAAGGCAAGGAGATCGCGGGCGTTGCCGGAGGCGAGGCTGAGGCGGGAGACGGCGCGCTCCATGTCGCGGATGTCGCGGAGGATGTCGCGCACCGCGGCGAGGCGCGCAGGGTCATCATGGAAAGCGGCGACCAGGTCTTGGCGGTGGGTGATGGCGGCGAGATCACGGAGCGGGTGGAGGATCCATTCGCGCAGGAGGCGGGCGCCCATCGGCGTGAGGGTGCGGTCGATGGCACCGCGGAGACTGGTGCCTTCGGGACTGCGGGATTCGACGAGTTCCAGGTTGGTTTGGGTCACGGCATCGAGAAGGAGGTAGGATGCGGCATGCCAGGGTTTGGGGGGCGCGAGGTGTTGTGCGTCGCGGCGGAGGCTCCGGGTGATGTAGTGGAGGAGAGCGCCGGCGGCGCGGATGCCGTGGGGGAGGCCGGTGCAGCCGAAGCCGTCGAGGGATTGCACGCGGAAGTGGTCGCGGAGGAGGTCGGTCGCTTGGCTGAGGTCGAAGGCAAAGGCGTCGTGCGGCGTTGGGGGCAGCGGGAATTCCGGGGTGGTGTCGAGATGGTCGGGGACGAGGAGTTCACTCGGTTGGAGGCGGGCGAGATGGTCGGCGAGTTGGGCGGGGGATTCGATTTCGGCGAGGCGGAATTCGCCGGTGCTGAGATCGAGCCAGGCGAGGCCGGAGGATTTTTTGTCCGGGCAGACGGCGGCGAGGTAGTTGTGGCGGTTTTCTTCGAGTCCGAAGTCATCGAGAGTGCCTGCGCTGAGGATGCGGGCGATTTCGCGACGGACGAGTTTGCCGGGAGTGACCTCTCCGACTTGGTCGCAGATGGCGACGCGTTTTCCGGCCTCGACCAATTTTGCCACGTAGGCGCGGGCGCTGTGGTAGGGGACCCCGCACATGGGAATGTCGCCGCGCTTGGTCAGGGCGACGTTGAGGAGGGCGGACGCTTCGCGGGCGTCGTCGAAAAACATTTCGTAAAAGTCTCCGAGGCGGAAGAAGAGGAGGGTGTTGGGAGGAAGCTCGCGGCGGATGTCCTGGTATTGGCGCATCATGGGGGTGAGCTTCGGAACGGACATCGGTGGTTCTTATAAGACCGGGAGACGGAAAGCGGAAACTTGAAAGCTCAGTGAGGGGGTGCGTCCGGTCGCCGCGGCGACCGACCCTAACGGGGGCAACGGCCGTCCCCGGGGATCTGCACACGGGGGGACAGGCTGGCGGGCGCTACAGGGTTTGGCTTGGTGCGTGGGGTTTGGTAGGGTGTTGTGATGCGGGAAAGAGGGATCAGCGGGGCGGGGCGTATTGGGTTACTGGTGGCGCCTTGGGTTTTATTGTCGGTGCTGCTGGGGGAGCCGCCGGAGGGGCTGAGTGTGGCGGGATGGCGCACGGCGGGGGTGGTCGGGGCGATGGCGCTTCTTTGGATGACGGAGGCGATTCCGATTCCAGTGACGGCGTTGCTGCCGCTCGTTTTGTTTCCACTGCTTGATGTGGCGCCGTTCAAGGATGCGGCGGCTCCGTTTGCCAATCCGGTGATTTATCTTTTTCTCGGCGGCTTCGTGCTTGCTCTGGGTTTGCAGCGGTGGCGACTACATGAGCGGGTGGCGTTCTGGATCGTGGGGCAGACTGGATCGCGGGTCAGCCGGGTGTTGGCCGGGTTCATGGTGGCGACGGCCTTCGTCAGCATGTGGATCAACAATAGCGCGACGACCGTAATGATGTTGCCCATGGCAATTTCGGTGGCGGCATTGTTTCGGGCGCGCATGGGTGGCGATGAAAAGGCGCAGGAGGAAGTGGGCTTGGCCCTGATGCTCGGGGTGGCCTATGCGGCGAGCATCGGCGGGATCGGGACATTGATCGGGACGGCACCGAATGCCTTTATGGCCGGATTTCTGCGCGAGAATTACGGACTGCAGATCGGGTTTGGTCAGTGGATGCTGATCGGAGTGCCGCTGGTCGTGGTCGGTATTTTTCTGACCCACGCGATCTTAGCGCGCGTGTGCCTGACAGACCGGAAGTTGGAAGTGGCCGGCTTGCGCGAGGAAGTGCGTGGGGAGTTGGCGAAGCTGGGTGGTTGGTCGCGCGGGGAAATTCTAGTCGCCGTGGTGTTTTGTTCCACCGCGGTGCTTTGGATCGTGCAGCCTTGGCTTAAGCCGTGGCTGCCCGGGGTGTCCGATGCGGGCATTGCCATGACCGCGGCGGTCGCGCTGTTTTTGATTCCGGTGAATTGGCGGCGCGGGGAGTTTGTTTTGTCGGGGCGGGATCTGCGCGACCTGCCTTATGGCGTGCTTATTTTGCTCGGCGGCGGGTTGAGTATGGCCGAAGCGGTGGAACAGACGGGGTTGGCGGCGTGGTTGGGGACAATGACTGCGGCTTGGCAGGGATTGCCGATTGTCCTCGTTGTGGTGCTGGTCACGCTCGCGATTTTGTTTCTGACCGAGTTGACGAGCAATGCGGCGACGACGGCCACGTTCTTGCCCGTGGTGGCTTCGGTCGCGATAGGAATGGGTCAGGATCCCTTACTGCTCGTCCTCCCGGCGGTGATGGCGGCGAGTTGCGCTTTCATGCTGCCGGTGGGGACACCACCGAACGCGATTGTCTTCGCGAGCGGGCTGGTGCCACTGCCTCGGATGGCGCGGGTGGGATTTTTGGTGAATCTGGTTTTTGCCGTGTTGATTCCTCTGGTCGTACTGACTTTGGCTGAATGGGTGTTTGGGATTGTACGATCCGGGTGAGGGAGGAAACGGGAAACTTGAGGTCTGAATGAAGGGTGCGGTCCGTCGCCGAGGACCGGCCGTACCGGACGGCACGACAGGCGGCGCGCACGGTGCCGTGGAGGAACGAATTCGCGATGGGGACACCGCGGTCCAGCAGGGTTGCCGGGCGCTATGGTTGCGCGAATTCGACTTGCAGGGTGACGTCGCGGGCGATGACTGTTTCTCCGCCTTGGATATCGAGCTCGGGCAAAGGGGCCGCATCGGCGCTCATCATCATGGCGGCCCGCGGCATGGGGCGCGGGTCGAAGCGTCCACTGGTTGCGTCAACGGTGCGGACCCCGGTCCATTGGAGCTTGAGTGCTTCGAGCAAGGCGCGGGCTTGGGCTTCGCCATCTTGAGCGGCTAGGGTCAGAGCTTCATTCTCGGCGCCGCGGCTGGCTGCGTCGGTCGGGCGGGTGAACATGTTCGAGACGGAGTTCGCGCCGGTTTCCATCATGGAGGAGATGAGACGACCGGCCTCCTCGACCGGAGATTCAAAACTGACCGCGACTTGTCCGAGATAGCCGGTGATTTTCGGCGGCTGAGGGCGCTTTCCGGCCTCGGGCTGGGCTTGGTTGAACTGGGGGCGGATGTTGACCGCGGTGGTCTCAAGGCGTTGGACGTTTTCCTCCGACTTGAGGGCCGTGAGGACGGCTTGGGAACGGCGGGTGATTTCCTCGCGGACCGGAGCTTCCTCGGGGCCGGCGGCTTCGAAGCCGAGTTGGATCACGGCAATGGTGTTCGCGACCCGGACCTCGCCGCGGCCTTGCACGGTAAGAAGGGGTGGCTCAGGGGTGGCGGGACGGGGCAGCATTTGCGCCTGCAGTGGCGCCGCGGCGGCGAGAAGAAGAGGAAGAAAGCGGGTGTGTTTCATATCTTGGCGGCGGGGAGGTCAGGGGTGCGGTGGCGTTGGCGGCCGCGGCGTCGGGCCAGGGCGCGCATGTCGACGGCCACATCGTCTTTCTCGTAAATCTCGCGTCCGATCAAGTGCTCGATGATGTCCTCGATCGAGACCACCCCGACGAAGCCGCCGTATTCGTCGACCACGGTAGCCATCTGTTGGTTGGCAGCGAGGAGGGTTTGCAGGGCGCTGGCCGCGGTGGCCATCTCGGGGACAAAGGAGACAGGTTGTTGGAGGTCCTTGATTTTGCGCTCACCTTGCCCGGTCGCGATGCTGTGGAGGATGTCGCGGCGCCGGGCCAGGCCGGTGATTTCGTCGAGGGTTCCTGAATGGACGGGCATCCGGCTGAAGCGAATGGAGGGGTGCTCGGCGAGGACATCGGAGGCGGTCTGGTCATCCTCCAGGGTAACAACCACATTGCGGGGAGTGAGGATGTCGGCGACGCGTGTGCTCGAGAGGCTCAAGGCGTTGTGGATGAGGTCGCGCTCGCCACCGGTCAGGGTGCCTTCGCGGGCGCCTTTTTCGGCGAGGAGCACGATCTCGCGGTCGGACGCACCTTCGTCCGGTTTGCGCCGGATGATGGCGCGGACGATAAGATTGCACAGGTGGGTGAGAGGGCGGAGGGTGCGGCGCATCCAGTAGAGCGGGTAGGCGGCGTGCTTTTGCAGGGTGCTGCGGTAGACGACACCGAGGTTCTTCGGAATGACCTCCGAGAGGACCAAAATAGCGAGGGTCATCAGGGCGGAGATCAGGCCGAGCGAGGCATCGCCGAAGAGGCGGGTGGCGATGCCGCCGACGACGACCGCGCCGAGCGTGTTGGCGATGGTATTGAGGGTGAGGATGGAAGAAATGGTTTCCTCCATGTGATCGCGCGAGTCTTCGAAAAGTTTTCCGCGCCGCGGATTGCGTTGCTTGAGCGCCTCGACCTCCGCGGTGGTCGTGCTGAGAAACATGGCCTCAAGGAGAGAGCAGAAAAATGAAACGCCAAGGGTGAAAACCACAGCGAAAGCGAGAGTAGTCATCGATTCCCGCAGAGCATAGAGGAGGTTCCACAAGGCCGCAATGGTTTGTGCCTTGACTCGGACGTCGAGACAGGGAGTCTTTGAAGCTTCCCAAACCCTTTGTCGATGAAGAGCGGTGTTTTATTCTTGGCTGTTTTTGTTTCCGTGGTGCATGCGGAAGAGTCCAAGCCCCTGCTTAACAATGTGCCCGAGTGGGGCAAGTCAGCTGTTTGGTATCAGATTTTTCCGGAGCGCTTCCGCAACGGCGATCCTGCCAACGACCCCACCCGCGAAACGCTGGAAATGCACTTCCCGAACGTGGGCGGATGGCGGGTGGCGCCGTGGACGCGCGATTACTTCGTCCGCGACGCGTGGGAAAAGACAATCGGGGACAGCTTTTACGAGAACGGTGTTTTTCATCGTCGCTACGGCGGTGACCTGCAGGGGGTGATCGACAAACTCGACTATCTGCAAGAGCTCGGCGTCACCGCGCTCAAACTCAACCCGGTTTTTTACGGTCGCTCGCAGCACAAATACGACGGCAACTCCTTCCACCACATTGATCCGAACTTCGGGCCCGATCCGGAGGGTGATTTCGAGATCATCCGCAACGGCGGCGAAACGGCCGATCCCGCGACTTGGCAGTGGACCGCGGCGGACAAGCTGTTCCTTGAGTTGGTCAAAAAAGCGCACGAGCGCGGGATCAAGGTGGTGATCGATGGTGTTTTCAACCATACGGGACGCGACTTCTTCGCTTTCCGCGACATTCGCATCAACGGCGAAAAGTCCCCTTATGCCGATTGGTTCACCGTCCAATCCTTCGACGATCCCGGGACGCGCCGCAATGAGTTGCGGGTCACGGGGTGGGCGGGCTTTTTTACCCTGCCGGAATTCCGCAACAACGAGGACGGCACCGATCTGCACGCCGGGCCGAAGCAATACATCTTTGATGCAACCAAGCGCTGGATGGACCCGGACGGCGACGGCGATCCGGGCGATGGCATCGACGGTTGGCGGCTCGATGTTTCGGAAGAGGTACCGGACAAGTTCTGGCGTGAGTGGAATGAACTGGTTTTCAAGATCAACCCGCAAGCGATCACCATCCCCGAGGTGTGGACCGATGCGGCGGACTACCTCAAGCGGACCGGGTTTTCCGCCGCGATGAATTACTACGCCTTTGCCATGCCGGTGAAAGCCTTCCTGATCGACAATAGCATCAAACCGTCCGCCTTCGGTGACCTGCTCAACCAGCGACGTGATCAATTTCCGGCCAATGTGCAACTGGCCCTGTGGAATCTGACCGATTCGCACGACACCGACCGGGTGGCGCAAATGGTCGTCAACCGCAACACGGCCGGCCGATACAAGAATCAGGAGAAGTTTGACTATGACGAACCCGGCAACTCGGCGCGGAGCAACGCCTCATACCAGATTGGCAAGCCGAATGCGGAGGAGCGCGCGATCCAGCGATTGGTCACACTTTTTCAAGTCACCTATGTCGGGGCGCCGATGTTTTACTATGGCGTCGAAGCAGGGATTTGGGGTGGGGATGACCCGGACTGCCGCAAGCCGATGCCGTGGCCGGATCTCCAAATGGAGATCGAGCAGATGGATCCCATCGGTCGCGAGCGTGCGGGGGACGATCCGAACTTCGACGAAGAAGTGCACGATTTCTACAGCAGGGCGATTGCCCTGCACCGCGACCACGCGGCGTTCAAAACGCCGGAGTTCGCCATTCTGTCAGCTGAAGACAACAAGAATGTCTTCGTCTACAGCCGCGGGGCGGACAAGGATTTGAGGGTGGTGGCGTTGAACCGTTCCAGTGAGGAGCAGACTGTTCCAGTCAGCGTACGTGACGGGGAGACTCTTTTCTCCACGACAGGTGATACGGGGTCGATCTTGGTCACGGGTGAGGGCAGCGCGCGCCTGCTGACCTTGCCGCCGCTGACCGGCGTGGTGTTGAAGTAATCTGCAGTATTTCCGTCATCGGCGCCAGTAGCTGGCCGTTCGTTGCCGGGGACGACAGCGCGGCAGCCTTGAGTGCGCTTTTCGTTGCTGTTGCGCGCGGCTTAAGACTAAAATATTTCCAGTTAATGAAGCCCGTTGAGTTCACCAACACGGTGCTCCGCGACGGACATCAGTCCCTCGCGGCGACGCGGATGCGGACCGGCCAGATGCTGCCGGCGCTGGCAGATCTTGATGCCTTGGGTTTCTACCAACTGGAGACTTGGGGCGGGGCAACGATCGATTCGTGTCTTCGTTTTTTGGGCGAGAATCCTTTCGAACGGATCAGCGCGCTGAAGAAGGTCGCCCCCAAGACGCCGCACGGCATGCTCTTGCGAGGGCAGAACATCGTGCAATACACGAGTTTTCCGGACGATGTGGTCACGGCTTTCGTGCAATGCACGGCGAGTCGCGGGATGGATGTGCTGCGGATTTTCGACGCCCTCAATGACGTGCGCAACCTGCATACTGCAATCGACGCGACCTTGGCAGCAGGCAAGCAGGCGCGTGGCGAGATCTGTTACACGATCAGTCCGGTTCATACGACCAAGGCTTTTGTGGAGCTGGGCCAGTCGCTGGTCGATCGCGGCTGCCAATCGATCAGCATCAAAGACATGGCTGGCCTCATCACGCCGAAAGTGGCCCATGATTTGGTTTCCCAGCTGAAAAAGCGGGTCAGTGTGCCGATCATCCTGCACAGCCACGACACGGCGGGGTTGGCGGCGTCCTCTTACCTTGCGGCGATCGAGGCCGGGGTGGACGTGGTCGAGACTTCGATTGTCCCCTTCGCCAACGGCACCTCGCAGCCGGACACGTTGCGCATGATGGCGCTGCTTGAGGGAAATCCGCGGTGCCCGGACTACGACCGTGGGCGGCTCAGCCGGCTGCGCACGCACTTCAAAAAAGTTTACGAGGAGTTGAAGGCTTTCACCAGTCCGGCCAACGAACGGGTGGATGTGGATATTCTGACCTATCAAGTGCCGGGCGGCATGCTGAGCAACTTCCGCAATCAGCTTAAAGAACAAGGCATGGCCGAGCGCTATGAGGAAGTGCTCAAGGAAATGCCGGTCGTGCGCGAGGCGCTCGGTTTCATTCCGTTGGTCACGCCGACGTCGCAGATTGTCGGCACGCAAGCCATGCTCAACGTGAAGTTCGGCCGCTGGAAAATGATTTCTCAACCTGCGCAGGACGTGGTGCTGGGCAAATACGGCAAGACGCCGGGTCCGGTGGATCAGGATTTGCTCGCACTGGTCGAGAAGCAGAGCGGCCAGAAAGCGGTCACAGGCCGTCCGGCCGACCTCCTCGAGCCCGGCATGCCCGCGTTGCGTGACAAACTCAAAGAGAAGGATTTGCCGGATGACGACGAGACGGCGGTGTTGTTCGCCATGTTCCCGGTCGAAACGGAACGATTGTTGCGCGGGGAGAAGCCGGCGGGAACCGCTCCCGCGGCGGACAAATCCGCAGTTCCGGCGCCAACGTCAGCCGTCCGGCCGCCCACCAGTGGTTCGGGTCGCGCCAAACGCTACGTGATGCAGGTCGAAGGACAAAAACACCTAGTCGAGGTGGAGGAGATCGCTGGATGAGCATCCTCTTTGCCGAAAAGCTCGACCTCTCGGATTTTCCGGCGGCCACCTTGGCCGAGTGGAAAGCGGCGGCGGAAGCGACGCTGAAGGGCCAGTCGCTGGCGGACCTCACGACCGAGACGCCCGACGGACTCGGCGTCGAGCCGATTTACACGAAGGAGAATTCCGCCATGCTCCCGGGCGGCGAAGCGGATCCCGGCGTGTTTCCTTATTTGCGTGGAGGCAAAGCCTCCGCTGATTGGACCACGATGGAAGAGGGTGAGCAGCCGTTGCCCGCCGGCGGGTTGCGCGTCGACGCCGCCATGCACGCCGCTGGCGGGGCCGTGGCGGAAGTGGCGCGTGCGTGGATCCGGGGGTTCGAGGTCCTGCGCGAACAGCAAGCCAAAGGCCTCTCGATCGACGAAGCCGCGGGCAAAGTCCGTTTCACTTTTGCCGCCTCCGGCGAGTTTTTCGTCATGATCGCCAAGCTGCGGGCCGCGCGTCACGGTTGGGCGCGGATCGTTTCGGCCTTGGGTGGATCAGCCGCCGCGGCGCGGATGGTTATCCATGCGGTGACCACGCCCACGGTTCGCGAGGACGAAGAACCGCACACGAACATTGCGCGTTACACTGTCACGGCTTGCGCGGCCGTGCTCGGAGGTTGCGACAGCCTCACCGTATTGCCCTTCGATGGGGGCAAAGCGGAATTTGCGCGGCGCTTGGCTCTCAACACGCAGCGCATTTTGCGCGAGGAGTGCCTGCTCGCGGGGGTGGCCGACGCGGGCGGGGGATCGTGGTTTGTCGAATCGCTGACCAAAGACATTGCCGACGCGGCATGGGCTGATGCGCAACCCGCTCTCGGTCAGGCGGGCCACTTCCCCGAACCGATCGCGGGGGTGGCAGCCTCCGCAGACTCTGCCCCGTCCGGGCAGACGATGGAACAGATCGCGATCAAGCCGGCCTACGGTCCGGAGGATCTCGAAAGTTGTCCGCAACTCGGATTCACCGCGGGGTTGTCGCCTTATCTGCGCGGACCTTACCCGACGATGTATGTCGTCCGTCCGTGGACGATCCGCCAATACGCGGGATTTTCCACCGCGCGCGACAGCAACGCTTTTTACCGCCGCAATCTTGCCGCCGGACAAATGGGTCTAAGCGTGGCTTTCGACCTGGCCACGCACCGTGGCTACGATTCCGACCATCCGCGGGTGGTCGGCGATGTGGGCAAAGCCGGTGTGGCGGTTGACTCGGTCGAAGACATGAAAGTGCTCTTCGATGGCATCCCGTTGGACAAGATGTCGGTTTCCATGACGATGAACGGAGCGGTTATTCCGATCATGGCTTTTTATATCGTGGCCGCCGAGGAGCAGGGGGTGGCGCCGGAGAAGCTGATCGGGACGATCCAGAATGATATCCTCAAGGAATACATGGTGCGGAACACCTACATTTATCCGCCCGAGGCCTCGATGCGGATCATTGCGGATATTTTTGCCTACGCCTCGCAGGCCATGCCCAAGTTCAACAGCATCAGCATTTCCGGCTACCACATGCAGGAAGCGGGCGCCACGGCCGACCTGGAGATGGCCTACACGCTGGCCGATGGCGTCGAATATGTGCGGGCGGGGATGAAGGCGGGGATTCCGATCGACACCTTCGCGCCGCGCTTGTCGTTCTTCTGGGCGCAGGGGAAGAACATGTTCATGGAAATCGCCAAGATGCGCGCCGCGCGCGTGCTTTGGGCCAAGCTGATGCGGGGTCTCGGGGCTCAGAACCCGAAGTCGCTGGCGCTGCGCACGCATTCGCAGACCTCCGGGTGGAGTCTTACCGAGCAGGACCCCTACAACAACGTGGTCCGCACCTGCATCGAGGCGATGGCCGCGGCCTTCGGTGGCACGCAGTCGTTGCATACCAATTCGCTCGACGAGGCCATCGCGCTACCGACCGATTTTTCCGCAGGCATCGCCCGCAACACCCAGATTTTCCTGCAAAAAGAGAGCGGCATTTGCCGCACGGTCGACCCGTGGGGCGGTTCTTACTATGTCGAGAGCCTGACCCGTGATTTGATGGAGCGGACGTGGGCGCATATCGTCGAGGTGGAGAAACTCGGCGGCATGGCCAAGGCGATCAACACGGGTCTGCCCAAGATGCGCATCGAGGAAGCGGCGGCGCGGCGTCAGGCGCAGATCGATTCCGGCCGCGAGGTGATTGTCGGGGTCAATAAATACAAACTCGAGAAGGAGGACGACATGGACATTCTCGAAGTCGACAATACGGCGGTGCGCGAGGAGCAGGTGGCGCAGCTGAAAAAGCTGCGGGCCGAGCGGGACAATACAAAGGTGAGCGCTGCACTGGAGGCCCTCACCGAGGCGGCGCGGAATGAGCAGGGGAATTTGCTGGTCTTGGCCGTCGAGGCGGCACGGGCGCGGGCCACGCTCGGGGAGATTTCCGACGCGATGGAAAAGGTGTATGGTCGTCACATGGCGGTGGTGCGTTCTATTTCCGGTGTCTACGGACGCGAGTTCGGCGAGAACCGGCAGATTGCCGATGTGCGGTCCCGTTGCGAGGAATTTGCCAAGCACCACGGACGGCGTCCGCGCATGCTGGTGGCCAAGCTCGGGCAGGATGGACACGACCGGGGTGCGAAGGTCGTGGCGACCGCTTTTGCCGATCTCGGGTTCGATGTCGATATCGGTCCGCTTTTCCAGACGCCGGAAGAGACGGCCAAGCAGGCGGTGGAAAATGACGTGCACATTGTCGGGTTCAGTTCGTTGGCCGGCGGACACAAGACGCTGTTGCCGCAGCTGGTTGAGGAGCTGAAAAGGCTGGGGCGGCCGGATATTCTCGTGGTGATCGGCGGGGTGATTCCGGCGCAGGACTATGACTTTCTGCGTCAGTGCGGAGCGGCGGAGATTTTTGGTCCGGGCACGGTGATTCCGGATGCGGCGAAGCGGCTGATCGCGGATCTTGGGGCAAAAGTGTAGCGGCGGTTCGGGAAGGTAGAGGCGGCGTCCCCGCCGCTTCTACTTTTTACCTTCAACTGCATAGCTACGGCTAAGACCATCGCTGCAACCAAGGAACGACCGTCGCCGGGGACGGCGACGCTACAGGGGTCGACCTCACCACTGCACTTTGCAGCGGTATTTCTTCCAGTGGCGGTCGTTGGTGATGGCGGTGGCGCCGGTTTCGAGGGCTTGGGCGATGAGGAGGCGGTCGAAGGGATCGCGGTGGTGGTGGGGGAGGGTTTGCAGGCGGTCGAGTTCTTCGGGTTCGATATTGATCTGGCGGAAGCCGTGGTCCTCTTGGAGTTGGCGTGAGAAGTCGGCCATGGGGATGGCCAGTTCCAGTTTGCCGAGGGCGCGCTTGATGGCGATTTCCCAGAGTGAAGCGATGCTGAAGGTGATGTCGTTGACTTCCGTGTTGCCAAGGATGGAATCCCAGCGGTGGGGGAGCCGGGAATCATCCGCGCGCCACCAGAGCAGGACGTGGGTGTCGAGAAGGTAGCGCATGCGCTATTCCATGTATTCGCGCATATCTTCGATGGGTGCGCAGAAATCGTCCGCCACCCAGATCTTGCCTTTCATATCCCCGCGCCCAGCCTTGGCTCGCTTGATGGACGCGGGCTTGAGTTCGGCGACCGGTTTGCCGCGTTGGGTGATGATGAAGGATTGGCCGGCGCGGGTTTGGCGGAGGAGGCGGGAGAGGTTGGTCTTGGCTTCGTAGGCGCCGATTTCCTGCACGCGGGGCGTAGGCTTCATGTAACTAGTCTATTGAAACGACCAGTTGGGGTCAAGTGGTGCGGCGGCCGTGGACGGCCGCCCTCCAGGGGCGCGAACGGAGGGCGGGCGTCCTCGCGAGCCGCCAAGGCTTTCAGCGGGGGGTGATTTGTGGGAGGATGAGACTTCTGTTTATGGGCTCCGATATTTCTGCTTTGCCGCTTTCCGCGCAGGATTATGCCGCTGGGGTGAGGGCCGGTGATGCGATGGTTTTGGCGCGGGCTATCACGCTGGTCGAAAGCACGCTGGGCAAGCATGGGGAAATAGCGGGAGAGTTGATGCAGTTCCTCTTGCCGCATCGGGACAACACGGTACGGATCGGGATCACGGGGGTTCCGGGGGTGGGGAAGAGCACGTTTATCGAGGCGTTCGGATTGTTTTTGTGCGAGGCGGGGCATCGGGTGGCGGTGCTGGCGGTGGATCCGACGAGTGCGATTTCCGGGGGAAGTATTCTTGGGGACAAAACACGGATGGAGAAATTGTCGCGTCACCCGGCGGCTTATATCCGTCCTTCGCCCTCGGGCGGTGCGCTCGGGGGTGTCACGCGGAAGACGCGGGAGACGATCACGCTTTGCGAGGCGGCGGGTTATGACGTGATACTGGTCGAAACGGTGGGGGTGGGGCAGAGCGAGATTGCGGTGCGGTCGATGACGGATTTTTTCCTGCTGCTGGCGCTGACCGGTGCGGGAGATGAGTTGCAGGGGATCAAGAAGGGGATTGTTGAGATGGCGGACGGGATGGCGGTGACGAAGGCGGATGGGGATAATGTGATTGCGGCGGAGAGGTTGAAACTGGAATTGGCGCAGGTGCTGCACTTTTTGGCGCCGGCCACGGTGGGATGGCAACCGCAGGTGCTGACTTGTTCGGCCTTGCGGGGGAGCGGGATAGAGGATGTGTGGAAGTTGGTGGAGAAGTTTTGTCTGGAGATGAAGGCGTCGGGAGAGTGGTCGGCGCGGCGCGTAGATCAGGTGCAGGAAGGGTTGGTCGAGTTTGCCCGGGAACAGGTGCTGGCGGGGATGATGCAGAGCGAGGTGGTGCGGGGGGATTTGGAGAAGCTGGGGGCGGAGGTGGCGAGAGGAAAGATGACTTTGCGGGAGGCGGCGACGCGGATTGCGGGGAATTTTCTGCGGGAGGGTGGGTAGGGAAACCCGCAGAGGGCGCAACGGGAGTGCGCCGCGGCGGACGGAGATGGCCCCATAGTCCCTGAACCCGCGCGTTGGCGCGGTGTGTGCTGGGAGTAACTGGGTTTGCGAAGGCTATGAACTTTGGCAGGCAGGCCAGAGGTCAGAAAGCCACGGATGGAAGAGGATGACAGAAGATAGTGTTCGCGCCGCTGACACGGCGCAAACACAGTTTCCGGACCGAAGCTTTGAGCGGGGCGCGTGTCAGCGCACCCCGCTCTATCCTCTGCAATCTTCTTCCATCCGTGGCCTGTTCTTCTTCGTTTTCAACAGAGTAACTCCCGCAAGTTAGTCGGGAGGCAAAGGTCCCGCCCTACCTGAAAAACGTGGACCGCGAAACACTTCAACTTAGCCGGAACGATGCAGTTGAGATCTTCCCATGTAGCCGCGGCACTCTGCGCCGCGGCTACAGTCTGGGCTTAGGTGTGGGCCCACCAAATGATGAGTGGATTAAGACTGGTGCAACCTTCCTTGCGCGGCTCCCGGGGACGCTCGCCCTCCAGGCAAACCAACTCATGGATGGCGGCCGTTTGCCTAGGGGCTGTCTCGCCAAGCCTCGGGTCCGGCCGCCGCCCGGTTGTTCAACTGCATGAATCCGGCGGAAGGAGCTGTGCCTGCTGGGGCCACTCCCGTGGAATGAACTGCATCGTTTCGGCTTAGTCGGGAGTCCCTGAACCCGCGCGCGGCGGGTGTGGTTGGGGAGTAACTGGGGCCGGCGTCGACTGTGAGCTTGGGCAGGCCAGAGGTCAGAAAGCCACGGATAGAAGAGGATGACAGAAGATGGTGTTTGCGCCGCTGACACGGCGCAAACACAGTCCTCGGAGAGATGCCATGAGCGGGCCGCGTGTCAGCGCGCCCCGCTTATCCTCTTTTATCTTCTTCCATTTGACCGCTTCGCTCAGCTCTCCGAGCTGTCTGTCTCGCTGCGCTCGGCTGTGGCCTGTCTTTATTCCCTTTCGAGAGAGTAACTCTCATTGAGTTAGTGGGGAGGCAAGGGACGCGGATTCGGCGGATGGCCGAGCGGAGTTTGGCGAAAGGCGAGCGGGGTGTGTGTGGTACCGGAGTACTCGGGGAGGGAGACGGGCTGGAGTCAGGTCTGAGAGGACGAGATTTGCGGCCTCCACTTGGTCGGGGGAGCGGAAGACTTCCGTATGGGGGACACTTGGAGTCAGTCGGTCACAATCCGCAACCTCTTGGTGTTGTGATCCGAAATCAAAATTCAGCCCGTTGGCTCTCTTCCCGAGGGTCGCGCCAAGCACGTGGCTGAGCGATGCCGTGACCTGGTCGGCAAAATTTTGGATCCGTGGGATCTTCCCGGGTTGCGGTTTGGTAGTGGCCGCGCACCGTTTCCCGTCGCAGTGGATCCGCCTGCAGCGGATCCGAGGGGCCACACGAGATCGGGCCTTATTTGACGATGCGGGCGTTGCTGCTCAGGACCGTGCCCTTTTTGAAGGACCGAGCGCTGCCATCGCCCATCACGGCATTGGCACTTTCGCTGTGGCGGTAACGTATCCATGCATTCTTCCCTGCGTCTTTGTTGGGACCGACGGTGATCGGAGTGTCCGTGGTGGTCGTGCTCCCGCCGGATCGCCCGCCCGTGAAATCGCTGGGATTCTCGATGGAATAGGGCGACCATCCCTTATTAGCGGGGTCCTGGCACATATCCGCGCACAGGATCAAGCTGGAAGCATTTTTCACCATATCCAGCGCGAGGGGTTCTCCCGTTTTGGGCATCAGACCCCCATGCATCCCGTAGGTGACCGCAACTTCATTTCCTGTCCCGGTTTGGACCTTCACCTCGCATCCTGGGCAAACAAAGATGCTTTTGTTCCGCTTGGCATCCACTCCGGTGTAGGAGGCGATGAGTGTCGCCCATTGTGGGGTGCTACCGTCGCCGGCCTTGGGCAGAACCATGTCGTTGTCCACCGCATACGCAATGGTGGCGATGCCGATCTGACGAAGGTTCGAGAGACAGGCTGCGCCGGTCCCTCTTTTCAAGGCACCATTGACCGCCGGGACAGCCAACGAGGCCAGAACAGCGATGATGGCGATGACGACCAACAATTCGATCAAGGTGAAGGCGGCGGTTGCTTTGGAGGGGAGTTTCATACTGGTCGTATTCTAGATCAGCCGGCTGATGAGACAACTAATTTTGCTCGCGGGGTGGCTTGCCTCGGGCGCGCGGTGAGTGGTCTGGTTCTTTCGCGGGCTCACGGAGTAAAGATCGAGCGCAGGCGAAGGAACTTTTGCGATCCAGTGGCCGGAGTGGTGGCCTGACGTCTTTGCAGCGTCGTGCCATTGACGACCGTGTTGCTCAGAACGTTGACGACAACGCCGCTGGTGGTCCAACCGTCGCTCGAGGCCAAGTTCGCTGAGGCCCAGGGGAGAAGGCTGACATTATCGTTGGTCCGCGCGAAGTAGGTCATGACGAGGTTTTTCGTTCCGTTGGTTCCCGGCGTTATCGAGCTGCTCGGACACAAAGCGCTGGGGAGCGGGTCCGTCCCGGTTCCACCTAAGGCATAGCGAAGGCTATCGGTGAAACCATCGGCGCCCACATTGTTCCCATTGTTGGCCATGGTGACGTTGACCAAACGGTTGGTGTTGGTCGAGTTGCCTGTGCTGTCTTGCGCGGTGTATGTGACCCAGTACTCGCCCGGGACGGAGGGGTCCACGGGATTAACGGTCACCACCGGCACGCTGGCATTGTCGCCGGCATCGAAGGCGGTAGCTCCGCCGTCAGCATAGCTGGCACCCCACGAGAGGGAGACAGGATTGGCGCCTAGGATGGTGATGAGCGGCGGGGTGGTGTCCGTCGGGCTGTTGCCGGCGGGGTCTTGATAGACCCGCACGTAATCCACCTCATAGATCGCCCCAGTGAGGGCTGGATCGATTTGGCCCTGCAGGTAATTGCCCCCGATGGCCATGTTGAGCAGGAGGAAAAACTCCTTCTGGAAGATGGCGAGATCTTCCGCCGGGAAGTTAAGGGTGGCTTTGTCCACGCCGTCCACGCTGAAGGTCACGCTGGTACTCGTCCAGAGCGCCCCGTAGGTGTGGAACTGGGTGGAGGGGTTGCTCACCGCGGAGCGGGGAGCTTCGACCGGATTGCCTCCGTGCCGCTGCGGCGAGTGGAGGGCGTGGCCGACCGTATTGGCATCGCCGGCCGGGTAGCCGCGCCATTCGAGCACGTCGATTTCGCCACAGGCCGGCCAGCCGACCGACCCGATGTTGTTGCCCATCATCCAGGCGGCGGGCCACGGGCCGACTCCGGTCGGCAATTTGGCCCGGAATTCGAACAGGCCATATTTGAAAATACGCTTGTTTTCTGTCTTGATCCGGGCCGAGGTCCAGAGACCGGAGGATTTCACGGCTTGGATGACAAGGCTGCCGTCTTTCACGCGGAGGTTCTCGGGGTTGGCAGTGTAAGTCTGCACCTCGTTGTTGCCCCAACCGCCGGCGCCCGTTTCCGGCGTCCAGTTGCCGGTGTTGAGCGAAGATCCGTCGAATTCGTCCGACCAGACGAGTTGGTAAGTTTTGGAGCCGACCTGTTTGGTCGAGGGGCACTCACCCAAACCGACCGATAGGTCGTCGAGGTAGACCGCCCCGGTGTCGGTCGAGTTGTTCTGCACGAACTCGGCGATCAGTTGCACTTTGGTCGCGCCGGCCGGGATGGTGCCATTGGCCACCAACGGGACCCACTGGTCGGGGACATCGGTTGATGCGGTGATGGTGGTGACTTCGTCGGGGCTCACTTGCACGTTCGCCGCATTTAAGTAGCGGAAACCGAAGTTGAAGGTGCTGCCACCGGTCAGCGGGTCGATGCCAAAGACCTTGGCTGCGCCGCGGGCGTGGATGGCTTGACCTGGCAAGATGTCCGCCGTGCCGGCAACCGACCATTCTTGGTAAACGACCCCGGACTGGGAGGGTCCCACCCAGATCCCACCCGCATAATAATTTTGCCCGTAAATTTTGGTCCCTTTGGTCCCGGCATAAGCAAGGAAGGGCACGCTGGGATCCTCCAAACCGGTCGATGCGTTGTAGACCAAGGTGCCGTTGGCCACGAGGTTCTTGTTCACGCCATCAGCGGGATACTGCGACCAACCGGTCGGAGCGGTACCCGTTCCGAAATCCGTGGTGTCGGTTTCGAATCCTCCGTTGGCGGTTTCAAAAGGCTTGGTCACTAGAGTCAAGCCGATGGAATCCAGTTCCGTGATTTTTCCCGACCCCAGGTCGAACTCGAAGTCGGTCATCAAAACGACGAGTCGGAAGGCAGGAGCGTCGGGATTGAAACCTTGGCTGATTGCCGCCGAGAGAGAGGACTGCACGCTTGTGTAGCTTCCTCCCTCGGGCAGGAGAATGGCGACACGGTCGTTGAGGCCGTCGGGGGTGAAGTAGCTGCCGACGCCAGGATCGGAACCCAAGGTGGTTTCGTCAACCCACTGCCCGAGGGAGACCCGGCCCGTGGCTGCTCCGGAGCCGCTCAGCGATTCGAGGTAAACCTGAACTTTATTGTTCGCGGCCCCTTCGAATTTGCCGAAAGCCCGGAGGGTGGCGGCAATGGAACTACGGGAGAGATCAAGGCCGCCTGGCGCGGCGAAAACTTTCCTCGCGCCGTAAAGCCAAGGATAGGTTCCCGCGCCCAGCTGCGAGTTCACCTCAAGCCGGAGTGCGCCACCTTCTACGCTGACTGATCCGTTGCTGTCGAAGGTCGTGCTGACTTCGTTATAGAAGGGCTCCCACCCGAGCGACCCGGCGGTACCGCTGTTGAAATCGTCGAGCGCCGGCACTGGTGTGGCTTGCAAATTCACCACGTAGGTCTGGTCGGCGATTTCCTTGTCATTGCTCAGCACGGTGAGGGTGCCGGCCAGCGGGGTGGCATCGGTCGGTGCCGCCGTTGCGATGAAAGTGCGGCTTTCTCCGGGCTCGAGGGTAGCGCTCGAACCCCCGCTCCAAACGAAGGACGTTCCGGAGAGCGAGATAGAGGGGCAGACTAAAGTCTCGGATCCGTCGTTTCGCAGGGAAATGGCATATGCGGTCGTATACCCGATAAGCGGCGGAAAAATGCCGGTTGAAGCGTTGGCGTAATCCGCTCCGGCAATGCTCACCGCCAATTGGGGGCCGACTTCCGAGGCAGTTTGCTGGCGGAGAACAAAGTTGTCGAAAAGGGCTGTCCCGACCCGGCCATCGGTCTGGATCTTGAGCCGCATTTTCCCCGTCAGCAGAGCGGCTAACTCGGCATCCGTGGCGGTGTAGCGGACGCTGTAACGGCGCCATGCTCCCAACGATGACGGGGCGATCTGGCCATTGATGTTGGCATCGAGCAGAAGGGCGGCTGAGGTGTCGTTCCAGAAAGAGATGGAGGTGGTGGTCGAAGCGTAATCGGCGGGGAAGAACGCATCGAAGGAGAGGGTGAAGACCTTCCCACCATCGGCCTTGACCTCGGTCCCGGCATTTCCGTTGTACCAGGTCCCGGAGTAAGGTTGACCGTCCACGATGAGAACCTTGCCACCGGTCGGTGAGGCGACCGTGCTCACGTTGGCCGGATCCCCCACATAGGCACCCTCGAAGGGTTGCCAGAAATAGTCGTCGGGAAGAGCGGCCCCGAAAACGAAATAATTGGTGTTCGTGCTAATATTGAAATCGCCATTGCGCAGCAGTTGGCTGGTGGTCGTCGCCGGGAAGGTGGGCGTGCGGCCGGTGACGGTGCGGCTCACGATGTCCAATCCGACTTGGCTTGAGTTTGTGTTGGTCTGGGTGACCCCTTCCATCGTGAACCCGACTTGCAAGAAGTTGCCCACTTTGTTGGTCAACCCGGTCAAGGTATTGGTGAACCTCCCCGTGTTGGTAATCCGAGTTGCCTGGACGGAAGTTGGCACGTAGCTCGAATTCAGGGTTTTGCAGACGACGAAAAACTTGGCGTTCGTCGGGAGGTTAACGTTAGTGACATTAACCACGATCGACGCGTTGGACATACCCGGGGTGACGGTTATTTCTTTCAGCGTGAGCGCCTCGTAGTAGCGCAACTGCTTGGGAGTGGTGGTCTGGCTCGTGTAGATGAAGCTATTCGGCTTGAAAGTCATGGGGGTTCCGACGGCACTGTTGCCCGACACGACCAAATCGGCCGCCCCGTATTGGTACACACCCTGGATGTAGTTACCCGCCGTGCCTCCCGCGTTGGAAAAGATGTTCATGTAGGTGAACTGCGCGTTCTTGAACGGATCGGTTTGGGCGTGGCTGGCGCTGGCACTGAACAAAAAGAGACATAACCCGAGGAGTGCCACATGCTTGACGGCTTGCGCCGAGGAGGAAGCCGGTTGATTACAGTTCTTGAGGAGTAACATAGCTGTATACCATATGCGTGAGCGGAGGGTTGTCAAATGGGTTGGGGGCCGATGACACAAATTTTTTTCGCCGGCGGTGGGGTTGGTGGGGTGTGGGTGGGACATGGTGGTATTTTGGGTTAAACGTATGACCTAATTAAGGCTCGGATTGTTCAAAAGTATTAAAAGTATTTTGTCCCCCGGGGTCGGGCTGGCTCCCGTTGCGGGCCGTCGGCCCGGTTGCTGCCTACCGGCGGCGGAACCAGCGGCGCGCGTCCAGTTCCACCAGCACCGCGCGGACCTTTCCCGTGCGCTGCAGCACATCGCGGGAACTTTCCGCGTCCAAGGTCAGCTCGGCGCAACGCGTGGAGTTCCTGCCGGACCGGACCACGGTGAGCGCGTCTTGGTCCGACAACCGGTAAATGAACGGGGTCTGGCAGACCGTGAAAGCGAGGCTTTGGGGCGGCAGATCGAGGCTTTTCGCTTTGCCGTCCGCCCCGTAGTAAGAAAATTTCCCGGCCAGCTGGTGG
>Ga0247842_10001234_pt1 | contig 44136 bp, 24 predicted proteins | sample LaCruzMarch2015__3_FD_192411 | JGI IMG/M metagenome (GOLD analysis project Ga0247842, IMG submission 192411) | Freshwater microbial communities from meromictic Lake La Cruz, Castile-La Mancha, Spain - LaCruzMarch2015_19m | ecosystem: Environmental > Aquatic > Freshwater > Lake | place: Spain...
GGCGGCCAAGGTGGCTGCTGCCAATGAAAAACTCTATGTGAACCGCGAAGAGGGCTTTGCCGGTACCAGTCTGAAAAAAGACGAATTCGTGGGCGATTGCTCCGACATAGATGATATCATTGTTTTTCGTGATGATGGCACCTTCCTGGTCGTTAAAGTAGCCGATAAAATCTTTGTTGGCCAGAATATCATCCATATTGCTGTATTCAATAAGAACGACAGCCGGACAGTTTACAATATGATCTATCGTGACGGGAAGAACGGTAAGATCATGGTAAAAAGGTTCAGCGTACTCGGGGTGACCCGCGATAAGGAATATATTGTGACCAAGGGCACTCCGGGGTCCAAAGTGTTGTATTTTACAGCCAATCCGAATGGGGAGGCTGAAGTGGTCAGGGTTGAATTAAAACCCAAACCCAGGCTTAAAAAGAACTCCTTTGATTTCAATTTCGCTGAAATTGCCATCAAAGGGCGCAGTTCGATGGGCAATACCCTGACAAAATTTGCAGTCAGAAAAATTGAGCAGCGCGAAGAGGGTATTTCAACCCTGGGTTCATTGAATATATGGTACGATGAAACGGTGCAGCGGTTGAATACCGATGACCGTGGGGCGCTTTTAGGCGCATTTTCAGGCGCCGACCGCATTATCACCTTTACAAACGCAGGTCAGTACCGGCTTACCTCATTCGATCTTTCGACCCATTTCGATGAAGATATGATGCGTATTGAAAAGTATGACCCTGACAGGGTGTATACCGCGGTTTACCAGGAAAATGAGTCGAAATTGTATTACATCAAACGGTTTAAGGCCGAGCTGACGGAGAAAAAAGTTGAATTTGTGGAGAGTCCTGACCGTCTCATTCTTTTTTCGGCCGATCCGTACCCGAGACTTGAACTTTTATATGATATGAAGTTCAAGACCAAAGGGGTGGAGCAGGAGGAGCTAATTGCCCATGAATTTATCGGGGTGAAGGGAATAAAAGCCAAAGGCAAAAGGCTCTCGGTGCATGCATTGAAAAAGATTTACTGGATTGAACCGTTGCTCCCTGACGATGCGGCATTGACCGATACCGTTCCGGCGCCGGAAGAAGAACCTGGTTCCCTGTCTGCAACCCCAATTACTGATGGACTTTCGGATTTGCCAACGGAAGGGTCAACGCATGATGAAGGGTCAGTGTCTGCCTCTTTCACCCCGCTTGTACCGGAGGAGGTATTGCCCGATACCGGATCACCTGAGCCTGACCAATCTGGGACAGCAGGCAAACAACGCAAAACCAGGCTCACACCTGTTAACCCATTGCAGAATGCAGGGAAAGAACCTGATGATGAGGTAAATAAAGCGAAAAAGGATATCGATGAAATCAAATCAGGACTGACATTTCGTGTTGATTCAATCGGTGTTGCCGACAAGATGCCCGTTGAAAAAACAGATTTTGAAGGGGAAATCCAGCCAACTATAATCTTGCTTGAGGAACCGGTTTTATTATCGGATGAAATTATAGATCCCGTTGCCCCCAAAAAACGGGAACGGAAGAAGAAACAAGATTTTTTACCAGACGCACATAGAGATGAGGCAGAATCAGGTGATGCTATACAGATGGAATTGCCTTTGTAATTATTAATATTGGCATTGCTTGCCAAATTGAATGAATGGAGATAGATAAAATAAATTAACCATACATTAGCAGACTATCTTTGTGATTCATGGCTGAACCGATATTGCATATAAATGACTATGAAAGTGAAGCCGATACATGCAGAAAAGACGTATTGCCTAAAATCTATGCCAGCCATTGGACTGACGAGCAAATTCTGGAACAACGAACCTTTACCGATGGAAAGATTGTTGTTCTTGGCAGAAAAGCAAGAAGACAAAAAGCAAAACGTTTTGATTATTTACTTCGCTACTCACAAAACCTGCCAATCGCAATTGTAGAAGCAAAAGTTAAATACAAGGAGGCGTCCGATGGAATGCAGCAAGCAAAATCGTACGCTCAAATCCTGGGGCTTAAATTTGCCTATTCCACAAATGGCACAGACATTTTAGAGTTTGATTTTATAACCGGAATTGAACAAAAAATCACAAAGTACCCTTCCCCAACGGAACTCTGGAGCAGATTAAACTCGTTAGAACGGATAACCATAGGAATACAGGAAACATTCTTAAAACCCTTCCTTTCCATTCCTGGCAAAGAAATACGCTACTACCAGCGCATTTCAATCAACACGGCAGTCAAAGCAATTTTGGAAGGTAAGAAAAGGATATTGCTCACACTGGCTACGGGCACCGGAAAAACAACCATCGCGTTTCAAATAATCTATAAACTTTGGAATAACCGCTGGAATATCAGAGGAGAATATCGTCGACCAAAAATTTTATTTATTTCAGACAGAAGTATTTTAGTTACGGATCCTCATGCCAAAGATTTCGCAGTGTTTGGTGATGCAAGATGTTTGGTCCCAGATGAAGGTTTACCCAGTAGCCGGGAAGTTTACTTTTCAACTTATCAATCTTTAGCTGAGGATGAATCAAAACTTGGGGCCTTCAGGAGTTTACCAAGAGATTTTTTTGATCTGGTAGTCATTGACGAATGTCATCGGGGAAGCGCCTCTGACGATAGCAATTGGAGGGTAATTTTAAACTATTTCTATCAATCCGTTCAATTGGGATTGACCGCAACACCATTGCGTGAGGACAACAAAGACACCTATCTGTATTTTGGTAATCCTCTTTATACCTACAGCTTGAAGCAGGGCATTGAAGACGGATTCCTGGCTCCTTATATCGTACATCGGGTGGTTACTGACGATGATGCAACTGGTTTCAGACCTTATGATGGACAATTGGATGCCAGGGGGGAGTTAATTCCGGATGATTTGTATTTAACCACCGATTTTGAGAACACACTCTCTCATTTGCCAAGAACAAAAGCAGTTGCCAAACATCTTTACAATTTCATGATAAAGAACGGCAGGTTTGATAAAACGATTGTTTTTTGTGTGAACCAGGAACACGCTGACCACTTTCGGAGAGCGTTGAGTAACCTAAATCCGGATTTGGTAATCCAGTATCCTGATTATGTTGTGCGGATTGTTTCTGATGAAAAAGAAGTTGGCAAAGGATATCTTGGTAAATTCATGGATATTGATGAGCCAATGCCAGTTGTTGTTACCACCTCAAAACTTTTGTCAACTGGGGTTGATGTGCAGACTTGCAAAAATATTGTTCTGTTTCGTCTTGTCAACTCGATGACGGAATTCAAGCAAATTATTGGCAGAGGGACAAGGGTAAGAGAAGATAAGGAAAAATTATTTTTTACAATACTTGATTATACCGGAAGCGCAACAAGAAAATTTGCTGATCCTGATTTTGACGGTGAACCACCTTTAATTACCGAAGAAGAAATTGATGATGGGGGCGAAATAATTCCGGGGAGTGAGCTTGTTATCAGTGAACCCTTGCCTCAGGATGTAAATGAAATATACATAAATCCACAGCCACCTGCAATTGAAAAAAAGAAAAAATTTTATCTCGATGAAGGAGAGGTCAACATTGCCTTAGAAACAGTGCATGTTGTCGGAGCTGATGGGAAATTAAAAACCATTCAGTTTACTCAATATGCCAAAGAACAAATTGTAACGATGTTCCCTTCTGCAAACGAGTTAAAAAGTAAGTGGAGCAAAAGTGAAGAACGAAAACTAATCATTGAGCAGTTGGAAAGCAATGGAATTTCAATTGAACAATTGACAGATGTTACCAAGCAAATTGATGCCGACCCATTTGACCTTCTTTGTTTTGTAGCATATGAATTAAAACCGAAAACCAGGAGACAAAGGGCAGATTTACTGAAGAAAAATAAACCTGATTTCTTTTCTCAATACAGTGAAAAAGCACAGCAGGTATTGAAAATGATTCTTGAAAAGTACATTGACTTTGGATTAAATCAAATAAGGCCAGATGTTATTTCAGCCGAACCAATAAACAAGGAAGGAAATGAAATCGAAATTGTAAATGAGTTTGGCGGAATGGAAAAATACAAACAAGCGATTGAACAGTTACAATCATTGCTTTACGCAGAAGCAGCTTAAAGAAATTTTGGATTTTGAATTTTGAATTGTGGATGCTGAATTGTAAATTATGAAGAAAGAGAATTTAATACTTGATAAATCTTTTCTATTTTCTTTGATAGCCATTGAGTTATACAAAAAATTAATTAACGTAAATGAATATGTACTATCAAGACAATTTTTAAAATCGGCGACAAGCATTGGCGCTAACATTAATGAATCCACAGCTGCACAAAGCAAAGATGATTTTATTTCTAAAATGTCTATAGCATCTAAAGAAGCAAGAGAAACCAAATACTGGCTAATGTTACTCGAAAGGAGCAACTTTATTCAATTTGATTATTCTGTTCTTCTTAAAGAAGCGGATGAAATTATCAACATATTAACCGCAATTGTCAAAACTTCACAACATAATAATGGCAAAAGACAATAATTCAAAATTTAAAATTCAAAATTCAAAATCTCCAGAAACACCTGCACAGCGACTTTCAGGGATTATCAAGTCGTGCAGGAATACCATGCGTAAAGACAAAGGCATGAATGGCGATGGTGACCGTTTACCCCTGCTTACATGGATTATGTTTCTGAAATTTCTGGATGATAATGAAAACTTGCGGGAAACTCAGGCGGAGCTGAAAAATAGGAAATACAGACCAGCCATTGAAAATCCTTACCGTTGGCGCGATTGGGCTCAGGATAAAAATTTAACGGGCGATGATTTATTGAACTTTATCAACAACGAAAAGGTAAGATTATCTGATGGAATAGAATGTACAGGTTTGCTATATTACCTTCGGGGACTGCAAAGCGAATCCGGAACTGAGCGCAAAGATGTAATTGCAACGGTTTTCAAAGGTATTACAAACCGGATGATCAACGGGTACCTGTTTCGTGATGTGGTAAATAAGATTGATGAAATCCATTTTACCAACAACGAAGAGATAAACACCCTGTCGCACCTGTATGAAAGTATCCTGAAGGAGATGAGGGATGCAAGTGGTGATGCGGGAGAATTTTATACCCCCCGGCCTGTTGTGAAATTCATGGTCGAAATGCTGGATCCGAAAATTGGCGAAACTGTGCTTGACCCGGCAGCCGGAACCGGCGGATTTTTAGTTGAATCATTTGAACATATCAAGAAACAGGCAAAGACAGTCGAACAGCAAGAGATATTGCAAGCCAAATCGATCATTGGGGGCGAGGCAAAACCGCTTCCATATCTGCTGTGTCAGATGAATTTGTTGTTGCACGGCCTCAATTATCCAGATATCGACAGTGGAAACAGTCTGCGAAAACCGCTTCGCGATATCGGCGACAGTGAACGGGTTGACATTATTCTGACCAATCCGCCCTTCGGAGGCGAAGAAGAAAAAGGTATCCTGAACAACTTTCCCGACGATAAAAAAACAGCCGAAACAGCGCTTCTTTTTCTGCAACTCATCATGCGGAAATTGAAAAAGAGAAAACCCGGAAGTGAAGGTGGAAGGGCAGCAATTGTGGTTCCTCACGGCACATTGTTCGCTCCCGGAATAGCGGCAAGGGTAAAGAAACAATTGATAGATGATTTTAAACTCCATACGATTGTCCGCCTGGGCGAAGGCATTTTCGCACCATACACTGATATCCCTTGTAATCTTCTTTTTTTTCAGCATGGAGAACCCACCAAAGAAATCTGGTATTATGAATTACTTCCACCGGATGGCAGGAAAAAATATAGTAAGACAAAACCGATACAATCTGAAGAATTTGCTGAGTTAACAAAGTGGTGGAGCAACCGAACACAAAATGACAATGCGTGGAAAGTTAACCTCAGTGATGTCTTGTTAACTGATTCAGAAGGCAAACTGCTGAATGTAAATCTGGATTTGAAAAACCCGAATCGCAAAGGGGAATTTGAGTACCAGGAACCCGGAGCGCTTATCAGTTCAATAATTGAAAAGGAAAAAAATATTATAAATTTACTTGATGAAATTAATACATTTCTTAAATGATAAAAAGTATTCATATCAAGAATTTCAAAACAATAGTTGATTTAAACCTGGAATTGGGGCAGTTCAATGTATTGATTGGCGAAAACGGATGCGGCAAATCTAACATTCTTGAAGCTATTGCTATTGGCGCTGCTTCAAATGCAGATAAATTAGATTATGAATTTTTGGGAAACCGGGGCTTACGGGTAACTGAACCTAATTTCATGTTTTCTGCTTTTGAAAATGGGAAAAAAAAGAAATCCATTGATGTGGATTTTCTTGATGACATTAACAACACTTACCCTGTAAACCTCTCTTTAGACGCAAGTAGCTTATTTAATTGGATCAATACTAATAAAGAAGTTGCATATAAAGAAATTGATAAAATCCTTAAAGATATTTCAACCGGCAACAAAAATGTTTTAGCAAATTCTTCGAATTCTGAAAAAGAAATAAAATGGATTTCTACCATCTCTGATATTTTACAAGAAATTTCAAAGGATAATTCATCCGTAAATATTCTTACAAGCTCAATATTCAAAAGCGTTATAGAAAAATTATTTAACAATACATATATCGCTGATTTTATAATCTACAACCCTGAACAATCCTATTTGAGAGATTTTCGTGCCAGTAATCAAAAACTACCTTTTAGTATTAAGGGAGAAGGCTTGTTTCAGGAATTGAAAAAAATATCAAAGGATAAGAAAAGGGTAAATCAAATAAAAGAAATAAAGGAATTGCTTGGAGTACTTGATTGGTTTGAAGATTTTGAAATTCCCGGCGATTTGCTCTCAAACGAATATACGCTAAAAGTGAAAGATAGGTTTTTAAACCCAAAGCTCGAATATTTTGATCAACGAAGCACAAACGAAGGCTTCCTTTTCCTTCTTTTTTATTTTACTTTATTCGTTTCAAAGGATACACCCCGATTTTTTGCAATTGATAATATTGAGGCTTCTTTCAATCCTAAGTTGTGTACAAGGGTTATTCAAAAATTAGCTTATCTGTCCAGGAAAAAAAAGAAACAGGTAATTGTTACCACACATAATCCGTCTGTTCTGGATGGACTAACATTAAAAGATAATGACCAGCGTCTATTTGTAATTAGCCGGAATATGGAAGGTCATACAAAAGCCAGGCGCATTGAATATAAATCCGAGCGTAGCATTTCCTTGTCCGAGGCTTGGAAAAAAGGCTTAATTGGCGGTTTACCTGATAATTTTTAGTTCGTCTCAAATGGAAAAATCATTTGGTGTAATCTGCGAAGGTCCATCAGACTATAGAATTATCAAACGGATACTTGAGTTATTCTTTAAAGGGGAAGAGATATTTATTACTTGCATTCAGCCAAAACCATTACCTTCAGGAAAGAGTGATTTTGGCGGATGGCCTAAAGTACTTGAAAGTTGTGGCAACGACACCTTAAAAGAGATTTTTGAATTTAACAGCTATGCCATTATTCAAATAGATACCGATTGTTCGCAGGATAAGCCATTTAATGTTCCACACGTTGATGGAAATGGGAAAGTTAAAAGTAACAAACAACTTTGCGAAAATGTAATTATCAGGCTTGAAAACCTTATTACCCAGCCCGAAATACAGGATAAAAAACAACGGATTCTCGTTGCCATATGCATTCATTCAATCGAATGCTGGCTACTACCAATTCTTTATTCCGATCACAATAATAGCAAAATTAACAATTGTATTCATGAATTGAATAGGGGCATACAAAGAAAATATAAAAAGATGGTCATTCTGAATGATAAAAACAAAAATGAGCCTAACGGCATTAAAGTATTTGACAGAGTAATTTCAGAATGGAGACGGAAAACCGATGTCATTGTAGCCGCCAGAAATAATGCAGGCTTTCAAAAATTTATTGATTCGTTGATTGAATTGCAAGCAGATGAAACATAGTTGGACGCCAAAAAGTGTAGAGGATGTTCTAGAGGTGAATATTGATTCAGTTCCAATAGAACCTACAACATTATACCAGTTTGCAGGTGTTTATTGTTTTGGTAAAGGTTTATTTGCAAGAGAAGAATTACTTGGTGCAAATACTACATATAAAAATTTTAATCGTTTACACAAAGACCATATCACAATCAGCAAAGTGAAAGGCTGGGAAGGGGCTATTGCATTAATAGACGAACAATATGAAGGTATGTTCTTATCTCCTCAGTATCCGACATTCAGAGTTAAAGATCAAAACGAAACAGAAATAAAGTTTATCGAATATTTCTTGTTGCAAGAAAAAATTTGGAAAGAACTATTAGGAAAATCAGTTGGAATTGGAGCACGAAGAAATTCTATTTCAGAGGATAAATTTCTAAATCTCACTTTGCATCTTCCCCCCTTACCCGAACAACAACGTATTGTTTCAAAAATCGAAACCGTTAAGGACCGAATTGAACAAATAAAAAAACTAAGATCCGAACAAACCAAAGACCTTCATAATTTACTTTTCAGCAAATACACTGAACTGGTTGATGATGCTCAATGGTTGCCATTGAAAGAAGTTGCTCCAATTGTTAGGCGTGAAGTAACGTTAAAGGCAGACGAACTTTATCCTGAATTAGGAATTCGTTGTTTTGGTAAAGGTACCTTTCACAAGACCGCATTGACAGGAATTGAAGTTGCAACAAAAAAGATCTTTAAAATCAAAAAAGGTGATTTGGTTTTTAGTAACGTGTTCGCATGGGAAGGAGGAATTGCAGTAGCAAAAGAAGAAGATGATGATCGTTATGGCTCACACCGTTTTATTTCTTGTGTAGCTGTTAAAGATAAAGCGTTGGAAGAATTTTTATGTTTTCATTTTCTCACCTCCAAAGGTTTGGAAGATATAAACGCCTGCAGTCCTGGTGGTGCGGGGCGAAACAAAACATTAGGGCTGGATAAATTAATGAAGATAAGGGTTCCTGTACCTTCTATTAGCTTGCAAGAAGAATTTGTTATTCTTCTGAATAAGGTAAATGCAATCAAAGAGCAGCAGAACCTAATTGAGAAGGAGATAGCCGAATTAATGCCTGCTTTGTTGGATCAGGCGTTTAAGGGAGAACTGTAAAACGTTGTATCAAAATTGAAACTTTTAATCAATGATAGAACAACCAACATATCAAATTAGCCCGGAAGTCTTGCTTTTCATGCGCACCTCTTCAGGCATGAGTGAAGATGAAATTGCAAAAAAGCTAAAACTCTCCAGGTCAAAATATTTGAGCATTGAAAATGGTGATGAAAAGATCTCTCAGAATCATTTGATTCACCTTGCCGACATTTACAAGAGACCCTTGATTGCATTTTATTCGGTTGACACAACCCAAACGACTGAATTGCCGCACGATTACCGGTTGAAACGCGACAAAAAGATTTCATCGGAGGTTTTTTTAGCAAAACGTAAAGCCCTTTATCTGGCTGAGGAGTTAAGAGCGATTACAGGAAGAAAAACCACATTGCCTGAAATCAATGTTAACATTTCGGCGATTGAACTGGCAGATAAAGTCAGAACCTCCCTGGAAATCGATTTTGCACTGCTGAAAGAGATCGTTGAAAAGAAGGAAGAAACGATTTTGGGCTATTACAAATCCTTGATAGAAGAAAAGTTTTTCATTCCGGTTTTGGAACATCCTTTGAAATCAACAGGCGTTCGTGCCTTTTCGGTTTTCGGTGAGGTTAGCGTCATGGTGTTAAATGAAAGTGATTCAAATGAAGTCAGATTGTTTTCACTTTTCCATGAGTTTTGCCATCTACTGAAAAGGCAGGATGGAATTTGTACTGTTGATATAGAGAAAGACAAAAACAACCAGCCTGAAGAAAAATATTGCGATGAGTTTGCAGCTTGCTTGTTAATTCCTGAAAAGGAATTGAGAAACGCTGGTAAAGAATTACAAATCAACTCATTAAAACAAGTATTCGGTATTTCAAAATTGTTTGGTGTCAGCAAACAGGTTACCCTGATTCAGATGAGAACCCTGGGAATCATCAATCAAGTGCAATTCAAATCCTTGAGATCTCAATTGGAATCAGTTCAGACATCAAAATTTGGCAGGAGAAATTGGGAACAGACCTATTTAAAACGTACCAGTCGATTGGTATTGAATCATTTGATCGATTCCTACAAGAAAGGAGATATAACCTATACCTCGTTGTCGACCATAACTGGTATCAAGGAAAAGTACTTGCAAAAATTATTTTAATGGCAATCCGGCGGAACCTTTTTACAAAGGAAATTTATATCTTTGACATGAGTTCGCTTAAAGAGCTTCATGACCGTTATCCTAAGAATCAATTCCCCACAATTTGGCAACGCATCTCCTCGTTAATTCAGGAGGAACAACTTTTTTCGCACATTGAAGTTCAAAGAGAGATCCGAAACACTATTAATTCAAAGGATAAACTTTTACTCAGGAGCACAAAACCAAAGCAAACAGAATTCCTCCAATTGCATAGGAATTTGGAATTATTTCCTTGAATTTGCTGGAGTTTTTCAAGAACTAAAAATCAAACTTTAAAAATGACTGACAATAAGGTTTTAAAAGTAACAGATGATGTAAGCTGGATCGGAGCGCTCGACTGGGATATCGTTACGTTCGATGTGGTAATGGAAACAAAATATGGCACCACATACAATTCATACTTTATCAATGCGGAGAAAAAGGCGGTGGTTGAAACCGTGAAGGAAAAATTTTGGGATACCTATCTTGCAAAGCTTACAACCCTTACTGATCCGGCTGCGATAGAATACATCATTGTCAATCATACCGAACCCGACCATTCGGGTTGTGTTGCCCGGTTGCTTGCCATCGCCCCCCGTGCACAGGTTGTCGGAAGCGGCAATGCCATCAGGTATCTGAAAGATTTGCTGGGCTTTGATTTTCCGCACATTGTTGTTAAAGATGGTCAGACGCTTGACCTGGGCAATAAAACACTACAATTCGTCGCGGCAGCCAACCTGCACTGGCCCGATTCAATCATGACCTACCTCAGGGAGGATAAAATTTTATTTACCTGTGATATTTTCGGAGCACACTACTGCAATGAAGCTGTTTTTGATGATGCGGTGGGTGATTTTGATGATGCTTTCCGCTATTATTTCAACGTAATCATGAAGCCTTACAGCAGGTTCATGCTGCAGGCCATTGAACGGATTCGCCCACTAGATATCAAGGTGATTTGTCCGGGCCATGGCGCCGTTTTGAGAACAAACTGGAAGAAGTATGTTGATCTTTCGGAACAGTATGCCCGGGAAACGCTGAACGATCAAAAGCCGAACCGGGTCTTTCTTGGGTATGTTTCGGCTTACCGGAATACGGGGATCATCGCGGGCATGATTGCCGAAGGAATTAAAATGGCCGGTGATATTGAGGTTGACTTGTGTGATATTGAAAATATGGAATTGGGAACGATCGAGCAAAAGTTGATCCAGGCCTCGGCCATCGTTTTGGGAAGTCCTACATTCAGCCAAAACATTCTGCTTCCGGTTTACCAGGTTTTCGCACTCATCAATCCGATCCGCGACCGCAATAAACTGGCGGCTGCTTTTGGTTCCTACGGATGGAGCGGCGAAGGGGCTAAAATAATGGTTTCGGCAATGACCAGTCTGAAGCTAAGGGTTATTGACGAAGGGTTGATGGTCAAATTTACGCCGCATAACGAGGTGAAGGATAGATGTATAGAATATGGAAGGAATTTTGGACAGAAACTTCTGCAGGGTGGTTGATTGATTGATTGATTGATTGATTTTCCTCAGTTTTCTGAAAATTGTGAATATGCATGGATAAAACATACCGATTCAAATTTTATCAATCCATCCAGTGGTATACCTATAGATCCTTTGCCATTGACAATTTTGTGTGTGAAAACAAATACTAAATTTGCTGTTTTTAAGTTATCATTGCGTACAAAGTTTTAGCTATAGTTGTGAAATTCAGATACCGTTCGCTTATTTTCACCGTATGCGTTATTTCGGGCCTTTTGGGCCTGCAGTCCTGCCTTCCTGAGCGAAAAATCGCAAATGGTTTTATTCAATCGTCAAATGCGCTGAATTTGCTTGTTCGTCCGCCGGACCTTGTTTTTAAATACAATCACAAAGGGGAGATCATCGAAGGGTTTGATTCACTTTCTGCCGATCAGCAGGATTCGGCATTGCTGGTCTCCAGCCGATATGTACAGTTCCTGAACGACAGCATCCTGCTTGAGTCATACATGAATCAGTTTATCGGAGAACTGCGGGCTTCTGGGTTTAACGTGTACCTTGCTGATGCCATCGATTCGTTCATGACCGATAAACCCCAGTCCTATATTCTTGATATTTCGCAGATCCAGGTTGATGAATATTTGTATCCGTTGCTCGATGAGGAAGATTATATGGATACGACCTATTACAAGCAATTTAATCTGAATGCAGTGGATTTCAGTTGCTGGTTCGAACTGAGCAAGGCCAATACAGCAAACGCTAAGAAAATGCTGCTCTATTCAACGGGCACTGCCTATGATACATTCGATGGCCGGTTTTTCAATGATCCCTTCACAGGAAATGTGCGATATAAATACAACATCGACTCTCTGAAAACAAAGGATGTTTATACCATGGCCACCTATCTCGGAAAAAAACATGCCGGATATTTATTTGATTACTTTATGAACCAGTATATTGCCAAACATCTGCCGGAGGGCATGCGGATGATAGACTATTTTCATTACGACCGGAAAAAGCAGTCTTTTACTTCGGCGTACGATGAAAGGTTTGAGATACTGGGGAGCAGATGATGAATTAACTTTTCACCCCGTTACTCCTCGCATACGGCGTCGCCGCCTGGCTCCCGAATTCCCCTTTCAGAAATTTAAAGTATCCTGCTATTGCAATCATGGCGGCGTTATCGGTTGAATACTGAATGGGAGGAATGAAGATATTCCATCCGAATTTATCCCGGGCGTTTTCGAGCGCCCTGCGCAATCCTGAGTTTGCCGAAACACCCCCGGCAATTGCAATATCGGGCCAAAGTGACATCGGATGACCGGCACGGATTTCATCCATCGCCAATTTACATTTCAGCATGAGTATCTCAACAATGGACGACTGTATCGAGGCCGAAAGATCCTCCTTGTTCTTTTCAATGAAATCGGGATCTTTTTTTAATTCATCGCGGATAAAATAGAGAAACGAGGTCTTCAATCCGCTGAAACTGAAATCAAGTCCCGGAATGTTGGGTTTTGAAAAGGTAAACCGCCGGGGATCGCCCTGCTGTGCCAATTTGTCGATGAATGGGCCGCCGGGGTAAGGCAGTCCCATGATCTTGGCCGCTTTATCAAAGGCTTCACCTGCGGCATCATCAATGGTTTGGCCGATGATCTCCATATCGAAATAATCGCTGACAAGCACGAACTGGGTATGGCCTCCCGACACGGTCAAACAAAGAAAAGGGAACCGGGGGATGGGATTTGTATGATCGGCATTCCTGATAAAGTGGCTCAGAATGTGAGCCTGCAGGTGATCGACCTCCAGCAGCGGGCGGTTTAGTCCAAGTGAAAATGCCTTTGCGAACGATGTTCCAACCAGGAGCGACCCAAGCAGGCCGGGTCCCCTCGTAAATGCGATGGCCGAAAGTTGATTTTTAACTATATTTGCCTTTTGGATGGCGGTTTCAATTACCGGGATGATATTTTGCTGATGTGCTCGTGAAGCCAGCTCCGGGACTACACCCCCGAAGTTTTTATGAACATCCTGGCTGGCAGTAACATTCGACAAGATAACATCGTTGAGGATAACGGCTGCTGAGGTGTCATCACATGAAGATTCAATGCCGAGGATATAGGTTTGCATAATTAAAAGCGAAAGTACCATAAAAACAGCCTCAAAAATACTGCTTTATTTTGTCGTCGTGATTTTTTCGCTGCTAATCACCCTTTATCTGATATTCAGGAGTGATGCAGTTCAAAATCTGGCGGTGCGCCTGGTTGCCGACCATTTGGCAACGGGAATGAAAACCGAAATCAGAATCAGGGGGTTAGCTCTTTCATTCAGCAAAGGGCTGGTTGTAGAAGGTATTTCAATCCGTGATAATCGTAACGACATTCTTTTTTCGGCTAATAAATTAGGACTCAGACCAGGTGCTTTTTCCATAAAGAAACGCAATCTTAACATAAATAAGGTCTTCATTGAAAAGGGGATTATCCAGTTGATTACCCATCGGGGCGACAGTGTAATTAACCTGCAGTTTATCCTCGACTATTTTTCTTCAACCGACACGACATTTGTTGCCGACACCACAACATCTAAACCGTGGGGGATCTCAATATCAGCGGTCAGTTTGAAGGATACCAGGTTTCATCTGCAGGACGAGAATGAGCCTTTGGCTACGGAAGGGATGGATTATACCAACATCGATGTCTCGGGAATAAACCTTGATCTGACCGATATTGTATTTGACGGAGATACCATCAATGCAAACATTAAGCATCTGGCGGCGAAAGAACGTTGCGGTTTTGTGCTTCACAACCTCAGCGGGGAATTCGAAGTCGGTCCACGGTTTTTAAAGGCGCATAACCTGAGAATTCTTACGGACCATTCTGATCTTGCATTGACTTTCGATTTTTTATATGACCAATGGAACGCATATAACGATTTTCTGAACAAAATAACCATTCAGACTAAGATAGAACCGTCGAACCTTGACTTGCAGGATATCGGTTTCTTTGCACCTGAACTTTTGGTGATGAAGGACCGGATCCGCCTTTCGGGCAACATCAAAGGAACGGTGAGCAATTTCAAAGCCCGCGATTTTCGTTTTGAATTCGGGAAGAATACTTTTTTTTACGGGAATATCAGCGCATTGGGATTACCTGATGTGGAGGAGACATTCATCGACATGAATGTTAAAGCAATGAATACCAATAAGCAGGATATCGAATCGTTGCTGATCCCAGGGGATATGCGACGGATAGCGTTGCCTGCATTGTTGGAAAATATTGGCGTGGTTAGTCTGAAAGGAATTTTTACTGGTTTTTACAATGACTTCGTAGCCAATGCGAAGGTTAATACCAACCTTGGCAGTATTGGGATGGATCTTTCGTTAAAAAAAATGAAGGGGAGCAAACTGATCAGTTACAATGGCCGGTTGAACGCAGGTGCAGTCGATCTTGGAAGACTCACCGGGAACCCTGAATACCTTGGAATTGTGACCTTTCTTGCCGATGTAAATGGAAAAGGCCTCAGCCTAAACGACGCCGATCTGAAGATGAATATGCACATTGATTCTGCTTTTCTTAACAATTATAACTACAAAAAGCTGAATGTCACCGGTACACTTGTTGATAAAAAGTTTACCGGCCTGCTTAATGTTGATGATCCAAACCTGCGCCTTGACTTCAACGGGCTTATTGATATGGGAGATTCAATACCGGATTTTGATTTCAGAGCGCAGATCCACCATGCACAGTTGTTTAATCTGCACCTGCTTAAGCGTGATTCCATTGAAAATCTTGCCGCCAGCCTGAAAGTGAATTTCAATGGAACAAACCTTGATAATATTGATGGTTCCATCAACATTGACAGTACTGTTTACAATGAAGGAAATAAGCGGATCACCATGGATAGGCTTTCATTACTGACAAGGCAGGATACTGCCTCCGGGAAAAGCTATCATCTTCAATCCGATTTCGTGGATGCCGACATCACCGGTAACTTTTCTTTTACTGCCCTGATTCCCTCGCTGACCGTCTTTTTTCAGAATTACCTGGCCTCCTTTAATATGAACGATTCATTGATTGCCCTTGGTGAACTGCAATCAAACCAAACGATGAACTATGAGTTCCGTTTTGGCGAATCGGATGAAGTTACCAAGGTGTTCCTGCCATTTATGCGTATTGCCCCTAATTCTGAATTCAGCGGCTATTACGACGAGGAAAAGGGAACCATTATCCTGAAAGGAAGCGCCCCTGAGCTGTTTATCAATAATATCGAACTCAGTAACTGGTACATTGACGCTGAGAACAGCATGAAAGAATTATCAGTTAAGACTGGCGCTTCAACGGTTTACTTCAAAAAGGCAGATAAAAATGATTCACTTGAAGTAAAGATTGATTCATTTCAGTTGGTTTCCAACATACGGCAGGACAGTATACATTACAAGGTAAATTGGTTCGGGAATTCCAACCCCAGTGAATTCGATGGATTTGCCAGTTTCAGGAATAGCCCGTTAATCCAGCTTAAATTGAATAACTGCCATGTATTTCTGAATGAAAAATATTGGACAGTTGATCCCGAAAACTATGTCAGGATTGATACTTCATCGGTCAGTGTCTCTAAATTGGCCTTTTTTTCCGGAGATCAGTACCTCAGGCTTCATGGTAATCTCTCAAAGTCCGACACTGATACTCTGACCATTGGTTTTAACCGGGTGGATATTTCAAAACTTGATCAGCTCATTGGCAGCGACCAGGTTGATCTGGATGGAATTCTTACCGGGCAGGTTAAGGTAACGCAGCCATATTCAGATATTACGGTATTGTCTGATTTGCGCATCGATAAATTCAGGTTCAATAAAGAAAGTCTGGGTGATGCAACCTTCGATATCAGATTTGATTCAGAAGCATCCAGATTTGATGTGTTTTCACAAATCTATTATACCGGCAACAGTGGTACAAACATTCCATTTTCGCTCTCTGGCAGTTATTTTTTAGATAAGCGCAATCCTCACTTTGATTTTGAACTGTCATTAAAAAACCTGAATTTACGGATGCTCGGTCCATTTGTTTCTGACTTTATGTCGGGTGTAAACGGGTTGGCGTCAGGTAAGGTTAAAATTAAAGGGAGCCTTGATAAGCCATTGATTACAGGTCAGTTAAAATTAATGCGTACCGAATTTAAAATTAACTACCTGAATGTTCCCTATTCCTTTGCCGATGTCATCACCATCGATACCAACGGCTTCTTCTTTAAAAATATCATCCTCTACGATTCCCTGAGCCATCAGGCAATATTAAACGGAAGTATCACGCATAACTATTTCCGTGACCTGCGGCTTGGACTGAATATTGAGATGACCGATTTTGCTGCTTTCAACAATACCCGTCTGCAAAACAATATTTTTTACGGAAACGCACGCGCTTCGGGGAGTGCAAGTGTTACAGGCCCGCCTGAGAATATCAAAATTACTGTCAAGGCAACGACCGGCGCCAAAACGCATGTGGTGATCCCGATTGACCTTACGCAATCGGTGGGGCAAGCCGATTACATTATCTTTGTCGAATCCGAAACAGATACGCTGGCTTTTGTCAAGGAAAAGCCGCAGTTAAATACGAGTGGGCTCTCCCTTGATCTTGGCTTAAGGGTAAACCAGGATGCAGAGGTCGAAGTTTTTTTCCCTGATCAATTGGGCAATTTAAAAGCCTCTGGAACCGGAAATTTTTTAATGGGAATGACTCCCACAACTCCCTTTACCTTATCGGGTACATATACCCTCGCCAAAGGTTCATTTCTTTTTCAGTTTAAAAATCTGCTCCGGCTGCCAATGTCAATCAAGGAGGGAAGTACAATCAGCTGGAGCGGCGATGCAGCGGATGCCAATTTGTCGGTAAGCGCTGTTTATAAAACCAAAGCTCCGCTGAAGGGGCTGACGACAAACCCGGAAGAGGAGGGTATCAGGATTCCGGTTGAATGTATCATCAGGCTGGGGGGAAAGCTGCTGAATCCTGACATCACTTTTGCCATTAACCTGCCTAACGTGGAAGAAAGCATCCGAAACCTTGTGTATTCGAGTATTGATACCAACAATCCTACTGTGGTCACTGAGCAAACAATCTATCTCATGGTTCTGAACCAGTTTAAACCGGTCGTTGCAACTTCCAGCACAGTTGATGTGGGGGCAACCTCCATGTCGCTGGTCACAAACCAGATCAACAGCATGTTGTCCCAGATTACGACAAACGTAAATGTGAATATGAACTATAAACCGGCCTCAAGTACCACAGCGCAGGAGTTTGATGTCGGTATATCCACCCAGCTTTTCGATGACCGCCTGTTAATTGACGGAACATTTGGGATGAATTCCTATACCAACTCTTCTGTGCAGCAAACAAGCACCATTGTTGGAGATATCAACATCGAATACATCCTTACCAAAAACCGGCGATGGCGGGTTCGGGCTTTTAACAGAACCAATACCTTGAATATCCTGAATAACAATGCTCCCTATACGCAGGGGGTCGGTATAAAATTCCAGCGGGACTTCGTAAATTTCAAAGATCTCTTTTCGATAGGAAAAAAGAAGAAAGAGAAGTAAGTAGGGAAGCTGGTAAGTTGGTAAGTTGGTAAGCTGGTAAGTTGGTAAGTGGGTAAGTTGGTAAGTTGGTAAGTTGGTAAGTTGGTAAGTTGGTAAGTTGGTAAGTTGGTAAGTTGGTAAGTTGGTAAGTTGGTAAGTGGGTAAGTTGGTAAGTTGGTAAGTTGGTAAGTTGGTAAGTGGGTAAGTTGGAGGATGAAGGACTTAAGTCTGCTTCGAAAAGGCAATTTAACGGAAAACCGGACACTGAGCGAAGTCGAAGTGTCCTTATTATCAGGTGTTTGCATCCTTCGACTCCGCTCAGGATCCATTTGATCGGACTTTTCGGAGTAGACTCAGGACTGTTACAATTTTAAATGTAGAGATTTGGCCTGTTGACTAATAAATATTTTGTATCAAATGATTGAGCGGCATGATGCCAGAACGTATGATTGTTCTCAGTCGATTAAACAACACTTATTTCTTAAAAAACTGAAAAATGAAGAAGATCATTTTATTATTCACTGCGTTAGCATTGCTTGCTGTTCCCTTATTTTCGCAAGTAGTTATAAATCAGTCTGATATGCCTTCGGCCGGGGATACGCTGCGGGTGAGTGTCACCAGCTTCGTGCCAGCCGGGTATGCCCAAACGGCGATGGACACCACATGGAATTTTATCGATCTTGATGCACTCGATCAGCGGGTCGATACTTTTGTATTGGCCACTGCAACCCCTGCGCTCTACCAGTTGATATTTGTGTTACTTGGCGGCGCCAACCTGGCCGCTCCCTTGAGGGATATTCCCGTTCCGGGTTTACCCATCACACAAGGCTTCACTTTTTATAAAAACAGTTCAAGCGCTTTCAGCAACCTGGGTTCGGCCTATACCATCCAGGGCTTTCCTTTACCTGCCAAATATGATAATCCCGACAAGATTTATAAGTTTCCGATGCCTCCGGGTGAAACATGGTCTTCAACCTCGGCTTTTTCCATTGCGGTTCCCGACATGTTGTATTACAGTACACAGCGGATACGTTCAAGTGAGGTAGATGGCTGGGGAAATCTTATAACCCCGTTTGGAACCTTTGCAACAGTCAGGGTAAAATCGACATTAAATATTCATGACAGCATTTATGTCGATTCGCTGGCTATCGGCTTTGGATTTGACCGGAACATCATCGAATATAAATGGCTGGGAAATGGATATGGAATTCCATTGCTTCAGATCAATGAGGAGGGACCGCTGGTTACCGCCACCTACCTCGATTCATGTCGCATGTCTGCCCAGCCCTTGTCGGTCACCCTGGGGCCCGACACCACAGTAACAGTGGGGACCACACTGACCCTTCATGCAAAAGTAAGCTACGGAACACCGCCATACCAGATCATCTGGAGTACGCTTGAAACCGGAGATTCGATAACGGTTACCGTTCAGGATGCACAGACCTATAGCGCCGTTGTGCTTGATGCGATGCAGAATGTCGCCATTGCCCAAAAAGTGGTTTCTGTTTATGGTGTGGGCATCGGCGAACGAAATGAAGGCGAAATGAATATCTATCCCAATCCGGCAAGCGGAACAGTCAACATAAGGTTACCTGAAAAGTTCACGGAGGCCGATTTGCAGGTACTTACGATTCAGGGAAAAATAGTCAGAGAATCTGTCGTATATCCATCCTCAGGTGAATTCAACGCCGATCTCACCAGCTTGCCCGAAGGTGTTTACCTGATAAGGATTTTAGCAAAAAATAAAATCTATTTCGGTAAAATCCAGATTTTCAAATGATATGACTCCCAGTCACTCGTCACTTGTCACTCGTCACTTGTCACTTGTCACTCGTCACTTGTCACTTGTCACTCGTCACTCGTCACTCGTCACTTGTCACTCGTCACTTGTCACTTGTCACTTGTCATTCCTAATTCCTACCTCCTCACCCGTCACAATTTCATTTAGTTAGCACTCCCCTCATGTCCTTCACAGTCTATCGCTCTTCTGCCGGTTCAGGAAAGACCTTCACACTGGTAAAGGAGTATCTGAAGATGATACTGGTCAAGCCTTCCGATTTCAGGCATATCCTGGCGATTACCTTTACCAATAAGGCTGCCAATGAGATGAAGGAGCGCGTTTTAAAGGCCCTGACCACCCTGGCGCAGGGAGATCAATCGACAGATAAAACCATTTCGGAGACACTCCTGCCGATGCTGGTAAGGGAGACGGGTCTTACCACAACAGAAATTGCACTGAATGCATCGCAGTCGCTCGAAATGATCCTGCACAATTATGCTGATTTTGCGATCGGGACCATCGACAGCTTTTCCCATAAACTCATCCGGACTTTTGCCCACGACTTCGGCTTGCCGGTCAATTTCAATGTGGAACTGGATGCCGGCGAACTTCTTTCAACCTCCGTCAATCTGTTGCTCGACCGGGTTGGGGATGATAAGGATCTGACCAGGTTGCTGGTAAAATTCATGGAAACCCGCATGGATGAGGAGCGTGGGTGGAAAATTGATGAAATACTGACAGATTTCGCCGGACTCCTTCTTGAAGAAGATGGCCAGGCAGGGGTAGGTAAACTGAAACATCTTAGTCTGGAAAAATTTCAGGCCATCGCAGAGGCCCTGTTTGAGAGAATTAAGGAATTCGAACACAATGTCCGCGAAATTGCAAAACCGGCCGCAGCTTTGATTCGTAATCACCAAATCCCGCATGATGCATTCTTTCAGGGAGCCAGTGGCATCGGAAAATACTTCGACAACCTGGCTTTGGGGAAGTTCGAAAAGCTGGAACCCAATTCATATGTTCTTAAAACCGTGGAGGAGGATAAATGGTTTGCAGGAAAAGCTGATGCCTCAGCCCGTGCTGAAATTGATACCATCAAGCCCCAATTACTTGATTTTTTCGAAAAACTGCAGGCATTGATCACGCTTCATAAAGAAGACTATATCCTGCGAAAATTGCTGTCAAAAACGATCTATCCATTGTCGGTGCTGAATGAGATTGAAAAGGTGCTCCATGACTTTAAAAAGCAGAACAACCTCATTCATATCTCCGAGTTCAATTCCAGGATCGCCGGTATTGTGATGAACGAACCGGTTCCCTTTATCTATGAGCGGCTGGGCGAGAAGTACCGGCACATTCTCATCGATGAGTTCCAGGATACCTCCGTACTTCAATGGATGAATTTCATACCCCTGATTGAAAATGCGTTGGCCGGTGGTTATTTCAACCTGGTGGTGGGCGACGGGAAACAGGCAATCTACCGGTGGCGAAGCGGCGATGTTGAACAATTCAACGCATTGCCTGCCATTTCCGGAAGTGACCATAATCCCATGTTAAAACAAAGAGAACAAGCGCTTATCCGCTATTTTGAGCCGGTGGACCTCAACCGGAATTTCCGGTCGAAAACAGAGATCGTCAGTTTTAATAACCGCTTTTTCAGGGTAATAGCCGATCGGGCGCTGACTGCGGGAAAGGAGAAAATATTTGAGGGGCTAGAACAGCTGGTTGATTCAGGGAACACAGGAGGATATATACGTCTTGAACTCCTTGAAGGCGACGAAGACGAAGATCTGAACTACGAACTGGTTACACTTTCCAGGATACTGACGATTATTCGTGAAGCAGCTCAGGATCATTTCAGATTACGAGACATGGCCATCCTGTGCAGGAGCAATAAAAATGCAAGCGCCATTGCCAGGTACCTGCTTGAACACGGCGTAGATGCAGTGTCGTCAGAATCATTGCTCATCGCCGGTTCGCCGAAAGTGCGGTTTATCATCGCGTTTCTGCGTTTCCTTTTTGAACCGCGGAATGACATTGTGATAGCAGAGATCAGGATGCACCTGAACCAAACCGGGTCGCAGGATTTGAAAAACTGGCGGTCGATGCGCGATGACCTGGCGATGCTGCCTGTTTATGACCTGTGCGAAGAACTGATCCGAAAATTCAGTCTCAACACGGAACCCGATATCTATTTGCAGTTTTTTCTTGATGCAGTGCTTAAATTCTCAGTGAAAATTTCCACGGGAGCTGTTGAATTCATCGAATGGTGGGAGAAAAACAGGAATAAGTTATCGGTCGTGGTGGCTGAAGGCATTGACGCGGTAAGGGTGATGACGATCCACAAAGCCAAAGGCCTGCAATTTCCTCTGGTAATCCTCCCTTTTGCCCAGGAGACACGCAAAAATACACGGGAGTATATTTGGGTTGACCTCGACCCGGCAGTTGCCCCGGGACTTGAGACAGCCATCCTGAAGAGTGAGAAAGGAATGGAATCAACGGTTTATAATCCTTTGTACATTGATGAGCGGCAAAAGTCGATGCTCGACCTGGTCAATATCCTCTATGTCGCCATGACCCGGCCCGAGGAACGACTCTACATTCTGACAAAATTTCCACCAAAAAAGAGGGAGGAACCTGATTCATTGCCCACTTTTTTTGATTTTTATCTGAAGAACGAAGGCTTATGGGTTGAAGACCGTCCTTTGTACGAATTCGGGACGAAGGGAATTTATACTCCCCAAACTACCGGCGATGAATCTGACACTATTCATCCCGGCAATGTGATCAGCAGCGACTGGCGACAAAAAATCGAAATCAGGATGCGTGCACCTGAAATGTGGGACATGGAGCAGCCTGGCGGGAAATCGCAATGGGGAAACCGGGTGCATACCTTGTTGTCGTGGATTAAAACCGGCAATGATGTCAATGCTGCTTTGGAAAAGGGGACCCTGACCGGGTTAATCGAACAGGATGACCGGGAAAATCTTAAGGAAATATTGTGGTCGGTTATCCACCATCCGCAGCTTGAACGATATTTTAGTCCTGAGGTTGCCGTGAAAACCGAAGCGGAAATTCTGATCCCCGAAGGCTCATTTTATCGTCCCGACCGGGTGGTGTTCGATGGCGACCGGGTGACCATTCTCGATTATAAAACGGGCAAGCCAAGGGAGAGCCACGCCGTTCAGCTGATTACCTATGCGGGTCACATCGCTGCGATGGGATATAGCCAGATCGACCGGGCGCTGGTTTACCTGGAGCCTGAAGTGCACGTAGTTAATGTTTAATTTTGAAGGGGCAACATGAGTCCCGTATGGAAATGTTAAAATCGTGAAAAATAACAGTGTGTCATATTGACCTCATCCCCTAACCCCTTCTCCTTCAAGGAGAAGGGGGATACATGCTCCTTTTTTTATTGTCTTAAATAGCTGATCAGGGTTTTTAAAAACAGACTCCATAATAGATGAAATCAAATTAATACCAGATGCAAATGTTGGACACCGGGAAAAAACTAAGTGAATTATACAAGACCTGGAGCGGGGCGTTGCCGTTATCAGTAATCAGTCTGCCTGGTTCTGGATCTTACAGAACCTACTACCGCATGCAGGGCGTGCAGGGTTCGGTTCTTGGGGCCCACAATGACGACATTCTGGAGAACAGGGCCTTTGTCTCCTTCACGAACCATTTCCGCAGCCTTGGATTGCCTGTTCCTGAGCTTTTAGCCAACGATCCGGAAAACCGCATTTACCTGATCTCCGATCTTGGCGATACCACATTGTATCAGTTGCTCACATCACACCGGTCTTCAGAAATACCTTTCATATTAAAGCCTGATGAACCCGGGAACAGAGATTCTTTTTATCTGGCCGGGGTTGGTCGTACTAAAGATAATTTTCCTGCTGAAATAATTGAAATTTATAAGAAAGCGCTTGAATGGCTTCCCAGGTTCCAGGTTATGGCTGCCAAAGAACTTGATTATTCCGTTTGTTATCCCCGGTCCGCCTTCGACCGTCAGTCGATGATGTGGGACCTGAATTACTTTAAGTACTATTTTCTCAAGCTGGCAAAGATCCCCTTCGATGAACAGGCGCTTGAAGATGATTTTTCGGCTCTTTGCGATTTGCTGCTGACAGCCCCTTCTGATTTTTTCCTGTTCCGTGATTTTCAGTCGCGCAACATCATGATCGTGCAGAACGAACCCTGGTTCATCGATTATCAGGGCGGGCGGAGAGGCGCTTTGCAGTATGATGTGGCTTCACTGCTATATGACGCCAAGGCCGATCTGCCAGCGGAGGTTCGCAGCATCCTGCTCGAACATTATCTCGATCAGCTTGAAAAAAGTTATCCGGTTGATCGCTCAGCCTTCATGGAAACATATGATGGGTTCGTGCTGATCCGTATCCTGCAGGCGCTTGGAGCGTATGGATTCAGAGGATATTATGAAAACAAATCTCATTTTCTGCAAAGCATTCCCTATGCACTCCGGAACCTCCGTTCATTACGGGATCATTTCAGGATCGGGTTTGGCCTTCAAACGCTGATGGGGGTGATTGATCGCATGGTTGATACTCCTGCGTTATATTTCACGCAAACATCTGAGGTTTCCGGCCATCAGGGTAATTCAAGACACGAATTGCCGGTTAATCAGCCGACTCAGTCGACTCTGCCGGCTGAAAATATACTGACTGTCACCATTCAGAGTTTTTCTTATAAAAAGGCGATCCCGGCCGATCACAGCGGCAATGGGGGAGGGTTTGTGTTCGATTGCCGCGCCCTGCCAAATCCCGGCCGGTATGATGAATATAAACCATTGACCGGCAGGGATCAGCCGGTAATTGATTTCCTGAAAAAAGAACCCGCGGTGGATGAATTCCTCAAGAACACTTTTTCACTTGTCGATCAGAGCATCAGCGCTTATATCACCCGCGGTTTTAATCATCTGATGGTCTCCTATGGCTGCACGGGAGGCCGGCACCGGTCGGTTTATTGCGCCGAAGCGCTCACAAAGTACCTGAAGAGTAAATATGAAATAACTGTGAATTTGGTTCATACAGAGGGTTGGTGAAAAGTGCAAAGTGCAAAGTGCAAAATGCAAAACGCAAAACGCAAAGTGCAAAATGCAAAATGCAAAGTTGAGCCCACTCCGAAAAGTCAATTTAACGGAAAACCGGACACTGAGCGAAGTCGAAGTGTCCTTATTATCAGGTGTTTGCATCCTTCGACTCCGCTCAGGATCCAGTTGATCGGACTTTTCGGAGTAGACTCTAAGTTCAAAGTTCAAAGTGCAAAACGCAAAATGCAAAACGCAAATACTCCTTACCTGCTTCACATTGGCGTGTTGGTACACGAGTATGTCAGTTGTACTTCAGTCAATCAATCAATCAACAATTCATCAATTCATTAATTCATCAATTCATCAATGAAAGCAATGATCCTGGCAGCCGGCCTGGGAACCCGATTGAAGCCCTTCACCGACGCGCATCCCAAAGCGCTCTATCAATCAGAAGGAAAGACCTTGCTGGAACATGCCATTGATCACCTCAAAACGGCCGGAATCACGGAGGTGATCATCAATGTGCATCATTTTGCCAGGCAGATCATCGACTTTTTGAACCAGCATGAAAACTTCGGTTTGCACATCGCCATCTCGGATGAAACGGGCGAACTGCTCGAAACCGGAGGTGGCGTTAAAAAGGCTGCCTGGTTTTTCAACGACTGCGACGCAGCCATCATCAGGAACGTAGACATTCTGTCTGATCTCGATCTCTCAAAATTCATAACATATCACCGTTCATCCGGATCCCTTGCCACGCTTGCCATACGCAAGCGTGAAACATCCCGGTATCTCTTGTTTGATGATGAAATGCAACTCTGCGGATGGGAAAACAGGAAAACCGGCGAACGGTTAATCGTGCGTGATGAAAGATATGATAGCCCTGATCATGTTGCTGAAAGAAATGGGCATGACAGTGGATCGCTTCCCGGCAAGAATCCGGAACTGACAACGCCTCACATCTCCGGTTCAGCTCCGGCCCCGATCACTCCATATGCGTTTAGTGGAATCCAGGTATTGTGTCCCGCTGTTTTTCCGTTGATTACCGAAGAGGGGAAATTTTCGCTGATTGAATTATATCTGCGACTGGCAAAGGATCAGAAAATAGCTGGTTTTGTGGAAGATGGAGTTGTTTGGGAGGATGTTGGGAGGTGGAAAAATAATTTAATGTTTTATATATAGAACAAAAAATGCTAAATTTGTGTCATAAGTTGAATATAAAAGATGAAAGACACGCTTAAGAAAATCATTCTTGAAAATCAGCATCGAATCCCCGGATTAGAGATTGTGAAACGGAACTATACCACTGATCCTAATGCAAATTATATTTTTACAGGACAGCGCAGGGTTGGTAAAACTTATTTCCTTTTCAGGATGATGCAGGATTCTTTGCAAAAAGGCGCTTCGGACGAAAGCATTCTTTATATCAATTTTGAAGATGAACGTCTTATGGAATTAGATGTAAATGGTCTTGATGTAATTTTGGAAAGTTATAAAGAACTGTTTAGCCTTGTACCCATTTTATTTTTCGATGAAATCCAAAATATTTCTGGTTGGCAAAAATTTGCCCGTCGCATGGCCGATAGCGGTTACAGGATCTATATCACAGGTAGTAACGCGGAAATGCTTAGCAGCGAGATGGCTTCAACACTTGGAGGCAGGTTCCTGATTCTGGAAATTGAAACGCTTACCTTCCCCGAATATCTCCAATTCAATGGTGTTCAAATACTTGAAAATATCGAATTTTCACCGGAACGATTTGATATCCAGCGAATGTTCGGAACCTTTTTTTCGTTTGGCGGTTTTCCTGAGCTCATAAAATTTACAGACAAAAAGGAATATCTGAGCAACCTTTTTCAGAAGGTATTCCTGGGAGATATAATTACCCGTCACCAGGTGCGGAATCCTTTTGCGCTGAAGCTTTTAATAAAGAAATTAGCGGAAAGCACAATGGATGAAGTTTCTTATAACCGTATCCGTAACATCATAAATTCAACCGGGGTTCAGGCTGGTACTGCAACAATTATCGAATATCTGACCTACCTGAAGGATTCTTTTCTCATCAACGACATTTTGAATTTCAATGCGAAAATCAGTAACCGTGAATCAAAGAAAAAATACTATTTCGGCGATCATGGCTTATTATCCTTATTTCTTCTTGAACCCGAAGCTTTTCAACTCGAAACACTGGTTTTTAATTCATTACGAAAACGACACAAAACCCGGGTATATTATTTACGCAATGGTTATGAAGTCGATTTTTACCTCCCCGACGAGGCCTTGATTCAGGTTTGTTACCGGTTTCAGGAGTACGAAACCCGGAAGAGGGAAATTTCCGCTTTATTGAAGGCTGCAATAATATTACCCGTTAAAAATCTGAATATTATTACTTTCAACCAGGAAGAGACCATCGATGCCGACAATATGAAAATATCAGTAATCCCTGTCTGGAAATGGATTCTCAAAAATATCGACACAACTTCCTAAACAGATGGTATTCCCCCTTAGCTGAATTTGGAGCGCCTTTTCATTTGTTATCCTGATCTCAAGCCTGGTCATGATATGATGGTTTGTAAACAGAGGGAAGGTTAATTCAAATAGCTGAAAAATATTCCCACAATCCCTTGCTTATTGAAAATAATTGTATATTTATAGTGAAAATCTGCTATTTACCCTAACAGAAAATCAACAAGCTAGGGTGAATTCAGGTTAAACTGTTTCATGATCAATCGTTCTTAACCATACATAAAATATTGCGTTGCTAATATTTCTCTCTTAGAAAACCGCCAATTTTCAAGTGAACAGAGGAATAGCATTAGCGGACGCACCCCATGGGTGTGTTCCTCTTGTTATTTCAGTTGTTCACAGGTGCTTGGCGGTACCTCTAAGAGCTGGAAGATGCGGAGGTTCACGCCCTTTTTTATTGCCCGAAAACGAAACCTGTAAAACCAGAAAATATGACACCAAAAACTTCATTAAAAACAGCCACCATGGACAATTTTGATCCCATTACATACATTCACCGTTATGCCTGCTGGACAGCGGCGAGAGCGGTGCAAAACCCGACAACCCAAGTTTATAGCACGCAAGTTGTCACACAGGCACTAACAAATCGTGATTTTATAAATTATTTACGCGATTTGCAAAATCTCAAGTCTTATGAGAAAATACACTCAAAGCTTGTAAACATATTGATGGATGAAGTTGACGTTCCATTAGATAAAAAATCTTTTGGTGTTGGGGCTAAGATTTTGGCTATCTATTTTAAAACGGCTTTGATTGTTCCAGGATTAGCAAGCGGTAAAGAGTTTCCAGAACTGTTAAAAGTAATCTACCCACCCATTGATAGTAATGTTTTATTGGAGCTTGGCTTAAAAAAGATCAAATGGACAAAAATGACGCAGGATGAACATTTACTTGTTATAGAAGCCATGTTAGTCAAAAATGGAGATGAAATAATCAATAAGGGCTTCTGGATCATGGATTACGAATTCAACGACAATAAATAGCATTATTATGAAAAAGATGATTTTTGGTTTATTCCTTTTAGGAATAATTTTCTGTTTCAATTTCAGCGCTTATTCGCAAATCCCACCAGAAGGCCTGGTAGCCTGGTATCCCTTCAACGGCAATGCCAACGATGAAAGCGGGAATGGGAATAATGGCATTGTGAATGGTGCGAGTTTAACAACGGACAGGTATGGGTATAGCAATCAGGCATATAATTTTGATGGAATTAATGATTTTATCGAAATATCAAGTCTCAATAATATGAGCTACAGGCCTGTCACTTATTCAGCGTGGATCATGGCGTACTCAATTAATAATGGAAGAATTATTGTTGGTAGAGATAAAGGTAATGAACTATATCAGGGTGCACTTATGTTATTCGATGCCAATAATGCATTTGTTTATTACACAGGATTATCAGGGGTCAACTCTGGTTCTACACCAAATACAATGACATGGACTCATGTTGCATTCACCTTTGATGTTACAAATGTTGTTAAATTTTATGTGAATGGCGAGTTAGTTTATCAAGGTCAGTTTATTTTCAATAGCAATGCAAATATTCCATTTCTAATTGGCGCTGGCTCAATTGGAGGAAATGCAGCGCGGCATTTTTGGAATGGTAAATTAGATGATATTGGGGTCTGGAACCGCTCATTAACGTATGAAGAAATTCAATCTTTATTTTCAGGAAATCCTAGACAACAGGCATCGAATATTACTTTTAATAATATTTCAGCAAATCATTTCACTTTTAATTGGACAAATGGCAATGGAATCAAAAGGGCTGTTTTTATAAAAAGAGATATCACCGGAGTAGCTGCTCCGGTAAACAATACAAGCTATGGGGCAAATACCTCATTTGGATTAGGGTCTCAGATTGGAACATCTGGCTGGTATTGCATTTTCAATGGGACAACACATGATCAAGGCGTGACAGTCACAGATTTATTACCGAATAAAAAATACAGAGTAATGGTTTGTGAATATTACGGAGATGAGGGTTATGAAGTTTATTTTCATGAGGCAGGTGTAGGAAATCCAAAAACTGTTTCAACCTATTCCATTGCCACGCATCCAGGCAATCTAACCTCAGCCCCCAAACCCAATTGTTTGACCTTAGATGCTTCGACTTCCTCAGGCTGGTCCTGGTCAACCGGCGAAAACACCAAAAGTATAAATGTTTGTGAATCGGGAAATTATTCGAACAACTCCGATTCAATCGGAGTTTTCATCTCAAAATTTAATGACAGTCTTTATACACCTAATGGTAAAGTTCATTCCATTTTCAGGAAGGGCGATACGGTTTATATGGGCGGGCAGTTTGATTACCTGGCCAGGGTTACCGGCAAAGGGGCGCTGTTTCAATTGCCCCGCGATGCAAATGTTACTTCCATGCCAAGGGTAAATGGCTCAATTGATTTGGTGGTTTCGGATGGGAATGGCGGATGGTATATCGCAGGCGATTTTACCAAAGTGGGCATCGACAGTATTCAATATTTAGCCCACATAGGAGCCGACCAGAAACTTGACACGACTTTCAAACCCATGCCCAACGGGAAAATCAAATCGGTTTGTGTTGCCGGAAGCCGATTGTATGTTGGCGGTACTTTTACAAAGATGGGAGATGTTACGCGTGGCTATCTCTTACAGTTAGACAAGGCAACCGGTATGGCCACTTCATGGGACCCGCTGGTCAACGGCCCGGTCAGCGCGCTGGCCCTTTTTAATGACAGACTTTATGTGGGCGGGAGTTTCACCAGTTTGGGAACGGCTGCCAGGAATTATCTTGGCGCCATAGATACCTCTTATGCCATGGCAACAGCCTGGAATCCCAATCCGAACCAAGTCGTTACAAAACTTGTTCTGGATGGGATTAAATTATACACCATGGGTGATTTTACCACCATCTCGGGGGCGCCCCGGGCAAGGTTGGCTGCATACACGGTACTAACCGGAAACATTGATACCTGGAGTCCCAATCCAAATAATACGGTATATGATCTGGTGGTATCGGGCAATACGATTTATGTCACGGGAAAATTCACCAGCGTAGGAGGTGGTTCCAGGAATTTCATTGCCGGGTTAAATAATACCAACGGCAATGTAACTTCGTGGGCGCCTGTGGTCAATGATACCGTGCATGCGCTTGCTGTATTAAACAATATACTGTTTGCCGGAGGAAGTTTCACGACGGTAAACACATCGGGAACCCCGGTTGAACGCGGAAAGGTTTGTTCCTTTAATTTGGCCGACGGTCAGGTAACCAGCTGGTCGCCCAATGTCGCAGGAACAACAGGGCTAAATGCCAAAGTTTGCTCTGTTGCTGCGTTTGGCGCCGAAGTGTATATTGGTGGCGATTTTTTTGGCGTGAACTGCGTAGGACGCTCAAACCTGGCAGCCATCAATGCGTTGACGGGTATTGTCACATTATTTGACCCCAGGCCAAACGGATCGGTCAGATCAGTGTATTCATTTGGGGACAATATTTACCTGGGCGGTGATTTCACTACCGTATGGGGAGGATCGGACAACATCCCGCGCAACCGGATTGCCAGGGTCAATGCCGCAGGAACACTCTCAACCTGGAACCCAAACGCGGACGGTCCGGTCACCTCCATGGTTGCCAGTGGTCAGTATTTATATGCAGGCGGCGCCTTTTCAAACATGGGTGGAAATCCGAGGCCCAGGTTAAGCGCTGTAAAGATCACAGATGGCACCTCTGCCACCTGGGCGCCAGCTCCGAATGATACGGTAAAATCATTGGCTGTTGCGGGCGACACCCTGTTCGTAGGTGGAAATTATACCAGCATTGCCTCTTCAGCAAGAAACCGGATATCTGCATTTAATCTGTCATCACTGGCCATCACATCATTTGATCCGAACCCTGATGGAAATGTTGAAGCGCTGGCTTATAAGAATAATATGCTCCATATCGGAGGTTCCTTCCTGACGATCGGCGGACAAACAAAACCCATGATCGCTTCGTACAATATCAAGACAAATACATTACAGCCTTACGATATCAATTTATTCAGCAATACCGGAAATGTTGCTTTTTCGATGGCAGCTGGCGACAGTTCAATTTATGCCGCCGGGACTTTGTCTTTTTACAACGGTCCTTCCTTGAACAACAATGCGCTGGTAGTTAAACCAGGTAGCCGGTTTCAATCTGAATGGTGGCATCCCGATCCAAACGGGGTGGTAAGATCGATTTTTTTGTACCAGGACCAGGTTTACCTGGGTGGCGATTTCACCGAATCGTTGAATGTTTATCAACCCTATTTTACCGCAGTCGATAATTTCTGCTCGCTTGATAACTACTTGCCCCTGCCATCAGATACGAGCTTTTGCCAGGGAGACTCAGTGCCGTTATGGGCGGCGCCTGGTGTTGGTTATACTTATCAATGGTATAAGGAAAATATCCTGATCCAGGGGGCAACCAGGAGATATTATATCCCGGTTGAGTCAGGTTGGTACAAGGCCTTTATTACCGATACAGTTAATTTTGGCTCACTGTTTACCAATGCCCGGCATGTAACGGTCGATCCGCTTGCGCCGGCGACCATCAGTGTTTCCGGGCCGCTTGTTTTTTGTGCCTCAGCAGGTAACAATGTCACACTCACCGCTGCCACGGGAACCGACTATGCCTACCAGTGGTATAAGAACGGTTCTTATATCTCAGGCGCAAATGAAAATTTCTATGTTGTTACAACTTCCGGAAACTACCATTGCATGCTCTATAATTCATTTGGATGTCCTACCGAATCGGAACATATCGTCGTTTCAGTTAATCCCTTACCTGCTGCAGTGATAAGCGGAACAACAGCCATTTGTTTTGGAAACAGCGCCACATTAAGCGTAGCGCTTACCGGTACCCCGCCCTGGAGTATTACCTATACGGACGGGACAACTCCGGTAACTTTGGCAGGGATAACCTCGAGCCCCAAAACGATTGTTGTGAGTCCCGTTTCCACAAAAACGTATTCAGTGACAAACGTGACCGATGCAAATACTTGTTCCAATACCGGCACAGGCAGCGCTGTGGTTACAGTTAATCCTTTGCCTACGGCAACGATCAGCGGCAATGCAATTATTTGCCTGGGGCAAAACGCGACCTTAAGTGTAGCGCTGACTGGCAGCGCTCCCTGGAGTTTTACATATACCGATGGTACAACGCCGGTTACGCTAACGGGAATCACCAGCAGCCCCAGAACGATTGTCGTAAATCCAACATCAACAAAAACCTATTCGGTAACCAGCGTTACCGATGCAAATACTTGTTCAAATAACGGTTCCGGAAACGCTGTGGTAACGGTCAATCCATTGCCTACAGCCACCATGAGTGGAACAACAGCCATTTGTATTGGACAATATGCCACCTTGAATGTAGACCTTACTGGTACCCCACCCTGGAGTATTACCTATACTGACGGTTCAACACCCGTAACTTTAACAGGAATCACAACCAGTCCGAAATCGATTACGGTGAGTCCTGCAACAACAAGAAGCTATTCAGTTACCAACGTAACCGATGCAAATACCTGTTCAAATACCGGCACAGGAAACGCTGTTATTACTGTAAATCAATTACCTGCAGCCGTTATCAGCGGCTCGGCCGTTATTTGTCTGGGTCAGGGTGCAACCTTAAGCGTTGCCCTCACGGGAACTGCCCCCTGGAGTTTTACCTACACCGATGGTTCAACGCCGGTTACTTTATCGGGGATCACCACCAGTCCTAAGACTTTTAGTGTTTCTCCTGTATTAACAACCTCCTACACTGTAACAAATGTAACGGATGCCAATAACTGTTCAAATACCGGATCAGGCAATGCTGTTGTTGTAGTAAATACAATTCCTGCAGCAGCAGGATCCATTACCGGTTTCCCCATGGTTTGCCAGGGACAACAAAGTGTTGCCTATTCAGTTGCAGTCATTTCAGGCGCTACCGGGTATGTTTGGAGTTTGCCAACAGGAGCTACCATCGTCACAGGGTATAATTCCAATTCAATCACTGTCAATTATTCAAATACCGCTGTTTCAGGTAATATAACTGTTTATGGAACAAATACATGTGGATCAGGAGCTGCATCACCGGTTTATGGTGTGACGGTGAATCCATTACCAGGCGCTGCCGGGACAATTTCAGGATCGGCAACCGTTTGTCAGGGACAGCAGGGGGTTGCTTATTCGGTTGCAGTCATTTCAGGCGCTACCGGGTATGTGTGGAATTTGCCAACAGGAGCTACCATTGTCACGGGTTACAATTCCAATTCGATCACCGTAAATTACTCAAATACTGCTGCTTCGGGAAACATTACTGTTTACGGGACAAATACATGCGGAACCGGCGCTACATCCCCGGCTTTTGGCGTTTTAGTTAATCCTTTACCAGGCGCTGCCGGAACAATTACAGGTTCGGCAACCGTTTGCCAGGGCCAAAATGGGGTTGCCTATTCAGTTGCAGTTATTTCAGGGGCCACCGCGTATGTTTGGAGTTTGCCGGCAGGAGCGACCATTGTAACAGGTTATAATTCCAATTCAATCACAGTAAACTACTCAAATACCGCAACTTCGGGAAGCATCACCGTTTACGGAACAAATACATGCGGAACCGGCGCTACATCTCCGGCTTTTGGCGTGACAGTAAATCCATTGCCAGGCGCGGCCGGATCGATCACAGGGCCGGCAACTGTATGCCAGGGACAAACAGGGGTTAATTACGCAATTACGCCTGTAACCAATGCAACAGGTTATGTATGGACTCTTCCATCAGGGGCTTCAATTACTGGTGGAGTGAACACGAATTCAATACTGGTTGACTTTGCAATGAATGCGGCATCGGGGAACTTCACTGTCATGGGAATAAATAGTTGTGGAAACGGAACCCTGTCATCACCCTATTTTGTAACAGTCAACCCTTGTGGCGTTAATGTAAGCGGAACAGTTACCTATCCGAATGGCAGCAGTTCGCCGTTGAGTAATTTGACCATCGACCTGAAAAACAACTCCGGGACGATTATTAACACGACCAGCACCAATTCAAGCGGTTATTATTCATTTTCAGCTGTTACCAACGGAAATTACACATTTGGAGTATCAACTGTTAAACCCTGGGGCGGAGTTACTGCGTTGGATGTTTTACTTTACCGGAAACATATTGCCAATATTTCATTCTTAACCGGGATTTATCTGGCCTCAGGCGATGTTAACCTGTCAGGGTCGCTTACTGCGTTGGATGTTTTACTGATCAAGAAAAGGATTGGCAGCATCATCTATTCTTTCCCGTCGGGTGACTGGCTGTTCAACAACTTGCCATTTACGGTCAGCAGCAGCAATGTAATTCAGAATTTCAACGGAATTAATTATGGAGATGCAAATGCTTCCTATATACCGGCAAGAAACGGGCTGGTTACATACAAACAACAAGGCAATATAAGGATAGAATCAGTAATCAGCAATGCTTCCGAAATATCCGTTCCCGTCTGGTTTTCCGATTTTCCCGATCTTGGCTCCTTCCAGTTTACCCTTCAGTATGATCCCGACAAATTGACCTTCCTTAATATTACCGGTTGGAATCCTGGAATGGACTCTGCTACCATCGGGAATCCTGTTCCTGGTATCATAACTTTCGTATGGGCGGCTGGTGAACATGGAATCAATGCCGGGGAAATTAACTTATGCAGAATTCAATTTTCAACCCATCTTGCCGACAATACAACCATATCATTCAGCAGCTCCCCAACCCCGGGTGAGTTCAGCGATTATGAAGGAAATCTGTATAAACCTCAGTTTATCGAGGGTACGATAGGTTCGCTGACCGGGATAGAGTCTGACAGCCAAATTGTTACAAATGTTTATCCGAATCCAAGTTGTGGAAGCTTCACGCTTAGAATATCAAGCGCCCTGTCTCAGAAAGCTGATGTGTTGATATACAATTCTTTGGGAATTGTAGTCTATGAAGAAAACGGGATACAGATCAAAGGCGATTATTTGAAAAAGATGGACATCAGCAATCAGCCAAATGGTGTTTATACCTTGACAGTCAAGAGCAACTCTGGGAACTTTATCGAGAAAATAATCATTAATAAATAGTTTTTCACCAGCGCTTTTACTTGAATGCAATCACATGCTTATCTATTGCCCCGGACTTAAGTCCGGGGCAATAAATGGCGGTCATTTCCCTTACCCCATGCTCAGTAAATGCATTTGGTAAATGCGATGAATGCTTCATACTGGAGAACCGGTGCCAATTTGTCACCAGTTCATTCTTTAGAATTCAGCACTCAATACCATCCGGTTTGATTAAATTTTCCATATTTTTATGCTTAATCGGAAAAACTGCCAAAAGGTAATACCGTTTTAACAAGAATTTTTTGATCACTGATCGAACTTATCAGAATCCTTATTTTCATGATTAAAAAAACCATGCAATTGAATGCTTATCTATTGCCCCGGACTTAAGTCCGGGGCAATAAATGGCGGTCATTTCCCTTACCCCATGCTCAGTAAATGCATTTGGTAAATGCGATGAATGCTTCATACTGGAGAACCGGTGCCAATTTGTCACCAGTTCATTCTTTAGAATTCAGCACTCAATACCATCCGGTTTGATTAAATTTTCCATATTTTTATGCTTAATCGGAAAAACTGCCAAAAGGTAATACCGTTTTAACAAGAATTTTTTGATCACTGATCGAACTTATCAGAATCCTTATTTTCATGATTAAAGAAACCATGCAATTGAATGCTTATCTATTGCCCCGGACTTAAGTCCGGGGCAATAAATGGCCGGATGTCCTCCTATATTCCCTACTTTTGTCAACCAAAATCGTTTCCTCATGGTCCCGTTTCTGCAACAAACTGCACAGTACCTGGTTTCTGAATTCAAGGATGATTTTGGCGATCTCTGCATTGTGCTTCCGAACCGCCGCGGAGGCCTGTTCCTGCGAAAATATCTTGCGGCAGAAGTTGGAAAGGTAACCTGGGCCCCGGTCATCTTTTCCATCGAAGACTTTATTGCCGGGATCAGCGGATTGCAGGAGGTGGAGAATATACACCTCCTTTTTGAATTGTTTGAAGTTCACCGGGAAATTGAAGGGACGAAAGCACAGCCGTTTGAGGAGTTTTTACGATGGGCGCCGCAGCTGCTCAGCGATTTCAATGAATTGGACCGTTATATGGCCGATGCCGGGGAGCTCTTTTCAACCCTCACCGAAGCGCGCGCCATCAGCCTGTGGAACCTGGATAATCAACCCCTCACCGAATTCGAAAAGAACTACCTTCATTTCTATCAGTCGCTTTATTCCTATTACGAAAAGCTTACCAGCCGGTTGCTTGAAAAAAAACAGGCATATCAGGGACTCAACTTCCGCCATGCAGCCGAAAATATTGAAACTTTCAAAGATTCACTGCCCTGGCGTCACATCTTGTTTGCGGGATTTAATGCATTGACAAAAGCAGAGGAACAAATTTTCGATACCCTCCATAAGCACGGAAAGGCTACAATTCTCTGGGATGCCGATCATTTTTACCTTGATAACAAACAGCAGGAGGCCGGCGACTTCCTGCGGGACTGGTTACACAGATGGCCGGTCAAAGATCAGGAGCGGATTGCTGATGATTTTGCAACGTCAGAAAAAAAGATTGACATCATCGGGTCGCCCGATCCTTTGGGCCAGGTTAAATATTGCGGAACCCTATTGAGGGAACTCGCAATGAAAGGCCAGGCCAATGAGAAAACAGCAGTGGTACTGCTCGACGAATCGCTGCTGATCCCGCTGATCAACTCGATACCCGGTGAGGTAGATGCCCTGAACATCACCGCAGGATTGCCGCTCAAACAAACACCATTGGCAGGACTTTTCGAGACGGTGTTCAAACTTCACATGAATACTACCCGCTTTACCCATCTTGCCACCAGGGCGAAGGGTAAATATTATTACAAGGATGTGCTAAAGCTCCTGCAACATCCATATATGCACCTGATGGCCAACAGGTTGATGGCCGGGAACCGTTTCGCATTTGATGAAATCGTTGATAAAATCAGGGAAGGGCACAAGGTTTTCCTGGGAATTGAAGATATTTCTTTCGGAAAATCTGGACTCTTTGCATCCGGTTTGAATTTCGTGAACACGATGCTGCTTCCCTGGGAAAAACCTGCCGATGTACTTAACTGTTTCAGAGATATGATTGAAAATCTGAGGTTAAGTATCATAACGAAACCAGCTGATGCTTCTCCAAAATCTCCCCCCGGTGACGCTGATAAAGTAAATGTCGGCTCTTCCGTTTTATCTGGAACTGCCCATGCGAATAGTCAATTGGAGCTGGAATATCTGTTTGCATTTTCCAAAATTGTATATCAACTCAATAACCTTGTTGTGGTTTTCCAGCCTGATCTCAAGATTCCGGCATTTTACCAGCTGTATGAGCAGGTTGTTTCAGCAACAAGTCTGCCTTTTTATGGCGAACCCCTCAAAGGGGTGCAGCTGATGGGTATGCTTGAAACCAGAACGCTCGATTTCGACAACATCGTGATCCTGTCATGCAACGAAGATCTGCTGCCCAGCGGAAAGATAAACACATCCTTTATTCCGTTCGATATTAAAAGGAATTTTGGACTGCCAACTTACCGCCATAAGGATTCAGTTTACGCCTACCATTTCTACCGGCTGATCCAAAGGGCAACAAACATACACATCCTTTACAATACTGAACCTGACCAGTTGGGCGGGGGCGACCGCAGCCGTTTTCTCAGGCAGATCGCGCAGGAACTGCCTTTTTACAACCCACGGATTGCGATCAGGGAGATGATCCTGGCGTCGCCGCCTGTTAAAGGGGAACCCTATCCGGTAATAGAAATTCAAAAAACTGATGATATTGCAACGGTTCTTGCAGAGAAAGCCGTTAAAGGATTTTCTGCCACTTCTCTGAACGCCTACCGGAATTGTCCTCTCAAATTTTATTATGCTGAGATTGCAGGCATCAGGGAGCCCGAAGATGTGGATGATACGATCGACCCTGCCGTGCTGGGCAATGCCGTCCACGAAGCGCTGCATAACCTGTTCAAACCTTACATCGGTCAGCCCATGACAACCGGGTTTCTGCAGGAGATGGAAAAAATATCAGACACGGCAATCGATAAGGCTTTTGGAAAGAAATTCAAGGGATCTGATATCGCTTATGGCAAAAACCTGTTGCTTGTCAGGGTGGCTAAGTTGATGGTACAACGTTTTCTTGCATTTGAGATCACCAGAGTGGAGGAGATGGCGCAATCGGGAAAACATTTTTCCGTGGAATTTTTAGAGCAAATTGTTGAACATCATATCAATATTCGTTTTGATGGCCACGACATACCCGTCAGAGTGAAAGGTTTTATCGACAGGGTGGATAAGATGGAGGGAGTGTGGAAAATCATCGATTATAAAACCGGGAATACAGAACCGAAGCAGGTGAAGGTGAAGGAATGGGATGACCTCGCAGATAATCCTGATCTCAACATTGGATTTCAACTGCTGTTGTATGGTTACCTGCTGAGTAACCGATTTAGCAGCCCCATTAGTTCCAGCGCGGGAATTATTTCACTGCGGAAGATCAATGCCGGGTTCACGGCAGTGAATGCTCCCGATGGCGAATCCGGGAAATTGTCCGATATATTGGACAGTTCAACGCTGGCAAGGTTTGAAGAGGTAATCCGGGAAATATTACAAAATGTATATGACCTGTCCGGACCATTTAAACAAACCACAGATCTGAAGATCTGCGAACGATGCCCCTACATCAATCTTTGCGGACGTTAAGCTCCTTCTCAGAGAAAACGCAGGCCTCATAGGTGAAAAGTTCGGCATCCTTCCATCCGTTCCAGCCGATTCCCGCCTTGTCGCGGGCGCAGTGGCCCAGGAATTCCTCCCTGCTCCATCCGGTTTCCGTGGCAACCTGGGGTAAAAAAGTGCCTGAGTTAAATCCTTTTTTTATATAAATCCCATGTTTCCCGAGGATGATCTCATCAGCTGATTGGATTTTCTTAAGGGGTGATAAAACTGAAATTTCAATATCGATTCCGTCAATCTCCTTTGCCCTGACAGGCTCAAAACGGTTGTCCTCGGTTGATGATGCTACGGCCATCTGCCTGATCAGCTTGTAAAGCGGCATATCGGAGGAGAACCTTCCGATACAGCCGCGCAATTCACCATTTTCTTTCAGTGTGACAAAGGCGCCGGCCTTTATTTTCAGGTTTTCACTGTAGGTTTTTGCATCGTCATCAGGGATCCGCCTGTCGCGGATGTATACCTGGATCGTATTCCGCGCGATGCGGAGCAGAGTAATTTTATCATCCCGGCTGAAATCAAACCCGGATGCTTTGACCACTCCTTCTGCTGCTTTTGAATCATTCTGACCCACCTTGGCAGATTCTGGTTTGGAAACAGCCAAAGACCAGTAGCCGACCACCTGCTGTTTATCGCCATATCTCGAATCGCCTGAATTCATATATTGTACCGGCGTGATTTTCATCCCGGGATCATCTGAAGTCATGTAGAGCATCGTCAGGATGGATGTCCAGCCACAGAGATTGGTTGCCAGGTTAGATATGGGTTTGTCCTTATATTCATCGAGCGTTTTCATGAGTCCTTCAGGCGAGCCCGCCACAATGGCATCACAGGTGGCTTTGTCGGCCGCGTAGGCATCGTCATAGGGTGGATAGTGTGAAAAATCGGTGCTGAAAACGAACAGGTTTCGTTCATTGAAATAGGGCTTCAGCGCTGTGGCGATTTTTTTGCAGGTCTGCTGCGATTGCGTCCCAATCACGATGGGTACCAGCCGGAAGTCTTTTTTCAGATGGTATTGCAGGAAAGGAATTTGCACCTCAAGACTGTGTTCGGTGCGGTCGGCCTCGGGATTAAAGGTGAAGACCGGGTTTTCGCTGATCAGTTTCCCTGCAAGGTCCACATTGACCTTCACTTTCCCAAGGGGGGTTACATAATCCCCCTGGTCATAGATTGAGGCTCCATTGAAGGAGATCTGGTGGCTGGAGGCGATCACAAAAATATTATCGAATTGTGCATTGGGATCCACCTGGTTGTAACCGCTCGCTGCAACCTGTCCTGAAAAGACATACCCCGCATGCGGACAAACGATGCCAAGCACATTATTTACTGTTCGCGATTTGGCCCCGGCAAAGAGATCGGCGAGGGTGGAGGTGAGTTCTTTGGCGTTGCCAGGGTAGAAACGCCCGGCTGCCGCCGGTTTGCGATCGGTGTGATCTGTTTTATCCTGCCCCGAACATCCCTGGTTGAAATTGAAAAATAGTCCCATAAGTAAAAGACTCTTGAAAATGATGCGCATTGTTTCGTTAACTTTGAACTAAATTCCATGTAAAGATACAACATGCAGCCCAAAAATGCAATCCGTTTGATGCTGTTTGGCCTGGGTTTTTTATCCATTGGTACCCAGATCTACCTGATGCGCGAATTCCTTGTGGTTGGCAACGGAAATGAGCTGATCTTTGGCGTGGTACTGGCATTATGGATGCTGCTTACCGGAGCCGGCGCGTGGCTTGGACGATTCAGCAATTTTCTTGAAGGGAAGTCAGGGCTTATACTTTCCCTGATAATCGTTGCAGGACTATTACCCATACTGATGATCCTGCAACTCTTCCTGGCGAAAGCGCTGTTGGTTCCACATGGAAGCATGGCCAGTATGGGGATGCTCGTCACAATGGCAACGCTGGTTCAAATGCCTTTCTGCATGCTGAATGGATTCCTGTTCTCTTTCCTGAGTTCGAGGTCAGTCGGAAATAACCTGGCCAGCGCCTATTCCTGGGAATCAATGGGCAGCATGGCATCGGGAGCGCTGGTAAACCTGGTTTTCCTGTGGATGTTTGATCTATGGCAAAGTCTGTTGTTTTTGACGGCTGGTTATTTGATCCTGGCGCTGATTTTTGCATTCAACATGGTTCGCAGGGGCCATTTTTACCTGACACTTTTTTTCTCAGCTTTGATACTGGCGGTTTTCCTGTTTGTTGATTTCCTGAAATTTTCCGAATCGATTCTATACCGCGATCAGCAGGTCATTTCCAATATGGGCACACCATACGGGCAGGTGGTTGTCACGAAAAATCAGGACCAGTATAACTTTTATGAAAACGGACTGCTTTTATTTTCCGGGGGAAATGAAATAAACAATGAGGAGAACATTCATCCGGCCATGGTTCAGCGTAATCATCCCCGCAATGTGCTGCTGATCTCAGGCGGGTATTCAGGTACGCTCGATGAGATTCTAAAGTATAATCCCAATCTCATTGATTATGTGGAGATGAATCCCGCACTCATCCTGATTGCCTCAAAATTTACCAGTCAGCTTGATCATCCTGCTGTCAGGATACATGAAACAGATGCCCGGAAATTTGTTCGCCAAACGCAACAATCCTATGATATTGCCATGGTTAACCTCCCTGCTCCCTCCACCCTTCAGCTAAACCGTTACTATACCCTGGAATTCCTGACTGAGATCAAAAAAAAGCTTTCACCGGGAGGGGTCATTGCCTACAGTCTCCCAACCGGCAGCGACTACGTTAGCAAAGATGCCGGGCGGCTTAATTCAATTCTTTTTCAGACCCTGAAACATCGTTTCAACCACGTGCTGATCATTCCTCTGCAGCGGAACTATTTCCTGGCATCCGATTCAGCCCTGGATATCGATATCCCCGCATTGGTTCAACTGCGGCGAATCGAAACGGTTTACGTGAATCAATACTACCTCGATGCCCGTCAATTGCGTGAACGATCGGCTTATGTGGCAAAAAATATAAACCCCACCACCCTGACAGGGTCTACCACCCTGTCAGGGTGTATCAACAGAGATTTTTATCCTGTGGCCACATTCTATCAGAACCTTTGGTGGCTGGGTTATTTCACGGTGAACCCGTTGTGGATTCTGGTCGGTTTTCTGATAATCCTCGTATTCCTGCTGGCAGGTCTGAATTCAGTCAGCGCCGGATTGTTTACAGGAGGGTTCACGCTTGCCTCCACGGAGATTATCCTGATTTTTTCTCTCCAGGTTATCTGGGGATATCTGTTCCAGGCAATCGGTGTGATCATCATGATTTTCATGATCGGATTGGCTGTAGGGGCGGCATCCGGCATGAGATTTTTCAGGATCAGAAATTCGCTTTTTTATTTTGTTTTACAAACCGCACTGGCATTTTATTCCCTGGGGCTGCCATTCCTCATTTTGTGGTTGAGTAAAGGTAACCAGGATGAAATATGGGTGCAGATGATACTCGGGGTTTGCGCATTTCAGGCTGCCTTTATGGTAGGAATTGAGTACCGGCTGGCTACGATAATAGCCGGGAGTTCGCCCCGGAATGTGGTTGCCAGTCTTTATTCTGCCGACTTGTTTGGCTCGGCTATGGGCGCATTTGCCACAGCGGCAATACTTTTCCCGGTTTTCGGGATCATTTACACCGGTCTTTTCCTGGCGGTTTTGAATATCTTCAGTGCGATGATCTTTTTCATCCGGCAGCGAAAATTAGTATCTTTGTTACAGTGAAAAAAATCTCAAAACGCCAGTTTTTCAAATTCAGCCTTACCGGATTGGGTGGGGCAATGGCCGGACTTAGACCGGTTGAAATGCTTGCAAAAAAAATGGTCCCCATGGAAAACCTTGTGATGTCGCCCCCATCGGGTGGACATGGAAAGTTCAGCAAAGAATCTCCGTATGCCGTGGTTACCCCGAAAGGCGTGAAGTGCCAGATTTGTCCCAACAACTGCATCCTCCGCGAGGGACTGGACAGTATCTGCCGCACCCATGTGGTGAAGGATGGTAAACTCTTTACCATTGCATACGGTAATCCCTGTTCCGTTCATGTTGACCCCATTGAAAAGAAACCGCTGTTCCATTACCTTCCTGCCACCCCCAGTTTTTCAATTGCCACGGCCGGATGCAACCTTGCGTGTCTGAACTGCCAGAACTGGGAGATATCGCAACAAAGTCCGAAAGATACCCGGAATGTCGAACTTTTTCCGGCACAAGTGGTGGAAGAGGCGATCGCGAATCATTGCAAGTCAATTGCCTATACATACTCCGAACCCATTGCTTTTTATGAATATATGTTTGACACCGCCCGCCTGGCCAGGGCACGTGGCATCAAAAATTTACTGATCTCCAATGGCTTCATTAATGAAAAACCCCTTCTTGATCTCAGTAAGTACATCGATGCAGCCAACATCAACCTGAAATCATTCAGCGAAGAAACCTACGCGAAACTTAACGGCGGCAGCCTGCAGCCAATATTAAACACACTGAAGATACTCAAGGCTGCAGGCGTTTGGCTGGAGATTACCAACCTCGTTGTTCCCGGGTGGACTGATGACCTGAGTATGATCAAGGAGATGTGCGACTGGCTTGCCGGTAATGACTTTAGTGACACTCCGTTGCATTTTAGCAGGTTTCACCCACTCTATAAATTGACCAGCCTTCCCTATACCCCGCTGACCA
>Ga0247842_10001235_pt1 | contig 44130 bp, 36 predicted proteins | sample LaCruzMarch2015__3_FD_192411 | JGI IMG/M metagenome (GOLD analysis project Ga0247842, IMG submission 192411) | Freshwater microbial communities from meromictic Lake La Cruz, Castile-La Mancha, Spain - LaCruzMarch2015_19m | ecosystem: Environmental > Aquatic > Freshwater > Lake | place: Spain...
CAGCATTGCCTAAAAAACCGATCAGTCCACCAGTAAAACCAATAACTAAAACTCTTGAAACTTCATCTCTGTTTTTTCTTAAAAAGACAATCACTCTTCTTATAATCTCAAAAAAGATTAAGAAGAAACTGGCAAAACCTAAAAAGCCAGTTTCCGCTAATAAGCGCAGATAATCATTATCAGTCGCTAAAGTCACCGAGGAAAAACCAGTACCTAGGAAAGGATTTTTAAGAAAAGCTCTAATAGCTCTTGGCCATTCAACGGCGAATCTAATACCATTGGAATATTGAATCGCCAATTCGGTTGTTGGTTTCCATTCATCAATTTGCGCAGAAGCCGTTGCTATTGGAGTTGGTGTTGGTGTTGGTGTAGGAATTACTCTCCGACCGCCACCGCCACCGCCACTAGATGGCGCTTCAGTCGGCATAGGCGTTGGGGTTGATGTTGGTATTAAAGTTCCCTGACCAGATTTAGTTTCCCACCGGGGGATTTTACTAGAAAGATAGGATAAATCAACATTAAAAGTTAAAGCAAATCTTTGGGTAATTTCTCCTGATAAAAGCATCATGGTTAAACTAATACCCATAACCGGACCAATCCACCAATATTTTTTAGTGAATAAAAGAACAAAAAAGATGGCTGCTAAATAAACTGCAAAAGAAACTCTAGAGGCAGTGAGAATCAAAATATATAAGGAGAAAAAGCCTATTAATAAAGCAGCTACTCTGGCCATTTTACTTTTAATAATAAAGAAGAAACCGGCGGTAATGGCTAAGATTAAAACCAGATAAGCGGCCAAATCATAATGGCCAGCAAAAGTGGCGTTGATTCTCGCCCATTCCGAAAGTCTTAAAATCAAGCCTTTGGAAAATTCTTCATTCATTGTGGAAACAACTGGCCAGTTTAGAAATTTCTGGCCTAAGCCAAAGATAATGACTCCTACGGTAGCTAACAAAAGAATTCCAGAATAAGTCTTAACGTTTTTCACCGAACGAACCGAGGCTAAAGCCACAAAAAACAAAGACATATACTCAATCCGTCTGAAAAAATGAAGAGCAGCAATATGAGGAACAATATTTTTGGTAAGGAAAATGGCACTTATTAAGGATATAAAGCCAATACCCCAATAAAGCAAAATCATTTTCCCAACTCTGTCTTTCAAACTACTAAAACCCGTTCGAGCTTGCTGAACAAACCAAAGAAGAATGACAAAAGCGATAATAAAATCTTCGGCCCTAATAGCCACGTAAGTACCAGGCACATTAAACAAAGGAAACTTAGGATAAATCGGTAAAAAAATTAATAAACCGATAATCGCTAAGGAAAGACTATTTACTTCTGGTGATTTCCAACGCTTGAACATAAGTTTGTTTAAGATAACGATTATTAGTTAAAAATCCTAAAATCAAGGCTCCTGCTGCTTTTAATTTTAACATTATTTTTAAAATAAAAAGCTGGGAAGGAGAATAATGTTTCTTATAAAAGTATAAAAGGCCCCGATAAATATTAAGAATCGGATCTGTCCGGCCGCTTTTTGAACTAGCACCAAATAAATGGATAATTTCGGCTCCAGGATAAAACATCACTTTAAAACCGGCTTTTTTAAGCCTATAACACCATTCAACTTCATCCATATACATAAAAATGCCTTCATCCATTAAACCAGCTTTAACTATCACTTCTTTTTTAACCATCATGGCAGCTCCCATCACCCAATCAACTTCTTTATCCTTAGGAAAAGAACCACGGACTAAATCCCCTAGCCAATGTTCAGCAAAAAGCATGATAAAAGTTATTAATGGGCTAGGGAAAGGTCCGGCTGAAGGCTGAGAAGAACCGTCTTTATTTAACAAACGGCAACCAACAACTCCGACTTGAGGATTCTCCTTTAGAAATTGAGCCATTCTTAATGGCGCTTCATCTTTTATTAAAGTATCAGAGTTTAAAAACAAAAGGTAATCGCCTGTGGCGATTTTTATCCCCTGATTGTTAGCTCCGCCAAAACCTTTATTCTTCTGATTAAAAATTGTTTTTATTGCCGGGTTCTGTGATTGAAGTTTTTTGAGCATAGCCACTGAACCATCAGTAGAGCCATTATCAATTACAATAATTTCGTAGCCAGAGCCAAGACTTTGTAAACACTTTTCCAAAAGATCCTTGGTGTTATAACTGGGAATAATAACCGAAATCTTTATTCCGTTAAAATCAAGCTTATTTGTCTTATTAGAAAGAAACTTATTTATTTTTTTGGTTTCCATGGAGAAAAAATAATCTTTTTGAAAGCCTGAAAAACTAGAACAAAAGCTAAAATAATCCCCGTCCAAATTAAAATTCTAGCCCAAATTGGAGAACGAACATAAAAAAGAGTAATTTTAGCATCATATTCCTTTCCATCAACTATAAAAACCGTAATCGGTTTTTTTGATTGAGCTAAATAAACTTTATCTTCTTTAGGAATCCAACCGTTTACAAAAAGTGATTCTCTTAAAGGCTGAACAATTTCTTCATAAAAATTACTTTGCTGAGTTGCCCGAATAGTTTCTCTGGCATATTCTGGCGGATGATTAAGAATATAAGTTGGCAAAGGAATTTTTAAAAAAGAAGAACGAGAAAAAGCTTTCTTATAATAAGAAATTGCTTCTTCACGGGAAAGATTAGTATAGTAAGCCCAAACTCCCGGCATTTGAGTTGTATCTCCTGGCTCAATAGATTTTAAAGCCGGTTCTAAATTGGGAATTACTGGTCCTGGCAGAACTAAATAAACAATACCTAAAAGGTAAATAATCGTTAGGGTAATTTTTAACCAATTTTTCATCTTATTGGAAAAGACGAGCTCGACCCAAATGATAATGGAGCTCTTTAACTTTCCGCTCACCAATCTCTTTGGCCGGAACACCACCAAAGATTTTACCAGCAGGAACATCTTTAGTTACAATGGCTCCAGCGGCAATTACAGCTCCTCTACCAATCTTTACTCCTGGTAAAATAATGACTCGAGGACCAATAAAAACATAATCAGCGATTTCTACTGATTGCTCAGTGGCTTTAAATTCAGGATCATGAACATCATGTTCAGAATTATAAATTAAGACCTGGGAAGCAATATCAACATGGTTACCAATTTTTATTTTAGCCCGACCATCCAAAAAACAATGGTCGCCAATAATGGTATCCTTACCGATTTCAACATTGTCAGGATTGTAAAAATTGGTCCACATATGAATTGTCGATCCCTGACCGATCTGAACTCCAGCTAAACGATAAACAAACTGCCGAAAGTAGTGAGAAGGAACAAAACCAGTCCAGCGCAAAAGCATCAGCTCAAAATCTAAACAAATACTACAAACTCTATTTTTTATTTTTGGTAAAGCTTCATTAAAGCTTAGTTCTTTACCAGTTTTATCTTTAAACATTTTTATTCTTTTATCCTTTCTAAAATTTTAATAACTTTTTGACCGCATTCTAACCAATTAAATTGTTGTGCTTGCTTAAAACCTTTAGCAATTAATTTTTCTTTTTCTACTAAAGCTTTCTTGATGCCTTCGGCAATTGATTCTGGTTGATAAGGATCAATAATAATTCCTGCTTCTCCAGTAATTTCTGATAAACTACCAGCATTGGAAACAACTACTGGTACTCCAATGGCCATAGATTCGACTACCGGAATGCCAAAACCTTCCCAAAAACTCGGTAAAACAAAAACTTCGGCTCCTGACATTAAAGCTGGCAAATCTTGCTCAGCAACAAAATCTGTAAAAATAACTTTTTTTTCTAAACCTAAACTTTTGACTTTGGTAAAAATATTTTCAAACAACCAACCTTTTCTACCGGCAACAACTAATTTCAGGTTTTGGTTCTGTTTCTTTTCTTTATCAAGTTTTTCAAAACCTGATAATAAACCTTCAATATTTTTATTTGGCTTTAAAGTGCTTAAAAATAAAATGTATTCACTATCAATTCTATATTTTTTTCGGACCTCATCAATTTTAGCTTTTGAAACCTGAGTTTTGAATTTCTCTTGATCGTAGCCTGGATAGGCAACGGTAATCTTCTCCGAACCTATTTGATAGTACTTAATTATATCATTTTTAGTACTCTGGGAGATAGTTAAAAGGTGTTTAGCTCTTTTAATGGATAAAGCTGTCCAAAACTTTAATTTCCAGTAAATTGATTTGGTAAATTGTGAAGGAAAACGCAAATAACCCAAGTCCATAATCGAGACTACTAGTGGGGCTGGAAAAACTAAAGGACAATAATGGCCAGGATTAAAAACAACATCTGGCTTGGGGCTTTGCTTAAACAAAGCCAAGGGCAAGCCAAAAAGGTTCCAAAGTTTTTTCGGACCGCAAATCACATAATGCCAGTTAGCTCTAACAGCTGGTAAATCAGATAAAGGAGAAGTTGGCAAAAAAACCGTGTACTGATTTTTATGATCTAACTCATAAATAGCTTTTAAAAGCTCAAAAGCATATTGGTTAGAACCAACCCTGTTTTTTATATTCGCTTCGTAACCGATTAAGGCAATTCTCATTATTATTATTTCTTTTCTTTAACTATTTCTTTTCTTTCTCTAGTTTATAAACAACTATCCCTTTAGACAACTGCCAACGTCCAATAATCTTTTTAGGATTAAACTTGATAATTTCCATGATACTGGATTGTAAAACCTCGCCGTTGCCAGTTTCATCAACTACAAATAAAACCTGGGCTTTCTCATAATCTTCTGGATACCAGTCCAAAGCTCTCTTATTATTAAAGGCCTCCGCAAAGTAACGATAATCAACGGCATTTCTGTCCCAACGATCAGCTTCTTTTTGAATAGTCACAATGTTAAAAATTTCATCTTTGCTAACATTTTCACTAATAGTTTTAGCAACACCTTTTAAGTCACCAATCGTCCGCCATTGCGGAGCAAAAACCGTAGTAAATCTTAAATGGAAAATAATGATTAAAGAAAAACCAATCAATAAGAAAGGTTTTAAAAATTTATTTGACCAAAAATATTTAATTAGAAATCCGAACAATAAAAATGGGGCTGGGAAGATAAAAAGATAATAGAAAAAGAAAAATTTACCGGAATAGAAACGAGAAGCTAAAATTCCCCAAATAATCCAAACCCAAACCATCAATAAAGGTAGAATAAAAAATTTATTCTTTTTATCTTTTCTCTTTTTTAGAAAAAACCAAATACTAAAAACAATTAAAGTAAGAAAGATTATCATTCCCCACCATTGCCAGGACAAAGAAAAAGGTTTTTGGGCAACCACGGAAATAGCTTGCGAAGAATGAAAAAATTCCTGTAGTTTGCCGGAAAATTCAAAAGGAGCCCCATAACCAACCATAATTTTTCCGGAAATTAAAATAGTAAAAAGAGCTATTAAAGAAGACATTACTGACTCCAAAAAACCAGCGCCTTTAATCCCTACATGACCACCATCAAAGAAAAAAATCTTAGCCTGTGAAGTTAAGAAGAATTGATGGCGTAATTCAAAAAACAAAAGTGGGCAGACAAAAAAGATCATTATTCCCAAAGATCCTAAAAGCCCACCGATTTTTTTGTTTTTAGCAAGATAAAAAAACCAGCTAAAAACAAAAAGTGGGATAAGCGTCCAAGCTCCAAAATGAAGACTTAAACAATAACCGTAAAAAGCAAAAGCTAAAAGGAAATCTTTAGTCTTGCGATTTTTATAATATAAATAAAGAAAGTAAAAAGCGATTAAAATAAAAAAGGGTAAAGTATTAGGATTCCAAGCTCTTCTGGTTAATTCCACTACTAAAGGAGAAACCGCAAAAAGCCCAGCACTGAAAATCCCGGCTGGCTTACCGAAGATTCTATTAGCTACAAACCAAATTAAAGGAATAGTTCCTACACCAATTAAAGCTGAATAAATATCAATACCGATTGGATTTAAACGTGATAACCATAAAATCGGTATTAAAGTGTAATAATAGAAAGGCGGTAAATACATTCCTGGTAAGGAAGTTTGCGTTCCTAGCAAGCGAAATTCACCATCTATGATCATCCGTTTAACAAACAAAGCATCTCTGGCTTGATCATAGGTAAAAAAATTTAAAGTGAAGATGTGAGAGAAACGTAAAACAATGGCAATCAGAATAAAAGAAGCCAGAATAATCAACTCATGATGTTTTTTTAAAAAACCGATGATTTTTTTCATTGCTTAACAACGTCTTGGTAAACTTTTAGAGTTTCTTTAGCGGTTTTCTCCCAGGAGAATTTTTTGACTTGCTTAAAACCTTCTTTAATCATTTCTTGACGTTTAGTCTTATTACTAACCACTTCATAAAAACCTTTGCCGATTTCTTCAACATCCATGGGATCAACCAAAATCCCCGCCCGACCAGCCACTTCTGGCATACTAGAAAGATGAGAGGTAACTACCGGACAACCGCATTTCATTGCCTCTAGAATCGGCAAACCAAAGCCTTCATATAAGGAAGGAAAAGCCAGACAAACAGCCCCGGAATAAAGAGCAGATAAATCTTGACGATCAACATAACCAGTAAAAACAACATTAGTTTTTAATTTCTTAAAATCAGCTCCTTGCAAGGAAGTATCCCAACCCGATTTGCCGATAATCACTAACTGTAAATCTTTAATGCCTAAGGCTTGGAAGGCCTGGATAATTCTTTTAAGATTTTTTCTGGGCTCTAAAGTCGCTACTGATAAAAGATAATTGCCTTTAATGCCATATTTGGTTTTAACGCTATTAATAGTTCTTTTATTTTTAACCTGATCAATATCTTCTGGAGCTGCTTCATAAACAACTCTGATTTTTTCTTCAGGAATTCCTAAAATTTCCATAGTATCTTTTTTAGTGGCCTCAGAGATGGCAATGACCATATCGATTTCTTTTTTCAGCCAACCAAAACGCCGTTCCATCACCGCTTTAATTTTCGGATGAGCGGTTTGTGGATATTTCAAAAAACCAAAATCATGAATAGTAGTTACTTTTTTAGCTCTGACTGAAGGCTGAGTCCAATCAGAACTATGAAAAACATCCACCTTACCAATAAAATTTTCTATTGGTAAAAAATGAGATTTGTTAAAAAGAGGTTCTAATAGGGTTGGAGGAATTCTAAACTTTTTTAACTTAACGTTTGTAGCTTTGTAATTAAAATTTGAAGGCAAATTTTTTCTTAAGGAAGAGAAAAACAATTTATACTCATTTTTTTTGTCTACCTTTATAAGGTTTTCAACTAAACTTTGAGTATAAAAAGAAACACCGGTACCATAGACAATCTGGGAAATATCAATGCCAATCTTCATAATACCTTCTTAATCATCTATACCTTTAACATGAGTAGGATCACGGTATTTCTTCCCCCAATTAACTCCTATTTTCTTAAAATGATCTGAAGATAAAATTTTGGAATCTTTTTTTTCTTGTTCTATTCTCTTCCTTTCTGTCTCTTCTTTTTGCAACTTTAGATCTAATTGTTTTATTAAATCATTAGAGTCAAGCCAAATTCTATTCCCGCGTTTAACAAACGCAGGTTTTCTTCCCTTAAGAATCAATTGATGTAAATCGTTTTTATATTCACCTTTTTCTGTTTTTATGAAAAGTTCGTTTACTACGCAGGAAGCTTTACCATCTTCTTTATTTACTTTTCCCAAAAAAAGAGCTTCTAACTCTCTTCCTTCAGGGATTTCATAACTAAGCATATTCTCACTATCTTGATCTTTTAAAAAGACTTTTGTACCTGAGGGGAAAATCGCTATTCTTGGTTTATTATCTAATTCTTTTCTAGGCTCGGAAAGTCCAATAGCCGTCTCTCTTTCTTGATTCTTAAAGTCTGGATTAAAAAGTTTTTCTTGTTCTATTTGCTCTGCCATTTTTGGATCCTTATTTGATTAAAACTAACCTCCCCTATTTTAACAAATTTTTGGCTTTCAAGCCAATTAGGGATTAATCCTTGAGGATCAAATAAATCAGCTAGATAATATATATAGCATACGGAAGTAATATTTTCAGACAATTCTATTAAATTCTCTTCCTGAACCGTGGCAAAGCCTTTAGCCACCCCCATAAAAAGTACTTTTTTGTCTTGAGAATAATAATCATAAGGGAAACGGGTTGTTTCTGAAGGTAGCAAGGCTAAGGTTTTATTTGAGCTATCTAAATTATCTTGATTATTCTTGCTAATATTTTTAATGATTTGATCCTCTTCAGCTTTTTGTTTAATAAAACGAAAAGCTCCCCGCCAGTCTTCACGATGAAAATAAGGATTAGTGTAATAAGTCATTAAAGAAAAACCGGAAACAATAATAGCAAAAGCCAGAAAAATAATAAAAGTAATTTTATTTTTTATTGAAGAAAGACCATAGGTCAAAAGTAAATAAAAGGCTGGTAAAACTAATAATAATCTGAAGGGCTGATAGTTAGGAATTAAAAAGGAAATTCCCCAAGCTAGAAAGATTGGAATAGCTAACCAAAAAAGAATAACCGCTAAAGGCTTATCAACTGAAAGTTTTTTATTTTTAACAAGGCCTTTAACTATCAAAAATCCGTAAACAATAAAAATTATTCCTGAAACCAAGGCATAAACATTTTTATTAAAAATGGTTATTCGGCCAATGCTAAATTTAATAAAAGTTAAAGGCAAAGCTTTTAAGAAACTAAGATTAACCAATCTTCCCCATTCCGGCAAGAAAAAAGTCGCCTGTGAACCAGTTTTCAACTGGACAGATAAAAGAAACAAACAAGGGATAAAAAATAAACAGATAAGAATAAAGCTTGGTATTATTTTAGTTATTTTTTTTCTTAAAAGAAAAAGGCTAGCTATAATTTGGGCAAAAAAAGTAAATAAACCATAATAATCAGCATAAAGCATTAAAACCGTAGCCAAAATATAGCCTAGCTTATTGGGATTTTTATTTAAAATAAGTCTTAAGAAATAATAAAAAGAAAGGCACGTAATAAAAGCCGTAAAAGCATAGGTTCTGACTTCCTGAGAATAATAAACATGGAATGGAGCAATTGCCATTAATAAAGCCGTTAAAAAAGACAAAGAGCCCTTGGGTTTTATCAATTTACCGATTTGATAGACAGACCAAATCGTAGCCACTCCAAAAAGAACTGAAGGAATACGCATAACTATTTCTCCGTTACCAAAAAGATGAGCCCATCCCCACATTAAAATGTGGTACAAAGGCGGATGAAAATCGCCTTGAAGCTCCACAAAAATATTCCGAAATGTTCCCAAGGAAGTAACTGCCTGAGTAGTTTCATCCAACCATAAAGATTGATTGAGATTAATCAATCTTAAAACTAATCCGAGAATTAAAATTATGATGAAAGCCATTATTTTTAATTAAAGAGAATCAAAGAATTTAAGATAGTCATCAACAATTTTTTCGGTTGAATAATTACACAAAACTTTATTTCTCCCATTTTCCCCAAAATCGTTTCTAAGTTCGGCCTTATCAATTAATTTAGTCAAAACGCTACCAAGAGCCTTTATATTTTTTGGAGGGAAAAGAAAACCATCTTTATCATTTTCAACTACATCTTCTAACCCCCCAATATCACTAACTATTATCGGCAGACCAACCGCCATAGCTTCTAAGACCGATAAGGCTGTGCCCTCAGGATGAATCGATGGATAAACAAAAATATCAGAAGCCTTGAGCAGTTCCTCAACTTCTTCTCTTTTCTTTGAGCCAAGAAAATAAACTGTTTTAATCTTTCTTTCTTCAATTGTTTTCTTTAACTGTGATTCAACCGAGTCAGATTGATTTTCACCTGAGCCAACTAAAATTAAAACAGCTTTTTCAAATCTCTCCTTATACCAAGCGTCTAAAAGATAAACTAAACCTTTTCTTTTTGCCAGACGACCACAAAAAATAACAACAATTTTCTTCTCAGGCAAAAACCATTTTTTTCTTAAAGCAATTTTTTCATTTTCAGATTTTGGTGGATCAAAAAAATCTGTATCGACACTATTAGTAATAAACCTAATACGCTTTTCTTTAATTTTTAGTTCTAAAAGTTGCTCTTTAATTTCTAAAGTTTGAGCAATAAAAAAGTCTGTCTTTTTAGCTATATCCAATCTTAATTTAATTAAAGGGTGAACAAATTTTTTCGGTGATAAAGCCTTTGGCCCAGAAAAAAACAACTCGCCGGGAGTTTCTACTTTAGCAATAATTTTCTTTCCTAAAATTTTACCCAATAAAATTGCTGTTGAACCAAAAATATTAGCCAAACCTCCATTAATATAAAAAATATCAAAAGCTCTAAAATTTTTAACTAAAAAAATTGTTAAAGAAAAACCAGAACAATAGTCATTTAAACGGCTAAACCCAGGTTTTCCTATTCTAAAAACTTTAAAGCCAGGCTTAAATGTTTCCTCTTTATTCAAACTCTCAAACCACCTTTTAGTTACTACTGTAACTTTAATACCTTTTTTAAAAAAACCAGATGACAATTGAAAGCACTGGGTTTCAGCGCCACCAATAATTGGAGAAAATCTTTCAATGACCATTAGAACTGAAGATTGTTTTTTAATCTTTGCCATCTTTCTCAAAACCCCAAGAATATAATTCAACTGGCCAACGATTCCAATCAGGTGAAAAAGGAGCAAATTCTTCTCTTTTCTCCAAAGCCAAATTCTTCCTTACATAATCTACAAAACCATCTGGATAAAAACGGTAATTATGCTCAATTAATGAAACGAAACCATAGCTATGCTCTTGATAAACTTTTTTAAAATCATCAAGACTTTTAATAAAAACAAAGCCAGTATTTATATCAACCCTTTTCTCGCCCACATCATTTCTAGGAATAAAATTTATAATCCCTTCGCCTAAATACCATGCAGGCATATCAGCATCAATCTCAATAATAGCTACTTCTTTAGTAGTTTTATCTTTACTTCTTTCGGCCACTAGTTGATAAATCTCCTTATAATCAATTTCTGGTATTTCTCTCATATCGTAATTAAGGGAATAAAAAGTTCTGGGTTTTAGTGAAAATTTATTACCATTTAAAAGAATAAAGGCCACCAGTAAAAAGAAAATTAAAACCATTCTTTTTTTATCTTTAAAAAACAGGCCGGAAATTTGCCACAGACCATAAGCAGCTGTTAAAAAAATCATTGGGAAAATTGGCAAAACATATTTTTCAAAAGGAACGTGAAGGAAAAAGGAAGCCATAAAAAAATAAACCAATAAACTTAAAAGAAAAAACCAAAAACTTTCTTTTTCCTTCTTAACCCAAAGGTTAATCAGGCCTAAAAAACACAAGAAAGTTAGAAGGCTGTATTGACGCCAAAATAAAGAGTGATAATAAGAAAAGAAATTTTCGCCTTTTAATAATAAGGGCAATTTTTCGTTAGTAAACCATTTAAGATTCTGCCAAAATCCATCGAAATAAATAAAAACAACTAACAAAAAGGCTAATAAAATTAAAAGATTCGTTTTGGATAAAAATTTAAATCTATTTTGTCTTATTAAGAAATAAAAAAATACAATCGGAATTATTATTAAACCTAAGGGGTGAGTCCAAATAGTTAGTAATAAAAATAAAGTAAAAAACAAACCATAAATTAATTTTTTTGTTTTAGAAAATAGATAAAACAAATAAAGGGTGGAAAGAAAGAAAACTTCAAGAATAGAATAACCACGCGCCTGTCTAGACCAGGCAATTTGTATATAAGAAAAGGTAATTAACATGGCCGCCCCCAAGCCGATTTCACGATTAAAAATTTTCTTTCCTAAAAAATAAACCAGCCAGATTAAAAATGTTCCAAAAATTACTGCTGGAAAACGAGCTGCAAATTCATTTTGCCCAAAAATAGAAAATGAAAAAGCAGTCAAATAGGAAGTAGTAAAATAGGATCCGCTCTTATAGCCTGTTAAAACAATCTCAGGAAACCCTGTTTCCAAAGTACCCCTAGCAAAACGAGCAGTCGAAGCTTCATCAGCCCAAAGAGAATAGTTGGTATTTAATCCATTAATTCTATAAAAAAATCCTAAAATAACCAAAAGGATTATTAAAATTCCAATATAATTTTTTTTGAAAAAAGACATCATTAAGCTAAGCATTTCTTCCTTTTAGAATATAAAAAATAAATAAATTGTTGATTATCAAACCAAATAGTTCTCCAAAAACAACCGCCCAGGCTGCTCCGATAATAGACCACTTTGGAATAAATAGCAAACAAAACAAAATTTTGATTAAAAAATTAGAAATTAATAAGGGTAAAAATAATTTGATCTCTTTTGAATTATGAATAATATTGGCCGCTAAAGCGTTGACATAAAACAGGATTAAAGAAAGAGCTAAAATCTTAAAAACCGGAGCTGCTAATAAATAATCATTATTGTAAGCAATTTTTATAATAGTTTCAGGGAAAATTGTTAAAATCAAAACAAAAGGTAAAGAAAATAAAAAAAGAAAAGCAACTCCTTTTATATATGGTAGAATAATCTCTTTTATTCTCATTTTATTTAAAGTTAGTCTTGAAAAATAGGGGAAAAGTGCTAAAGCTACTGATTGCGGAATTAAAATCATCGCTTCAATAAATTTAAAAGCAGAGCCATATAATCCAGTTGCCTCAGCTCCTATTAGTATATTAATCATTAAAATTGAAAGCCTAAGATAAAAAACTGAAACAATCGTTAAGATAGCAAAAACCCAAGATTGGCCAATGGCTTCTTTAAAAAATTTTTTATCAATCACCCAACCTAAAGACAAACCCCAAGAGCCAGCTTTAAAAAGAAAAATTAAGGCTATTATTAACTGACCTAAAACCCCGGCAGAGAAGATAACAGCAAGAGACATTTTCAATAAGGCAAAAACCACTCCTAAGATAGAAATCAAAAGCTGGCCAAAAACAACCGCCATAGCCATGTATTTCATTTTCTCCTGGGCATTTAAAAAACTTGATAAAAGATAAGTAAAACTGTAAGGAAAGACAAACAATCCAAAGACAGCTAAGTAGAAAATTTGCTGACTTGATTGACCAAGAATTACCCCTAAAAGTAAAGCGCCTAAGTAAGCTATTAAAGATAAAAAGAGTCTTAATGGAAGTAAGCGAGGCAAATAAAAAGAAATTTTATCAGGCTCACGAGAGATATCTCGTAAGACTAATCTTTCCAAACCAAAATCAGCCACTGGAATAAAATTGTAAATAAAAGCTAAAGTAAAATTGTAAACACCAAAGGTAGCAACACCTAAAAAACGAGCTAAGAAAAGAAAATAAAAAAAGCCCATTAAACGCCCAATAATCTGAGCAACTGAAAGAAAAACAGTGTTCTTTGCGATTTTATGCATTATTTTAAATTCTACTTCATCTTAGAAGTAATTGCCATTTAATCTTTTATCACCGAAGTGGAAAAAATTTGATAAAGATAAAAAGCGGGTGTTTGGTCTGGGTAATTAATAATATTAATTGGTTTTTGTTTAAATAATTGATAGCTGCTAAAACTTTCCTTTAAATCTCCAGGTAAAGCCAAAAAGGAAATTTTATTCTCTTTAAGAAAAATCTGTAAATCATTTTCGGTACGTGGTAGAGAAAAATAAAGATTTTCGCCTCCCTGATAAAAATTACTTTGCTCAATTGTTATTTTTTTAACGATAAAATCACTAAGATTTTTATAAAAAGACGGTTGCCAAAAACCAAAATAAGAGCGTGGATAATAGCCTTCCCAAATCACCAGTAAAGATTGTTCATCTTCTCTTCTCTGCCAATCAGCTAATTCTTTAAAACCATATTCAAAGCTTCTGGCAGACTTGGCTGGATAAACATGGAAATAGTTAAAAAGAAAACTGTAGATAGAGAAGGAAAAAATTAAAAAAAGAAAGATTGTCAAAACAATTTTTAGCTTGTTTTCAAAAATTTTTAAAAACTCTACTAAACCCAAACTCGACAGATAAGTTAAAAGTGGCAACATGTAAGTCGCCCTCAAAAGATAACCATCACCATCTTTAGTTAAAGCTGCTGGAATCGGTGAAACTAAAAGCCAAAATAGAAACATCTCTTTAGTTTTTTTCTCCCCCTTAGTAAAAAATAAAAAGACACCATAAACCAAAAAGGGTAATAAAAATGGATAAAGAACACCAAAACGACCAGTGGAATGACGTAAAATTGAGTCACCCTTCAAAAAAAGAAAATCCGGAGAGTAAAAAGAAAGATAAATTCTAAAGAAATTATTAATTATTGCTATCGGACGATTGTAAAAAAAACGACCGACCAATTCTGGATTAAGGTTTAAAGAAAAAATAGTTGGATTAGAAAGACGAGCTAGGCCTCTATCAATATTCTCCGCCGCTGTTACATTAATGTCTCTCCAAATAGCTAAATCAAAACCCCGATAATAAAAACCTCTTTTAAAAAACATGTAAGCGAATATGGCGATTAGAATTAAACTAATAATTAAAATCATTTTTTTATATTTAGTTGAGAAATTTAATTGCCATATTTTAAATAAAACTAGAACCAAAGCTAGAGGTCCAATCAATACCATGGAAGGATAAAAATATGCGGCCAAAAGCAAAAAAAATAAAGATAAAAAATAAGCTTTAACTGTTTTAGCTTTTAAATAAATCAGCCAATGAATTCCTACCATTATCAAAGACAAAATTACAGAAGTATAACCAATCCGACTTAAATGAACTTCCCAAGGTAAAAAAGTTGCTAAAATTAAAGTGACTAAAGGAATTAATTGCCAATCTTTTTTCTTTTCAAAATTGATTTCTTTAGCTAACCAATAAATTAAAATCAAAAATAACGTACCAAAACCTACTGACGGCAATCTTACTCCTAAAGGTGTTAGGTCTAAGAACCAAGTAAATGTAGTTAATCTTAAAAAAAGATTTTTATAGAGAAAGTCTAAAAAAGATTGAGTTGGTTTAAATAAATTAGCCAAATCGAAAAAACGGCTAGCTTCATCTGTATAAATAGACGGGGAATTTAAATCTAAACGATAAAATCTAATCCAAAACCCAAAAAGAATAATTAAAATGGTTAAAATTAACGGTATTTTTTTCATGGTAAAAAAATGGTTGAATTAATATCAATCGCCTTTTTGTCTTTAGGCCTATCTTCAGCTAAATCTTGATAAAAAACCTTTATATTTTTATCATGATACAAAACCTGAAAAAAATTATCATCCCCAATTGCAAAAGCTATCTGCTTAGATACTCCCCAAATTTTATTTCCAACTTCCTGATTATTAATAAATTCAAAATATTGTTTTTCAGGATATTGAGGATAATTATGAGTAAAATATTGATAGACTTTTTTAGCAATCTGAGAACGGCTCACCGAATAATGTCTTTGATAAGTTAAATAGTTCATTGATAAGTTAAGAATTATAAAAAGAGAAATAAAAAGAGTTGTTAGCCAAGAACGTTTAATCAAACAAATTTCCGCTAACAAAAAACTAAAACCGACCATTGGCAGTGTTAACTCCAGAGTAAATTTATGCCAAGGTAAAAAAAGAACCGGCAATAAAGACAATGCAAAGATTCCTAGGGAAAACCTAACCTTTTTTAGATTAACCTTTTTAAAATGAACTATAAATAAAGCTATAAAGGAAAATAAAGTAAATCCCACAAGACTTAAAATAATTTTTGACCAAAAAGGAAAATCTGAGAAAAAACGGGGCAAAATCCGTAAACCACCGGAAACATAGTCTACTAATAATTCTGGTGTACCAAAAGACCAAAGGCCATACCAGAAAAAGGTATTAAAAAATTTTTTTAATGAAAAATCCCAAAGATAACTGTCCCCGCCTACTTGGCCAAAATTAAAAAAGCGTAAATACAAATATGGCAAAATGATTAGAAAAAGCGGAACCAATCTTTTAAAACGAAAATTACCTTTAAACCAATCGGCCAGAAGCAATATTAAAGGTAAAATAACTGCTGTTTCCTTTGATAGCAAAGCCAAAACAAAAAATAAAACTGTTAATATATTTGTTTTCCAGGAAGGTTTTCCTAAATAACTTAAAATAGCCAATAAAACAAAAGCTGTCATTAAAATTTCCTGAAAAGCCGACAAGAAATAAAGACGAGTAAAGTGAGTAACGGAAAAAGCATAAAAAACTAAAGCTAAAAGAGATTTTTTCTCATTTTTAAAAATGGCTTTAGCTAAGCGATAAACTAACCAGAGGCTAAAACCAAAAACCAAAAAAACAAAAAGATAATATGGCCAAGCATTCAACCCAAATAACTTTTGGAAAACAAAGAAAAAGACTTGAGTTGAAAGAGGCCGATAAAAGGCTGCCGAATATTGATTAGGGAAAAAAGAAAAAAAACTTAAAAAATCATGGAAATTTTCAATTTGGACAATCCTCAAATGGAACCAATCATCACTCGAAAAAAAATTAAAAAGAGCTGGAAAAAAAATCAATGGAGAAAAAAAAATAACAAGTAAAAACCAATACTTTTTCATTTTATTTATTATAGTTTTAAACTCTACAAAAATAAACCTCTGCCAATTAATAATATTGCTGTATTAGCTCCCTATTATTATCAACCTTCAATTCTTTTTTTAAAATTATCTTTTATATAATTTCTTATTCTATCTAAAATTTTATCCCCTACATGAATAATAACAATTAGTCTTTTTTCTGTTCTTTCATATATCCAATAGTCATTTGAACTGCGGCAATAACTAAAAAAATATAAACCCAAATAGCAACTTTTTCAGCAATTAAATCTTTTTTAAAAATCAACAAAAATGGACACATCATTAAAAATAAAAATGCAATGACAACTGAAATTCTTCCTTCAAATTTATAAAGTTTGACTATCAAAATCCACAAACCTGTAAAAAATAAAATAATAAAGTTTGATGATAGCCCAAAAAGAAAAACATCAAACAGAATACCAAAAAAACAAGAAGCCAAAAGAATATCTCTAAATAAGGAATATTTTTTAAAACCTCTCCAGGAATAACGAAAAAATAAAGGAAAAAAATGAATCACTTTGCTTATAGTAGAAGGGTATTGCGCAAGCGGCTCGGTAATCTTGTTTTTAGACTCAAGAAAAAAAGATTTAATAATCGGCCGGATTCCAGTCCATCTTCTTTTCACTTCAAAAGTTACCAGAAAAAAAGTCAGCAACAAGAGAATCTTAAAGAAAGTAAATAAATTCAAGCCGAAATCAACCTTAAAGACTTTTAAAATGACTAGAAAAAACCAGATTGCAAAAAGGTTAAATAGAAATTTTTTATATTTGGAAAAATAAGTTTTCATTTCCAGCCTCTAGAAAGTAGGTAACTCAGATGGATTTTTTATTTCAAACGGAAAATTATTGCTAATTTTCCCATCCTCTCTAACAACATTAAGATTCATTTGACCAAATTTACTTGGCACTTGCTGTTCCCCAATAATTAATTTTTCATCCCAGAATCTAATAATCAATTCTTGCCCATCAATAATAACTTTTCCTTTTTTCCAAGCCGGAAAAAAATTTACCCCTTTAATCTCTACTATTTGAGATTGAATCCCCCATTTACGATTAACCCTATATATTTTAGGCAAATATTCACGCGCTAATTTCTCTTTTTCAAACCCTCGATAAACAAAAGTGCTTCCTATCACTAAAATTAATATTCCAACCATCAAGACCCAAGAAAATTTAATCTCGATCAATTTTTCCCAGTCGATTAAATTAAAAACAAAAACTAAAATTATTAAAAAGCCTACACTTACAATTGAAGGAATTTTTGCTATTAAAAACCAGATATCAACCATAAAAAACTCAAGAGGAAAATAAATCAAGGTAAAAATAGACAAAGCCAAAATAATGGAAATAATTAAGTTTGTTAATGATTTAATAAAAACCAAAAAGGCCGGTGTTTTTTTAAAATGCCATAATTTTCCGAATAAAACAGTCAACAAAACAGAAATTAAAGCGGTTGCTAAAGCTGGGATAATAGCTTTGAAAATGAAAAGACTAGCTAAGAAAATTAAAGAAGAAAAAATGATAATTGGATATTGCCCCATTAACTTAAAAGTTTACTGAAAAAAGGCAATATCGTCAACGAGGAAGATGCTCCCTCCATTAGCTGCAATACCAACTCCACCAGAAGAAAAACTATCATCTCTGGCCTCACCAAGTTTAGTAAGGTTTTTGTCATCTAAAGATAGATAAAAAGTTATTCTAGAACCGCTCAATTCGCTTTTTAATAAATAAGTCTTATTCTTTTCTATCTTAAAGTTAGCTATTGATCCTTCTGCCAAAGCTAAATTCTGTGCTTGAGATTTATCTTTAAAAAAACCGACTTTATAAATTGACCAAGTATTAGTTCCCACACCGCCCATCATCAAATAGTAGCCATAATTTGTAGTAAAGTCATTTCGAAGAAAAAAGCCAAAGCCTCCTGTTTTTAAAGGCGTAAATTTTGCCTGAACAGTATAGTCTTTAGCAGAACTTATTCTCTTAATAGAAGCTGTACTAGCAGCTAGATGAACAACTAAAAGATTAGTTGATTCTCCATTTTCCCCAAGTGATAAAAATTTATCGGATACTGTATTCCAATCTTGGTGATAATTATCTTTTGTCTCTGCCCAAAGAAAATCAAAATTGGCTGAGGTGACATTCTTTGGTCTAGAAACAAGTTCAATCGCTACTTTTTGAATATTCCCCCAATTAAAAGCAGTTTCTTCAATTGGAGCTTCTTCTATTGATCCTTCTTCTAATGTTGCTGTAGAAACAATCGTTTTTTTAACAGAGGGGGTAAAATTTTCTTTAGGAAGGGTAACTAAATTCCAACCTTTTGTTAAGTCTCTGATAGAATATCGGTAAGAACTACTTAAGTCCTTATTGCCAAAAATTATATTTAAGCTTTCACAACCATTAAAATCAGTTTCTAGCTTGATAAGAAATTTAAAATTAAGAGCTTCTTCAAGATTAAGATCTTTAAATAAAGACAAAGTTGCTTTTTTATTATCTTGACTAACCAAACGGAAACTCGTTTCTCCTTCATAAAAATCAGTGAAATCAATATCACCATCTCCTTGCCAATTTTCGTCTTCCTCAAAACGAGCAATACCTATAACAGCTGAGGGAAATTTATCTTTATAGGAAAGTTTATATTCTTTCTCTCTAAAAAGAATTTCCACAACCTTTTTCTCAATTTGCGTACTTTTCTTTTGAGGTAAAAAACCGATCTTCCCTTGCTGATAAAACCAAATAACAACAATAAAAACAATTAGAACTAAGCTAAAGGCAAAAACTTTTTCAGGAAGAATTTTTTTCATTTTTTCAAAAAAACTTTTTTTGTTTATCCAAAACTCATCTAGAATACTACTACGGGGATGAGAAATCAAGTTTTCTAAATCCCATTGAGGAGTTTCTTCTTGCCCCATTAATTAAATTATAACATAAAAAGCCTCAATAGAACAACAAGGCAATTAATGAGACTTATGTGTCGAATATAGAAAAATCTTTGAGGTAAAAATTCTATTATTATCTCGTAATCTTGTTTTTTATTAGCATCTTCCATGGAAATATACCAAGAATTGGCATAACCGTTGACCAATAAATGATTCTCTTCAGGTATTGGTTTCTTTCCCCAAGTTTCGAAAGTATTTCTATCAAGAAAAATATTTTATATATAACTTTTTATCTACCAAAAAAAGAGTTCAAAAAAATTATTTTACATCGTTGATAATTTATTACAAACATAAGATTTTTAACTATTTTTATTTTTTTATTAATACTTCCCAATAGTTTGAAAATTTATCAAGAAAAGTAGGAAATTTCTTTAAAAAAATTCTAAACCCCATAACACGTATACCTAAGGCAACACCGGTAATCTTTATTTTACTATTTGAGAATTTAGATTTAGCTATAAGTTTTTCAAGATCAGGCCTAGTATATTCAGTAATATGCTCCCAATAAGGGAATTTTCTTTCTCTTGTAAAAAATTCGATCATGCTCCTTGTCAATCTTTTCCTATTTGGAGTATTCAATAGCAAATAGCCACCTTTTTTTAAAACTTTAAAAGATTCATTAAGACATCCCACATCATTCTCAACATGTTCAATTACGTGAGAAGCAGCAATTATATCAATAGAACTACAAGGAACCACTTTACTTAATCTACACCAATTAGCATTTATAATGCTAATATTATTTTCACCTGAACAAAGCTCATAAGAAATTCTCTTTTCAAATTTCTCTATCCCAATTAGACTTCTGCAATATTTCGATAAATCAAATGTTCTTTCAGTGTTAGAACTGCCAATTTCAACTACTATGTTATCAGGACTAACAATCTTTTCGTAAGTATCTAAAAAATGACACCAATCATAAGACTTATCTTCTGTCATAATTTTTTTGTATTATGAAATAATTTCTTCTTGAGAAGACTAAAAAATAAATAACCAAAACATCCAACCATGGTTAACCCTGAAATAAATAACGCAATATAGAAAAATCTTTGAGGTAAAAATTCTATTATTATCTCGTAATCTTGTTTTTTGTTAGCATCTTCCATGGTAATATACCAAGAATTGGCATAACCGTTGACCAATAAATGATTCTCTTCAGGTATTGGTTTCTTTCCCCAAGTTTCGAAAGTATTTCTATCAAGAAAAATATTTTTATGGTCTACTTCCTTAATTTCCCCATTAAAATAATTTATCATCGTATCCTCTTTAACAAGCCGTTCATTGCCAATAGGAATTAAAACAGCAGGTTTAAAATTAATATAGGCTTTCCAGTTTTTATTAAAATTCTCTGAAAAAACCAAAGTATAAGAATCACTGGCTCCTTCAACCGTTACTTTATACTTGGTAGGATTAATCTTCATAAAAGTTATCTTTGGCGTTTGACGTTTGGGATTTAAAATTTGAAGATTGGAGCTTTTTAAAATTATTTCAGGTTGATAGATTTTTTTTACTATCAAGTTTTCTACATTTGATACTGATAAATGAAGATCTCCCCTACTCACTTCAGCAGAAGATTTAAAAAACATATCAAAATGACGGAATTCTTTTCCAGTAGAAAGTAAAATTGTTTGAGCAATTTTACCTGATTCCCCTTCACTAACAAACAAATTCCCATCATCAGATGATTGATAGTCAAAACTTATCAAATAAGTAGAATCTGATAAATAATCTTTAATCCTTAAATTATTATCTAATAGATTTTCGCCTATATAACCAAGAGGAATCACAAATTCTTGACTACCCTCTTTGAAATCTTTGCTACCTATTTTTGTTAATTCTTTATTTTTATTTTTAAGATAAATATCATATTTTTTCTCTTGTGGAATATCAAGTTGGTAAATTAAATTCGAAAAATCAGGCTTACTCTTAAGTCTATCTAGGGCTTGGTTCAAATCTTCAAAAATTGCTATATCTCCATAGATCTCATTTAATTTGTCTTGATGATTCCATAAATTTTCTTTCAACTTAACCCAAGAAGAAATAAATTCTTTATCTTTTAAGTCTTTCATCTTACTTAAGATATCGATTGCCCTCTCCATTTCCTCTTTGTAATTTTTTAAGATATATCCTTTAAAATCACTAATGTTAAAAACTATCATTTCGCTAACTCTCATATTGCTATAAAGCAGGCTGTTTTCAAATGATTTTACCAAATCTTTTCTAAATTTCCATTTATTAAATTTTTCAACCATTAGAGCCAAGGGATAAATCTTGCTTCCAGGTTTAAATTTAACCTGAGGCAATTGTATTTCTCTCGGTTGAATCACCATGCCAAATTCTTCTTCACTTACTCTGTCTCTCAATTCTCCTTTAATAAAAATCTCATCAACTCTCTCTTTTAGTTCGTTAATTTTAAACTCATTTAGTCTATCAACATTTTTAAGATATATTCCTGATCTAACCTTATACTCTTCAAGATTAAAAATATTTGCTAAATTCTCAATATCCCCATTTGAATAAATTATATTTTGAGGAATATAGAAATGAGGAAGAAAGTAAGGGGTTTCTACCCGATACAACCAAAGATTGCCAAATTTTTCTACTAAATCAATATTTTGTTGATAAGCTAGTATCTTTTTAGCTTCTATTAGGTTAAATAATCCAGAATGATCTTTCCAATCGCTACGATCATTCTCTAAAATTAAATAACTGATTGACCATAAACCCATTATTTTATCTAAAAATCCAGAAGATGATAGTTCTTTCATTAACCGATCCTCTAATTCTGAAAATGCAGAACCAACTACTATTGATTTATAAGAATTTAAATATAAAAGTGAGGTACCTGTGTAGCCCCACTCATAATCGCGAATATCAGCCTTTTCACCAAATTTGATAGGGAACAACATTGTTCTAAAAGATTGCTCCTGTTTTTTTTGCCAATTTATATAGTCAAAAAAATAATTAGGAATAGAGACTAATGGTGATCCTAATAATCGATTTTCTTTGTAGGTATAAACTTGATTAGTCCAATAAGGAAATTGGTAAAAAATAAAAAACATTGATAAAAAAATGATTATAATAATAGAACTTATTAATCTTTTAAGCTTATTTATGAGGTATGTATAAAAAAGACTTACTGAAAAACCAAATAGAATCGCAAAACTTAATACGATAATAAAACCAAGCTTGTCATATTGCGCTCTAAATAATACAAATAATGGTATATTAGAATATAACCATCTATTAATATTCCCCAATGGCTCATGAACCCCCTTATTCAAAAAAAGTCCGATCAAAGCTAACAAAATAAAAAATAATATAAAACTTAGATTTTCTTTTATCCTCTTTTTTTCCAATAACAACGACATAAAAGCTAATAAAGGAATTAAAAAGCTTATAATTAAAAAGGGAGGAGATTTATAAATAAAACTGTAAGGGAAATAATAAAATTCTTGAAATTTACTAAAAAAACTCCAATGTCCAAATAATCTAAAAATATTCAAAAAACTAGTGTCCTGACTATTCATAATATTACGATCAAAAGTAGCAGGACTATTAGCATACTGAAACGCCTCAATGTTTAAAAAAGATACTGCATAAGGATACAGGTACCAGACGTTGAATAATAAAAAAGAGATTAAACAAGAAGTGGTGAAAATGATAGAACGATAAATTAATTCTTTACTATGACGACAACTCAACAGAAAAAAGATTAAATAAAAGATTAATACTCCCCAAATAGCAACAGAGTATGCAGGATTTATAGCAGAAGAGACTAAAAGAAAAGACGCTCCTAAAAAAATTGCGTATCTTACATTATCCTTTGATTGCAATCCCTTTAGAAAAATTAATAATATTAATGGGAAAGCGCTATAGGCAAAAAGGCTCTTATTAAAACCTATCCATTTAAACATTAGTAAATAAGTATTTAATACATAAAAAAGACCGGCAACAAATCCGACTAATTTTTTGTGATCATAATTTTTAAAGATAAATAAGCATAAAAAGTATGTAAAAAATGAGCCTGAAGTCATCCAAATGATAAAGATTATTTTCTCTATAAGACTTATTGACATGCCTATTTTTTCAAAAATTAAACAAAATAAAAGATAAGGAAATACGTTCGATATATTAATTGAAGCTCTTCCAAAATCACTTAAATTATTCCATAAATAGAAGCTGCTCTCAAAAATATCCTTGGGGAAAAGATAAAAGCTTAAATCACTTAGCATAATTAACACGTTATTGGCGAACCAGAAGAATGGTATTAAGCTAATAAAAGCCAAAATAATCAAAAAAATATTTTTACGAATAAAATAAAATTTCATTATTAAAAAATGTTCTCCTTTTTAATCTCAGCTCTATTGTTGGCACTTACAAAGATATTTGATCTTCCGTTATCGTTAGTAATAAATATAGAGATAGCTGTTAGTCGTCTTATAAATATTCTTTTATTTAAAAAAAAGAATATACCAAATATGTTAAATTAATAAAAAATCAGAAACAGAATTTTTTTAATTTTGGTATTTAATTTTTCCCATTTACAGACAATTATTTAATAGCGTAAACTACATATCCTAATGGACAATCTGTTTTTTTTGATTTAATTTTAGCCAACAAAGGATTAAACCAATATAGAATATAACATAATGGTTTAAAGCAAAATAATTTCCAAATACAATGGAAACGATTCCCTTGAGAATAAGTTTCTACTGATGAAAAAGGCGTAAATAGATAATTTAATCCCTCATCAGTAAATCTATAATAATCGTGCGGCGATGGATGTAAAGGATGAAAGAATCTTGTGGATAATATACAAATACCTCCGGGTTTTAAAATACGATAAATTTCATTAATTGCTCTTTGCGGATTATAGCAATGTTCTAGAACCTCAATTGATATCACAACATCAAAAGAACTAGATTTTATGATACTCATATCATGAATATCACAACAAATATCTGGATTATAATCAGAAATAATATTTAATGTTTTATACTCAGAACAAGATACGTATTTTTTATAGGATGATTTTTTGTCTGCTCCTATTTCCAAAACACGACCAGCCTTTAACCTTGTAAAACATTTTTTTAATAAAGGATCTAAAGTACATCTTGTTATAGACCCCCAGCCAAAATGTTTATTAAAAATGATTTCTGCTAGATTTTTCATTAAAGTTCTATAATATTGCCTCAATATAAGATAGATTAGTGGTAATTACATTTTGCCAGCTATATTTATTAATAAAATCACCATTTGCTCTTCCTTGTTTTAATCTCATATTCTTATTATTTAGTAAAGAAATAATTTTTTGAGCAAATTTTTCTTTATCCCCTTTTCTCACATAGTTTAATAAATTTCCGTAAAATTCTTTATAATAATCTAGCTCATAAGTCACAACAGGTAATTTACACGCCATGGCTTCATTAAAAACATTAGGTTTTCCTTCTAAGTAGCTAGGCAAAATTAACATTTTTGATTTTTTCATAATTTTATATTTCCCATTACCATCTATAAAACCTAATAGTAAAAATGATTTTTCAAGTTTGTGTTGAATAATTTTCTTCTTAATCTGTTCCAAATAATATTTTTCACCATTACCTAATATTGCTATTTTTGCTTCAGGTATTTTTTTTACTACCTTACTCCAAATTTCTACTAGATCCAAAATGCCTTTGTGGTGCATTAACCTGCCTACAAAAACTGCATCATATTCTTTCTTTGTATTATCAAGTACATTATTCAGTAAATTAAAGTCAATTCCATTATTGATTATTCGAATTTTATTCTCAGGGACTTTGTATAGTAGTAATTGCTCTTTAATTTTACTATTTACCACAAAAACTAAGTCAGCATATTTTATAAATAACTTTGCACTTAACCATTGAGAAAAATTATATAATAAATCTTTTATAAATCTAAAATCTTTTAAATAAAATTGACGTGGGGCCAATGATCTCACACAACAAATCCATTTTATATTTTTAGCTGTCTTTTTCATTCTTATTATTGGTATAGTATTGGGCAAAAATTCCGACTCTGAATAAAGTATTGAATTGTCTTTTAATTGGGGGACTCGCAATAAAGTCATTAAAGTCACCCATACCCAAGAAAAAAGATAAAAAGGCTTATAGCCTATTCTAGAAGTAATTAAGTGATGAGATTTTAAGCCTTCATTTTCTAGCCATAAATAAGCCCCTTTAGGGCCAATAATATGATGATTAATTTTTTTTCTATCCAAAACTTTTACCAATTCTAAAATATTTCTGATACTCCCGCACATATCGTTAAAACTACTAGACCAAACGCATGTATTGGCAATAATATAGAAATTGTAATTTAACAATTCAATAATTTTTTTTTGTTCCATTTTTTATTTTTTTGCAACGACATAAATCATAGGCCAAAAAAAGATTGAATTTTGTCCTAGATAATTAGCTATCCTTTTTAAAAACTTATTTTTAATAAAAATAAATTCTAAATCTACCTGAAATTTTTCAATATGAAATTCTTCAAAACCAGCTTCTTGATGAATTTTTCTTAAAAATCTTCTTGTAAATGAGTACTCTAACCCAAAGCGCATATGTCTAGATTTTAATATTTTAACATGAACTAACTTAGCTATCTCTTTAATTATAGGGAAATAAGGTATGTTACCCCAAATTTGACGATAAGTTAAAGACCCGATATTTAAGAATGGAACCGTGTTGAAAACAAAACCGCCAGGTTTTAAAACACGATAAATTTCTTTTATAACGTCACGAGGATTTTCCAAATGTTCTATCACACCACCGCCATAGATTAAATCAAAAGTATTATCTTTAAACGGCATTTTTTGAATATCACCAAAAACGAAGTTATAATTTTTTACTCCTTTTTTTTTAAAAAATTTCTTAGCCCATTTTAGAGCATTAAGAGAAATTTCCATGCCTGATACCTTCATTTCTTTTTTTGCCATTTGATAACAACAAAAGGCGGGACCACAGCCAAGCTCTAAAAAAGATTCATTTTTTTTAGGTTTATAATATTTTTCAATCTGAAGGATTGTTTTATTAATATCATCAATTTCTTTATTTACTTTTTCTTCATTAAAATTTTTAAAAAAATCTTGATAAAAATTTTCCCACTTCTCCTTAGTTAAGCAATTATCTTTATTTTCCATAAAATTTATCCTTTGTGACATTTAAAGTATTAAGACTTCTATTTTACCTACATAGAATAATTAATCCTATTTTTAAAAAATTAGAAGAGAGTACTGTCATACTCGCCAGAAATTATAATCTAAAAATATTTCGACAAATATACAAATACTATATCCTCATTTTATACGAGTACCTAAAACCATATGAAATGCGCACATATTGTTTATTAAAGGTAATTTACAAAAAATTTCATTAAAGTTAGCAACGTATTTTACTGAGTTCATTAAAAAGGTTGGTAAAAAACCATAAGGCCTATAGGATATTTTGTCAATTCCGACTTCTTTTAAGTCATCATAAATAATTTTTTTCCTACTATTGATAATATTTAGACCTTCTCTCCAATTTTTTTTATATACAAAAGGTAGAAAAAATATATATAAAGGATCGTATGGATTTGGTTCCATCATAAAAAATTTTCCACCTATCTTGATTCCTTTAACAAAATTTCTTAATATTTTTAATCTCTCTTTTCTATCGTTTGATAAACTCATATAAACACTAATCATATATCCGGCATCAAATTTTTTATCAAAAAAAGGGCCAGATAAATCATTTTTCACAATTCTCAAATTTTGTTCCTTATCTTCTGCCTCTGCTCTTTCTCTCAAAATTTTAAGTGCAGAAAAAGACGTATCTATTCCAGTAACTTTAAACCCCTCCATTAAAAATCTTACCGCATGATGGCCAGTCCCACATCCTAAATCGACAATATTCTTGTGACTTTTTGAAGAAATATTAAAAAATTCTCTTAAAACCTTCCACTCAAAATCCCTAGAAGAATTAAAAACCATTTTCCTCGAATATTGTTGAGGTGTTTTTTCCCAATAATCTCTTGCAATTTTTTTAATATTATTTATCTTCATAAAATTTTTTTCTTTTTTTATTACTTTTTCATTTTACTTAAGAAAAGCTCGCTTGAGAACGACCAAAAAACAAAATACTAAAAAGCTCAAGAAGATCTTTTTTAAATCTAGGCCAAGAAGTTAAGTCTTTTTTAATTCTTCTTTTTAAAAAATAAAAACTAAAGTAAAATTTCTTATAGCCTTCTTTACGAATTTCCTTCATCTCTCTAAGAGATATCCCATCAGGAATATAAACTGGCCAATTATCTCTAAAGCTTGCTCCCAATTTCCCATCAATAAAATAATCAATGACATCTTTTGGTATTTTTTTCTCTTTAATCGCTTGATTAAATAATTCTGCCCCTGGCAAGGGAACTGCCAACATTATGGCTATATATTCAAGACAATTAATCCCCATTCCTATTAATTTTTTTCCAAAGAAAACTGTTTCTTTCATTTCTTCTTTAGTCTCTTCAGGAAAACCAATAACTAAAGAAATCTGTATGTTTAAAGGATATAGGCTACAAATCTTTAAAGCCTTATAAATTTGATTATTCCAAATTCCTTTATGAATGATTAAATTTCTTATTCTCTCACTACCGCTTTCAATACCAAAACAAAAGCCGTTACAACCAGCTCGAACCATCAAAGCTATTAATTCTTTATCAATTTTATCGATCCTTATCCCCCCAGCATTCCAACTAATCTTAAGATTTCTCTTGATTACCTCTTTACAAAATTCAATGACTTTTTCACGATTAACGGTAAAAGAATCATCTTGAAAATTAAATCTTCCTTGATATTCATCAAAAACATTTACCATCTCTTCAACAATGTTTTCCCCACTTCTAGAACGAACAAACCTTCCAAAGCCATTCATTCCTGGTCGGCTACAAAAAGAACAATTCATAGGACAGCCTCTCGTTCCCAATATCGGATAATCTGTCATGTTTCTTTTTTTATATTTTTCCATATCAACCAAATGGTAGGCAGGAAAAGGTAAGGTATCCAAATTTTCCACTGGCTGACCTATATAAATACCATTAAATCTTTTACCCTTAAGAATTTTTTTTACCATTAAGGTAAAAGTTTTTTCTCCTTCGCCAACTATTCCAAAATCAAAGAAAGGATATCTTTTAATTAAATTTACATCGGCCGAAACATGACAACCGCCAATACAAATTTGGACATCCTTGCCAATTTTTTTTCTTATCACCCTAGCTATTTCAACAGCACTTTTAATTTGACAGGTGGTAGCAGAAATTCCGATTATCTTTGGATTTTCCTTCTTTATCACTTTAAGGATATCTTTGATAGAAAAAGAAGCATCTAAATCGTCAATAACTAAAACACTAATGTTTTCTTTTTCTAAAACAGCTGCTAAATATAGTATCCCTAAAGGAGGAATATTATCATAACCACCCGCAATATTTTCTTTAAAAGAAACTGGTGGATGAATAAGCAAAACCTGTTTCATTTTTTATCTTCCATTTTTCTATAAAATTTTATTAAATCTACTAAAAGAATTTACAAAAGCATTGTTAAAAGTTTTTTCCCAAGTAAAATTTGAACCAAATTTAACTGCATTCTCTCTCATTTTCTTATAAAGACTATCCTTAGTTAATAATTTAATAATAGCTTCTTTTATCTCCTCTTTATCGTAATTGACAGCTATGCCTGCTTTCTCCTTTTCGATTTCCCAAGCGATTTTAGGAACCTTAGTAATTATTACTGGCAAACCACAAGCTAGATAAGCTTTAGCTTTGCCTACATCAGAATAAAAACTAAAACTATTTAAATCTGGGACATAGGGGGCCACTGATACAGCACATTTAGTCATCATTTCTTCGATACGTGAATGAGACGGAACATATCCAGTAAAAATAATTCTATCTTTAATTTTAAGCTTCTTAGCTTGTTTCTTTAGTTTCTGCTCTAACTCCCCACCACCGATAATAATTAATCTTGCTTTTTTAACTTTTAGGCAAACTTCAGAAAAAACTTCCAAAAGCATCTCTATCCCTTTGTTTTTACGCAAATGACCCATAAAAACAATATCATTACGATTAATTTTAGCAAAAGGCAGTCTTTTAATTTTTTCAAAATTACTTCCATCTTCAACAGTAATTTGAGGAGCACTTTTCTCTTCTAAGATACCTTTTTTTTCTCTTTGTTTAATCATAACCTCTGAACTATTCCAAATAAAATCAGCATGATAACAACAATATTTATCAATTTGATGATAAATATTGTTAAGAATTTTATTGGTAAATCTTTGAGGAGTATAATCAATAGTAAAATAGATAACCTTTTTAACAACACCCACTTTTTTTAAAAAAATTGCTGCCAAAGCATTCAAATTATCAGCAGCAATACATAAATAGAATCTTTCTTCCAATTTAAAAGCAAAAAAAATGGTAAAGAAAAAATCTTTTATATACCAAAGAATATCAGGACCTGCAAACTTAGGGCTTAACTTTTTTTTAAAGAGCTTACCTTTTTTATATAATTCCATCAATGAATAATTTCTATTGGCGTAAGAAAATGGGTGTTCGATAAAACCCAGGATAGATGTTTTATCTTTAAGAAAATTCATTAATTCCTGACTAGGTCCAGTTGCAAAAAAATGAGTAATGACAAGTATCTTTTTGTTATCAAATGAAGGATTATTCATTTTTTTAAGCAGAGTCTTTAAGATATTTCACTATTTTAGCGGAATTATTTGCGGCTACAGAAAAAGGTGGAACATCGTGAGTAACAACGGCACCTGCTGCTATTATCGCACCATCGCCAATCGTAACGCCCTTATAAATCATCACTCTTCTACCAATCCAAACATCATCGCCGATTTTTATCGGTTTGCTAATTATTTTTCTTTCACCTAAGCTTTTTTCCTCTAAAAGTTCTTTTCTTCTCTCAAGAGAATCTATCGAATGACTATTATGGTCTTCGATATACACATCAGAAGCAATATTACAATACTTGCCAATTTCTATCTTATCAACCGCTCTTATAATAGTTCTAGGATGAATTATAGTGTAATCTCCAATATGAATCTTCCCCTTCACCATGGCTATTAACCATCCTTTTACAGATACATTGAACCCTATCATAATATTTTTTTTAAAACCGGTTTCGTTAATGACACCTCCGCCCAGAAAAAAATGGGTATTTTCCCCAAAAGAACAATTTCTGTTGGCATTTAAATATTTAACTAAAAAACCGCCCAGATTAAACATTAAAAAATGATAAATATTATAAGGATTTATATACATTTATTTTTTTAAATAAAAATCATTAATTTTTTTACAAATATAATTTATTTGGGTATTAGTGAGAGAAATTGAGGAAGGCAGCCATAAACCATGATAAGCAATTTCTTTAGTTTTTGGGAATTGACCATTAACATCTTTATAAATTACTTGGTCATTAATAGGAGGGTAAAAAAATCGGGTCCCAATATTATGCGATTTAAGATAATCACTTAATTTTTTAGGATCTTCAACTAAAATTTCTATAAACCAAGGCGCAACTTCATTAAAATCAGTTTCGATAGTTTTAACTTGATCAATGTCATTTAAGAGTTTTTTGTATAGCTTCCCAATTTGCTTTTTCCTTTGAACTCTAAATGGAATTTTCTTCATTTGTTCAATCCCAAAAACTGCCTGTAGATCTGTAAATTTAAAATTCCAACCGAATTCATCATGAATATCAACTCCTCCGCTAATTCTTCCAAAATCTTTTATTTTACAAATTTTTTTGTATAATTCTTCATTGTCAGTAATTAAAGCACCGCCCTGACCCATTGTAATGATTTTGGGGACACTAAAAGAGAAACTACCGATTGCTCCATAAGTTCCTAAATGTTTCCCTTGGAAAAAAGAGCCTAAAGATTGAGCTGCATCTTCAATTAAAACTACGCCTTTTTTTTGACAAAGCGCCTTCAATTCTTTTAACTTCCCTGCACGCCCATTAATACTAACATGCATTATCGCTTTAGTTTTTGTAGTTATAGCTTTTTCTACTTTTTCCAAATCAATGCAGATACTGTCATCAACATCGACAAATATAGGTTTAGCTCCCGCTAATATTACCGCGTTTGGCGTAGCTATCATAGTATAATTAGGCACAATCACTTCATCTTCATACCCTACCCCAATAGCTTTTAAAGCAATAAATAAACTGACTGTCCCATTGGCAACAACTGAGCAATATTTAGCTCCAGTGAAATTACAGATCATCTGTTCTAATTCTCTAGTCTTTTTATGTTCCATAATCCAACCACCACTTTCTAAATAGTCTGTCACTGCAGCTATTTCTTCTTTACCGTAACATGGCTCCATTTGATTTATGAATTTTTCTTCTTTCATATTAAAATCTTATCCTCTTTGAAAGGACCATTTTTAACCTCAATCATCTCCGCATCTTGAATAACATGAATACCAATTCCACCATTCATTAAAAGAAACATCTCTCCAGATAAAAGATAAATAAACTTAAAAAGTTTTTTATCAGGACCATAAAGATCAAGTTTAACCTTACCTTTAGTAATAATTAGACATTCTTGAAGAGATAATGTCGTCCTTTCTAAGGGATTATGCATGTGAGCTTTTAAATAAGCACCTTTCGGGTGCTTTAACGTAACAACTTGCAAAGGTTCTATCCCATCTGTTAGAGGATTTGAGCCTTTTGCTAAAAATCGGAGTCTAAAACCAATAAATTTATTTTTATAAAAAATTTTATCCATAATAATATAAATTAAAAATGTAATTTTTGCACTTTTGTTCTCTGACCAAATAAAGCTTCTTCTTGAACAATTTTGAAATCTTGCTCTGTCATTAACTTAGCTAAATCTTTAAATGTCACTTTTGGTTTCCAATTTAACATTTCTCGTGCCTTACTAAAATCCCCTAATAAAAGATCCACTTCAGCCGGCCTAAAATATATAGAATCAATTTTTACAACTATTTGGCCAGTTTTACGATTAATACCTTTCTCCTTTAACCCTTTGCCTTCCCAAACAATTTTCATATCCAAGTGATTTCCTACTTCTTCAACAAACTCTCTTACTGTATGCGTTTCACCAGTTGCCAGTAAAAAATCATCAGGTTTGTTATGTTGAAGAATTTTCCAAATACCTTCAACATAATCTTTTGAATAACCCCAGTCTCTTTTTGAATCTAAATTTCCAAGACTTAATTCTTTTTGTAAACCTAATTTAACTCTTGATAGTCCCAAAGTAATTTTACGTGTAACAAAATTCATTCCCCTCCTTGGAGATTCATGGTTAAATAATATGCCGTTAGAAGCAAAAATTCCATAACTTTCACGATAAATTTTTGTTATATAAAAAGCGAATACTTTGGAAATTCCATAAGGAGATTGAGGATTAAATGGCGTATTTAAATTTTGTGGAGTAGACAATACTTTGCCAAACATTTCGGAAGAACTGGCTTGATAATATTTTATAGGAAGCTTTAAATTACGTATTGTTTCCAAAATTCTTAAAGCACCAAGTCCTGTTGTATTTGCTGTATACTCTGGAACATCAAAGCTTATGCCCACGTGACTTTGAGCGGCTAAATTATAAATTTCATCTGGCTTTATTTCTTGAATAATCCGAAATAAATTTGAGCTATCACTAATATCTCCATAGACAGTGACAAAATTTGGATAATCTGGATTATCATACAAATGTTCTATACGAAAAGTATTAGGTGTGCTAGCGCGCCTTTGAATACCAAAAACTTTATAACCCTTTTCTAATAAAAGCTCTGACAGATAAGAACCATCTTGCCCTGTTACCCCTGTAATTAATGCTTTTTTCATATAATATTTTTTTATTTTTTAAAAAGATAATTAAAACCGACTAAAACTCTTAAAAAACATGTCCCTAAAAATAAATGGGGATAATTTATTATTCTAAAATAACTATTTATATTCCAATAAACTTTTATATAACGATACCATAAACTAAATTGTTTTTTAATATCTAAATCATTTTTACCCCAAATTTTAATATAATTCCCAAAGCTTTGGCTATAATATCTCTTTTTCTTAAGATAATTTTTAAGATTAAATTCTGTTTCATTATGATAAACTAAACTTAAACTACTTAAATTCCCTAGTTTTTCTACTAAATTAAGATCCTTATGATTAATTCCCTGTAATTTGTTATCTATCACTGCATAACTATATTTGTCTAAAAGCCCCACTTTGCCTATTTTTCTGATTTTTTTATCCAAATCCCAATCTTCCGGTCCAGTCATAGACAAATCAAAACCACCTACTTTTTCAAAAACATCTTTTTTAATAAAACGAGCACAATCAATAACCGTCCCATCATAAAAACTTCTTTCAAAGCGTCTAACTTTACTCCAATAAGAATTACCTAAAACAATTTCTGGAATGTAAAAAGCAACTAATGATAAACCTGAAGTTTGAGATTTGAAGCTTGATACTTCTATTTTTTCTACAGCCTTTTTAATAACTGTTGGAGATAAAATCATATCGGCATCCAAATATAATACATACTTACCACTAGACATTTTTACTCCAAAATTTCTTTGTGCCGATCTTTCTGGACCTTTATTAAAAATCTGTGAAGTGTATTGCCTGGCAATGGTTTTAGTTTTATCAGTAGAATAATTATCAACAACAATTATTTCAATTTTTTTCTGTGGGTAGGTTTGATATTTAATACTCTCCAAACAATTTTTGATATTCTTTTCTTCATTTTTGGTAGTAATAATAACGGAGATAAGTGGTAATTTTTTAGGTAACATTGTTTTTAACTATAAAAAATATTAATTTCTTGATTTAGCTGAAAATAATTGATAAATTCTGTTGCCAAATTTATTGCTTAAAGCAAAATTAAAAACTACTTTGTTAATCATTTTTGATCTAGTTAATAGATAAACAGTTAAACCTATAATTGGGCCCAAGCGAAAAATCAAGACTTTCCTCTCATAAAGAGAAAAGCCTTTTTTTATTATATCTTGTCTTTGCTCTTTAGTAAAATCCGATGTTTCAAAAACAGGTAAATTATCACGATAAGAAATATCACGCAAAAAAGTTTCTATCGGATAAAGAAAATGAGCGTGTTTTTTGGCCCAATTAAAAGATTCTGTTCCAGGATAAGGAACTAGATTATAAAAATTCACAAAATTAGTTCGCAGACTTTTAGCAAAAGTAATCGTTTCTAAAGCCTGAGCATAAGTTTCCGTTGGATGACCAATAATAAAGTTAACGGCATTTTTAATGCTAGCTTTATTACTCCAGTCAACTGCTTCTCTTACCTGTTTTAACTTAATTCCTTTACCAATAGCTTCTAAAACTTGCTGGTTACCAGATTCACAACCATAGGCAATAAAAGTACAACCTGCCTTTTTAAGCTTTTTTAAAAGCTTTAAACTGATTCTGTCAACTCTAATGCCGTTATAAAGTTGAAATTTTATTTCTAGCTTATTTTTGACAATAAGATCACAAATTTTTTCAGCTCTTTTTAAATCTAAAGTGAAACAGTCATCGTTGATATCAAAATTTTTCCAACCTTTTTGATACCAATATTGAATCTCTTTTAAAACATTCTCCGGACTACGAGGCCTAAATCCCTGACCCATGGAAAATCTGACTGAACAATAATTACAGCCATAAGGACAACCCCTAGAAGTCATCAAGGGCAGAGCTTTAATAAAATAACAAGGATATCTCTCAATGGAAAAGGCATAATAGTCAGGAAAAGGTAAACTATCAAGATCTTTTATTAACTCTCTATCCTCATTTTCAATAACTTTTCCTTTTTGTCGCCAAATTAATCCTTTTATCCTTTTCAAATCAGGTTTCTTATCTTCCAATTCTTTAAGCAGTTCTAATAAACTTAGTTCTCCCTCAGACTTAATCGCTAAATCAGCCCTAGTTTCTTTTAAGACTTCTTTTTTCAAAGCGGAAACATGAGGCCCGCCTAAAACAATTAAAGCTTTAGTTATTTTTTTGATTTTTAAAATCAAATCATAAAAATATTGGTAATTATAGCTAAAACAAGTTATACCGATTAAATCCGGCTTAAAACTTTTAATAAGTGTTTTTAATTGTAAAAAATCATCCATCTGCTCATCAAAAACTTTAATTTCAGTTTTTGGAGAATTCTTTCTAAGAAAAGCAATTAAAGAAGCAATCCCCACATGAGGATGACCTGATATACCTTTTTTTTCAGAAGTTTCACCGAACATTGTTTTCGACCGAGGAATTACAAAAAGGATTTTCATTTTGAAGAATCTTCAAGCAGTTCTTTTAGCTGCTGGACAACTGCCCAAAAGAAAAAAAAGTAAAGCCAAACCATGGCCTTATCAGAAATAACCCCTAGCTTAAAACTCATTAAAAAGAAAAGCAAACCTAAGAAAGATAAAGCCAAATAAAAAGACATTTTCGCTTTATAGTTAAAAAGCCAAACATTTAATAACCAGCAAAGAAAAATAAATAATATTAAAAACCCTAAAGACATTTTAAAAATAAAAACATCAATAAAAACAGCAATGGTAAAAGTAATTAGAAAGAAATATTTAAGTGGTTTTAAAATGTTTTTAATTTTCTTTTTCATTGTCTAGCCCAGAGATATCAAAAAAATTATTGGAAATATTTAAGTTTAAGATTAACAAACATTCTTTTGAGCAGTAAGTTACTAATATATATTGTATCAAATGGACGGCCAATTTTAATTCTTAGTAAAAATTTTGTTAAAGTAATTATCCAAATTGGCGCCGTAAAGTTACGATAGAGATAATCGTTCTTTATTACTTTTTTAATTAAAAATCTTGGAAATAACGGCAAAGCATTCAACCAGAAAATAAATTGATTATGATTTTTCTTACTTTTCAAAAAAGTTGTATCTCGTTGCTCTCCAAGTGATAAAGAATAAGTTCCTGGAGATTTTCCCTGTTTAATTAACTCTATATCTTTTTTGGTTAATAACTTAGCTTTATAAGCTATATCTGTAATCTCTGCTTTTGGGTAATAAGTTAAAAGGAAAGTATTAATAACTGTCGGCCTAATTTCATTATAAAATTCAATTGCCTTAACAAGATCGTCTATTTTCTCATAAGGAAGATTAAGGATATGGTCAATGGTAAAATTTAATCCTTCATCTTTACAAATTTGAGCTGCTTTTTTAATTTGTTCGTTAGTTTCTGGTCTTCCTAAAAGTTCACGTCTAACTTTTTCTGAAGCGCTCTGAAGGCCAAAAATCAATAAATTACAACCGGCTTTCTTCAAAAGTCTGACCATTTCCACTGTTACATTAGCCGGATGAGCATCACAATTAAAGGGCAGGTTTACTCTCTTTTTATATTTGGGCATAAATTCTCTTAACCAATTAATATTAATAACAAAAATGTCATCAACAAAAGTAATCATGGTAGACTTAAACTTCTTTTTGGCCCAAACAAGCTCAGTAATGACATTATCAACACTTCTTTTACGAATATAACGTCCATAACTACCACTCGCTTTTTTTAAGGCATTAGCGCAACAGAATGTACAGTTAAAAGGGCAACCTCGCCCAGTGACTAAACCGTAGCCAGAATTATAGATTGGCTGACAAGAAGTAAAAAGTTCTTTATCTGGTAAAGGCAAAGAATCTAAGTTTTCAAATAAAGGGCCTATTTCATTTTTTATAACTTTATTCTCTTTTTTTAACCAAAGATTTTTAATCTTATAGCGTCTTTGGTTATTTAAGTTATTCACTAATTCTAAAAGCGCATTTTCTCCTTCACCAACACAAACCATATCAACACAATTATTTTTAATAACTACTTCGGGAACAAGAGTTGGATGAATACCACCAAAAATTATCGGGATATCAATTTTAGCTTTAATTTCTTTAGCCATTTTTAAAGCCCATTGATAATTATAGGTAAAAGCTGAAAAACCAACTAAATCAGGCTTACTAACGATAATCTGCTTGATCAAGATATCTTTAATATCGAAAAATTCTTTTAAGCTTTTATTTTTCACTTCCGAACTGTCAAAAAGACGTGGGTCAAAAACCAAAGAAACCTGATGGCCATTTTTTTTTAAAAGTGACGATAAACATTCTATAGCGTAACTCTCACCTTCTGAATGAACAAAAGTAATTCTTTTACCCATGAAATTATTTTTTCCTAATAACGAATAACCAAAATTGACAGAAATTTCTTAAAAAATAAGGGCACTTTACTTCAAAATAACCAAGAAGACCAAAAGAAAGATAATATAACTTCTCTACCCTCCAAGAATATCCACTGTTCTTGAGTAATTTACCAATATCTTCTGGAGTATATTCTTGTTGATGAACTGCTTTACCATAATTAGGATCATAACCAAAAAAAAGCGGATATTCTCTTTCCCTACCAATAATTTTTAATAAGTAATTTGCCAATCTGTTTCTATTAGGCGTTCCAATGATAAAATCTCCTCCTTTTTTTAAAACCCGTAATCCTTCATTTATAAAAGCTTTATCATCAGCGATGTGTTCAATAACGTCCATGCTGTAAATCACATCAAAAAAGTTATTTTCAAAAGGGAGTTTTTGAGCGTCAACATTTTTAAAATACTTAATTTTTTTATTTTCTTTTAAACTTGAAGGAAAATAATCATATAAGTCAGTCGCGTAAAGTGAAGAACAATAGTCAGAGATAAGTTCTGTAAAAAAACCATATCCACAACCCGTCTCTAATACTTTTAGTTTATGTTTCTTATTATATTTCTGGAAAATTTCTATTAGTGATTTTACCTGTAAAAATTGGGTAAAGCTTTTTTTCTCTTTCCTTAATATTAAAGACCTTTCTCTTTTATCCATAAATTTTAAAATATTTTTTAATTTTCTTTTTTATTTTTAAATCTCTGCCAAGTAGCTAAAACTAAGACAGTTAAAATTATTAAACCAGATAAAGCTAAACCGTTGTTGTAAATTTTTTGGGGGAAATATTCTAATATCAAATCATCATTTTGAGAACCATTTAAGTCTGACGAATCAACCTGCCAAGCATTGGCATAACCATTTGCTAACCAATGCTTATTTTCCTCAAACGATTTTTTTGAGCCGTTAATATAAAGTTTCCAACCTTTATTAAAATTTTGATTAAAAATTAAATTAAAAGATTTTGAGGCTCCTTTAATTTTAACTTGATATTTAGTGGGATTAATTTTAATAAAAGAGACTTCCTCTCTCTGATTTTTTCTTAACTCCTGATTATTGATTAAATTCTTCGTCAAAAATATCATCGGTTCAAAAACTCTTTCCATTTTAATGTTTTTGAATGAAGCTTGATTGGAAACACCATTCATTGATTGAGCGAAAAAAGAAAGTTGGGCCGGAGTAGTAGAAGAAAGAGCTTTGATAATAATTACTTTATTCTTAAATTCATTCAACTGAGTTTGTGGCAAACTTTTTATTATTAAAGGAGAAAGATTTCCATCTTTATCTTTGTAGCCATAATCTTGAGTAAGATAAAAGCCGGCATTGCTTTGATAAGCTGTGTAATCAAAACTTAATTGATATAAAGCATCTGGCTGATAATTAGTAAGTCCCTGAAATAAAACTTTTTCTAGAGTAGAGTCTTTTTGTTGTTGCCAATTTTCTTGTAAAAGATTCGGCCCTTCCTCTAAAGATAAAATTAATTGATGTTTACCTTTATTTAAATTAAGACTTAATAATCCCTGCCAATCTTTAAAATCTAATTCTTTTTCTTCTAGGGTTAAGATTTGATTATCTAAAAGAATCTCTTTAATAATTGGTAGCTGACCATCAAGATAATCAGCTTTTAAAAATAGTTGATATTGTCCATCCTCACTAATCTCAAAATTATATTTAAGAAAGTGAAAGTCATGTTTGAAGCTTAACTCTCCCAATTTGTTAGATAACTCATTAAAAATATTTTCGTATTCAATTTTGCTTTTTACCGGTAATGATAGTTGTCGAATTTTTCCTCGATGATTTTCAACACCAGCATAAAAATCATTACTTAAGTTTTGAAAACTTTCAGGATCATTCTTTTTTATCTTTTCTAAAAGACTAAGACATTCCAGCATTTTTTGACGATATCTTTCTTTAGTCTGCTCTTCAGATTTTAGATCATCATCAATTAATTGACGATTAAAGAATTTTACTGTTTCTGAAATTCTTTTAGCTGCATTGACAATTTTAACCTGAAAAGAATCTTTATCCTTACCAATTAATGATTTCTCTTGATTAGCTTCTCTTTTTAAAAGCCATTCGTAAATAAAGCTTCCAGGTTGCCATTGAACATAAGGTGAATAAATTGATTGCAGTTTAAGAGCTGTTATCGCTGATTCTTCTTCCATAAATTGATTTTCTATCTCCGGTTTAATAAAAATTTCATCACTCTGTGGCTTAAACTGAGTAAGATCTTTATTCTCTTTACTCAAATAAATAGCTGATTTTATCTGATAACCCTTAAAACCGGTTATTTCCCTTAAATCTTTTTTATCTCCAGAAGCCTCAATAATTTTCTCCGGGATGTAGATTAAAGGCAGAAAATTTTCCTTATTAATCTCATATAAGGCTGTATTTTTATCTCCAGCAATTTGTTTTGATCCCTGAGTACCATCAAGATAATTTTTAATTTTCGTTAAATCCCAACATCTGTTGGGATCGATTTGACTGTAGAGTGGATAAACATCCGCTCTTAAAACCATTTGCTTAACAGAGAATAAAGAAAGGTAATTAAGATAATTAATCTTTAAATTGTGACAAAAAGAGTCATGAATATCCTTGGCAAAAAAGATATTTTCTAAGGTAAAAGTCGGGTTTTTAAGATACATATATTCTGGTTGCCCACCCTGAGCCAAGTTTTGATATTCATTGGGTAAATAAGCTGGCGATTTGGAGCTTGGAAGGAAAAAAATACGATAATTATCTTGTGAAGTTTCATTTTGTTTATAAACCTCACTTATTAATGGAGACAATTGATAAAAATCAACATAATCTCTTTTTTTATTTTTTAAAGCTTCATGACCTATATCTCCATTAACCCACCAACCGGATAACCAGAAAAAAAGACACAAAACAAAACCGCTTAAAATTAGCTTTTGATATTTAACAAATTTTTGATAACAAAAATCAAGGCTAAAAGAAAATAAAATTGGGATAATAAAAGCAGCCACAAAGATTAAGTGTTGAGGGCTACGGTAAAGCTTCATCAAAGGGAAATGATTATAAATCCACATGGTTAATTCTCCTAAAGGATCATTCCCGCCTTTAACAATTAAAACCAGTAAAAACAAAATTATCTCCCAGACTGAAGCCTTAATTCTAGCTTCTTTTTTACCCCAGATAAAAAAGCCAATAATTGAACCCCAAATTGTAAAAACTGCCAAAGACATAAAAGCCACTAGCCCTTGATTCAGGGCGTAATAATAAAGATTGCGGTTTAAGTAGCCGGTCAAAGAGGCGATACTTAAAAGATTTTGAGTTGAATAACGGACTGAGTCAAAAGCTCCGGCAAAAGAAACCGCCGAAGAATCTTTAACAAAGTCGGCAAAAGAAGAAAAGAAAGGCAACAGCCAATAAAGATTACAGAAAACTAAAATGACTTGAGCCAAAAACCAACGAAGAATAACTTTTTTGACATTTAATTCTTTATTGATAAATAATTGAAAAATTAAATAAGCAAAAACAATCAACTCAATAAGTAAAAGATGTTGTAATGAGGCAATAACAAAAATAGAGGTTAATAAAAAACCCAAAAGATATTTTATTTTGCTCTCTTGGCTAAATTTAACTAAATTCAAGAAGAATAAGGGCGAGACAGCATAGGAAATCCACATATACCAAGAACCACCGATAATATCACTAAATAAAAAAGGTGAAAAAGCAAATAATAAAGCCGGTAAATAATTCAAAAAGCTTTTTTGATTAAGAAAATCAAGCAGTTTCTTGAAAAAGAAAAAAGCCGCTAAGGTTACTAAAAAAAGTAAAGTAATAATTACGGCTTTCGAAGGAAAAATAAAAGCTAAAAATTTAATGATAGTATTGGGTCCAATCTGCGACAGATTTAAATTTAAAGGTATGCCTAAGTCAAAATCCCACCAAGCATAACGAGAAATTAAATCAATCTTTTTAAGAAGAACATCTATGGCTGGGAAAGACCAATCCCAATTATGGCCTAGAATCCCCTTAATGCCAAAAATTCTTCTGAAAGATAAAAAGAAAAAAGCGATAAAAGCAACAAAGGCATAAAAAAATTCTGGCAGTAAAGGTTTTTTATTAATTATTTTATTGATTTTTTTTGACATTTAATTGTAAACCTTTCTAACTTTAAACACTTTTATTTTTATCTTACTCCTTAACTAAAATCATATCTTTTTTGCTACTATTAAAAAAGCTCCGCCTTTTTTGGACTGATCATCTTTTTCATAATAAAGATTCATTTCTTTTAAAGGTGTTTTTATAAAAGGAAAAATCTTTTTTTTGAAAGCCAACCAATCCCAAAAATATAAAGTTTGAGAGCTAATATAAGTTTTAGAGTCTGATAAAACTAAATTGTATTTTTGCAGTTTCTGTTCCCAAGACTTCAAAGAGTAGCAATGGAAATGATTTAACTGACGATTTCTCAGAAGAGCATAAACTTTGGCTAAAAAGGGCATTTTTATTTTTCTAAAAAATTGGCTAAAAAATAAATATTGTCCATATCTATCTGAAGGCACAGTAAAAACAAACAAACCATTCTTTTTAAGAACTCTGGCTACTTCTTTAAGAACTTTATTAATATCAGGGATATGCTCAACTACAGAATTACTAAAAACTAAATTAAAAGAATCTTTTTCAAAAGATAGATTTTGCGCATCTCCTAAAATAACCTTTTTATAAACTTGAGATCTTTTGGCTTTTTTTACCATTCCTTTTTCGTTATCTAATCCAACATCAATAATTCCTTTGCCAAAAAGAGCATTAGCAATTCCACCTTCACCACAACCCAAGTCAAGGATAGGATGAGGTAATTTTCCCATTCCAGAAAAGAAATCATCCAAATGACGCAATTCAATCGCCCGCCAGAGGATAACTGATGGATGCTTATAAACTTTCGCTAATTTTAAAACCCAATTATCATTTTTCATTTTTAATTTCCCCAATGAGAACGACCAAATCTAATTAAACTCAAAGCTTCAATCGTATCTTTTTTGAGGTTATATAAAGAGGTAAAATCTTTTTTTAATCGGTAAAAAACATAACTTGGACGCAAATAAAAACGCCGCTGAGCTTGATTACGAGCCGAAGTTAAGTCTTCTAGGGATAATCCCTTAGGAATATATTTGGGCCAGTTATTTCTAAAGCCTTCACCCAGTTCTCCTTTAATATAGTTATCTATTACTTTTTTAAATTGTGGATCTTTATTAACTAATTCTTCCCATAATAAAGATCCAGGTAAAGGCAGAGTAAGATGAACACCAATCATATTGGGCTGATATTTTTGACCAAAATTAACCGTATCTTCCATTTCTTTTTTACTTTCGGTTGGAAAACCTAGCATTAAAAAAGCATCCGGTTCAATTTTATAACGTCGACATAAAGCAAAACCTTTTTTAATTTGAGTATCGGTGATTTCTTTATGAATGATTTTATTTCTTATTCTTGAATTACCGGACTCAACTCCAAACATTAGTTTATTGCATCCGGCCTTAGCCATTTGCATAACTAATTCTTTATCGATTAAATTTAATCTGGCTTGAGCTGACCAACTAGGCTTTAATCCGGATTCAATAATCGCTCTACAAAGCTTCAGAAGATGATTACGATTAAGATTAATTGTATCGTCTAAAAAAACAAATTGATTTTTACCAGTTACTTTTTTAATAGCAAACATTTCTTCAACGATTAGCTTGGGTGAACGAAAACGACATAATTTAGAAACTGCTGGGCGACTGCAAAAAAGACAATGATAAGGACAACCACGAGAAGTAATTAGGTTATTAGCCCATAAATCCTTATAAAGTCTCAAATCAACTAAATAACGAGCTGGTAAAGGCAGTTTATCTAAATCGCGTGGTGTTTCACCAATAAATAAACCTTTAACTTTTTTCTTTTCCCTAATAATTTCTTCCACTAATTTAGTAAAAGTTATTTCTCCCTCACCAGTAACGCCAAAATCAAAAACTGGAAAACGCTTAATGACCTCCGGATCACTGCTTAAATGATGGCCGCCTAAACCAATTTGAATCTCTTTGCCAAAATTCTTTTTGATTTCTACAGCTAGTTGATAAGCTCCTCTAATATTAGAGGTTAAAGCGGAAAGACCAATAACTTTTGGTTTTTCTTTTTTAATGAAACTAATAGTTTTTTTTAAATCAATTAATTTAACCGTATCAATAACCTTAACTTTAAACCCCTTTTCCACCAAAGCTGAGGCAATATATAAGAATCCTAAAGGAGGATAGTCTAAAATTAAATCATCTTTAATTTGCTGAAAGTCAGCTGTATAAGAAACCGGTGGATAAATCAATAAAACATCAGTCATATTTTTTTAATCTAAGCTTTCTAAGTTTTTAAAATATAAGCCCTAAATAAACCAACAATTGTTCCTGGAAAAGATCCTAACAAAGTAAAATTACCAGTAGTTAAAAAGCGATAAAAATAATAACCGTTCTGCATTAACAGATTAACTTTAAATCTTAGCAACTGATCAAAACTCTTAATGGGAAAATAACGATGATAGAAGAT
>Ga0247842_10001236_pt1 | contig 44100 bp, 40 predicted proteins | sample LaCruzMarch2015__3_FD_192411 | JGI IMG/M metagenome (GOLD analysis project Ga0247842, IMG submission 192411) | Freshwater microbial communities from meromictic Lake La Cruz, Castile-La Mancha, Spain - LaCruzMarch2015_19m | ecosystem: Environmental > Aquatic > Freshwater > Lake | place: Spain...
AAATCGGGATATGTAGTGACCAAAGCTTCTGCTTAGATGGTGACTCCATTTTCGTACCACACAGAGCGCACGGAGGACTCACAGAGGACTCGATTATTCTATTACCCACGCGAAACAGCGAGGAACCTCTTTTTTCTTATTTCTATCTCATGCATCCGATCTCCTCTTCCAGGTCCCGGAGGTATCTTTTCAAAACCGCCGTCCTGGCAGAGGCAAGCTTTTTTCCGCACTTCGTATGCATGCCCAATTCCAGTTTGAGGAGCTTTTTGTAGAAATGATCCAAATTCCATTTCGTGTCGTCCGGTTCTCTGGCCCGGCAGAAGGGATCATCAGGAGAATAGAGCTCTCTTCCCAAAGTTCCTCCCGTGAGAAATACCCGGGCAATTCCAATGGCTCCAATGGCATCCAGCCGATCGGCATCCTGAAGTATCCTGGCTTCCAGAGTAACCGGAACAATTTTTCCGGAAAAGCGGTGCACATCGATTGCATAGAGCACCTTCTCTCTTGCTTGCGCTTCCAGCCCGATCGACTCCAGGAAAGCCTCCACTGCCCTTTTGCCCTGGCCCTCCGACTCGCCCAGCTTTGAGGCGTGCTTTTTTTCCGATCCCACATCATGCAGCAGGGCGGAAAGCAGCAGCACCTGCATATCTGCGCCTTCTTCCTGGCCGATGATCCTGGCATTTTTGTAAACTCGAGAGATGTGCGAGAAGTCATGGGCGGGATCGGCTCCCCGGTACATGGGCAGGATCTCGTTTATCCAGGATTCTGGGTTAAATTTATCGGAGGCCATCAAGAGGGATTTACTTCATTGGGATAAATAATCTGTTTATGCCTGAATTCCTGCCAACCCTTTTATAATATCCGGCCCAATTAACATAAATTATTTCTCATTGTCAAAGAGGTGTTCTTTGCATGTTGCACAAAGATAAAAAATCGATAAGTACAAAGGCTTCGCCCTTCTGGACCGTTAAAGCGTTTGCGGCAATGATGCTGCTTATCATGCTGGCATTGCCCGCTGCTGCACACCCACCGGCCCAGGTAGGTCTTGCCTATGACAGCCAGAATATGAGCCTAAATGTAACGACGACCCATGCCGTATCAAATCCCAGCAGCCATTATATCTTCAAGATTGACATCCTGAAAAATGGAGAGCAGGTCTTGACTAAAGAATACACGAGCCAGCCCACGTCGTCCACATTTAGTTACAACTATTCCCTAAATGCCAGCAAGGGCGACGTTCTCAAAGCTACTGCCTACTGCATCATTGCCGGTAGTAAGTCCGCCGAGATCACAGTTGAGGACACAAAGCTGGTAGTGCAGCAGGCTGGAGTCAAAAATACAACCAACGGCAATACATCGCTCCCAATAGAGCTGATCAAGCTACCACCAGGCTTTAAGATCGAGATCTATGCCGAGAATCTGACTTACGCCAGATCAATGGCTTTGAGCCCCGAGGGAACGCTCTATGTGGGCACGCGCCGCCCATTTGAGACCCTTGATTCACCCCATGGCTCGGCTCTTTATGCCATTGTGGATAAGAATAATAACAACCACGCTGAGGCAAGCGAGATCTATGTCATTGCAGAAGGCCTGAACAATCCCAATGGCGTGGCCTTCAAGGATGGATCTCTTTACGTGGCACAGATCAACCGCATCATCAGATTCGATGATATCGAGGCCCAGTTGGCCAGCCCGAAAGAGCAGGTCACAATCAAAGAGCTGCCCCCGTACCTTATGCACGGCTGGCGCTACATCGGCTTTGGGCCGGACGGCAAGCTCTACCTGGCCATGGGAGCGAACTGCAACGTCTGCCAACATAATGATGAGTTGAATGCCACCATTGTGCGCATGAACCCGGATGGCAGCGATATGGAGATCTTTGCCAAGGGGGTTAGAAACTCGGTGGGCTTTGACTGGGACCCGGCAACCGGAGAGCTATGGTTTACCGACAACGGCAGAGACCTGTTAGGTAACGATGTGCCCTCAGACGAACTGAACCATGCGCCGGTGCAGGGCCTGAACTTCGGCTTCCCCACCTGCCACTCGGGCAGCATTCCTGACCCGGATCTGGGCTCAGATAAGAATTACACCTGCAACACAATGGTTCCGCCATCCTGGATGATGGGGCCGCATGTTGCGCCTTTGGGAATGAGATTTTACACAGGCACCCAGTTCCCGGTGGAGTACCGCGGCCAGATATTCATCGCCGAGCATGGCTCCTGGAACAGGGACGCACCCATCGGCTACCGTTTGGCGCTGGTTCGTCTGCAGAACAATACTGCTGTCGGCCATGAGGTATTCGCAGAAGGCTGGCTGCAAAATGAAACTGCCTGGGGAAGACCCGTTGATATGCAGACTCTAAAAGACGGATCAATGCTGGTATCCGATGATCTGAACAGTGTCATCTACCGGATCAGCTACAGTTTGGCTTGAAAAAAAGATCCCGCCCCAGGGTGGATCTCATCTTCTTTTTCATCAACAATAGCTGGAGGCCTTCTGCCCGAGGTCCGCCAGCCGGGATAGGAAAGAGCCCATCCCTATTCTACGGAAACAGGCCTCACCCCCCAAATTCTCTGCCTTCCTGGCACTCCTGCGCTCCAGAACCAGGAGGACCAGGCAGCCCACAATGCAGAGCAGCCCGGCCAGCATGAAGGTGATGGAAAAGCCCATCTGGCTAGCCACTGCTGCGCCTGCCGCGCCCGTGGCCGCGGTCCCCATGCCGGTGGAAGTGTGGTAAATGGACCACTGGAAGCTTTCCCTGCCCCGATCCAGATTCACGGACCACAGGCCAAGCCAGGTGGGGTAGGCCAGGCCGCTGCCCAATCCATAAACCACCTCTGCCAGGTAAATCTGATAGATGCTATTTGCTGAGAGGTAGATTATGGGAACGCTGGCCATGAGCAGCGTTCCCAAGATCAGCCACCTCTCTTTGCCGGCATGACTGTCCACATAATGCCCAAAGGGCAGTTGCACCAACGACTTGGTGAGCATGAAGAGAGCGCTCGCCATGCCTGCAGTAATCATCGTCCCTCCGGCCACACCGCCATCGTTAATGTAAATGGCCAATATAGGCTGGATCAGCCCAAATCCCGTCAGAACGAATATGTCCGAGAGCAGGAGCAGTTTCATTGTGCGATTCATCATAGCGAGTCACCTCCCAGTTTCATAATATTTTTTTTATAATACTGTTTGACGAAAATATCAATAACACGAATTCGCATATTGAAAAGATTGTCAAAGGCCAAAGCTAGAAAAATGTCCGTTCTAAACCAGATTTTAGAGTGATGCAGTAGACAGTTATGCTTAGCTTCATCAACATGTTGTTGGGTTGATGGACTATATAAACCTATCTGTAGCTAGACTATGCTAATGAGTACCATGCGATGCTTCCTACAGCCGACCCCGAAAAATAAGGAAGCTTAAGCCTATGACGTAAAGAAAACCGAAAAGCACCGTAACAACTGCGTACGGATAAGGCATAAATATGAATCTCATGCAATAGAGAAAATTGTGTACAAACAGATAGAACAGGCTCTGGAGAAGATCGACTCTTCCAGCAAGACGAATCAAGAAAAGATCAAAGCCATCTTAAAAAGATATGCGATGAACGAGATTTGCCTTGACGAGGCTTACTACGATCTCTTAGAGGATGGGCTGATCCCCATGCCCCAAAGGTGCGGCATGTCCGCCAAGATTCCCGTCACAGAAGAAGACGAGAAAAGGCTCAAAGAGAAGATCCAAAACAAGTTTCCGGATTAAGCCGGACACTGCATTTTTCAGGCAGGTAGGCAAGTAGAAAAAGAGGCTGATGATCTGTGATTGAAAAAATGACGCCATGAAGCAGCAGGAAAAGTTCACCGAAGAGATTCTGAAGCATAGACCGAAAACTGCCAGAGAAGGTGGCCCCATACAACCCTGGCATGGTCTCGCCTTTCTGGCCCTGCTATTCGTAATGGTGGTAGTGCTAGGTTACCTAATTCATGGATAAAGTGATATAGTCGGCACGTACAACCATTTTGTATGAGCATTGTTGGCCGCATCAGTTCCATTGAGTTAAGAGATCTGCTTTTATCGCTGGTAGCTCTGGTTGTTGCCTTTTCTGTGCTGATGAACGGGAAGAGAATTCCCGGTTTGGAGACGATCCTCATCATCACGGTGGGCGTAGGCACCGGCTTTTTGCTGCACGAGATGGCACATAAGTTCGTAGCATTGCACTTTGGCTACTGGGCTGAATACAGGGCCAACCGGATGGGGCTTATTATCGCCGTAGCCGCGTCCTTTGTCGGATTCATCTTTGCCGCACCGGGAGCGGTGATGATAAGCAAGCCCAATGCACCACAGGAATTCTATATGCAGGATTCCTTCGGCCAGGAGGAGCTGAAGAGAGAAATAAAAAAGGAAACTCTCTGGATATCCCTGGCAGGGCCCATGACCAACATCGTATTAGTGATATTCTTCTTCCTGATGGGGACATTCGGCCCATCGGGCGGCATTGCCGCTCAGGCAGCCAACTTCGCCCTGATTATCAACCTCACTTTAGCGGCCTTCAACTTGCTTCCCTTCGGCCCCCTGGACGGCAAGAAGATCTTTGACAGCAACCGCACAGTGTGGCTGCTGGTGGGCTTACCTACAATTCTGCTGGCGTTGCCGGTCTACTTTGGCATGATATGATTCTTGAGGAGCAACTATATTTATTTCCTGAACAGCAAAGGAATGCAAGGGATGTGAAAGACAGATGTCTAAAGAAGAAACCATGGAAGAGATAGCAGAGACGCTTGCCTCCATCAACGACAGCCTGGAAGGAATCAATGCAGAGCTTGAAGATATCTGCATGTCGAGCAAGATGCTGATATTTTTCAAGATGATTGAACTGCGGCCAGAGATGAAGGAGAAGCTCGGACCTTTGATCGACGACCTGGCTGAGTCTATGGATTTGGGCATGGGTGAAGAACCAGAAAAGGAATGAATGCCCAGGGCGGACCTTGGAGCAAAGGCCGCCGTCTTCATAAATCTTTTTTGCAAACTATACTCAAGACTTTTTCATTACCAGTATTCTTTCGAACTTGGTCGTGCTCGTCTTCCTCCTTGAGCGCCTCTCATCTGGAATTATATCGTCATAGATTGTCTCTACGCAAAAACCATTCTTGCTTACCTGCCTTGCCAGATCCGCCAAGATCTCTGCCGTGCGCCTGATCTGGCCATCGCGCTCTACATCGCCGAGCACCAATACGCAGCGGCTTTCCGGCTTCAGAACACGATACATCTCCTCAAGGCATTGCGACATTTGTGGCAGGTAAACCTTGCTGCTTGCAGTCATCGACGCGTCCAGCACCTTCCAGTCTTCGCAGCCTAAAAACCATAATCTAAGGCGGTTGTCCCGAGCATAGTCGAGAGCACCAAAATATGGTGGGCTGGAGACAATGGCATCCACGGTCTCATCATCAACGGGCAGACTCATGGAGTTGGCCATCCAAACCTTGTACTGCCTATTCTCCCAATCCAGGGGAAACAGAGATCGACTATAAGCTCGTTTGACCTTGGCAATCAAGCGAGATCCGAGATCCCTGTAAGCATACATCTTCGGAAACTCTTCGGGAGGATACATTGTCTTTCGAAGATATGGAACCAGATGGCTAGCCGGGTAAGAAAGGAAGCCCGGTCGAACATGATGCAAAATACCCAATAAACAAGCAGTCAAAAAGAAGTCATTGTCTTCTCTTAATATGCGAAAAGCCGATAGAACCTCCTTTAGAGTCTCAGGATGAAAGAACTCGCTTACCCAATTAGGAATAGAGGAGAGATCTACGGAGGAGGCCTCATCTTTAATTGCTCTTGTCAGCATCTCGGCTCTCTCCAAGGCTTTCTTCTCGCTTCCTGGAGCCTCCAATTTTCCTCGCGTGAGAGACTGTGCATATGGGCTGAGGTCGTTTGCCCAGGCAATTCTACCGGATAAAGCCGCTTCTAAAGGAACAACTCCGGAACCTGAAAATGGATCAAGCACCGTATCCCCACGCTTTGAATAGAGACTTATCAGGACCTTGGCCATTCCAGATTTCATCTTGCCCACGTAAGGAGAGAGTTGCTGCAAAGTACTCTCTCGTGACTGAAAGGACCCGCGCCAGAACTGGGCATCTAAGTGTGGGTAGGAATTTGTTTCGTCGAAAAGAAATAACTGCCTTGTCTCCTTAGCACTATAAGCCAAAGTTTTGCCTCCTAAGGTACCCAGGCTCGGGATTTGCTTTCATCAACCACATCACCCATGTGCAGAACCATGACCCTTCTCTGAATTCGACCATTCGCGATCTCCTCAAGGCCCACATGGACTTCCCAGATATGCTCATTCCTCGATTTTTGATCGACATCAAATAAATCGAGGATTTTATCTGGAAGCTTCAGAGTCTCAAGCGAGTGTACTGGCGGCTCTGGATCTTCGAGAGTTGGTATACGCTTGGGAAAAAGAAAAATGTCAGGAGCAGCATGTAGTCCTATCGTATCCTTCTTTTCTGGATATTTTGGGCAGGGTCTTGTCCTCGTCCCGCAAAGAATGTCTTTAAAAAAGAGGGCATCCACGGATTTATGACGTCTGACAAGCTCATTAGTAAGACGATTTATTATGGAATGGGCACCATATCCTGGCTGGTTTACGATTGCTCCATCAAGGTGACACCAGACGCAAAACTCTTTAGCCCAGAGGGGACGTTCTGATATGTTGATGCTATTTCCCTCACCGCCTTTCACCTCTAGAGCTGCGATATAATCAGGATCACGTTCTACAACAACTATAAAGTCGTATCTGCGACTAGTTCCAGTTTGCTTATAGTCAGCAATCATACCCTTCAGCCGCATATTCTCTAAAACATCGCCTATTAAGCCCTCTCTTCCCGTCGTAGAAGAGGCAATAAATGTGCCGCGAATGCTTTCGATAGCGGATCTAAAAACAAGGCCATGCCTGTAGTCGATAGGCTGAATATCATGCTCAAGCAAGAGATCCGGATGAGATACATCCATATTATTTAGCAGATCAATGGCATTTGGGACCTGTTTGGTTACCTGAGCCTCATGTTTACAGGGAAGGAGCATATGTTTATCCAATAGGCTAATATCTGTTTATTGTTTAAAGTTTTTCTAAGATCCATAATGCTTAAAAAATTGCAAATAAGTGTCCGCAGCTAACTGCACCCTCCGCCACAGCCTCCACCGCCAGCCGTCGAGGTTGTGCTGCCCCTCGACCCGGAGATGGGATACATGATGTTCGTGTATCCGGCCAGGTTCTTGTCTGTCCGATCTCTAGCATAACCGGATAGATCGAGAATCTTTTTGCCGGAAGACGGGGACGTTCCCGCACCGGGCACCACAATTGATGGGCCAAGCAGAGTGGAATTGTCTATTATTGTACCATTAATCGAGCTGTTATTCAATGAAGAGTTATTTGTTGGTACCTGGATGGCCTGAGAGCCACCCAGGGCCTGTACGGCTCTTCCGCTGGAGACTGAGGAAGCCGCCAGATTCAGATCACCCATATACACCATCTCTCCGCCCGATGACCACTGGGCAGAGGCATTAAAGGCCAGGGCAATGAACATGACACCCAGAGCCAAGGCCGCATATTTTGCAGATAACATAAGTATTGAATCCCCTAGATTGAAATTTATTCTGATTCTAAAGATGCTCTTAAAAAATATGGGATATGTGCCCGCAGGGAGCACATAATCTACGGCTTTACTGCTTGGGTGGCCAGAAATCCTTCATCCAGCCGATGATGCGTCCGGAGTCTTCTGGGCCGACCATGATCTTGGTCTTCCCCTGGAAGAGGTCCTCCAGCTCGCCGGAGAACTTGGCAGCCATTCCGGGCAGAACCATGGCAGGATACTTCTGGTCTTCCCACTTGAAGGCAGCCTCGTTGAAGGAATCCAGGATCTTGGTCGGGCTCAACTGGCCGCCGGCCACAGACGCCTGCACGCCGATTCCGTCGGTATTGATGGCGATGATGTAGGCATCGATACCATTGGAGGCGATATCCGACTCTACTGTGTAGTAGGTCAGGGCAAAGTTCGTGGTCAAGAAGACCGGGGACTCAGGCCCTGGCTTGCCAACCTTGTAGATGCCGGGCTTGACCTGCACGGGCGTCCTCGGATCGGTGTAGATGTTGAAGCGCAGATGCATATCCGGCATCATGCTGTAGGCCTCGAGAGAGTGCTTGATCATGATGGCTCCGCCGCGGATGACGAAGGCGGCGGTGAGCACAGACTCCCAGTAAGAAGCACGAACTGGATCATCGGTGGTCAGCCAGGCATTGATGGGCAGCACCATGACTGGATAGGATATATCCCTCTGAGCCTCTTCAACAGCCGCTCTCCGGAGGTTGATGAAGTTAAGCAGTGTCTGCTGCAGCAATTTGCCGTTGGGTGCAGTGCCTGGGTCTAAGATGAGATCGGTGAGGCCCATGCCGGCAAAGGTGACGGCCATGGACTTCAGGCCATCCAGATCGAAGGGCACGCTGAGGGTCACTGGCACCTTATAGTCAAAGGCGAGCTGGGCGACCTCCTTCCAGTTGTCCTTGTTGGCGGCGTAGATGAGGGGATTGACCTTGGCGGCGACCTCAAGTCCGGCCTTAAGAACGGCAGGATTAAAGGAGCAGAGGATGAGCGGGAAGTCCGAATTAGCCATGACCGTCTTGACGGCTGCCGCGAACTTGGCCGGGTCATCACTTACGGAACGTACCGCAATCATCTCTACGTTTTGCCACTTGCCGATGTAGAACTTGCGCCAGGTAGAGATCTTCTTGACGCGCTCTACAAGCTTGGCCTCATCCATGTTATCGGCTACATCGTAGGCAAATGGCGGCTTGTTGAAGAAGGTCATCTGGTGGCGGTACATGATGTCCTCGCCGCCAACCTTAACCTGCTTTTCTCCGACGCCAATGTATATCATCTTAAGCTCAGGAGCGACGATGCTCCTCAGAGTCTCAAGCTTCTTGGCGTACTTCTTCTCATCTACCAGGGGAGTGCACTCCTCTACCTTCCTGGTCCTGGATATCAGGCCAGCGGCATAGGCCATGCAGGTCTCCTCTCCGCACTTCTTACAGTTGGTCTGTGGAAGCTGCTTGTAAAGGTTAAGCGGGCTAGTTTCCTTCATTGTCTCTCACACCCCCATCTTGAGCCAGGCGGCAGTATCGGGCGTCTTAGCCTCAATTCTTCCCATCAGGGACTGAGTGATCTCATGCACATAGGCAACAGCCGTTGGATGCATCATCATGAAGATGTCCACACCGGCCATGGCCAGAGAGTATCCGGTCAAAATCTCCCAGATTGGGCCTCGAAGCATGCGGTCTCCCCAGTCGGAGTCGTCCTTATTGGGTGAGCGGACCATCCAGGACTCTCTGACACCCCAGGCGTTGGTGGTGCCGGAGGACATGGGGAAGGTCAGCTCTTCGTCGCCCTTCAGAGCGCCGAGCCGAATTCTCTCCATGTTGGAATAGGCGAAGTCCAGGCCGTAAGCGAGCGCGGCTGTGGTGGGGTCCATGACGATGGACTCGCGGGGAACGCCGGCGACCTTCATGAGCTTCCGATTCAGCTCCTTCTGAGAGTTGATCTCGAGCTGCGTCCAGGCCAGGCACACATGTCCGTTGTCCACACAGGCCTTGCCGATCTTCTCCCAATCCATGTTCAGGTTGGCGGAGGCGATGAGAACGCGCTCGCCCTGGGCTGCCTCTGCCGCCTTGGAGAGCACAATTGGGTCCTTGGTGGGGTTGCCGGATCCGCCGATACAAATAGGCACATCCACAGCCTGCAAGACCTCCTCAACTGTCTTGGCGGCATCTTGAGCCGAGGTGTCCTTGAGGAGCGGATCAGTGCTGATCAGGTGAACGGTTACCATGTCGGCGCCGTACTTCTTGACGCACTTCTTGGCCCACTCGCCAGGGGAGTTGATGACATCCTCATAATGCATCTTGACTGCCTTGGCCATGCCGATGGGCGTGTCGAAGACGTCCATGGTGATCTTGGGGGCATGGGGCATGGCTGCATCCGGGAAGAAAGGCATAGCCTTCTCGCCGCCCAGCTTGACCACGTGACCGCGGCTTCCGCCGTTCGCTTTGGTAGCGCCCAGTGTGACCTCCTGAATGGTGTTCCTCCAGGTCTTGTCTACGCCGACGGCAAACTTGGCGCTCGCCAAGGTTGATGCCACCTTGAAGGCCGGCACAGCCGCAGCCAGAGCCGCCAGATCCTTAGGAGCCGGAGAAATTGCCTGCGCGATAGCTACCGGCTGGAGCAGATTCTCTACGGGATAGCCTACCGCCTTGGCGAAGTTCATAAGCTGCATGGCGATCTTGGCCGCCTCTTGTCCGAAATAGTATGCGAACAGGGGGCCTACGCCGCCAGCACCTGCATCTATTTCTATCTCTACATCACCCTCGATCTTTAATCCCTCGAGGGATTGAACATTCATTTCTGCTAATGTCTTATTAAGGTCAGATAAAGAGATCTTCTCTGCCATTCAAATCACCCTCACAGGCCCAGTTTCCCGACGATCTGCGTCATTTCTTGTACTGCAGGCGATTCATCGGGAAGGCCCATCAATGGATCTCCCACTAAATCGAATTTGGCTAAGCTTTCATCATAGGGGATAGTGCCGATAACCAACAGGTCGATGCCTTTAGCATTCTCAAGAACCTTATCCTTGCTTCCCGCGGTGACCTTGTTGACGATCACATAGAGATTTTTATACTGTAGCTCAATCTCGCGGGCAGTGTCACGTATGCGCTCGCCCGTGGTAAGCCCTCTTCTGGACTCATCCGTCACCACGATTAGATCGTCGAGGTCGGGAATGGTCTTCCTGCTGAAATGCTCCAGGCCCGCCGGCGTGTCAATGATGATCAGATCGTAGTTGGCCGTGGTCTTATCCATAACGGCACGCAGAAGATTGTTGACAAAACAGTAACATCCAGATCCTTCCGGCTTGCCCATGACAAGAAGATCGTAGCCCTCCTCCTCCAAGAGAATCTCGAAGAGCTTGGCCTCAAGAAGCGCCTGCTTGTCAGTATCCGGTGAAGCTGTGAACCGGGACTGCTGCACGAACTCCCTCATGTCGCCAATGGTCTTTCCCGCCTTTGCGCCCAGCGCATCAGCCAGGTTGGCGTCAGGATCTGCATCGATTGCAAGTATTCGGTATTTTTTTCCGGAATTCTTTACAAGGTATCTAATGAGCATCGCGGTCACGGCTGTCTTGCCGGTGCCGCCCTTACCGGTTACCGCTATTACTTTCCCCAATGTCTAGCCATCCCCTATTTTTTCCTTATGATAACTTCCGCTACGTGGATGGATGCGCCTCTAAGCTCAATAGTCATTCCACCCGATGATGATGCTGGCATAGCGAAAGCCGGAGCTGCTGCGCCTGCTGCCGCAGGTGCGGCCGCGACTGGAGCGTCTTCTTTTTTCTTAAGCTTAAGCTGCATGAATATCTCCCTCACTTTAAACTAAAACGATAGCATTCGCCTCGCAAAATCCGCCACTCCCAAAAAAGGGAATAGGCAGACTCTACTTAGCGAGTACTACCTTGTCTATGCTGATCTTGGCATCCTTGAGTATCAGCTTAATGCCGCCGGCGCTGCCGGACATGGAAAAAGCTGGTGCTGCTGCCCCTGCTGCTGCAGCCGGTGCGGCTGCGGGAGCCGCGGCGGCCGGTGTCTTTGGCTTGAGTTTTAACTGCATAGATTTTCACCCTCTTTGATTTTTACTCATTCGCGAATTTAGCTCACTCGAGAACGCCATCAGCCTGCAGAGCCTCGACGACCTGCATGAACTGGTTTTCGGTGAGAGCCATCTCGGACTTGACGGTATCAATGTTGATGTCTCCGCCCGTCTTCTCGATATAGGCCAGGACCTTCGCCTTGATCTCATCGGAAATATCTTCCAGAACCCAGCCTTCGGTGATCTTCTTGCCATCCACTTTCCTGGTGACGCCGTTAACAACGGGGTGATCGACCTTGAGCAGGAAGGCCTTGAGGGCTGTGAGATCCTTGGCATCGTCCTCGGTGGCGATCTTGGCCATCATGTCCTCATCGATGCCTGCCTTTACTCTCTCCTTGAGGCCCTTGGACATCCAGGCGATCCTTCTCCAGCCGCCGTCGGCCTGGAGGAACTTGGGGGAGAGGTAGTAGAGAATGCCCATTCCCAGGAATCCTACAATCTGCTTGCCGCCGCCCGTCTGTCCTGCCATGGTGGAGAAGGGAAGACCGTTGGGGGTTGCGCCCTTGAAGTCACGATCGGCTAGACCGATGCCGTCAACCTCGGGCATGTAGAAGCCGATGGTCTCGAAGCAGCCACAGGAGGTGTGGGGTGCATCAAAGAACGTGTACAGCAACATCCTGCTGTACTCGCCGCCCGACCTCTTGGAGGCCATATCGTTGATGGCTTCATACTCGCCGGAAACTGCGTCCATTGCCGTTCCCTTGGGTATGGGGAACTGGGGGCCCTCTGGGTCCACCTTGGCGGCAGCGCGTCCATCGAACCAGGTGATAGCTCCGCACAGGGATGGCCTGTCCGGGGTGACCACACAGGCGCTGGTGGGTGCGAAGGCCTGACAGAGTGTGCAGCCGTAGAAGACATCTACGTCCTCATCGTGCAGTCCCTTGGCGCGCTCGTCACGAGTCTTGTAGACAGCCATGGCCTTGGCCAGCTCTTCCTTGACCTTGGCGGGGTCGGTGACAATGGTGATCTCCATCTTCTCGATGAAGGGCATCTCGGCCTTGTACAGATCGATGATGGGAGTAAAGATCTCTTTCCAGGAGGTTACACCCTTCTTGGCCAGGCTCTTGCCGACTCTCATCCAGATATCGTATCTCTGGTTGAGATGCATGAGACCGCTGATGTAGGAGAGCAGGGCGTGGTTGCGCCTCTCGATGATGGACTCCAGATCCTTCTCGATCTTTTCGCCGCCGACCTTGAATATCATGCCGAAAGGAATGGTGGAGCCTTCCTTGATATCCTTGAGCTCAGGACCGATGACAGTAACCCTTCCATCCTGTATTTCATCCATGGGTGCCGACAGGGACAGCTCGAATCCGTCTGCCTTGGGGCCGCCCAGCTCTACCCATAGATCGTCCTTTCTGATTCTCTCGCCCTCATACATAGGGGATATATCCAACTTTATGTCTGCCATTAATACACCTCTTCTGTTTTAATGAGATGAACTTTATTTCTGCATTGCTGCGATTACTTCGTCCACGGCGGCGTGATAGTCGTCGGGGATGAAGGCCATGTTGCCAAAGGTCATATTCGCGTTGATGTGATAGTACCGGTCAACGGATATGCGCTTGATGTCCCGGTTGAAGTTCTTGAGAGTTGCGAACATGGCGTTGGCGAATTTGTAGAAGATGCCCATAAAGATAACGGCATCGTACTGTCCCTGTCCATCCAGGCCCTTCCAGTCGGGGAAGCGTAGGTAGTTGGTCAGGGGGTGCAGGCCGATCTGGTAGACGTTCTCCAGGTAGCCTCTGTCTACAAAGCCCTTCACGGAATGCGCCGTGGCGGCGATGGGAATGCCCATCTTGCCCATCTCGATCATCTTATCGAACATGATGGGATCGTCAAAAAGCTCTGCTCCCACAACGAGCAGAGGCCTCTTGGCCTTCTTGATTATAGCGCCCATAACCTTCGGCATGAAGCACTTAGCCTGCTCCGGTCCGGGAATTTGGGCCATCTCAAAGGGAATGGGATTCTTGGTGGTGTCAATGCCCTTCTTAACTTCTGCTGCCATTTTTATCTCCTCCTTGCCCCTCACTTCTTGGTCCTTATCTTCCTGGCAATCAATGTCGGGTCGAAGCTCACATCAGCGGGCCGCAGCGGTCCGGTGAGGATCTTCTTGGCCTTCCAGTCGATCGTCCAGCCGTGCTTCGACTCCAGCTCCTTCATCATCTGCTCCTTATAAACAAGGGGAAGGTCCTTGGCGTCGCGAACGTAGATATGCCAGTCGTCGGGCAGCTTGCCGCAGTACTTCATGGAGATATCACAGTAGTGAGTCAGCTTGATACCTCTGCCGATGCTATTATCGGAAGGCCGGAAGCAGAGTTTGGCCATCTCCACCATGGCTTCTTCCTTGGTCTCGGCGATGTACAGCATGGCTTCTGGTGCGGGCTCAATCTGCTGCATACTTCCATCGCGAGCATCGATGGTCATCCAGTCCTCAGGCTTGTCTGCCCTGCCCATGAAAGAGCGGCGGTACATGACCGAGTGAGGCTGAACTACCACGGGAATGCCCAGCCGATTGCAGCCAGTAGCGATGGACGCGGCCTTCTGAGAGTATGCTCCCCAGGCAATTCCGCAGGCTCCAACTTTGTTCAGGATGTAGTCGGCGATATCGTCGAAGTTGCCCCTGTGGTTTCGGTGGGCGAATATGGTGGCCACCTTAATGGCAGCGCCCATGATGTTGGCATTGGCCACACAGGAACCGGTGTTACAGATGTTCCTTCCATCGAAGGCGCCTCCGTACTGTTCCCAGATGGTCTTGCCGTCTTTATCGGTGTAGAGGGACATATCCATGGCCATGCACCCGGAAGTGACGACGATGTAGCCGCGGTCTACGAACTCCTTGGCAATGTCGTAGCATTCCTTGGTTCCCTTGGGGTAGTTAGAGCATCCCACCAGAGCGATGACACCCGGAATGGTTCCGAGCACAATTGGAGCACCAACCGCTCTGATCTCCGTGTCTCGGGCGGGGCCACGGCCAGCTCTCATCTTGAACTTCTGGTTCTTGATGTACTGGCGGTTAGCAAACTCGAAGAGATCCAGGATTTTTATGCCCTGAGGACAGGACTGCTCGCACTTGCCGCATCCCACGCAGATCTCGTACATAGACGAGAATAATTCTAAATTGCCTTTCTTAGCCTCAGTCATAAGGTCGCTGATTCTGATGTGGGGCGGGCAGACGAAGGCGCACTCGTTGCAGACAGTACACTTCTCAACGCCTTCCTTGAACTGCGCTTCTGTGATCAGGTTCTGGATCTTAGCTTCTGCGCGCTTGGGCTTTACAGCTATGGCGACTCTGATGCCGACCTCGCCCGCTTTGGTTGGGTCCAATACGGCAACGCCCGGCATCTTAAAGCTCACCAGGTCCTCTACAATCTCATCAACTGGATCGTTGGTCCTGTCCGGCAGACCGAGCATGATCTTGTCGGTGGTGGCAATGACTGGGATCTTGCGTATCTGGGCATCGCCCAGCACATCGCAGTAGACGCACTGCTCGTCCACCATGACGCAGTCCATGATTCCGGAGCGAATCATCTTTCTCCACCAGCCCATTGCTCCCGCGATCTTGGCCTTGGGCCCCAGGTTCTTGGGCACGATGCTGTCTCTGCCGGTCTCGGTGATCCTGGTGAGATCGAAAGCAGTACAGCAAACGCCGCCAATGTCTACTTTGTCCCAAAGACCATTGTTCTCGGCGTAGATCATGGCTTCAGCGCCAGCTGCCAGATTATGGCCGTAAGCGATGAGAACGCCTTTGCTCTGATCCAGAGTTCCCATGCCGATCTCGATGAGCGGGGCATCAGCCGCGCCGCGGGGCATGTCGTAGGCTACAATCTGAAGGAGATCGCAGATTTCCATGCCCAGGTCGTCCATCATGCCGGTATGCAGAGCCTTGGACTCGAAGTCCATATAGCTGCCCTCTTGGCCGGTATGGGTCGCGGCTACAAGCTGAACTACTTCCTCCTCGAGATAGGCAAGACCTTCGCCGAAGTCCTTGAGTGTCTTGGGCTTCTTGCCGATGATGGTCTGATAAAGGGGAGAATCAACCAGAATCTCGTCGCCCATTTCGAAATTCATGTCGCCGAACTTATCGAGGCACCAGTGGTAAAGGTGTCTGCCGTGAGCTGCATGGGCACAGCAACCCATCAGGCAGGCAATGAGAACGATCTTGCCGCATGCGCCAGCCTGATCTATGCCGCATGCGCCTTTCTTGGTTCCGGTAAGGTCGCATGGACCAAAAGTACACAAGGTGCATGTATCGTCGGCGGGCGCGTACATGATCTTGTATCGGTTCATTATCTTATAGTCCCAGTTCCGGAGCGTTGCCACGCCGGGCTTGGGGAATGGACCCATCTCCTGGTCCCACTCATCCGCTTCCTTAACGACAGCCCCTATGTTGATCTGGACGTTCTTCATGTCCTCAACCGAAAAGCTGCCCTCTCTTGTTGCCATCGGAAATCTTAGCCTCCTCTTCCTTTGATATATGCCGATTGAGTTCGCATAGAGTAGATAAAACACTTTCGGATACCTAGTAATATAAAATTCTCAAAATCGCCAATAATTTCATAGTAGTATTATTATATACTGATCAACAGCACATGGTGATGCTATCCAGTCACGATCGTTAATGGAAGATTTTCTGCCCACAAGCTTGAAATGCCTTCCCACAAGAAGTCCTGGCAAATCCATGATAAACCGGATACGGAAGAGCTTTGCCATGGCAGGCGCCTGCCAGCACGGAGGCCTGGTACAGGAGGCGGCATCGATCCTGGGAGCAGAGCCCTTAGACTTCTCCGCCAACATCAATCCCCTGGGATCACCGCCCCTCAAAGAATTGTTTTTAGAAGAGCTGGAGCATATTGGTCACTATCCGGACAATAGCTACCGGAGCTTTCGTCGCGCCGCCGCAAAATTTGTAAATGTAGATATGGAATGCATAGTGCCCGGCAACGGCTCCTCGGAGTTGATCCGGCTCTTTGCCGAATGCTGCTTTGAAGAGGGCGACAGGGCCCTGGTGCCCACGCCCTCCTTTGGCGAGTACACCAACCAGTCCCTTCTGGCCGGAGCGACGGTTAAAAGGGTGAACATCGGCAAAGACGGCCTGCCGCTTCTGGCAGATGACGATCTTGCCGCGGCCAAGCTGCTCTTCCTTTGTAACCCCAACAATCCCACGGGTAGATTGCTCTTCGCAGAGCAGGTTATCGATCTGGCCGATAGATGCGAGGAGACCGAGACCTTTCTGCTGGTGGATGAGGCCTTCATTGAGCTATCCGAGCCTGAGGAGAGCGTGGTGGCACTCGCGCCGCACAGAGAGTTTCTCTTCGTCATGAGGTCGCTGACCAAGTCCTTTGGCGTGCCGGGACTGCGCCTGGGTTTTGGGGTGACCAATGCCAAGCTAGCCGGTATTTTGAATCTGGCCAGAATTCCCTGGTCCATAGGCTCGCTCGCCGCGGCCGCTGCCACATATCTCTTGGGCTGCGAGGAGCATTTGGTGCAAAGCCGCCGGGTCATAAAAGAGGAGCTAGCCTGGCTGGAGGCTGCCCTGCAAGGTTTGGGCCTGCGGCCAGTGCCAAGCAGCGTCAACTTCATTCTGGTGAATATCGAGCCATCCGGCCTTACCTCCGATCTCCTGGCGAAGAGGACCATGGCGAAGGGCGTGCTGGTACGAGACTGTCAGTCCTTTGGCCTTGGCAAGAGCTACATCCGAGTAGCAGTGCGTAGCCGCAGCGAGAACGAGCGGCTGATTGCCGCCCTGGAGAGATCTCTCAAATGCAGCGATTGAATTGCGAGAGATTTCCATGTCACTCCCTGGAGCAGGACTGCGCCCTCTGCTTTTGCCCCTTTTATCCCTGCCGGGACAAGAGAACCGGCGGCAAAGAGCAGGGCGGCAGCTGGTGCTGTGACTCCTGTCAAATCATCCACCGCCCCGAGATAGCGGCAATGGTCTTGGACGCACTCATGAAGGGCGAGACCGTCGGCGCGGTCTGGAAGAAGCTGGAGGCGTATCTGTGAGGAGCCGACAATGATTGCAGAAAGCCTGGCCGTATTTCTCCTGGCCGCGGCCTACGACATCCTCTTAGGTGAGCCGCCCGCAAGAGTTCATCCTGTGGTCTGGATTGGGAGATTGATCGCCTTCCTGCGCACCAAGGCCAAGCCCACCCGGGCGAGCGGAATTGCTCTGGCCATAGTAGTAATAGTAGTAACCGTTCTATCCGGCCACCTGGCTGTGAAAGCGGCAGGAATTGTTCCGCTTCTGCCATTGCTCGTCTCCGCCTACCTCTTCAAGTCCACCTTCGCGATTCGTTGTCTTCTGCAGGTCTCCCGGGACATCGGGCAGATGATCGACAGGGACATGGACGAGGCCAAGTCGATGCTGCCCGCTCTGGTGGGCCGCGATACCAGCTCGCTTTCCAAAAGTTTGGCCAGCTCGGCGGTGATAGAGTCGCTCTCCGAGAACTATGTGGACGGAATACTCTCGCCCATCTTTTACTATCTGCTCTTTGCGCCCCTGGGCTATGGCCTGGAAGCGGCTTTGGCCTTCAAGGCCATCAGCACCATGGACTCCATGATCGGCTACAAGACCCGAGGTCTCAAGGAGATTGGCTTCGCGGGGGCGAAGCTCGATGATCTGGCCAACTACATTCCCGCCCGCCTATCCATTATTCTCATCGCTCTAGCCCGGCCCGCCAGGGCAAGCGCGGCCCTGCGCGCGGCGCTGCGCTACCACAGTGCCACCCCCAGCCCCAACTCCGGCTGGCCCATGGCGGCTCTGGCCGGCGCTCTCAATATCCGCCTGGAGAAACCCGGCTACTATGTGCTGGTGGAGGATGGCAAGGTGCCAGAGACCTCGGATGTGCCGCGCGCCCTGCATCTTATGCAGACGGCAATCGCACTTACCTTAGCCGCGGCATTATTGGTACTGTTTTCCTGGCAGATAGAATCATGGACGATTGTCTCCTGGCCCCTAAAGCTCTAATTAGAATGCTGTTTCGGAAAAATGATATAATTGCAGCACATCGTAGTGTCTCGTTGTCGGAGGAGCATGGCTGGGAACACCGAAATAGTCCAAGAACCGGTTGAAATGGTTAATTCTTGTTCGAAATGCGGTTCGAAGATTAATGCAAAGGAAGACATAATAAATAAAGATCCGATTGCGAATTGCCTATTGAGATTATGTGCCATAATTAATGGAACCTGGAATGATATTCTAGCATCGATTCAGTCAATATCATTCTTGAGAGAAGCGGCATTATATATTGATTGTACTATTCTTGCCATCTGGAAGCGCAAAAAAACCGGCGGAAACAAAAAAAATCGCTGAGTTTAAGTTCTGTCTTTATGCCCATCATCGAAAGAGACTAAACGCTACGCAGAATACGTGTTTAGAAAAAATTGTTAGGGTTGATCTCCAGCAATCCCCCAACCCCACCCAGAATCCCTGCGCCTTCTGGCTTAGCTCGTTGCCAAATAGACTTTTACGTAGCTCGCCTTGAGTTCGCCGGCCTTGGCCGGCAGCTCGGCTGTTTTGTTCTCTTTTGCCAGGCTCATAACCTCATCCAGGTTGGCCCTTATGGACATTATTCCTGGCTCGCTGCTGATAGCCTCCACAGCTCGCAATTTTTCATCTGCCTTGGGGTAGACCTCCGCCACCTTAGAAGCGTCCTTTTTATTGGCAGCATCCAGTACCAGCTCCATGACATCATGGAAATCAACCAGTGCCACGCTGAGCGGCAGCAAACCATTGCGAGTAAGGATCATCTGGAAGATGGGCCTGACCTCTTCAAGCTTCTTGTGAGCATCGGTCAGGTTGCCGGTGTAGATGCCATTCCTTACGTCAGAGATGATGGCAGATACATTCTCCATATCTTTGGGAAACTGTTTATCTGACTCGATTGCCTGGGGGCGGTAATCCTTATATTTCTCCTGGAAAGCTGTTAAGGCAACAGTAAGATTTACGTAGAAATTGATAGATTCGTTACGTAGTCCCTGACCCGTGGCGAAGAGCGTCTCTTTGTAGGGATTATTGACCTGGTTGAAGTCCTTTAAAAATAGACTGTCATTAGCAGTCTGGTTTAGGCCGGTTCCCGAAGCTGCCTCTTCGATATCAGTATTATCCGGTCCAAGGCCTGGTTCCTGTGTGCCCTGAGGTTCCAATGCCATCGATAAAGATATTGTTAGCAATAAGGCCATCGTGGCCAGGATTAGTTTATTGATCATAGAATTGCCTCCACAAATTTTTTTTCTGGTTTGCGCTTGTGGACAACATTATATAACGATTTCGCGAATGTTTTAGGCATCCTAAATAGAGACAACAGAACCATTGCTTCATGCACACGCAGTATTTAGCATAATGTTTATCCGATCCGAGAGAAGAGTGGATGCAAATGGAAACTATGGGAGATCTCCTGGAGAAGGTTCGCGAGTTTGCGCTACATAGCTTCACCAAAGAAGAGGCTCAGAAGCTCTTTAGCTGGAATGTTCGCGATATCGCGGTCAAGAGTACAGAGAACGACGAGAGTTATATTCACATCACCTTTGAAAACCAATACACTCTTTTCATCAGGTACTTCCTCAACTTAGATCCAACCGAGACTGAGGATACCTGCGAGTTTACCCTGGGACTACAAACCGACCTGCGCTCGCGCATCAGATACGACATCCATTATGCAGGCTACATCCACGGCCAGGGATACATCAGACTACGCATCGCCGAAACCAAGAACAGAGTGCAGCAGATGATGCTGGAGGAATTTTATGTCCCGGCCTTAAAGGAGGTCTACAAGCCCATCATCCTAAAGTTCCAGGGCTTTTACAGCCGCGACTTCTTTGGCGTGGAGGCGGCCCCTAGCAACGGCGAGATATTTTATGCCCCGGTTCGCTACAGGAGCGAGCATAAAGCCGCCCGCATCGGTGATGTGATGGGCCGGCTGACCGAACTGGATCTGCTCCTCAAGGAGCCGCATATCAGGCATGCCCTGGCGGAGAACGACCTGCAACTGAGTCTATTGCCCTCCATGGTCTGGTCCGACCTCTAGTACTAGCCTATCGTGCTGTGCTGCAAATGATGGGGCGAAGGATCAGGCTGCTTTTCAGAATCTTCTTTTTCCCTCTTCGCATGCAGAGTTACGTTACTGCGGCCTTCCTCATGACAGGATAATTGCAGCTCCATATATCCGAGCCTGCCGGCCTCATGCTCTCGAAGTGCTGCCATCTCCTCCGCTCGCGCATAATCCCCCTGAGCCAGGAAGAGACGGTGAAGATCCTGGTAAAGGGCCAGGGAGTCATGCATTGCCCCCAGGCGATTCGTGGCTGCCAGCGCCTGCTGCAACTTGACCAGGGCATCAGGATAGTCCTTGACCTGCAATGCCAGCCTTCCCAGATTGGCAATGGCTTTGGCCTCTTCATAGGGGTTAGAGAGCATTCTTGCCTGAGATAAAGCCCACTCAAAACAGCTCATTGCCTCGGGGAGGCGACCTTCCAACTGACGAAGCTCCCCTTTTGTATTGTAGAGCAGGATATTAAGGATCGGACAATCGGTGCGAGATATGAGCGCCTCTGCCCGGCAAAGATAGAATTCTGCCTCAACCAGCCGCCCCTCCCGGACCAGGAACTGTCCTCTCGCCAGATATCCTTCGCACAGATCACTCGGGGCTTCCAGCTCCTCTTGCATGCAGATGGCCTGGCTAAATTGATCTTCGGCCTCTTTCGCCTGGCCCCTCAGGCCAAGGATGATGCCCAGATTCTGCCTGGCCAGGGCGATGCAAGGAGCGGCGTCAAGCCTCTGAAAGATCTGCAGGGCCTCGCCTAGAAGCGTGACGGCTCCAGCTAAATCGCCCTTGTCCTTATAAACCAGGGCCATATTGAAACGAATCTGAGCCTGATTGTAGATCTCCCCTACGCCGGCAAAAAGCTGCAGGCTCTCTTGGTAGCAGGAGAGGGCAGACTCCCACTGGCAGCGGTCCGCAAAAGAGCCCGCCAGTGAAGAGAGCACCTCTGCCTGACCGGAGAGGTCTCCTTGTGCTTTCAACTCACCAAGCTGCTTATAGTAATCATCGAGATTTTCAGGAATGTCGCCCCGGCCAGGCCTTAACATGTCGATATTGGCTTGCATCTCCAGGGCGCCCTGCCGGTCTCCCAGACGCTTTAAAATTTCCAGGCCCCTTAAGAAATGCTCTTTGGCTAAACTCCGCTCGCCTCTGCGGTGGTAGAAGTTGCCCAAATTGCCCAGCACCTGCGCCGCCCCGGCCATATCCTCCAGCCTCTCGAAGATATCCAGGCTCTCCTGGTAGCATTCTAATGCCCGGGACCATTCACCTCTCTTGTAGCAGAGGCTGGCCATATTGCTCAAGACGGATGCCTGGCTTTTATCATCACCCGCCTTGGCAAAGCCTTCCTGGCTCTGGCGGTAGTTCTCCAGAGCCTCAGTCCAATCGCCGCGCCGGTAAAAGATATTGGCCAGGTTGTTTTGGGCCACAGCCATGGAATATTCGTCTCCCAGCCGCTCCAGGATGACCAGGCTCTCTTGATAGTTCTCAAGGGCATGATCCCACTCACCCAGATCCGCTTGCAAATTTCCCCAGGAGCATAATACTGCCGCCGCTGCCCCAAAGTCGCCCATGGTGCGAAAAACATCCAATACCTGAACATAGCAGGTCTCTGCCTCTTGCCATAGACCAAGCCGAAGAGAGACCATAACCCGGCCATGCAAAGATGCTGTCATGGCCAGGGAGTCTTGCCGTTTTATCCCCTGCCTGAGGCAGTCCTGAAAATGCTGCAAAGCTTCCTTTAGCTCCCCCTTCTCGACCCTTACCCCGGCCAGGCCGAGGAGCGACTGTCCCTCACCCCTCTGGTCGCCCATCTCACGGAAGAGCTCCAGACTCTGCAGGTACATCTCCTCCGCCGTTTCCAGCTCGTCATCCTGGAAATAGGCAGCCGCCAGATTAGCAAGAGTTGTGGCCATGCCGTGCCGGTCATTTTGAGCACGCTTGGCATCCAGACTCAAGTTATAGCATAAAATAGCCTTCTGAATGTCTCCCCGATCCGAGTGAAGATTTCCCAGATTGTTTTGGGCCAGAGAAAAACCATGCAGATCACCCAGATCTTCAAAATCCTTGGCAGCCTGCAGAAAATAATGCAGGGCATTATCCCAGTCGCCCTTACGCTGAGCTGTCAGGCCCAGGGAGAGCTTGATGGCGGCGGCGCCGGCCACATCGGCTTCTTCTCTGGCCGCCAGGCTCTTTTGAAAATAATCTTCGGCAAGAGAGAACTCCCCTTTGCTCTGGTAGATCAGGCCCAGATTGGACAGGGTCTGGGACTGACCCTGTTCATTGCCCAGTTCCTGGAAGATCTCTAAAGAGCGAATGTAGCAGTTTAAGGCATCCAGAGGTTCCCCAAACAGATGGCATAAGCTTCCCAAATTGGAGAGCGCCTCAGCCGCAGGCAAGCTGTTTCCGTTCTGCATAAAGAGATCTACTGCCTTCTGAAAGCAATCTTTTCCCAGGCGGTATTCGCGTCGGTCGGCATGAATCAGTCCCATGCAGCTATATGCATCGGCAATATCATGGTGGTCATTTTGCTGCACTCTGATCTCCAGGCATTGCCGGGAGCACTGCATTGCCTCATCAAGCCGATTCTGCCTGCGATAATTGCCGGCAAGCATTATGAGCAGATCTGCAACGCCGCATAGGTCGCCTTGACATTGCATGATCTCTCTGGCCCGCTCTAAATGAACCTCTGCAAGGACGTAGTTGCCCAAGTCCTGGAAGCATTGCCCCATGCGACTTTGAGCGCGGGCGGCAAGGATTGGGTCGCCGTCTTCTAAGGCCGGCAGGCTCTTTTCATAATGGTCTACAGCCTCTTTGTGCCGGCCTTCCAGGAAGAAGAAATCTGCCAGTTGAAAACGCATCCTGGCTGCGGCCAACTCGTCGCCCATGTCTTCTAGAAGGTGCCGGGCTTTTTCCAGGCAGCTTTCCACCTTATTTACCGCCCCGGTGAGCTGATAGACGCCGGCCAGCGCAGCGAGCGATGCCGCCATTGCCCCCCGGTCCTGGGCCTTCTCCCTCTTTGAGAGGCTCTTTTGATAGCATTCCTCCGCCCCGGCATAGTCACCCCTTATCTGGCAAAGCTCTCCTTGGCAGTAGAGCACATCGGCCCGGCCAGAATGATCATTGCCATCGAGCAAACATAAAGCCCTGGAATAGCACTGCTCCGATTTGGAGAGATCTCCCTGCATACGAAGGGCCCTGCCTAAATTTATCAGGACGGGGGCCATAAGAGGCAGGTTATTGCCCTTATCAAGGGCTTGCAAGGCTTTCTCATAGAACCGGCAGGCTCGAATCCAGTCCTCATCATCACAAGAGAGGCTGCCCAAAGATAAACAGGCCTCTGCCTCACCCTTATCGTCTCCCTCTGCCTGGGCCAGACAGGCACTCATCTCAAAATACTCCTGGGCGGCGCGGCGAAAGAAGAGGCTGGCAGCCAGCCGACCCAGATTAAACCAGGCTAGAGAGCTGCTATTGCCGGAGAGTGAATCAGCCAACCCGGCGAGCCTCTTTTGCATCTGATCCTCATCAGAGGTGAGTATGGCCTCAATGAAGGTGGAAACGAGATCAGGCCCCTGGCGAGAGAGGCTACACAGTCGCTTTGGCTCGTAGCCTCCCGGCTGGCAAAGGGCCTCGGCTAGAATACTTAAAGAGAAAACGTTGCAGTCATCTGTCATCTTGTCCACCTGTTGTAACAGAACTAATAAATGAAATATGTAAAAAGGATTGAATAAATAATTGCTTTACCATATCACATAGCGGATCTGTATCAAATATCATATCTCCCTCGACAACCGCTAAAATATACACCACTAACCTATATTCCAAGTATTAACTGTCCCAACATATATAAGTTACCATTTCTTTTGATTGTTTAATTAATAACTGAATTAGATTAATAAATATTTTAATAAATCTGCTACAAATTTGGAATACAATTAACATTATTTCCTTTCAATTTGAAAATTGTATTAATTAAAATTTTTGGATTAAAAGTTTAGACAGCAGCACGCGCAAATCAGAATCTATGCAAACCGGAATATTTTACGAAAAAAACTAATTGTATATTTATGGATTAGGGTGCTCAAAGATTGCTATCTGAAGAATCTCAAAGTAACATGCCAAATCGAATCATGACTTGTAGACGAATATATTTGCAACTATTCAAATACACATATTTATATACAGATTGCACCGTCTAGCAAATAAATATATATTTATAATACTAATATATTATCGTCGTTTGTCTATACCCAGAACGACCAAAGACCTCATAGTATATATAATTATTATGTTACCCCTATCATGACCAACAAAAAATTTAAGTGACACAAAAAAAAAAGACGATCCCCCTACAGGCGTGGTGTGTAGGGGCAGAGAGAGCACCGGTCTTCAGGCTGGTGGTGAATCGTGCCCCACTGCTACGCCGCAAATCTAGATATACCATAATAGCGTAGAACACCCTTATGCTTAAGGCGTACAAGTACCGGATCTATCCAACCAAGTCCCAAAGGACCATGATGGAGAGAACCTTAGACTTGTGCCGCTGGACATACAACCAGACCTTAGCATATCGAAAAAATGCTTGGGAGAAAGAAGGCAAATCCATCTCAAAATATGAGACAAATGCGCTTCTCCCAATATGGAAATCTGATAAACCGGAACTTAAAGACGTATATGCTCAGACCCTCCAGAATGTTCAGGAAAGGGTAGATCTGGCTTTCAAGGCTTTCTTCAGGCGGGTTAAGGCAGGCGAGGAACCCGGATATCCTCGATTTCGGGGAAAAGGTTGGTACGACTCGTTCACCTATCCACAACCTGAGAAAGGGATTAAGGTTCTTGCCGAAAAATTGCATGTTCCTAAGATTGGAGATATCAAGATCAAGCTGCATAGACAGATCGAAGGCAGGATCAAGCGTCTGACGATTCGCAGAGCTGCAACCGGGAAATGGTTTGCCTGTTTCTCGGTCGAGATTGAGGATCTGCCTAAACCTCCCTGGAAAGATGGGTCAATCGTCGGCATAGATGTCGGCTTGGCGAGCTTTGCCACTCTCTCAAATGGCGAGAAGATCCCCAATCCAAGGTTTTTCCGGGATGAGGAAAAGGAACTCGCTAGGGTCCAAAGGAAGCTCTCAAAAGCTGCTAAAGGTACTCTTGAGAGGAAAGCTGCCTTAAAGATCGTTGAACGGGTCCATGAGAGGATCGCTAACAAAAGATATGAATTTGCTCATCAAGTCAGCCGGGGGCTAGTTAATAGATTCGGCTTGATCGCTTTTGAAGATCTGAACATCAAGAACATGCTTCAAAATCATTGCCTTGCTAAATCCATCTCGGATGTGGCTTGGAATATGCTTGTGACTGTGACATCTTACAAAGCTGAAAATGCTGGTTCGATTGTCGTCCTGGTAGATCCGAGAAACACTTCTAAGATGTGCTCAAGGTGTGGTATTTTGGTTGAAAAAACTTTGGCTGATCGAGTCCATAATTGCTCGGAGTGCGGGCTATCTCTGGATCGAGATTGGAATGCAGCCATAAACATTCTGAGATTGGGACTTCAATCTCTGCCAATCAACGGCTAGAAGCCCCGCCCTTCAAGGCGGGGAGAAGTCACTTCAAGACCAGCTTCAAAGCGCGCGAAGGACAGCCCATGATACAGGCTCCGCACTGAATGCACTTGCCGGAATCGGCCACGACCCGCCAATCCTCAAAACGGAATGTGCCCGTCGGGCAGATGGAAATACACGCCCCGCAATGCACGCACTCATTCTCATCTCTGATGACGGGAATCTCCAGGGGCACGACCTTTACCCCGCGCCTCTCGAATGCCTCCTTTACCATCAAACACTTGTCCAGGGGCACTTCCAGGACAATCTCTCCGCTCACAGCATCTATGCTGGCTCTCTCGATGTTCACCAGAGCGCCCGTCTCCAGGATGACTGAAGCTATGAGAGGATAACGCACAATGCCGGGATTTACATGCAGCATGAGTTTCATTTTCTATCGCCTCCGCGCAAAGAGCCGGGAAAGGTGATTGCTGGTGATCATTCCAATTACCTTGTTATCTCTGTCTACCACCGGCATTGCCGAGATGCTGTGCGTATCAAAGGTGCGAGCTGCGAGTTCAATGGGCTCATCCGCTTTAACAGAATAAACCCTTCTCGTCATGATATCTCCAATGCGAGAGGATTTGCCACCAGCAACGGCCTTGGATATATCCCAGGCGGTGATTATGCCCATCAGCCGTCCGTCCCGGGAGATCACAGGCAGGTGATCGAAGCTGCCGCTCACAATCAGCCGGGCCGCTTCCTCTACCCCGATGTCCTCATGAACCGTGACCACGTCGCGACTCATGACATCTCCCACGTTTGGCGATTCCTTGGTCTGCTTCATGGGCCGGGTACTGCCAACGCGTGATAGTGGCTCCACAGCACAGCTTAGCAGAAACTCGCCCTTCTCCACCTGCTGCTTTAAAGTGAGGGCCACTTCCCGGGCCACATGGAAACTGGAGAGTGAGGAGGTAGAGACCTCTTTCCCATTAATCTCGATCATTCCCGACTTCAGATCCTCATAGTTTACCATCTTCAAAGAGGGCCGATCCCGGCGAGCGATGCCATAGTCCACCACAGGAACGGTGATGTCTCTATCCCGCACGGCTGTGCTTTTGGCCAGCTTTTCATTGAGGATTGGTATGGGAATGCCTATTCCCAGGTAGAGACTGGGGCCATATTTATGAAATGTCGCCGCTCTGAGAAAGCGATTATTCATCTTTTTCATGTCGCCCGTGACCATGAGCGTGGAGAAGTTATTCTGGGGATTATGCTGCGTGCCGGATCCCATAACGTAGCCCTGGGCTCCGGCCAGAAAGATGCGCGTGCCGATTCCAATGTAATCGAAGTTGGGATCATTGGATAGCGGGGAGAGAACACCCGATCCGCTGTAGTGAATATTGCCAAAGCGAGGAAGCAATGTGCCCATGTAGGTATGCATGGTCTGGTCGGCGGAATTGATGGCCGCATTGTAACGCTGGTAAGCATTGCGGGGATTGACCATGATGGCCTGATTGAAATCCTCCAGACGCAGGCTGGTCTCCAGCTCCATCTGAGGATAGCAGTCCGTGCCCGCACCATATGCGTCCACCTCTATCTGCTTTCCCGAAATGAGATCTTCCATGACATGCGCTCCGCCGTACTCTATTCCCCGGTCCTCGGAGGGCTGCGTCGCGCCTAAGAATAGATCGACCGCTGCGACTCCACCGTAGGCTTCTACTTTATTGAGAAGAGCTTTGGAAATTTTTATGGGCGGGTCGCTATGGCCCAGATTGAGAAATACTCCCGAGGAGCACATGGCTCCAAAAGTCCCAGTGGTTACTACATCCACCTCGCGCACGGCTCCGGCAAGGCCCAGCTCGTCCACGATGTCAGGCATCTCTTCTGCCGTTACGACGCGGGCGCTCCCGTCGCGAATGCGTTCGTTGATATCCGCTAACGACTTCTCTTGCACGAGTCTCCAAATGATAGGGAGTCCGATAAAAACCTGTTGGGTTTATTGCTGGGTCGTGATGCAAGATCAAGGGTATCACGCGAAGGCGCGAAGCCGCGAAGTATATCACAAGAATTCACATCTACGGACATCCTCAGCCAGGATGCTTTTGCACCGACCACAGCGTGAATGTGCCAGAAAAGCCCTTCATGGCCACGCCATCGTGCCGCTGCCATCTGAGCCGCCGGTGCTCTGTGCAGCCGAGCCGGTCGATGTCATCTTTGGCTCGATCGCTCATCCGAATTTCTGCGCCGCTGAAAGATCCGACCACGCGGGAAGCGAAGTTCACAGTGCCGCCAAAGACATCGCCTTCCTCCACGTGTATCGGGCCAATGTGAATGCCGGCGCGGATTTGGATCTGGGGATGGCCCGTGTTCACCTGAAGGGCCATTGCGTAGTCCAGCGCGTCGCCTGCGGACTTGAACGCCGCCATGAAGCTGTCGCCAATGGTTTTGATTTCCCGGCCTTTGAACTGGGCGATCAGCTTGCGGCTCCGGGCAAAGTGCGCCTGCCGGACTTCATTCATGGCCTCATCCCTAATCACTTCTCCCAGTGCCGTGGAGCCAACGACATCGGTGAACACAATTGCCAGTGTAAGCAAGTTGCTAGCCCATCAACCGAGACCTTGCCACTTTGCGACCTGGCGAACACTGAAATTTCTCAACGGAGAATCGCCAGGTGCTCGACTGAGAATGCCACATACTAACCGATAAAGACCATCATCGTCTTTGCTTTGCCAGGAACGCATATCCACCCAGAGAGTCTGACGCACAAAAAGTGGCAATTCTGGCGGCTTCTCAACGCCAGGCAGAATCAACGGGATCATTCGCGCTTCCTTTTTAGCCCATGCTTCCACATAGGCCCGGATTTCCATCACATGCCAGTTGCCAACGTCCGCTGGTCCGAAGCACAACACGGCGCATGGGATGGTCTTGATGGCTTGCTCCAACGCATCTGAAATCGTATCGCCAGGTGCAAGGTTCCACTTGTCCAGCCACGGACGAAGTCCAACTGCGAGCAATTTCTTTGCTATTTTCTCCACTTCGGCTTTGTCTTTGGAATTGTGGCTGAGAAAAACATCGAATTTGCCCTCCGCTTTCTTTGCCTTTATAACCCACGTGGCCGTTATCCGTTGGCGGCCAGTCTTGGCGTTGCTGTCCATCTGTTGCGCCACGGTTTCAGCCGCAGCCGTAGGCGGGGCAAGCAAGTCTTCTAACGGAGACTTTACCTCACAAATAGGACAAACGAGATACTTTTGATTTGCTTTCAGCCGAGCTTTAACCACGCGGTCCTCGAACGGGTTCCGGCATTCCGCGTTCGAGCAATAATAAGCATATCGTCGTGTTATCTGACCAGGTTCGCTCTTTGATTCCAAGTGCTTGGCGACAAACTCAATGAAGCCCTGTCGCACTGCGATAGGTGTGCTGTCATCGAAAGATATCTTGAGTTCGGCTGATCCTGCGGTCGGAGCGATGAGGTGCACGTAACATCGCTGCCCACTCTCTGTATGATAAGCCGCAGCATCACGGAAAAATTGCCGGCGTTTGAAGCCTTCGTAGTGAGCAAGTTGTGCTATCAATGTCGCATAAATGCTTCGCACTGCACCAGCAATACTGAATGCCACGGCAAAGGAGCCACCTCCGGGAAAAGACAAACCGGTCGTGCATTGTGAGGGGAAAACCAGATAGTCCTTCCCACGAATCCGCTCCCTCAATGCCAAGTCATGGGTGAGTAGGTTTTCAACGACGAACCAGAGCAGGTGCCGCTCTGAACGATCATCGATCCTTTCCGAGTCGTCGAGCGTAAATCCGCCACTGCGAGCCCGTGACTCAAGTAAGTGCCCTGGGCCATCTGGTTCATCGCGAGCCGTCACAAGCAGCGCACTCGAATAAGCGTCCACGCGCGTCGTATCGAGTAGGACTTTATCCTCCTGCTTCGGGGCTTCTCCTGTAGTATGGAATACCAGCAGATCTGCTGTGTCACTGGCTTCCAATCGCTGGAGATAGGCGATGAAATCCTCAAGTGGAACCTTCACTTTACAGGCGGATTCAAAGCGCTGGTTTAACTCAGCGATCGTCACCAGTGCAGGTACCTCTTTCGACTCAACTTCGGTTCTGGCCGGATTCAGACCGGCAACAAAGTCACGCAACTTGCGAAGAACCTCAGGGCTGCTCACGCTGGGCAAATCGTCCCATGGAATCGCTTGGCGGATTGCCTGAAGCAGCTCGTCACAGCCTTCCCCGGTCTTTGCACTGGTCTTGAAGAAGCCTGCAAATCCGTGCTCGCGGACGAAGGCATCGATTCTCTCTACGCCTGCAGGAAGTCCACCCACGTCCGAACGAGAGGCTACTAGAAATTTGGTGAGCTTCTTCCCGGTATTCGTGCGGGCTTGGTCGAGCACTTCCGACCAATAAGCTGCACCCTCGAATGGATTGGTCTCGCTGCGGGCATCAAACAATACACATGCTAATGCTGCATCCTCCATGTTTAGTTGATGCACCAGACGATAAGCTGGTTGGCCTGCAAGATCCCAAAGTACAATCTCTCTTTGGACCTTTGTTTTGTCCGAATTCTGCAAGACCTGGCTTTCAAGCACATGTGCACGACGCGCATGCGAAGACTCAGTGGGCACAAACCTTCCCCTAACCAATCGTTCCGCCAGACCGCTCTTTCCTACCCCAGTGTCACCAACTAGCACGACCTTTGCGCTGGTGTAAGTGACAGACGGCATGGCGGATTGGCCGAGCAGGACGGCGACGTCCAGGTCCCACACCTTCAGCGTCTTGTCGTATGAACTCGATACTACCGTTTTTCCATCTTGAGTGATGGCCACGCCCCAGACGGAGTCGGTATGGCCTTCAAATGTGGCTCTGCACTTGCCAGATTCCAGGTCCCATACCTTCAGCGTATTGTCGTATGAACCCGATACGACCGTTTTTCCATCTTGAGTGATGGCCACGCCCCAGACGTAGCTGGTATGGCCTTCAAAGGTGGCTCTGCACTTGCCAGATTCCAGGTCCCATACCTTCAGCGTATTGTCGTATGAACCCGATACGACCGTTTTCCCATCTTGAGTGATGGCCACGCCATAGACTGGTTCGGTATGGCCTTCAAATGTGGCTCTGCACTTGCCTGTTTCCAGGTCCCACACCCTCAGCGTATTGTCTTGTGAACCCGATACGACCGTTTTCCCATCTTGAGTGATGGCCACGCCCCAGACGGAGGCGGTATGGCCTTTAAATGTAGCTCTGCACTTGTCAGATTCCAGGTCCCATACCTTCAGCGTATTGTCGTCTGAGCCCGATACGACCGTTTTCCCATCTTGAGTGATGGCTACGCCATTGACTCCATCGATATGGCCTTTAAATGTTGCTCTGCACTTGCCAGATTCCAGGTCCCATACCTTCAGCGTATTGTCTGATGAACCCGATACGACCGTTTTTCCATCTTGAGTGATGGCCACGCCCCAGACGGAGGCGGTATGGCCTTCAAAGGTGGCTCTGCACTTGCCTGTTTCCAGGTCCCACACCTTCAGCGTATTGTCTTGTGAACCCGATACGACCGTTTTCCCATCTTGAGTGATGGCCACGCACCTGACGGCGGCGGTATGGCCTTCTAGGACCCTTAGGATATGATTAGTTTGCATCTTCTCTGCTGTTGCTAAGAAAAACGTCATACTAAGACCTTTTGCACATTTTATTCACTCAGATGACCCAGGGGTCGCTCAGAACGACCAGGTTCTCTCCCTGCCTCGTGATTGGGCATCTTTCGATGAACCTTGCACCTCCCAATTCCAGCATAACCCTGCCGCCTGCGTATCGATCCGCGTCTCTCCCGCCACCCTCAACGCCATGACAATTCCGGCGCTCTTTGCCGTCCACCCCCCGCAATCGTGCAGCTTTCCGCCCGCGATTCGCCAGGCGCCCGTTCGGCTGCTCACTGCCAGGGCCACGGCCCTTGACCGGCTCGATAGGCTGCGGGTCACGCCTGCTAAGTTTAATGGACTCGGTCAATAGGCATAGCTGTCATGCTTCTCTGCCAGATCCTCTGGACCTTCACAAATGCCTATTACGCTGGATAGTGCATCTGCTTTGTGCTTCCTAGTATCTGGCCTCTCTTCCAGGGAACTCGAGAACTTAGAGATTTTCTTGAGATCTGCATCAGGGAGGGAGTCAATCTTTCTCATTATCGCTTCTCTATCAATCATAGGGATTCTCTTTTCAGTGTCAATCAGATATTTTCCATTTCCAGCAATAAAGACCTGTCGTGTTGGCCATTCCTAAATTTGTGAGCGGAGCTTGAGCAGACCACTGAAACGAAACTGTACAGGCCTCGAAATCCCCAGGCTTGTCTTCCTGGGAGCTTTGATTGTTCTTCGCGCCTTCGCGGCTTCGCGTGAAACCGTTACCCTTGGGATATTACAACATTCTCTCAGTCTCCTTCTTTGCAGCTTTGCACGAGATTCTTATTCACGCGAAGGCGCGAAGCCGCGAAGTTCCGAGGAGAGAAGGATGTTTCTTGCCACATGCACAGGCGGGCTTTTCCCCTCCAATAACGTTATCTGCCCTAACCGCATAGTAGGGCCTGAAGATGCCACAAAATCCCGGCAAGAAAATCGTTCTCACCAGCGATGCCACAATGATGAGCAGCTATCACGGTGGAGTGATGCTCGGTTTTGCCGCCATCATGCCCAGGAGAGCTTTGCCTGACTGGATTTTTCAGAAATTTTTCTGCCCGCCGGTAGCCGCTGCAGCGGACGGCTCGGCAGAGTTAGCCCCCTGCGGCATGCGAAAGGTAGAGGCAGCATTGCTGGAGGCAGGCTTCTCCCCAGAGGAGGTAATGGTGGCCCATCCCGATCATCTGGACCAGGCCATAGGACCGCAGACGAAGATCGTAGGCATAACTCATGACGATCCTATGGGAAAGATCGCCGTGCGGGAAGTCGAAGATATCATCGGCCGGGGACCGCCCTTCAATCGCAGCAAGTTTCTGGAACTATTGCGCCATCCGCTCATCAGAGAGCACAGGCCTGCGGTAGTAGTAGGTGGCAACGGCGCCTGGGAGGTGATGGGTGAGGACGTATTCGTGGACCACATTTACCTGGGCGAAGGAGAAAGCGATTTTCCTGAGGTATGCCGAAAGATCATCGCAGGGGAGAAGGTCCCGCCCGTTATCCGGGGCAAAGCGGTTCTGGGCGAGGCCATTCCCGTCAATCGCAAAGCTACCATCGGCGGCATTGTGGAGATAGGTAGAGGCTGCTGGCGAGGTTGCGCCTTCTGCTCGCCGGCCATGCGCACCATGCGCCACCGGCCGCTGGAGAAAATTTTGGATGACGTGCGGGTGAACCTGGCCAGCGGGCAGAGGGACATCATCCTGCACAGCGAGGATTTCTTCTCCTATGGCTATCGCGAAGGCAAACCCGATGAAAAGAAGATCCTGGAACTGGTGTCCAGCGTAAAGCAGCTCGGGCCCAAGACCATTGATGTCTCCCACCTAAGCCTGGCCTCAGTTCATCAAAACCCGGAACTCCTCCGCGCCGTCTCGCGAATAGTAGGCGTGGGCAGTGATCAGAATCACATGTCGGCCTGGATCGGCATCGAGACGGGAAGCTGCCGCATCCTAAAGATGCATATGCCGAATAAAGCGCGGCCCGCAAAGATCGACAATTGGCCCGAAATTGTAAGGGATTGTTACCGTCTCTTCGCGGAGGAGTCCTGGCTGCCTGTGGCCAGCCTGGTCCTGGGTCTGCCGGAAGAGACGGCAGAAGATGTCATAAAGACCACTGAGCTGGTGGAGTCCCTCATGGATTACACCGGGCTCATGCTGCCCCTCTTTTTCACCACCATCGCCGATACCAAGCTAGGGGGAAGAAAAGGCTTTGCCAGAGAGGATGCCCTGCCCGAACACTGGCAACTGGTGGGATTGTGCCTGGAGTATAACCTGCGGCACCTCAAGAAATTGCACCACCTCTACCGAGAAAGGATGACGGCGGGACCAGTCGTTCACGCCGCCCTGAAGGGCATAAACCTGATGGCGGACCATTTGCTCAGCAAGTATATGAAAAGGATGAAAAGAGGCGAGCCGCCTAACTGATTTTTTCAATAATTTTCCAGAACAGACCTCACGACACCCTTGTGATCCCCCTTGAGGGAATAGACGTTATGGTCCCCGGAAACGTCAATGCTCAGGATGCCCAGGCGAGTGTTCATGAGCCCCACCATGGCCGAAACTCCCCGATAGCTGACGTCAAAACCCTCCTTCGCGAGGTAGGTAAAGACGTCCTCAGTGGTGTAAGCTCCATCGCTCAAAAACAGCTTTAAGACAGCCTTTCGAATTCCTATTCCGTCCCGTTTAAGATAATTTCTGAGCCTCTCCTGGATTCGATCTTCAGCGCTTTCCATCCGGCAAAATCACCGCCCTCAAGCAATGAATTTAAGGATTATAAAGGTATTCTCTCTACGACCAGTCCATCCTCAAAGGGATACTTCTCAATTATGCTGAGAATACATAAGACGCTTTTTAGCTCTTTGGTTATGTCCTCCAGGATGGGGGCGGCGATATCTATCCTCCCTTCCCGGCAGGAGTACATGTCTTTGGGAACCTCCAGATCCCCCAGAATCTGCAAAGCTGCCTGCAAATCACCCTCGATTATGCCGTGAATTATGGTGCCCTCCTCGCTCACATAATCAAAGGGCCTCGCCGTTTTATTCGCCCGGCGGAGGAGGCGCTCTTTGAGCTGCACCGCATCCTTGAAGCGAGAAGGACAATAGTGCGCTTTTATGTCATCTTTCAGGAAATGCTCCCTGGCGACCTCTTCGCTTCCTATGGCGGCGCAGCCCAGATCTTCCGGCAAATAACCGGCTCTGGCCAGGTCAGCATAGTTGGTCTCAGAGAACTCCAGCTCGTTTATGTTCAAGAAAGCACCCGCATCCTTTACCGCCTCGATGATGGCGGGAGCGGGCTTAATAGAGGGTATCTCTACGCCTGCTATCAGTCCCAGGGCTATAGCCTGCAAAAGGGTCTCTTTGAGCCCGACTGGATTATGCCATTCGGATACGGGGGGATGAAAGCGGATCTCGTCCAGGCCGGCCTGCTTTAGCCTTTCTAAGACGGCGCGACCAGGAAGAAGGCCGGTATAAAGGTGGATGTGGTGCTGCTGCCCGCGCGCCTTCTTCAAGGCCCTTATGCACTCCAGGACATAGTCCAATTTCAAAAGCGGCTCACCGCCCGTGATTCCTGTGCCCAGAGCATCGATGGCAGAGGCCTCCCCCAGGATGTCAGCTATTTCCTGCACCGGCATTTCATCGGCAAAGACCAGATCGCGGCCCCTACGCTCCTCGGAGAGAGGACAGTAGAAACAGCTGCGCGGACAATTGCCGGTGACGAAGAGCACCAGGCCCGCTCCCTGACGGCAGATGCGGCAGCCAGGCGAGAGGTAATTGTAAATCGATCCCACGGAATCTTCTTGCCACTTTATCATTGCAGGAGATAGGAGCGACTTATGCTTAATTAGATTTGTATCCAAACGGTTATCAGAGTGAAGAGGCCATATTCGATCCATAAAAGGGATGGTTATTTGTGAGAGAATATCTTCTCGGAAACGCAGCAATTGCCAGAGGCCTCCTGGAGGCAGGCGTGGGGCTTGTCGCCGGCTATCCCGGCACACCCTCCTCGGAAATCATAGAAACGCTGGTCGAACTCAAGAGTGAGAGGCCGCCGCATGTAGAATGGTCCGTGAACGAGAAAGTTGCTCTGGAGGTGGCAGCCGGAGCCTCCTGGACCGATTGTCGCGCCGCGGCCACCATGAAGCACGTGGGTTTGAATGTGGCCGCAGATCCCTTCATGACCCTGGCCTATCTGGGTGTGGGCGCGGGACTGGTGGTGATCTGTGCCGATGATCCCTATTGCCATTCCTCGCAAAATGAGCAGGACTCCAGACGTTATGCCCAGTTTGCCGGCATACCCTGCCTGGACCCCGCGAATCCCGGGGAGGCAAAGGAGATGACCGTTTTTGCCTTTGAGCTCTCCGAGAAATTCAATATTCCGGTCATGCTCAGGCCCACTACGCGCGTCTCTCACGCCCGAGAGGACGTAGATATGGGGCAGGCCGCGGCCCCCTGCGGACCGGGCCGATTCATCAAGAATCCTGCGCGACGAGTGGCCCTGCCCAGCCACGCCCGGCCGCTTCATAGCGAGCTTTTGGCCAAACAGGCCGCCATGGAAGAGGCGCTGGAAAGTGCTCCATGGAACAGGCTCGATCTGCATGGCAATGTAGGCATCATCGCCTCGGGAATCGCGGGACTGTACGCGAAGGAAGCTATTTTCGATCTGGATGAAGAACTCTCATTCCTTTGCATCGGAGCCTATCCCCTTCCCAAAAAATTGATCAGCCGCATGCTTATGCACGTCTCCCGGGTAATAGTAATAGAAGAGCTGGAGCCGGTGGTAGAAGAGCAGGTGAAGATGTTGGCCCTAAAGGTCAATCCCCATGTGGAGATTCTGGGGAAGGAGGGATTCATCCCCCGCGAGGGCGAGCTGGACTATTTGCAGGTGAGAAATGCCATAGCCCGCATGCTTGGCAAGGCGGAACGGGTGGCGGCGAAGAATGCAGATGTGAGCTGTCTGCCACCCCGCCCCCCCTCGCTATGCGCAGGCTGCAGCCACCGGGCCACCTATTACGCCATGCGAAAGGTCTTCGGCAAGAATGCCATCTACCCCAGCGACATCGGCTGCTACACCATGGCGATGGGCATGGGAACAGTGGACACGTGCCTGTGCATGGGAGCTAGCATCACTCTGGCCAGCGGCATTCGCTTGGGCGGGGAGAAGGAAGGCATATGCTGTAGTCTTGGCGACTCAACCTTTCTGCATGGAGGCATGACCGGCCTTCTCAATGCCGCCTACAACAAGGCCAGGATCACCGTGACTATTCTCGACAACTCCACGACAGCCATGACCGGCCATCAGCCCAATCCGGGCACGGGCATGACGGCTAGCGGCGAGGTAACGACCCAGGTATCAATCGAAGCCCTGGCCAAAGCTTTGGGCGCGGGACTGGTGGAGACGGTCGATCCCTACCACCTGGATGAGACACTTGAGAGCTTTCAGAGGGCCAAAGATTATCCGGGCCTGTCCGTAATCATCGCCCGGCAGCCCTGTGTCATCAAAGCTCGCCGCAGCGGCATACGCCGTCGCTCCTTCCAAGTGGGGGAGGACTGCATTGGATGCAAGATCTGCCTCGACTTCAGCTGCCCGGCCATCGAATTCGAGAAGGATAAGGCCAGGATAAATGCACTATGCACCGGATGCGGGGTATGCGCCGCGATCTGCTCAACTTCTGCCATCCGGGAGGTGGCAAGATGAGGACTTCTGAATGCGATATGGTGATAGTCGGTGTGGGCGGCCAGGGAGTCATACTGATCTCGGATGTGATCGGCAGGGCGGCGGTAATGGCAGGAAAACCAGTATGCGGAGCTGAGACGCACGGCATGGCCCAGAGGGGCGGCAGCGTGATCAATCACACTCGCATTGGATGCCGCTTTTCTCCCATGGTCACCTCAGGCGGAGCGGATGTGCTGGTGGCATTAGAACCAGCGGAAGCCCTGCGCTTCGCAGACTTCCTCTCGCCCACGGGAGTCGTGCTGGTCAATACCAGACCGGTCCTGCCTTCTACCGTGACCTGCGGCAAGGCCCGGTATCCGCCGGTGCAAGAGATCCTCGCCCCCCTAAAAGCACGATGCAGCAAGGTTATCGCCATGGACGCCACGGCTCTTGCCGAAAAGGCCGGCACTGCCCAGGCCATGAATGTGGTAATGCTGGGCGCCCTTGCAGGGTATATTCCACTCTCCGAGGAGCTAATTTTGCAGGCTCTTTCCCTTGTGGTGCCGCAAAGGTTCCAGGAAGCGAATAAGAAAGCATTCGCCTTAGGAAAAGCTGAAGTAGAATAGAAGCGAAAGGAAGCGTATGGAAGTAGAAAATAAAGACGAAATATCGACAGAAGAGAAGATAACCGAAGACAAGGCCGCCCCCATAGTCACCCGTTCTATGGTTGAGGAAGCCTGTCCTACCTGTGGTGCACAGGAGCCTTCCATGCCCGCAGTGCTACCTGATCCCAGCTGGTCCACAGAGAAGCTGATCGCAGCTACCAAGGACAAGCACATGCTGGTGCGCTCCAACGCCATCATTCTCCTCTCCAAACGCGAGATCTCTGAGTCTTTGGAGGCCCTCATCGAGGCCCTCAAGGACGACGAGTATCTGGTCAAGAGCAATGCCATGGTGGCCATCTCCGCCTATGGAAAACAGGTTTCAGAACGCATAATCCAGGCACTCTCCGATGCAGATAAAGATGTGCGCGCAGGAGCCGCCTGGATCGTAGGAGAGCTGAAGGACAGCCGTGCCATTGTGGCCCTGGAGAAAGTGGCTAAGGACGACTACCCACTGGCCAGAATTCAGGCCAAGGCGTCCCTGGTGACTATGGGCAAAGGCCCCAAGAAGCAAGCAAAGAAGGAAGAGCCAGAGGGAGCAAAGGAAGAACCTGATGTGTCAAAAGAGGAGAAAACCGAATAGAATCTCCTTTTTTCAGGCTTTTTCCGCCCGGCCCATTCCCGGCCACCCAGAAAAGACATCTCCTTGATCCAGCCACTCTCGGCTGAAAGTCTGAAGATATGCCTGCTCTAGCTTGGGCTGCCAGCCGCACCGGCCTTTGCGCGCCAGATCCTGGGCCCGTCTTATGTTCGCCTTCCTGGCGCGGGCAATGAGCCAGAGGTCGTCCTGGCTCAAAGAAACATGCATCTCGCGACAATAACCCTTCAAAAACCGATCGTAGAGAGAATCTACATCCCAGCGATTTAGTCCAAAGAACTTGGCAGGGGGAAACTGCTTGACCAGCTCCAGACCGAATCTGAACCGGGCTAAATCCAGATGAGGAGTACAGACATAATCAAGCCTGGGAAAGTCGATGAGAAAAAGCCGCATGCCTTTCGATCGACCATTTTTGCTGCAATCATTTTTGGTGATGATGTTCCAGGATGTGAAATCAAAGAAAGGCGTAACCATGGTTTTGAGATTACACTGGTCCATCAGCTCCTGGCTTTCGGCGAGGAACCGGTTGATGTCATCCTCCTTCGCGTTGATGTCGATGGTGACGGGCTCATCCTCTCCCCGGCGAAAGAGTGTATGAAATTTTGCCAGAGCAATTCCAGAAAGATCGGCAGCACAGCTAAGGTATTGCAGGCTTACCGGCCTGATCTCATGCAGCATATGGGCAAGATTTACGCCCGGCACGTAGTTCATGGCCAGGATTCCATTCTCTGCATCTACAAATAGGGGCCGTGGTGAGGAAACTGCCTCATCTTTGCAGCCATTGTAAAAACGTGATAAGTTAGCAAACTCGAGATCGACTTCGCGAGGTTGATAGTTACGAGAGATCTTGACCACGATTTTGTCCCGGATTTGCCCCTTGCAGAGGTCCAGCATAAAGATCCGGGAGTTTCGACAGAGGATTGTCTTTTTGCCCAATACCTTGAAACCGGGATACCGCTCTTCTATGTACTTTTGGACTTCGTCACGGTTCATCAGTAGCTACCTCTTTCGCGACAGATCAATGACCGTATGCCGTTTAAACCAAATGGTCGATCCTGAAAAATTATATCAAGGAGAAACGACCATTATAGAACATATGGACAATATGGACAGCGCAATTGGCAGCAGCGTCTATAATTTCATCGAACTGGTGGGAACCTCAAGCAAAGACTGGGAAGAGGCTGTTCGCAATGCCATAGACAACGCAGAAGGGAAGCTAACAAACATGAGGCTGGCCGAAGTGGTGGAGATGGACACAAAGCTTGTCGAGGGCAAGATAGTGCAGTTTCGGGCCAAGGTCAGGCTGTCTTTCAAGCACGAGGTCGAGCCGGAGACCCTTTGAAATAGAAGGAAAGCTTAAAAAATCAAGCCCCAAAAGCCAGGGATTCGGAAATGCTTGCCTGACCTCCCGCCCCCGGCACGTGGCCGGGCCTTCTGCCCGAGCCGCACTCAGATCCGAGTCTTTCGAGGTCGTTCATTCGTTATTCCGCCCTTCATTTTATTGAAGAGTGGAGCGTCTGACTTATTCTTCTGTGGTTTCGAGGGATCGTGTTTGCCGGGCCCGTCGTTGGGCATTCCTTTAGCACCTTTTTTCTTGCTCATTTAAATACACCTATCTTTGAATCGTCTCTTTGTTATATCCACCTTTTCCTTTAAATACTAGCATCCCGGCAGGCTGTCCTGCGAAATGATGAGTAGGATAGTTGGATTGATATGCCGTTATAAAAAAGGAAATAGGCGCTGAATTTTCCTGCGGCGCAATTTTTTCAATGATATTAAAATTTGCGTTTCGTGAAAATGGTGGCTTTGAGCAGCTCGATTCCGAGCAAGGCTCAAAGCCTGATTGTGCAAAATTGTATCCTTTACACGCAGGGTAGCCAATCAACGCTGATGGCACCGCAGGTGGAGTTGCCCCAGAGCTGGATGAACTTCTCAATGGAGAAGACGCCCGTGAGGTCCTCAACCGATCGACCGTACTCAGCATGGCGACCCTTAAGCTGTGGGTCTGCAGTAGGATCTCTGGAGATCCAACCGATGTGGGCAACGCCGATGACGTTGCTGTTCAGGTTAGCTTCGAGAACGCCTGTGCAGCAAGCGGGTACGGCAGTGTTGCCGCCTATATTGCTGTTGTATCCCCGGGTCTTGATCTCGGTGGTCTTTTGCAGGTGCTCAGCATGAGTGTACATCTCAGTAAGCACAGCGCCTATTTTGTAGTTCTGCACGCAGAGCTTATCCACCCATTTCTGGTCATAAGTGCCGGTCTGATATGAGACGGGCATGTACTCCAGCTCCTGCTCCGAGGTGAAGTTGATGTAGTCCATGGGATCCGACCCGGTCGGCCATTCACATGACAGGCCCAGAGGTTGCCTCTCAGCTTCAAGCTCAATTCTGGAAGTGATCACATTTCCTGAACCGGACTGTTTCTCCACCAGCTTTTGTCCATTAAAGCCGCTTTGTGTGGAGATGACAATCTCCAGGCTTCTATACCCCACACCTTTTACAGACGATTTCTCGTACATGTAATTGGCAGCCCCAGCCATGCCAACTATAGCCATGGCAATAACCGCTAAAACAATCAATTCTCTTTTCAATCCACACAACCTCCTTTAGCCTGGTTTGCCCCTGAATAGGGCACATTTTTAAAAGTCCAAGCCTTCGCTCTCCTGATACCCTAGCACCCAGGTACAATTTCTCTGGAGGCTATTTTAAGGTTTTGGCTGCCGAAATGCATGGAAAATACAAAAAAAAGAACGCTCATGCTCACTTGCCGAATGAATTCAGCCGGTTCACGAAGTCATTGCATGAGCCGCTTAAGCAGGGGCTGGTAAAGCTTGGTGTCGGTGCTTTAATGCCCGATGCTTTCAGACAGTCTCCTTCCTGGCATGGCGTCTTGGATTTTGCGGCATCCCGAAAGAGTATTCTCCGGTTTATTTCAAAGGATCCGAAATACTCCTCAAACTCCTTTAGATTTTTTTGACCGGGAATTACCTGCTTAGCATCTATCAGGTAATATCCAGTGAAGTTGTCTGCCGTCTTGAACTCGGCCGTCTTCTTTAGAGACCCGGTCTGATGCAATGTGAAATCCTGGTTCTTGAACTCCATCTGCTGCACATCATAGCTTTCCCGGACTTTGGCTCCCACTCCTCCGAAGATCGCAGAACTCTTGAAGCTCTCCGTTCCGACAAGTGCATCCCCAAGAGAGACGGCATTGTAGTTGTCAACTGCATCCTGTTCCTGGAAATTGGCATTCTTGCCCAATGCCCTGTCCACCAGGTATTCGTTCTTCACCAGGGCATCCACGCTGCCGGAAAACAGTACGTTTTTGGTGGACTTGATCCCCGAGTTCATGGATCTGAGGTCTTTATTGATCTGAAATTGGCCAGAGCCGGCGACCGTGGTCTCTGAGGCGTAGTCGAATGCTTGCACCTTGAATTTTGCAGGGCGTGGCTCAGAGCTGCGGCATTTGGCCGAGGCCTCCACCGCGAATCTGTACTCTCCGGCTACAGCATTTGTATCCGGAAAAACTTGCAGGGCCACGGAGCGAGAGACTCCGGCCGGAATGGTCACGGAAGTCGTCGTCCAGCTAAACCATTCAAAAGGACAGCCTTCCGGCTTGACGCCGACCTGTGCCTCCACCTCCGTTTTACCATCGTTACTTACCGTAACCATGAAGTCCAGTGGTTTGCCTGGGGTTGTATAGAATTTATCAGGCTCTGACTCGGGCCCGGTAAGGCCGATGGCTACGGTGAGGCTACCATAGTCACCGGAACAGGGGCTGGGCAAAAATGTAGGCAACGAGGGCGATGTGGATTCAGTCCAGGGACTGCTCGAAACATCACCAGGGGCCATGCCCGAGTCCTCAACTGTGGCCCCTACCGGGGCTGCCGTCAGGATGGATATTATCATTATACAAATCATTTGTCTTTTCATGCGAACCCCCCAAATATTGCTATTAAAAAAAAAAGAAAAAAAACTGCAGGCTTTCTCGGCCTAGCAGTCTATGCCTTCACAAGGTGCACGGATTCTCTCAGGCACCGGGTTCTCATGGAACTTAATGGTCTTCTCGGCTTCGAACACACCTCTGAACATCTCGTGAGCCTTGATATCCTTGTAGAATATCTTGTGCCAGGTTGCGTCGGTGCCCCAGGTACCATTGAAGGAGTTCTTGGTCTCGAGACCAACCAGATGGGACGGAACATATACACCATTGCTGGCCGTCATGAGTCGCTCGACTGCTTCGGTGTCTCTGCCTGCGCTCCTAAGCAAACTGGGCAGATCCTCCGGTGCGCCGTAGGGTGTCTCATAGGGCGTGGTGGAGGCAAAGAACGCGGTCTGATCCTGTTCCATCTCATTTACAGAGAAAAGCTCCTGCACATTGGCACCAATGCCTCCGTAGAAGGCCTTGGAGTTGAGGAGTTTGCCACCGGTCAAGGGCGTCTCGCCCGCATATGTCAGTTTGGTGGTCTGGTAGAGGTTAAAGGCAGACTCGTTACTGCCGTTTACCGAGTTCACAGTCCTCTTCAGCTTGTCGGCATCCTGTGAGTACGCGGTCTCCTGGTCCAGCTCGAGATCTCCGTCGCCATTCATGGTATTGAAATACTCGAGTGCGATCTTTTTGTCGATTACCGATGTGCTGACATCGATAATTCCGGTTCCGGATACCTTATGTGCTTCACAAAACTGCTCATACTGTACGGGCGGAACTATGGGCGGATTGGCCATCACAGTACCACATAGCCCCATAAGGGCAATTGCAAGTACTACTATTCCTACTACTCCCTTCATGCTACATTCACCCCCGATGTTAATGCAACAAATTGTTTATCCCTTTATGTAGATGCGTTATCGCTTAAATTGCGATCTTTTAACTACAGGTATACTCTGACGTTTTTATTTGATATAAATCTATCTGTTATTTGCACGAGAAAAAGTCGATCCGCGCTCAAGGCGGCACAGAAGTATCTTACATCCAGCCGGTTTTTGCATCCAGGAAAGAAAATCCGACAAGACACGTAAAAAAAATTGTAATTGATCTATTTACACGCAGGGCAGCCAGTCAACGCTGATTGAACCGCATGTGGAGTTGCCCCAGAGCTGGATGAACTTCTCGATGGAGAAGACGCCAGTCAGGTCCTCGACAGATCTGCCGTACTCAGCATGGCGGCCCTTGAGCTGGTTGTCAGCGAGTGGGTCGCGGG
>Ga0247842_10001240_pt1 | contig 44001 bp, 30 predicted proteins | sample LaCruzMarch2015__3_FD_192411 | JGI IMG/M metagenome (GOLD analysis project Ga0247842, IMG submission 192411) | Freshwater microbial communities from meromictic Lake La Cruz, Castile-La Mancha, Spain - LaCruzMarch2015_19m | ecosystem: Environmental > Aquatic > Freshwater > Lake | place: Spain...
TGTGCGGGGTGATGCTCTTGGGCTTGGCCAACACCTGGCCGCGCTCCACGTCCTCCCGCTTGGTGCCGCGCAACAGCACGCCGATGTTGTCCCCGGCCTGTCCCTGATCCAGCAGCTTGCGGAACATCTCCACCCCGGTGCAGATGGTCTTGGTGGTGTCGTGGATGCCGACGATCTCGACCTCCTCACCCACCTTGACGATGCCGCGCTCCACGCGTCCGGTCACCACGGTGCCGCGCCCGGAGATCGAGAACACATCCTCAATCGGCATCAGGAAGGGACCATCAATGGCCCGCACCGGCTGCGGAATGTAGCTGTCGATGGCATCCATCAACTTGTCGATGGACTGGGTACCGTATTCGGAGGCATCCCCTTCCATGGCGAGCTTGGCCGAACCGATGATGATCGGGGTATCGTCGCCGGGGAAGTCGTAGCTCTGGAGCAGCTCGCGCACCTCCAACTCCACCAGTTCCAGCAGTTCGGCGTCGTCGACCATGTCGGCCTTGTTCATATAGACGACGATATAGGGCACACCGACCTGACGCGCCAGCAGGATGTGCTCGCGGGTCTGGGGCATGGGGCCGTCGGCCGCCGACACGACCAGGATGGCGCCGTCCATCTGCGCCGCACCGGTGATCATGTTCTTGACATAATCGGCGTGTCCGGGACAGTCGACGTGCGCATAGTGGCGCGCCTTGCTCTCGTACTCGACGTGCGCCGTGGCGATCGTGATGCCGCGCTCGCGCTCTTCCGGGGCGTTGTCGATCTGGTCATAGGCACGCGCCACGCCGCCGAACTTCTTGGCCTGGTGCATCGTGATCGCGGCCGTCAGCGTGGTCTTGCCGTGATCCACATGCCCGATCGTGCCCACGTTCAGGTGCGGCTTGGTGCGCGAAAATTTCTCTTTGGACATGAACTGCTCTCCGCAAAGTTCTGAAGGGCAAGGGTCAGGGCCCTCAGATTTCCGAGGACCGGATTCGGGCCACAACAAGCCGACCGGCACAACACCGGATACGCGAAACTGGAGCCCATGATCGGAGTCGAACCGATGACCTCACCCTTACCAAGGGTGTGCTCTACCAACTGAGCTACATGGGCGAAAAACCGCACGCTACCGAACCAGGAACTCGGACCAGGGGCCTGGGCTGCCGGGTCGGGCGCCGCTGCCGTGGGGCGCGCGCTCATCGACCTCATGCCCACCAAGGCCGTACCGCCGGTGGCCGCATCACTTGGAGCGGGTGATGGGGATCGAACCCACACCATCAGCTTGGAAGGCTGAGGTTCTACCATTGAACTACACCCGCGCGCTATCCAGACATCCGCGGCGGATGGTCCGGCTGCCGTCTCGCGAAAACCCCGCGCTTGGGCCGGCTGCGCTGGGCCTCGGCTTGTCTCATGATGGTGGAGGGGGGAGGATTCGAACCTCCGAAGGCTGAGCCGTCAGATTTACAGTCTGATCCCTTTGACCGCTCGGGAACCCCTCCGAATCGAGCGGCGCAGTATAGGTTGCCTTGGGGGCCACGTCAACCCGAACTCGCCGACACGGACACTGCGGACGAACTGGTATATTCCCCTCCCCACGTTCGAAGCGCCGGACCATACTGAACGCGGCGCCGCCGGGGCGGCCCCGGCACCGCGCCGGACACCCGGCGCGCGGGCCGGGGCTGCGATCTTAAGTCACTGAATACCAATTGGAGTGCGCGATGGACGTCACGATATTCGGCAGCGGTTATGTCGGCCTGGTGACCGGGGTCTGCCTCGCGGAGGTCGGTAACAACGTACTATGCATCGACGTCGACCCGCACAAGATCGCACTGCTCAACAGCGGCGGCGTCCCGATCTTTGAACCCGGCCTGGACGACATGATCCAGAAAAACCGCACGGCGGGGCGCCTGAGCTTCTCCACCGACGCCGAGGCCGGGGTCCGGCACGGACTCTTCCAGTTCATCGCGGTCGGCACCCCGCCGGACGAGGACGGGTCCGCGGACCTCCAGTACGTGCTAGCGGTGGCCCGCACCATCGGCACCCATCTCGACGCCTACCGGATCATCGTGGACAAATCGACCGTCCCGGTCGGCACCGCGGACCGGGTCAAGGCCACGGTCACCGAGACGCTGGCGGCCCGCGGGGACGCCGTGGATTTCGACGTGGTCTCCAACCCCGAATTCCTTAAAGAAGGAGCGGCCATTGAGGACTTTATGCGCCCGGACCGGATCATCGTCGGCACCGACAACCCCCGCACCGGCGAACTGCTGCGCGCCCTCTACGCCCCCTTCAATCGCAACCATGATCGCGTGATGCTGATGGACGTGCGCTCGGCGGAACTGACCAAGTACGCCGCCAACGCCATGCTCGCGACCAAGATCAGCTTCATGAACGAGTTGTCCAACATCGCCGAGGCCGTCGGCGCGGACATCGAGCAGGTGCGGGTGGGGATCGGCTCGGACCCGCGCATCGGCTACCAGTTCATCTACCCGGGGTGCGGCTACGGGGGTTCCTGCTTCCCCAAGGACGTTCGCGCCCTGGAGCACACCGCCCGCGCCCTGGGCTATCAGGCCGAACTGCTGGCCGCGGTGGAAGCCGTCAACTTCCGCCAGAAGGAGGTCCTGTTCAGCAAGATCTCCGACCATTTCGGCGGCGACCTCCACGGCCGGACGCTCGCCCTCTGGGGCCTGTCGTTCAAGCCGAACACCGACGACATGCGCGAGGCGTCCAGCCGCACCCTGATGGAGTCCCTGTGGGCCGCCGGGGCGCGGGTGCGCGCCTACGACCCGGTCGCGATGGACGAGACGCAACGGCTCTACGGCAACCGTCCGGAGCTCACCCTGGCCAAGGACGCGCTGGACGCCCTTGACGGCGCGGACGGGCTCGCGATCCTGACCGAGTGGAGCCAGTTCCGCAGCCCCAACTTCGCGGCCATCAGAGCTGCCCTCAAACACCCCGTGATCTTTGACGGCCGCAACGTCTTGGACCCCCGGCTGGCCACCGCCGCTGGCCTGACCTACCTGTCCATCGGCCGGGCGCCGGCCAAGCCCGCCTGAGGTGGCGTACACCGCCCCCGCGGCGGTGGCCCGGGCCCGCACCACTGGCCGGCCGCTGCCGCCCCGCGGCATGTGGTTGCCCCTTGTGGGGCTGCACGCCTGTCCCCGCCAGCCCGCCGCGCGCCCTCGCACGCGCTCGACAGCCTCGGTTCCTCTCCGCGACGTGCTGAATGCAGGACACCAGCCCGCCCGCTCACAGGAGGCGCAGAACTCCATGCACAGTGATATTGCTCCGGACCAAGCGGATCACATTGCGAACGTTGTATGATAATTTCGCCACGTGAACGCAAGACCCACACGAGTGTGCCATCCCGGGGCAGATCCATTATAACCACGAGGACACCATGTTACAGTCAAGAACCGCCGCCCTGCTCGGCCTCGCCTCCGTCCTGGCCGTCACCACTGCAGACGCCACCAACGGCTACATGCCCTCCGCCTTCTCCCCCAGTTCCAAGGGCATGGCCGGGTCGGGGCAGGTCGCCATGCCCCAGGACGCACTGACCGTCATCTGCAACCCGGCGGGGCTGCACCGGGTCGGTGAGCGTCTGGACTTCGGGCTCGCCCTGTTCAGCCCGCGCCGCGAGTACCAGGGCATCACCCCGAACGGGGCCACCGGCGCCTACGCCCCAATCGGCGGCGGCCCCACCGGCACCGGCACGGTCGAGAGTGGCAACGACTACTTCGTGCTCCCGACCTTTGGCTTTATCCATCTGCTCAACCCCCAGAGCGCCATCGGCGTGGCCATGTTCGGCAACGGCGGCATGAACACCGACTACCGCAGCGTCGATACCCTGCAGAACCTCGGCACCTACGGCGGCAACAACGCCATGGCCAACCCGCCGCACTACAGCAACCCGCGCGACCCGCGCTTCGGGCAACAGGTCCCCGGGACCTCCCTGCTCGGCGGCGGCGACACCGGCACCAATCTCACCCAGATCGGCATCGTCTTTGCTTTTTCGCACCAGGTCCTGGACTCCCTCACCCTTGGTGCGAGCTTCCTGCTCGCCCGCCAGAGCATTGAGGTGCAGGGCGTCGGGGCCTTTCAGGGCTTCACTCAGACCTTCACCCAGAGCATGGTCGCCAGCGGTGCGGCCTCCGGCACCTCGCCGAGCAATCTGACCGACCGCGGTCCCGACTCGTCCTGGGGCTACGGGGTTCAGCTCGGCGCCCTGTGGGACCTCTCCCCCGAGTGGACGCTCGGGCTCTCCCTGCGCTCGCGGGTGTACGTGAACCGCTTCCGCAAGTATTCGGACCTCTTCGCCGAGGGCGGCGACCTCGATGTGCCGCCGGTCGCCTGCGTCGGGCTCGCCTGGAAGCCAACCAAACGCCTCGGCCTGGCCCTGGACGTCCAGCAGGTCTGGTACAGCGACGTGGCTGCAATGGGCAACACCAATCAGCTCGAACAAAAGTGCGACCTCAACGCCGCCTTCGGACCTGGGCAGGGCTCCAGCTATGACCCGAGCTATTGCCTGGGCGGTGCCAACGGCGCCGGGTTCGGCTGGAAGGACATGACCATCTGGAAGCTCGGCGTCCAATACGCGCTGACCGACAACCTGACCCTGCGGGCCGGCTACAGCCGCGGCAACCAGATCATCAGTGCCCAGGAGATCGCCTTCAACGCCCTGGCCCCCGCCGTCATCCGCGAGCACTGGGCCCTCGGCGGCACCTATCGCTTTCAGAAGCAGTACGAACTGATCTTCTGGGGCATCTACGCCCCCCAAGAGACGGTGACCGGCAGCGGCGCCTTCACCGGCACCCAGGCCGCATCCCTCTCCATGAGCCAGTACGAACTCGGTCTCAGCGTCGGTTGGCTCATCAACTGATCCGCCCCACGGGCGCCGGGCACCCGCCCGGCGCAGTCTCCCCGGAACCGCCCAAGACCCCGGCCCGGATCGGCCCACCCCATGGGCCTTGATCATCGTTCCGGCCACCCCCGGTTCGCAGTCCAATCAAGAATTCGGGTCGGCTTTCCGATGTCGATGAAGACGCGCTCGTTCCCACGCTCCCGCGTGGGAATGCCGTGCGGGCGCTCCGCGTCCGGTCTTGGCACTGGACGCGGAGTGTCCGCACTGGCTCCCACGCGGGAGCGCGGGAGCCGGAAGGGTTGAACTTAAGGGCAGCGCCACCGAACGCTCATGCCGACTTGACGCCTGACCTTTTCAATAACGCCCGAAACGCAGTCAACGTCAGCATACAGTCGGTATGTAATCCGTAACCGGCAAAGCTACTCACAAAGAACCGCAGATCGAAGTGCTCACTCTGCCCAAAGGCGACGACCTTCGGGTCATCGAGTACGGTGGCCAACTTCGCGCTGCGGGGATTGTGATTGGCCAGGATAAAGATCACCTCCGGCCGGTCGTCGGCACTCAGCCTGACTTGCGTGCCATTGGCACAATGGTTGAAACGCAGGACCCCGATCTCATCCAGTTGATTGAATTGCGATTCCATGGTCTCCACCAGCACCCGGTAGCGCGCACTGTCGGCGACCAAGGTAGCGATATCCTCGAGATGCTTCAGCAATCCCGCACCCTCGCCCAAGGTACCGTCACCGTACTTCATCTCCATCAAGGCCGCGCGACAAGCTCTTTCAAGTGCAATAAGGGGCCAGGCTCATTTCCGTTCTTTTCCGCCCGGCGGATTCAATTAAGTCTGGCCCTTATCCTCTTATCTTGTCACTTACTATCTCAGGCAACCTTCTTGAAGCGAATCTCTACGGTAGCCCCGAGCGCGGCTGCCGCCAATTTCAGCGACTTCAAGGTCAAGTTCGCGCCCATCTTTTCCATGCGTTGATACGCCTGATAGGACTTGCCGAGGGTCTTGGCTACCTGCGCCAACGATTTCTGCTGTTGCGTGCGCAACGCATGCAACAGCACGGGGACCGCAAATTCCGGACTGACCGGAATGCCGATTTCGCCGTCTTGGATCGGCGACGGTAACGGAATTTCCTGATCTTGTGACCTCATGGATTCGAGAATGCCGTCCAGTGCCTCTTGGGCGTTGAAGATTGCCTCCTCCTCGGTCCCCCCCCAACTAAAAGCGTTCTCCAAATCCCGAAAGGTCACAACAATTCCATCCGCGTCGTGCGACAACGAGGCACCATAGATCAATTCCAACATATCTTGCTGATCGGCCATGTTCTGGCTCCTATAGGCCGGGGGAATCCCCGGCATGTTGTTGCCGCTCGCGATATCTAGTCATTCAAAAGCGTCACCCCGGTCTGGCTCTCCAGTGTGGAGACCAGGCCCTCTGGAAGATCGCGCCCTGCATGTACCGGCACGGGGACGGGGCGGAGTCCCTCTTTTCGCATGATGTGATGACTGCCGTTGATCCGGTCTAAAACCCAACCGTGTTTCTTCAGTATCTTGACGATCTCTTTTCCCGTCATTGTTGCCTCTCAAGGAACGCTCCCTAAGACTGGCGATAACAGCGATCTATGCAAGCCGTCCAATAACCATACCACAGTGTATATGGTGTGGCGCAGGAACACAACTTTTAGGTTGTACTACCCGACTTCTGTGCCGTTTCTGCGTTTCCCCTTTACCATTGCCGTTAGCCGCGACGCGCGAACAACCCGCAGGGCCTCGGCGCGCCTGAAGCCGCTCCCACGGCGTCGCTGCGCGGCTTTCACGGTAAGGCCGAAACCGGCTTCGCCTGAACCGGCCGCTTTCCCCGCACGGCGAAATTCCTTTCGGCCTCGGCGCCCGGCCGTCCGCGCCGCGGGACGCCGGGGACAGACCACAGTTCTTCGCCAGGACCGTAGGGCGGATGCCCGAAGGGCGATCCGCCATGGCGCTGTCGCCGTCGCAGGGGATGGCGGAACCGCTGCGCGTTCCGCCCTACGGCCTTGGCGTGAGACTCTCAGCCGGCCTTGAACAGGCGCCCCTTCTCCCGCTGCCAATCCTTGTCCTTCTCCGCCGCCCGCTTGTCGTGGAGCTTCTTGCCCTTGGCGAGCCCGATCTCCAGCTTGGCGCGGCCGTGCTTCCAGTACATGGCGGTCGGCACCAGGGTGTAGCCGGCGCGTTCGGTCTCGCCGATCAGGCGGTTGATCTCGTGGCGTTTCAGCAGCAGCTTGCGGGTGCGGGTGGGGTCGGGGCTGACATGGGTGGAGGCCGTGGGCAGTGGCGTCATGTGGGAGCCGATCAGGAAGGCCTCGGCGTGGAGGATCTTGACGTAGGCCTCCTTGATCTGGATGTGCCCGGCGCGCAGGCTCTTGACCTCCCAGCCCTCCAGGACCAGTCCGGCCTCGATCCGCTGTTCGATGTGATAGTCATGCCCCGCCTTCCGGTTGAGTGCGATGGTGGAGCCGCCGTCGGTCTTTTTCTTAGCCTTGCTCATGGGGGGCAGTTTACGGCAAGTTTTCGGTTGATTTCTACGTCCGACCCAGATAAATTGCCGGGCTCTATTTTTAGGAGATGCACATGCGCAAGCCCCTGATTGCCGGTAACTGGAAGATGAACGGGACCAAGGCCAGCGTGGAGACGCTCCTGGCGGGTGTAGTCGTCGGCGCGGGCGCCATCCAGCGCAGCGAGGTCGCGGTCTGCCCGCCCTATCCCTTCCTGCAGATGGCTGCGTCCGCGTTGGCCGGCAGCAGTGTACGTCTGGGTGCGCAGAATTGCGCCACCACCGCGAGCGGCGCCTTCACGGGTGAGGTCGCGGCCCCCATGCTGGCGGACTTCGGTTGCCACTATGTGATCATCGGCCACTCGGAGCGCCGCGCCATGTACGGCGAGGACGAGGCCATCCTGGCGAAGAAGCTGGCCGCCGCCGCCGCCGCGGGCCTGACCCCGATCCTGTGCGTGGGGGAAACCCTGGAAGAGCGCGAGCGCGGTGACATGGAGCAGGTGATCGCCGCCCAGATCGATGGCATCATCGAACTCTGCGGGATCGCCACCTTCGGGACCCTGGAACTCGCCTACGAGCCGGTGTGGGCGATCGGCACCGGCAAGACCGCGTCCCCGGCCCAGGCCCAAGAGGTCCACGCCTTCATCCGTGCCCGGCTCGCCGGCCACGATGCGGCTATCGCGCAGAAGGTCCGGATCCTCTACGGCGGCAGCATGAAGGGCAGCAATGCCCTGGAGCTGTTGTCTCAGCCGGACATCGACGGCGGGCTGATCGGTGGGGCGGCGCTCAATGCTGACGAGTTCCTGTCGATCGCCAAGGCCGGCGATGCGGCGACCCAGTAGTGGGTCTGCTTCAGACCTCCAGGACGAGAACGGACTAGCGATTCCATGCATACCATCCTGACCGTCACCCAGGTCGTTCTGTCGATTGCCCTGATCGTCCTGGTGCTGATCCAGCACGGGCGCGGGGCCGACGCGGGCGCCGCCTTCGGCAGCGGTGCCTCGGCGACCGTCTTCGGTGCGCGTGGCTCCGGTTCGTTCCTGTCGCGCGCGACCGGAATTATTGCGGCCCTGTTCTTTCTCACCAGCATGGCAATGGCGTATTATGCGTCTCAGGGCGGCAAGCCCAAGGGCCTGATGGACGGTGCCACCGGTTTGCCGGTGAAGGTGGAGACCCCGGCCGGCGTCCAGGTCCCCGCGATCCCGGGCGGGTTCCAGTCCGGGGTGCCCATGGTGCCCGGGCTGGCACCCCAGGCGTCGGGTTCCGACGTGCCGGCGGTGCCTGGTGTGGTCGATGTCTCTGCCGGTGCGCCTATCAGTGTCGCACCTGTGGATATCCCTGTGGGTATCAGGGCGTCCGCTGACGGGCCCGCGATCGATGTCCCGGTGGTGCCTGTGCCTAACGCGGCGCCGAAGGACGAGGCCCCCCAGTTTGATGCTAAGGCCCCAGAGTCCGTCGCGGTACCCGTCGCGGCACCGGTGAAGGAAGAGGCCAAGGACAAGCCCGAGGAAAAGGTTCAGCCAGCGATTCCGGAGCCGGCCAAGGCCCAGACGCCCGCGACTCCGGGAGCCGCCGATGCGGCGATCCCGGCGCCCGAAAAGTGAAGGTGAGTTTTTGTTTTTACGCCGACGTGGTGAAATTGGTAGACACGCTATCTTGAGGGGGTAGTGGCGCAAGCCGTGCCAGTTCGAGTCTGGCCGTCGGCACCATCAGCAAACGGCAGGTCGCGCGAGCGACCTGCCGTTTTTTTTAATTTCTAGCTAAACGATTGAAATAAAGACAAAAAATTTCAATCTGGACTATTGCGCCAGTTGACTTGGCGCGCGGGGCTGCTTTAGACTCTGCTTATACAAACGCGACAGTCGGTCCAAGATCGCGGCCCGGAGGACACAGTGCTCGGCAACTATCTGCCCATCTTGATCTTCATCATCGTCGGCTTCCTGGTCGGCGGCGGGGCACTGTTGGCCGGTGCCGTGCTCGGCACCCGGCGTCCGGACCCGGAGAAGGACTCGCCCTACGAGTGCGGCTTCGCCGCCTTCGAGAGCGCGCACATGAAGTTCGATGTGCGTTATTACCTGGTCGCCATCCTCTTCATCCTGTTCGATCTGGAAATCGCCTTCCTGTTCCCCTGGGCCGTGGTCCTGCCGGATCTGGGCGCCTACGGGTTCTGGGCCATGTTCATCTTCCTCGCGATCCTGGTCGTCGGCTTCATCTACGAGTGGAAGAAGGGGGCACTGGAATGGGAATAGAGGGTCTCCTGGAACAGGGCTTCGTCACCACCACGGCCGACAAGCTCATCAACTGGGCGCGCACCGGGTCCATGTGGCCCATGACCTTCGGTCTGGCCTGTTGTGCGGTCGAGATGATGCACGCCGGTGCCGCGCGCTATGACCTGGACCGGTTCGGGATCATCTTCCGGCCCAGCCCCCGGCAGTCCGACGTGATGATCGTGGCCGGGACCCTGGTCAATAAGATGGCCCCGGCCCTGCGCCGGGTCTACGATCAGATGGCGGAGCCGCGCTGGGTGATCTCCATGGGCTCCTGCGCCAATGGCGGGGGCTATTACCACTATTCCTATTCGGTGGTGCGCGGTTGCGACCGCATCGTCCCGGTGGACATCTATGTACCCGGCTGTCCACCGACGGCCGAGGCGCTGCTGTACGGTATCCTGCAGTTGCAGAACAAGATCCGCCGCACCAATACCATCGCCCGCTGAGCCCCGCGACCGTTGCGCCACCAATAGAACCCAGGACCCATGGCCACAGACTCCCTGACCCGTGATCCCAGGCTTGCCGGGCTCGAATCGGCCCTCGCGGCGCATTTGGCCGGACACGGCTGCGAAATCCTGAACGCGTTCGGGGAGCTGACCCTGGTGGTGCCGGCCGGGCAGTTGCTCGCGGTCGCTCGGATCCTCCGCGATCAGGCCGACCTGTACTTTGAGCAACTGATCGATGTCTGCGGGGTCGACTATGCCGCCTACGGCCAAGGCGAGTGGGAGACCGAGGCGGCGTCCAGTCTGGGCTTCGGGCGCGGCGTGGACCGTGACCTGGACCTGGTGCTGGATGATCCGCACCGCTTCGCCGTGGTCTATCACCTGCTCTCCCTGATGCACAACCGGCGCCTGCGCCTGCGCGTCTACGCAGGCGGGGTCCAGCCCACGGTGGATTCGGTGCTGCCGGTGTGGGCCGCGGCCAATTGGTTCGAGCGCGAAGCCTTCGACCTCTTCGGCATCCTCTTCCGCGGCCACCCGGACCTGCGGCGCATCCTCACCGACTACGGTTTCATCGGTCACCCCTTCCGCAAAGACTTCCCCGTCTCGGGGCAGGTGGAGATGCGCTATGATCCCGCGCAGCGGCGCGTCATCTATGAGCCGGTCAGCATCGCGCCGCGCGTGCTGGTGCCCAAGGTGATCCGCGGTGACGGTGCCGCGCCGGGTGCGCAGCCGCTCGGCGCGACCGCCGCCACCGTCGAGGGCGCTGCAAATGCCTGAAATCCGCAATTACACCCTGAACTTCGGCCCCCAGCATCCATCCGCCCACGGGGTGCTTCGGCTGGTGCTGGAACTCGACGGCGAGGTGATCGAGCGCGCCGACCCCCATGTCGGCCTGCTGCACCGCGGTACCGAAAAGCTGGCGGAGACCAAGCCCTATAATCAGAGCATCGGCTACATGGACCGCTTGGACTATGTGTCCATGATGTGCAATGAACACGGCTATGTGCGGGCGATCGAGAAGCTCTTGGGGGTCCAGGCGCCCGAGCGCGCCCAATACATCCGCACCCTGTTCGACGAGATCACCCGGGTGCTCAACCACCTGATGTGGCTCGCGGCGCACGCGTTAGACATCGGCGCCATGTCCGTCTTCCTCTATTGTTTCCGCGAGCGTGAAGACCTGCTCGATTGCTACGAGGCAGTCTCGGGTGCGCGCATGCACGCCACCTATTACCGCCCGGGCGGGGTCTATCGCGACCTGCCGGGGCAGATGCCCCAATACCGGGCGGCCGCCTCCCAATGGCACAGCGCCAAGGAGATGGCGAACCGCAATGCCACCCGCCAGGGGTCCCTGCTGGACTTCATCGCGGCCTTCAGCGAGCGCTTCCCGGGCTGCGTGGACGAATACGAGACCCTGCTGACCGACAATCGCATCTGGAAGCAGCGCACGGTGGGGATCGGCGTGGTTTCGCCCGAGCGCGCCCTGCAACTGGGTTTCACCGGTCCCATGCTGCGCGGTTCCGGGGTCGCCTGGGATCTGCGCAAGAAACAGCCCTATGCCGCCTATCCGGCGATGGACTTCGACATCCCGGTAGGGGTGAACGGCGACACCTACGACCGCTATCTGGTGCGCATGGAGGAGATGCGCCAGTCCAATCGCATCATTGCCCAGTGCGTGGCCTGGCTGCGGACCCACCCGGGGCCGGTGGCAGTAGATGATCACAAGGTGATGCCGCCCGCGCGCGTCGCGATGAAGGAGGACATGGAAGCCCTGATCCACCACTTCAAGCTCTTCACCGAGGGCTATTGCACCCCGCCCGGAGAGGTCTATGCCGCGGTCGAGGCGCCCAAGGGCGAATTCGGCTGCTATATCGTCTCCGACGGCGCCAACAAGCCCTACCGACTCAAGGTCCGGGCCCCCGGTTTCCCGCATCTGGCCGCGCTGGATGAGATGGCCAGGGGTCACATGCTGGCGGACGTGGTGAGCATCATCGGGACCCTGGATATCGTGTTTGGGGAGATCGACCGCTGATGAGCTTCCGTGACGCCCCCCTGGCCGTGCTCCACGATCGGGACAAATCGACCCTACTGACGCCCGCGATCCGCGCGGCGATCGAGGCCCATGCCGCCAAATATCCGACGCAGTGGCGCCAATCCGCCGTGATGCCGGCCCTGACCCTGGTGCAGGAGCACAACGGCGGCTGGCTGAGTCGGGCGCTGATGGATGAGGTGGCGGCCTATCTCGATATGCCGGAGATTGCGGTCTATGAGGTCGCAAGCTTCTACGGCATGTACGACCTGGAGCCGACCGCGCGCCACAAGGTCTGCATCTGCAACAGCATTTCCTGCATGTTGAACGGGTCGGAGGACCTGATCCACCACGTGGAGCAGCGCTACCAGGTCAAGCCCGGCGAGACCACGGCCGACGGGCGCTTCACCTTCAAGGAAGTGGAGTGCCTGGGCGCCTGTCGGGATGCCCCGGCGGTCCTGATCGACAAGACCTATCACGAGAAGCTGTCGGCTGCGGCCCTGGACAAGCTGATCGAGGGGTTTCAGTGAACACCATGGCCGCCAATCACGACACCGTTTGCTTCCGTACCATGCATCTCCCGGTGCATGAGCGCCACACCCTGGCCGCCTACCGCGGTCTGGGGGGCTATGCGCAATGGGAGCGGATCCTGCGGGAGCGGGTGGACCCAGCGAGCCTGATCGAGGAACTCAAGCACTCCAATCTGCGCGGCCGGGGCGGTGCCGGCTTTCCCACCGGACTGAAGTGGAGCTTCATGCCCCGCGCCGCGGCGGTCCAGAAGTACATCGTGTGCAACTCGGACGAGGGCGAGCCCGGTACCTGCAAGGACCGCGACATCCTGCGCTTCAACCCGCACCAGGTGATCGAGGGCATGGCCATCGCCGGCTATTGCATCGGTGCCACAGTCGGCTACAACTACATTCGCGGTGAGTTTTTCGAGCCGGTCGAGCGCTTTGAAGCCGCGCTACAGGAAGCCTATGCCGCCGGCCTGCTGGGGCGTGATCTGCTGGGCACTGGGGTAGACTTCGATCTCTATACCCACCTGGGTGCGGGCGCCTATATCTGCGGGGAGGAGACGGCGCTTCTGGAGTCGATCGAGGGCAAGAAGGGCCAGCCCCGCTACAAGCCGCCCTTCCCGGCCCAGGCGGGCCTTTACGGCAAGCCCACTACCATCAATAACACCGAGTCCCTGGCCTCGGTGCCCGTGATCCTGGAGCGCGGTGGTCAGTGGTTCCTGGACCAGGGGCGGCCAAACAACGGCGGCACCAAGCTTTTCTCTATCACCGGCCATGTGAACAACCCCTGTAATGTGGAGGTGCCACTGGGCACGCCCTTCCGGGACCTGCTGGCGATGGCCGGCGGGGTCAAGGACGGCCGGGCTCTCAAGGCGGTCATTCCGGGCGGCTCATCGGTACCGGTGGTGCCGGGTGAAACGATGATGGCCGTCGAGATGGACTACGATTGCGTCGCGAAGGCTGGATCCATGCTCGGCAGCGGCGCGGTGATCGTGATTGCCGAGGGGACTTGCATGGTCAAGGTCCTGGCCAATCTGTCCCACTTCTATATGCGTGAGTCCTGTGGTCAGTGCACCCCGTGCCGGGAGGGCACCGGCTGGCTGGCGCGGGTGGTCGGGCGGATCGCCGCGGGCCAGGGCCGCCTGCAGGATTTGGATCTGTTGGAGAGTGTCGCCGTGCGCATCGGCGGGCGTACCATCTGTGCCCTGGGGGATGCGGCGGCGATGCCGGTGCAGAGCTTCCTCAAGCACTATCGCAATGAATTCGTGCACCTGATCGAGCACGGGACGAGTTTGACGGCCTGAGTCTGGCCGCAAGCAGGGCATTTGGCCGCGCAGCGAGAGACCGGAATGACGGATAAGCTCACCATCGAGATCGACGGTCGCGCCTGCGAGGCGGTACCGGGCGAGATGATCATCGCGGTCGCGGACCGCGAGGGTATCGCTATTCCGCGCTTCTGCTATCACAAGAAGCTCTCGATCGCCGCCAACTGCCGCATGTGTCTGGTGGAGGCGGAGCAGGGCGGGCGCCCCTTCCCCAAGCCGGTGCCGGCCTGTGCCACCCCGGTCGGTCCCGGTATGAAGGTGCTGACCCGCTCGCCCCGGGCGCTGGAGGCGCAGCAGGGCACCATGGAGTTCCTGCTGATCAACCACCCGCTGGACTGTCCCATCTGCGACCAGGGCGGGGAGTGTGAATTGCAGGACGTCGCCCTGGGCTACGGGGCCGATTGTTCGCGCTTCGGTGAGGGCAAGCGTGTCGTCATGGACGAGGACTTAGGCCCTCTGATCGCCACCGAGATGACTCGCTGCATCCATTGCACCCGTTGCGTGCGCTACGGGGCTGAGATTGCCGGTGTGCGCGAATTGGGCGCCACCGGGCGCGGTGAGGACCTGCGGATCGGCACCTTCGCGGCCCTGCCCCTCACCCACGAACTCTCGGGCAATATCATCGATCTCTGTCCGGTGGGGGCGCTCACCTCCAAGCCCTACCGCTTCACCGCCCGCGCCTGGGAACTGACCGCCCGGGAGACCATTGCCCCGCACGACGGGGTCGGTTCCAACCTGCGGCTGCACGTGCGCGGCGGCAAGGTGATGCGGGTGCATCCCAAGGACAACGAGGCCGTCAACGAGACCTGGATCTCGGATCGCGACCGCTTCAGCTACCTGGGCCTGAACGGTGCGGACCGGCTGACCGAGCCTATGGTCAAGCGCGACGGCGCCTGGGTCGTCGTGGACTGGACCGCGGCCCTGGCCCTGGTCGCGGAGCGGCTCAAGGCGGCCGCGCCGGACACGACCGGCTGGCTGATCGCCCCCCATGCGACCCTGGAGGAGATGTACCTGGCCCAGGCGCTTGCCCGGGGTCTGGGCTGTGCCAACATCGACCACCGGCTGCGCCAGGCCGACTTTCGCGGCGACGCCACCGACCCGCTTCGGCCCTGGCTCGGGGTCGAGATCGCCGAACTCCCGACCCGGCGCTCAGTGCTGGTGATCGGCAGCGACATCCGCCAGGAACAGCCGCTGCTGGCCCACCGCCTGCGCCAGGCGGTCCTGGTCGGCGGGCAACTGGCCCTGGTCAACCCCTATCGACTGGACCTGACCCACCCGGGGACCCAACTGGTGAGTGGACCGGCCGGGATGCTCGATGACCTGGCCGCCATCGCCCAGGCCCTGGGCGAGCGCGGGCTGGGCGCCCTGGCGGCCCTCGTCGCCGGCGCCGCGCCGGGCGCGGCGCACCAGGCGGTCGCGGCCTCCCTCAAGGCTGCCGGGGCCGATGGTACCGGCCTGATCCTGTTCGGTGCCCTGGCGAGCGCCCACCCGGACTATTCGTTGCTCAAGGCCCTGGCCTATCAGATCGCCGGGTCCACCGGCTGTCAGCTCGGGTTCCTGCCCGCCGCCGCCAACAGCGTCGGCGCCTATCTGGCCGGGGTCCTGCCCCAGGTCCAGCCCGGCGGCCAACCGGCCCACCACGCCGGCCTGGCCGTGGGGGAAATCCTGGCTGCGCCGGGTCGCACCCTGGTCCTCTGGGGCCTGGAGCCGGACCTGGACCTGAACAATCCGGCCCAGGCGATGGACGCCCTGGCACAGGCCGACTTCGTGGTCGCCGCCGGCGCCTTCCGCTCCGCGGCCCTGGAGTCGGTCGCCCAGGTATTGCTGCCCATCGCGGCCTTTGCCGAGACCTCCGGCACCTACGTCAACGCCGGTGCGACCTGGCAGTCCTTCCAGGGCGCCGTGCCGCCACCGGGGGCGGCCAGGCCCGGCTGGAAGGTCTTGCGCGTGCTGGGGACTCTGCTGGGGCTCAAGGGTTTCGACTATCAGGACACGGCGCAGGTCCGCGCTGAACTCGCCGCCCTGTGCGCCGAGAGCTGCCGGGACAACAGCCGGCTGGGGGACTTCAGCGCGGCGCCTGAGCGCGTACTCCAGCCGGGCGGCGCCGACTTGGTGCGCATCGGCAATGTGCCGCTCTATGGGCTCGATGCACTGGTGCGCCGCTCGCCGCCGCTGCAGCGGATCCCGACCCTGGGGACCTTCGGCGTCTATCTGAACGCGGCCCAGGCCGCCGATCTGGGTCTGGCCGCGGACGACGCGGTCGGGGTGAGCCAGGAGGGGGCGATGGTGCAGGCCCGGGTCTTGATCGACGACCGCGTTCCTCTCGGCTGTGCACGCATCCCGGCGGGGGTCCCGGGGAGCGGGTCTCTGGGTGGGCAGATCGCCTCCGTCAGCATTCGGCGTGTGGAGCAGGGTCAATGATCGAGTTGTGGAATGCCCTGCCGCTGGTGATCCAAATCCTGCTCAAGGTCGTCGTGATCGTCCTGCCCTTGCTGGGCCTGGTCGCCTATTACACGCTGGCCGAGCGCAAGGTCATCGGCTATATGCAGGTGCGCATCGGGCCCAATCGGGTCGGGTGGCGCGGCGTGCTCCAGCCGATTGCCGACGCGGTCAAGCTGATGATGAAGGAGATCGTCGTCCCCACCCGGGCGGACAAGACACTCTTTTTCATGGCGCCGCTGATCGCGATCGTCCCGGCCATCGCCGCCTGGGCCGTTTTTCCCTTCGACGCGACCCTGGTGGTGGCGGATATTCATGCGAGTCTGCTCTATATCCTGGCCCTGTCCTCGCTCGGGGTCTATGGCATCATCATCGCCGGTTGGGCCTCCAATTCAAAATACGCCCTGCTCGGGGCCATGCGCTCCGCGGCCCAGTTGATCGCCTATGAGATCGCCATGGGGTTCGCCTTGGTGGGGGTGCTGGTGGCGGCGGGGAGTTTGAATCTGGGGGACATCGTGCGCGCCCAGACCGGCAATGTGCTGACCTGGTTCTGGCTGCCGCTGCTACCGCTGATGGGCGTTTACGTCATCTCGGGCGTGGCCGAGACCAATCGCGCACCCTTTGACGTGGCCGAGGGTGAGTCCGAGATCGTCGCCGGCTTCCACGTCGAATACTCCGGGATGGGGTTTGCGGTCTTCTTCCTGGCCGAATACGCCAACATGATCCTGATCTCGGCCCTGACGGCACTCCTCTTCATGGGCGGCTGGCTCTCGCCGCTGCCCCAGTCCTGGGTGCAGGGGGTCTTTCTCCTGGATGACGGCTTCCACTGGCTCCTGCTCAAGACCTTCTTCTTCATGTTCCTGTTCCTGTGGCTGCGTGCGACCTTCCCGCGCTACCGCTACGACCAGATCATGCGCCTGGGTTGGAAGGTCTTCATCCCGATCACGATCGTCTGGATCCTGGTCGTGGCCCTGGGTGTCGTCGCCAAACTCCCGCCCTGGTGGTCCGCCTGATGCCATACCTACTTCTACCACCGCCATCACACCGGACACCGCGGGAGGGCACGCGATGCTGAAGACCGCACGCGCCTACCTCCGGAGCCTGTTCCTCTTTGAACTGTTCAAAGGGCTGCGGGTCACCGGGGCCTATCTCTTCAAGCGCAAATTCACCGTCCAGTACCCGGAGGAGAAGGCGCCCATCTCGCCGCGGTTTCGCGGCCTGCATGCCCTGCGCCGCTACCCCAATGGCGAGGAACGGTGCATCGCGTGCAAACTGTGCGAGGCGACCTGTCCGGCGCTGGCCATCACGATCGAGGCGGAGCCCCGGGCGGACGGCTCGCGGCGAACCACCCGCTATGAGATCGACCTCTTCAAGTGCATCTACTGCGGGTTCTGCGAGGAGTCCTGCCCCGTGGACTCGATCGTCGAGACGGGCATCTACGAATACCACTTCGAGAAGCGCGGCGAACACATCATGACCAAAGAACAAATGCTCGCCTTGGGTGACCGCTACGAGGCGGACATCGCCGCCGCGCGTGCCGCGGATGCGCCCTACCGATGACGCGCGGCTCACCCCGCGGGCAGAGCGGATATGCGTCGGGCGCTGACCGGTCCGACCGCTTCGCGCTACGCCGGTGTCGCTGCGCTACCGGGGTGGGGGCGCGTTTCCAACGTTCGGGCGCGCGCCCTTGCCCGCGACCCGTCTCCGCGGTTAACTGACTCAGTTGGATTCATCCATGGGCTTTGAGAAATTTCTCTTCTATTGCTTTGCGGCCATAACCGTAGTCGCCGCGGGGATGGTAATCAGCCGCCGCAATCCGGTGCACGCGGTGCTGTGGATGGTGGTTGCCTTTGTCGGCAGCGCGGCCCTGTGGATCCTGCTGGAGGCCGAATTCCTTGGGATCGTACTGATCCTGGTGTACGTCGGCGCGGTGATGGTGCTGTTCCTGTTCGTGGTCATGATGCTCGATATCGACATCGCCACGCTACGGGCCGGTTTCATCCGCTATCTGCCGGTCGGCGCCCTGGTTGCCGTGGTCATGCTGATCGAGATCGTGCTGGTCGTGGGGCCGGCGCATTTCGGGCTGGCGGACTTCCCCGCACCGCCCGCGGCCGGGGTCGCGGTCGACAATACGCACGACCTGGGACTGCTGCTCTATACGGTCTATGTCTATCCCGTGGAACTGGCCTCGGTCATCCTGCTGGTGGCGATCGTCGCCGCCATCCGGCTCACCCTGCGGCAGCGCCCCGACAACAAATTTGTCAACCCCGCCGCGCAGGTGCGGGTGAAGAAGGGGCCGGACCGCATCCGGATCCTGAAGATGGCCTCAGAGGACCCCGGCGGAACAGCAGGAGCGATCCCTGATCCGACCCCCGATCTATCGCTGGCCGAAACCAAGGGAGTAGCCCCGTGATCGCACTCTCGGACTATCTGATTTTGGGCGGCATCCTGTTCTCTATCGCGGTGGCGGGGATCTTCCTGAACCGCAAGAACGTGATCGTGCTGCTGATGTGCATTGAACTGATGCTGCTGGCGGTGAACACCAACTTCGTTGCCTTCTCGCACTTTCTCCAGGACACCACGGGCCAGGTCTTCGTCTTCTTCATCCTCACCGTCGCGGCGGCCGAGGCGGCGATCGGTCTGGCGATCCTGGTGGTGCTGTTCCGCAACCGGGGTACGATCAACGTCCAGGACCTCGATCGGCTGAAGGGATGATTGTTTTGATCCTGTCCATTTACCGGCACCTGCATCCGACCTGAGGGTTGGAGCAGGAGCCCTAGCGAAAGAGCCAACGTGAGATGGAATACGTCTACCTGACCATCGTGCTCGCGCCCCTGCTCGGCGCCATCGTCGCCGGCTTCTTTGGCGGGCGGATCGGGCGGCGCGGGGCGCACTCGGTGAGCATCCTGGGGGTGGGGATCGCCACCGCCCTTTCGCTCCTGGCACTGGCGCGCTCTATCTGGGGCGACCTGCCGGTCTACAATGCGACCCTCTACACCTGGATGGTCTCCGACGGTATCCGCTTCGAGGTCGGGTTCCTGGTGGATCGGCTAACGCTCCTGATGATGGTGACCGTGACCTTTGTGTCGCTCATGGTGCACGTCTACACCATCGGCTATATGGCCGACGACGAGCACAATTGGCCGCACGACTCCAAGGCCGGCACCCACAGCTACCAGCGCTTCTTCAGCTATATCTCGCTTTTCACCTTCGCCATGCTGATGCTGGTCATGGCCAACAACTTCATGCAGTTGTTCTTCGGCTGGGAGGCTGTGGGCCTGGTGTCCTATCTGCTGATCGGCTTCTGGTCGGTGCGCGAAACGGCGATCTTCGCCAACCTCAAGGCGTTCCTGGTGAACCGGGTGGGGGACTTCGGCTTTCTGCTGGGCATCGCCGCGGTCGCCATGTATTTCAATTCGATGGACTATGCACAGGTCTTCGCCCGGGCGCCCGAGCTCGCGGCGACCCAGGTGGATCTCTTCGGGGGCGTCTCACTGATGACCCTGATCTGCGTCCTGCTCTTCATCGGTGCCATGGGCAAATCCGCGCAAATTCCGTTGCATGTCTGGCTGCCGGACAGCATGGAAGGTCCGACTCCGATCTCCGCCCTGATTCATGCCGCCACCATGGTCACGGCCGGTGTCTTCATGGTGGCGCGGATGTCGCCGCTGTTTGAACTCTCCGAGGCCGCCCTCTCCTTCGTCATGATCGTGGGTGCGACCACGGCCCTGTTTATGGGCCTGATCGGGCTGGTTCAGAACGATATCAAGCGCATCATCGCTTATTCCACCCTGTCCCAATTGGGCTACATGGTGGCGGCCCTGGGCGCCTCGGCCTACGCGGCCGGCATCTTCCACCTGATGACCCACGCCTTCTTCAAGGCCCTGCTGTTCCTCGCCGCGGGTTCGGTGATCATGGCTATGCACCACGAGCAGGACATTCGCACCATGGGTGGTCTGCGGAAGTATCTGCCCATCACCTGGATCACGGCCCTGCTCGGGTCCCTGGCCCTGATCGGTTTTCCCGGCTTCTCCGGTTTTTTTTCCAAGGATGCGATCATCACAGCGGTCGGGCATTCGGAGATCTTCGGTGCCGCGTATGCGAGTACACTGCTGACCGGCGGGGTCCTGATTACCGCCCTGTACTCCTTCAGATTGTATTTCCTGGTCTTTCACGGCAAGGGGCGGATGGATGAGCACACCCGTGGGCACCTGCACGAGTCCCCCCGGGTGGTTACGGTGCCGCTGATCCTGCTGGCCATTCCGTCGGTTGCGATCGGCTGGTTCACGATCGAGCCGCTGCTGGTCGGCGATTGGTTCAGTTCCGGGAATTGGCACCCGCTCGTCGTCAATCCCGCGCACGACACGCTGAGTCACCTGGCCGAACACTGGCATGGGTCTTGGGCCTTCGTGCAGCACGGGATGCACGAATTGCCGTTCTACCTGGCGATGGGCGGACTGGGGGCGGCGGCGGTGATCTGGTGGCTCCTGTTCCGGATGAGCCCCCGGATCGACGACCGGCTGCAGGCCCTGGGTGGTCCGCTGACCCGGATACTGAATGCCAAGTACGGCTTCGACGACTTCAATCAGCGTGTCTTCGCCGGGGGCGGTCGGGCGCTCGGCCAGGCATTCTGGGACGGCGGCGATCGGGCCCTGATCGACGGCGCCATCGTCAACGGCTCGGCCCATTCCGTGGGGCGGCTGGCCGGTGTGGCGCGCCGGCTCCAGTCGGGCCTTCTCTATCACTACGCCATCGCTATGATCGTCGGGCTCGTGGGCCTGTTGACGATCTTCGTGACCCTCTGACCGGACCAGGAGACGCAAGACGATGGAATCGGGTTTTCCCCTGCTGACACTGACGATCTGGCTGCCGATCGTGGGCGGCATTGCCGTACTCGCGAGCGGTGACCGTGACGCCGTCCTGAGCAAACAGATCGCCCTCGCGGTGGCGGTACTTACCTTCCTGGTGAGCCTGGGCCTGTGGATCTGGTTCGATCCGGCCACGGCGCAGATGCAATTCGTCGAGCAGAGCGCCTGGATACCGGGCTTCAACGTTTATTACTCCCTGGGCGTGGACGGGATCTCCATGCCGCTCATCGTGCTCACCACCTTCATCACGGTCTTCGTGGTGGTCGCCGGCTGGGACGTGATCACCTATCGCCCGTCCCAGTACATGGCGGCCTTTCTCATCATGGAGGGGGTGATGATCGGCGTCTTCTCGGCGCTCGATGCGGTCCTTTTCTATGTTTTCTGGGAGGCGATGCTGATCCCGATGTTCATCATCATCGGGGTCTGGGGTGGACCGAACCGCGTCTATGCGACGATCAAGTTCTTCCTCTTCACCTTTTTCGGTTCCGTGTTCATGCTGGTCGCCCTGATCTATCTGTACTTCCAGGCGGACAGCTTCAGCATCCTCGCTTTCCATACGCTGGAATTGGGGATGACGCCGCAGGTGCTGATCTTCATCGCCTTCCTGCTCGCGTTCGCGGTCAAGGTGCCGATGTTTCCGGTACACACCTGGTTGCCGGACGCCCATGTTGAGGCGCCGACCGGCGGGTCCGTGATCCTGGCCGCCATCATGCTGAAGATCGGCGGTTACGGTTTTTTGCGGTTCACCCTGCCGATCACCCCGGACGCCAGCGCCTCGCTGGACTGGCTGATCATCGCCCTGTCGCTGATCGCGGTGATCTATATCGGCTTTGTCGCCCTGGTCCAGGAGGACATGAAGAAGCTGATCGCCTATTCGTCGATTGCGCACATGGGGTTCGTGACGCTCGGCTTTTTCATCGTGTTCGCGATCCTGCGCCACACCGGCGCAGACAACGGAGCGGTGATGGGGGTCGAGGGTGGGATGGTTCAGATGATCTCACACGGGTTCATCTCCGGTGCCCTGTTCCTGTGCGTCGGGGTCCTGTATGACCGGATGCACTCCCGGCAGATCGCCGACTACGGCGGGGTCATCAATACCATGCCCTGGTTCGGCGGGTTCCTGGTCTTCTTCGCCATGGCCAATGCGGGCCTGCCGGGGACCTCGGGCTTTGTCGGTGAGTTCATGGTCATACTGGCCGCTTTCCGAGCGGATTTCTGGTTTGCCTTCCTGGCCGCGACGACCCTGGTGCTCGCCGCCGCCTTCACCCTGTGGATGGTTAAGCGGGTGGTCTATGGCGAGGTCAAGAACGAGAAGGTGGCTGCGCTCCAGGACCTGAATCGCCGCGAGGTGTTCAATCTCGGCACCCTGGCGGCGGTGGTCCTGCTGTTCGGCCTGTGGCCCGCGCCGCTGGTAAATGTCATGCACGCCAGCGTCGAGCACCTGGTCGCCCAGATCGGCGTCTGCAAGCTGCCGGCCGCGCAGGCGGGCGACTGCCTGCTGGCCAAACGGGCGGCGCCGGTGGCGTCCCTGGCGCCCTGAACCCTATTCGCATCCGCGGCGTCTGGTGGGACCGAGCGGCCCCGGACGCCCGTAGCTACGGACTATGCCCATGCCATTGCTCTCCGCCAATCTGATGTCGATCCTGCCGGAGGTGGCGATCCTCGTCACCGCTGCCGCGATATTGGTCGTGGACCTCTTTCTCAAGGAGAAGGACAAGGGCGTCAACCACGTCCTGGCCCTCCTGGGACTGCTGGCGGCGATCGGGCTGACCGGCCTGGTCGGCGGCGGTGAGCGCAGCCTCGCCTGGGACGGCAACCTGGTGCACGATGCCATGAGCGATCTGCTCAAGGGTGCGGTGCTCATCGTTTCCGCGTTCGCCTTCGTTTATGCCCGCCCGTGGCTGAAGGATCGCAATCTGCTGGTGGGTGAGTTCTACGTGCTCGGGCTCTGTGCGGTGCTGGGGATGCTGGTGATGATCTCCGCCAACACCTTCCTCACCCTTTACCTGGGTCTGGAACTCCAGGCGCTCTCGCTCTATGCGCTGGTCGCCTTCGATCGGGAATCCCCGGTCGGACCTGAGGCGGCGATGAAGTACTTCGTTCTCGGGGCACTGGGATCGGGTATGCTCCTGTACGGCGTCTCCATGATCTACGGGGCGACCGGCTCCATCGAACTGGGGGCGGTGGCGCGGGCGGTCGCCGAGCAGGGCAGCGCCAATAAGGTCCTGGTCTTCGGTATCGCCTTCCTGGTGATCGGGATCGGCTTCAAGTTCGGTGCCGTGCCGTTCCACATGTGGGTCCCGGATGTCTACGAAGGGGCGCCCACACCGGTCGCCCTCTTGATCAGTTCGGCCCCCAAGCTGGCCGCATTCGCCCTGAGCGTCCGCCTGCTGGTGGAGGGCTTGGGCGCACTGCAGCCGGATTGGCAGGGGATGCTCCTGATCCTCGCGGTGCTGTCCATCGGTCTGGGGAACCTGGTCGCGATCGCCCAGACCAACATCAAGCGCATGTTCGCCTACTCGACCATCTCCCATGTCGGCTTCGTCTTCCTGGGTCTGCTGGCGGGGTCGTCCCAAGGCTACGCCGCGGCCATGTTCTATATCATTATCTATGCCGTAACCTCCGCCGGGGCCTTCGGTATCCTCACCATCCTCTCCCGGGAGGGCTTTGATGCGGAGAACCTCGAGGACCTGAAGGGACTCAACGACCGCGACCCCTGGTACGCGGCCATGATGGCGCTCATGATGTTTTCCCTGGCCGGGGTGCCGCCGACGGTCGGCTTCATCGGCAAGCTCATGGTGCTGGAGGCGGTGGTGCGGATAGACTTGGTTTGGCTCGCGCTGCTGGCGGTGTTTTTCTCGATCATCGGCGCCTTTTACTACCTGCGGGTCGTCAAGTTCATCTATTTCGACCAGCCGGCGACCGCCGTGCCGATTGTCACCACTGGCGGTGTGCGGGCGGCGATGACGGTCAACGGTCTCGCCGTTTTGTTCCTGGGCCTGTTCCCGGCGGCCCTGCTCGGCCTCTGTCAGGCCGCGTTCCGCTAACGGGACGCGCCGCGCAAGCGATTGCCTGGCCTGATAATGAGCTGACAGGGTTAACGGGAATTTCCAGGATTAACAGGATTTCACGGACCCGGTCAGGCATTCTGTTATCCTGTCATTCCTGAAAAAACACTGTTAATCCTGTCTGGTTCCGTACGGCGAGTCCCAGGGGTCGCTGGTCTGCCTGCGCAGCGTGTCGCGACCGCAGCCGACCGGTTTGCCCCGCAAGGCTGGTTGTTCCTAACACTTGCGACAGGCTAACATGCGGTGTTTTTCCACCGAACCGGAGTTTCAAGCATGTTGCGCGGCAGTATCGTAGCCCTGATTACGCCCATGGACGCGGAGGGTGGGGTCGATGACGCGAGCCTGAAGCGCTTGGTCGACTTCCACGTGGCGGCCGGGACCTCAGCGATCGTGTCGGTGGGGACGACCGGGGAGTCGGCCACCCTTGACGAGCCGGAGCATTGCCGGATCATCGCCCGGACGGTGGAACTCGCCGCAGGCCGCGTCCCGGTGATCGCCGGTACCGGCGCCAACTCGACCCGGGAGGCCATCACCCTCACCCGGTGTGCCAAGGAGGCGGGGGCTGACGCCGCCTTGCTGGTGACCCCCTACTACAACAAGCCGACCCAGGAGGGGCTCTATCTTCACCATCGGGCGGTGGCCGAGGCCGTCGATATCCCCCAAATCCTTTATAACGTTCCGGGGCGTACGGCCTGCGACCTGCTGCCGGAAACGGCCGGGCGGCTCTCCGCGATCGACAACATCGTGGGTATCAAGGATGCGACCGGAGACCTCAGGCGCGTGGCGATCCTGCGTGCACTCTGTGGGGAGGGATTCGCCCTCTACAGCGGCGACGACGCCTCGACCTGCGACTTTCTGTTGCTGGGCGGTGACGGTGGGATCTCGGTTACCGCCAATCTGGCCCCGCGCCTGATGCAGGCAATGTGTCAGGCGGCGCTCGCCGGCGATCGAGCCGAGGCGCGCGCTCTCGATCAGCGCCTCGCCGCACTGCATCGCGACCTGTTCGTACAGTCCAATCCGATTCCGGTAAAATGGGGGGCAGTGGAACTGGGCCTGTGTGGGGTGGGAATACGGCTACCGCTGACCTGGCTCCCCGACCAATATCACGCGCGCGTGCGCGCGGCCCTGGAACAGGCCGGTGTCCTTTGAACCGGAACGGTGTCGGCGGCTGCTGCATCGCCAATCCTCTGAGAGGCCCACGACCTTGAGACTCTCGCGTGTCCTGGGCGGCACCGCCGCCCTGCTGATCCTGTCATCGTCGGTTGTTTGCGGCCTCTCCGGGTGCAGCTTCGGTGCGCTCCAAGAATTGATGCCCGACCAGAGCCTCGCGTATAAAAAGAGTCGCCAGGCGGAGGAGAACCTGGAACTGCCGCCGGATCTCAAGGGCGCCGAGTTCGATGACGCCATGGATGTCCCGCCGATCGAAGGCGGCGCCACCTATTCGCAGTACGCGGACGGTCGTGCCGAACGCCGGCAGGGCACCTCGGCCACGGCCGGTGCGGTGCTGCCCGCCGTCGAGAGCGTGGAGTTGCGCCGCAGCGGCGATGCCCGCTGGCTCGAGGTCCTGGCCGCTCCGCAACAGGTGTGGCCGCGGGTGCAGGCCTTCTGGCGCGAGCAGGGCATCCTCCTGGTGGAGCAGAATCCGGCGGTCGGGGTGATGAAGACCGATTGGATCGAGAATCGCGCCGAGATTCCCCAGGGCTATCTGACGCGGATGATCCGCAAGGTTGCCGATGGCCTCTATGCCACCTCGACCCGCGACCAATACAGCATTCGCATGGAGCCCGGGGTCAAGGGTGCGGGTACCACCGAGGTCCACCTGACGCACCGGGGGATGGAGGAAAAATTGGAGACCGGCACGCTCGGCGACAGCAAGCGCACGGTCTGGCAACCGGGCAAGACGGACCCCGGCAAGGAGGCCGAGATGTTGCGCCGCCTGATGCTGTTTCTGGGTGCCCCCGATAAGAAGGCCGCGGCGGCCATTGCGGCGCGCAGCCCGAGTCAGAGCCAGAGCCAGAGCCCGGGCGCGACCGGCGGCAGCACCCGGGTGGTGGGCGAGGGCGCGGGTCAAACCCTGCTGATCCCCGAAGACTTCCAGCGCGGTTGGCGGATCACCGGGTCGGCCCTGGATCGGGCGGGCTTCGCCGTCAAGGATCGGGACATGAGCCGCGGGGTCTATTACGTCCGGTACCAGGATACGGATGCCGGGGCGACCCCGCCCAAGCGCACCTGGGGCGAACGCCTGGCGTTCTGGCGCAAATCCGACATCGATCGCGTGAAGGAATATCAGATCAAGGTCGAGGGTAACGAGAAAGAGACCCGCGTCAGTGTCGTCGAACCGAGCGGCCGTCGGGATCCGTCGAGTTCCGCCGGACGCATCCTCGCCCTATTGCAGGAACAGATGAAATAGGCTGTCCCGGGCATCGCAAGACCTGGCGCTTGTCCGGTCTCACCCAAGGGTGAATCTGCCCATGAATCGCAGCACTGGATTCGCTTCCATCCTCTTGTGCGTGGCCCTGGTCGGCGGGGCCGCGACCGGGGCCGAGACTGGGGTTGCTCAGGCGCCGGCCCAGGCCAAGGGCCGCGCTTCCGCGCTGTATGAGAAGGCGCTGGTCGAATTCAACCTGGGTCAGACGCGCGCCGCCTATATCCACCTCAAGAACGCCCTCCTGCAAGACCCCTTTCTACTGTCAGCGCACCTGCTGTTGGGCAAGATCTACATCCAACTCGGTCAGGGGGACAAGGCCGAGAAGGAACTGCTGATCGCGGACGGACTGGGGGCGCACCAATCCCTGACCCTGATCCCGCTGGCCCGCGCCTACCTGTTGCAGGGCAAGGCGGAACAGTTGCTCGCCGAACTGTTCCCGCTCGGCACCCTGGTCGAGGAGGATGCCGAGTTGCTTGCGCTGCGCGGCCAGGCGCACCTGCAGCTGGAGCAATTCTACGATGCCCAGCGGGCATTTACCCAGGCGTGGGAGAAAAATCCGAACAGTGTCAGCGCTGTGCTGGGACGCATCCAGGTCCTGCTCCTGAAGGGTGACCTGAACGAGGCGGACTTCTACGCCCGCCGGGCCGTGGAGTTGGCCCCGGACAATCCGCGCGCCTGGTTTCTCAAGGGTACCCTGACCCGCAGTCTGGGCGATACCGCGGCGGCCCTGCGTGACTTCGAGCGTGCCGTGCGAGCCCTGCCGGCCTATCTGCCCGCCCAGATCGCGCGGGTCAGTGCGCAGCTCGAGCTGGGCCGGCTGGAGCAGGCGCAGGCCGCGGCCGAGGAGTCCGTCACGGCCTACCCCCGCGACCCGCGCACCCTGTATCTGAAGGCGGTGGTGCAGGCACGTCGGCAGGCGATGGACGAGGCCCGGGAGACCCTGAAACAGACCGAGGCCCTGATCTTTCAGTTGCCGCGCGAACTCATCGAGGGGCACCCCCCCACCCTGTTGCTGGCCGGGATGGTGAGTTACAGCCTGAAGCACTGGCCGCAGGCAACGGCCTATCTGCGGCTGTTCCTGGAGAAGTACCCCGATACAGTGGGTCCGCGAACCCTGTTGGCGCAGATCTACCTGCAGCGCGATCAGGTCGAGGAGGCGGTGAAACTGCTGGAACCGGCCCTGGGCCTAGCCCCCGGCGATCAGAAGGTCCTGTCGCTGCTGGCCGAAGCCTATATGCGCGATCGGCAATATGTGAAGGCCTCGAATTTCCTGCAACAGGCCATCGACGCCGGGGACGACAACTTGGTGTTGCGAACCCAGCGCGCGGTCAACCAGTTCGGGCTTGGTCGCAAGGCCCAGTCGATCGAGGAACTCGGGGCCGTATTCGAGTCCAATTCCGAGTACGAAAACGCCGGTGCAACCCTCGTGGTTCTCGACCTCAAGGAACGACGCTACGACGAGGCCGTGACCGTCGCGCGCAAGCTGCTGGAGGGGCGTCCGGACAACCTGACCTACCTTAATCTCTACGGTGTTGCCCAGTTGGCCGCCGGCAATCCGGAGGTGGCCCGTTGGGCCTTCATGCTGGCCGCGACGCTCGACTGGCGCTTCCTGCCGGCGCAACTGAATCTCGCGGAGTTGGAGTTGCGCGAGCAGCGTCCGGGGGCCGCGCGTGATCGCTTGCGCCTGCTGCTGGCCCGCAATCCTGATCAGGTCTCAGCCATCCTGATGCTGGCCAGGGCCTTCGAGATGCAGGGTGACCATGAGCAGGCCAAGGACTGGGCGCAACGGGCCGTCGGCGCGGACCCAGGGGCGGTCCCGGTGGCCGTCTATCTCACCGACCTGCTGCTGAAGATGAAACAGGCCGAGAATGCGCTTCAGACGGCGCAGTCCATCGAGTTGCGGGCGGCAGACCCGGATGACCTCGGTCTGTTGGCGGCGCTCAGCCGTGCCTATATCGCCAACGGGCGCCGAGCCACGGCACAGGTGGTCCTGCAACGGGGCTCCAGCCTCGCCGGGTACAACGCCGCGATCCTGCTGGAGATCGCGACCCTGCAGCGTCAGGCCGGGGACCTGAACGGGGCGATCTGGTCCCTGGAGAAGGCGGTCGCGGGTCAGCCGCGCTTCCTGCCGACGCGGCTCAAACTCGGCGAGATCTACGCCGAGGTCGGTAAGCTCAATCAGGCCGAAGAGTTGGCGCTGGCGTTGAGTAAGGACTTTCCCACGGAGCCCTATGGTGAGCATCTGTTGGGGACCACGGCGCGTGCGCGGGGCGACGATGCCGGCGCCTTGGAACACTTCACGCGCGCCCTCAAACTGCGCGAGTCGCCGGTACTCGCGGTCAGGACTTACGAAACCCTGCGCGCCGTGCAGGGCACCGGCGCTGCAATCGATTACCTCAAGCGCTGGGTCGACAAGCATCCGGACGACGAGATTGCACGCCAAGCCCTGGCGGAGGGGCTGCAGCGGGGCGGCCGTCTCGCCGAGGCTAAAGAGATCTACCAGCGTGCGCTCGCCCGCACCCCGGACAATGCCACCGTACTGAACAACCTGGCCCTGATCTATGCCCAGGAGGGCAGTCCCAAGGCCATCGAACTCGCGCGCCGGGCGCATGAGTTGCTGCCTGCCCCCGAGATCACCGACACCCTGGGCTGGGTGTTGGTGCAGGGCGGTCAGGTCGAAGACGGCTTGAACTACCTGCGCGAGGCCCAGGCGCGCGCCGCCGCGGACGCCAGCGTCGGTTACCACATCGCCTATGCTCTGGACCGCCTGGGGCGCAGGGAGGAGGCGTTGCGCGAACTCAAAATAGTGTTTCAGAAGGAAAAGGATTTCCCGGAGCGCGAGGCCGCCGGCACGCTGCGCCGCCGGTTGGAGTCGGGCGCCGCGCCGTCCGAAGGCCGCCGCGATCCCGGATTCGATCCGTTGGCGGACTAGGACCGCATGATGGAAGTACTCGGACCGTTATCCTAAATCCGGGAATTGTTCACACAAAGACACAAAGCGACCGTAGGGTGCGCCGTGCGCACCATGGCGCCAACAGCCAACCGAGACCCAGGCGGCAACTTATTGTTCTTGCTCGCGTTTATTCGCGTTTTTCGCGGACTGATTGCTCTTTCCAGGCTAATCGGTTCCAGGCCACCCACCGCCGCTCGCCGCCCGATTTGACTCGGTTTGCATCCTGCAATCGGCGCTCCGAGCCTGGGAACGCCGGGCGCCCGGTCCATGCCGGCCCCTCTCGACGCGCCCCCCCCCGGCGCCGCTGCGCTCCCCGATTTGTCCGGTTTTCGCGACTGTCTTGCGTCGCGTCCCCATGCCACCAACCACGGAACGCCAATGCTTGTCAAGCAGGGCGGCGGGAGTTGGGATGCCGCCAGTGCGCCGCGGCACCGGGCGCCGGGTGTCTGCCCCGCACGCACACCGACCAGGATTCGCAAAATGCGAAGCAAACTGGTCCGGTCTGCTGTATTGATTGCGCAACTGCGGCGATCTGGGCGGGTGCTACCGGGCCGCCCGTCAGCGTCTTGTGTACTATTATAATCGACTGATTTTAGATGCTGAGTGCACTTCCATCCGGAGTTTCCCGCAGGTGGGCAATCCCCTGTTATCGGCGAGTTCTGTCCGTCGGTCTGTTTCGTGACGCAATTCGAACACTTGGGCCTCGCGCGAGCGAGCCGCACTGGGGGATGACACCCGGGCGCCTTTAGGCTCTTAATGTGGATGGCACGACTTTTGCCTTTAGCTGGATAGGGGCGCAAAAATGTGATAGCGCTCACGAAATCCCAAGGCAAACCAGATGAACGGCGCACTCAGTCACTTCGCAGCAGGTCCCCGCCCCCGGGCGCCCTGACCTGACCGCAGGCCTCCGGTAGGAGGCCCCCCGATTGCCGAGCCGGTGCTGCGCCCCCAAGACGCTGCCTCGGGCCCCTTTTATTCCGTTTATTTTCAAAATACAACACGAGAGGGTGACTCCCATGACACGCACAGCCGCATCGACAAGGCTCGGCCGGGGATCCGGGGGACCTGCAAGTCCCTGTCAGGTAAAGGCAGGTGGTTTCTGGGCCCGTGTGATCTTGGTGTTTGGCCTGGTAGCCGCGGCACTCGTCGCGCAGCCGGTCTTCGCCTGCGCCACGGTGGGGGTCTGCGGGACCCGCACGGTCGACGGCAACCCGGCGGACTGGAATCTGACCAAGGACCTCTACACCTCCATGCGTGAGGCGGGTCGGACCGACAAGTCCCAACTCGGTAATTTCTATTTCACCTACGACAGCAGCACCCAGACCGGCTATGTCCTGGTCCTGGCGACCGGCACCAACACGGTCGTGCAGAACACCTCCGACGCCTGGGTCAAGAATTATGCCGTCGGCACCAGCCCGATTCCGTTCACCGCCTTCAAGTGGGTCGTGAGCAACGGCAAGACTGTCGGCTACGAGGCGTCGTTCTCGCTCGCCCCCGGCACCTACTCCCAGGTTGAGGTGCATGTCCAGATCGCGTCCGGTCGTACCTGCTCCACCGGCAAGCGCAGCACGCCCAATTCGGCCCTGATCACGCTGAAGACCCCCAGTTGCCCGACGCCCCCTTCCAGCGGCGGCACCGCCAAGTGCGGCACGGCCACGGTGGACGGCAGCATCGCGGAGTGGAACACCACCGCGACGAGCCCCGACCTGTTCTCCAAGCTCTATCAGGAGAGCACCAGCCTCCAGACCGGCAATCTCTTCGTCCGTTACGACCAGGCGACCCAGACGGCCTATGTCCTGGCACTGACCACGACCGGTTACGTCGCCATCAATTATCTGCCCTGGAACTGGGTGACCCTGGACGGCCAGACCGTCGTCTCCGCCACCGCGAGCAACTCGGCCTCCTTCGCGTGGGTCAAGAACGGCACCACCCTGGTCGGCTATGAGGCCTCCTTCCACCTGGCCCCCGGCACCTGGCAGCGGCTCCATGCCCAGCTCAAGACCGCCCCGAGCAACAAGGTCAGCAACCACTTCAAGGCCACCAATGGCGACCAGACCCTGGTCGCCAATTGCGGCGGCGGCACGGGCGGCACCTGCACCACCGGCAAGAGCGCGACGGTCGACGGCAAGATCACCGAGTGGGACCTGAGCGCCGACCTGCTCAAGCCCATGGTCAAGGAAGGCACCAGCACCCAGACCGCCGACCTCTATGTCCGCTACGACACGGTGAACAACCGCGCCTATGTGCTGACGCTCGCCCGCACCGGCTATGTGGCAATCAATTATCTGCCTTGGAATTTCGTCAAGCTCAACAATGTCCAGGTCGTCAGCGCGACCGACAGCACCAGCTCCACGACCTTCCGCTGGGTCTACAACAGCGCCGGCAAGCGGATCGGCTATGAGGCCTCCTTCGCCCTCACCGCCGGCAGCACCGCCAACATCTTCGCGCAGCTGAAGACGGCCCCGGCGTCCAATACCCGGTCGCACTTCAAGTCCCAGGCCAGCGCCGCCATCGACACCGTGTGCGCCCCGCTGACCTACGCCTTGGGCAATCAGGTCTATCAGGAGAATAACGGCACGGCCGGCTACCAGGCCACCGGCACCAAGGCCGACCAGCCGAAGGCGGGCGTGACGGTGCAACTCTTCCAGGGCACCCAGTTGGTCGCCACCAAGACCACCGGCACCGATGGCTGCTACCTGTTCGACGGTCTTGCCGCCGGCAGTTACAGCGTCGTGCTCCCGGCCAGTCAGTTCGCCACCAGTGCGCCCTTGAACGCGCTGCGCGCCGCGGCGATCGGGTTCGGCGGCGACACCAGCACCGATGACGGCAGCGACCACAACGGCTCCCAGCAGGTCGTGGACGGCGATGTCCGCACCAACGACTACGCGCTCGGTGCCGGCCTGCAACCCTTGAACGAGCGTGTCAGTGCCTGCACGACGACCACGCCCGATGCCAATACCAACCTGACCGCGGACCTCGCACTCGAGGCCAAGCCGCCTGTCGTGTACGGCATCGGTAACCGCGTCTGGTTCGAGAACAACGGCGCGCCCGGCTACCAGCCCACCGGCACCGATGCGGATACCCCGGCCATCGGCGTCCCGGTCGAACTGACCGGCCTCTTCGGCGGTCCCGCGATCACCACGGTCACCACCGGTGCCGACGGCTGCTACCTGTTCGACAACCTGGCGGCCGGCGACTATGCCCTGCGTCTCTCCGCCGGCGGCATCGCGGGCAGCGTGCTCAATGGCTTCGTGCCGGTAACCCCGGCCGGCTCCGGCAACATCGATGACAACGCCGATCAGAACGGCACGGCGCAGGCCGGCGGCGATGTCACCACCGCGGGCTACACCCTGGGCCTCGGTAAGCAGCCGACCAGCGTGACCGGTGCCGCCTGCACGTCCTACAGCACCAGCACGCCGACCGCGAACCTGAACCTGACCGCGGACTTCGCCTTCCAGCCCGCCCCGGTCGTCAAGGTCGCGCTCGGCAACCAGGTCTACAAGGAGGTCAACGGCACCGTCGGGTATCAGGCCGCGGGCGCCAACCCCGACCTGCCGCTCAAGGGCGTCGTGGTCGATCTTTACGATGCCAACGGCCCCACCGGCAGGACCACCACTACCGGAGACGACGGCTGCTACCTGTTCGACGACCTCGCCAGCGGCACCTACTCCGCGGTGCTCCCGGCCAACCAGTTCGGCGCCACCGGGGCGCTGAAGGGACTGCGTGCCTCCGCCGTCGGCTTCGGCACCAGCACCACCACGGACGACAGCGCCGACCATAACGGCAGCCAGGCGGCCGTCGATGGCATGGTCGCGTCCAACACCATCGTCCTGACCCCCGACAACCAGCCGGAGAACGAGCGCGCCACCGCCTGCACGACCAGCCTTCCGGACAAGAACACCAACCTGACGGTGGACTTCGCCCTGGAAGACAAGCCGATTCTGGAAGTGGGTATCGGCAACCGGGTCTGGAAGGAGATGAACGGCGTGCCCGGCTACCAGCCGAACGATGCGACCAACCCCGACCTGCCGATCTCCGGCGTGGTAGTGGACATCCTCGACGACAACGACCGAAAGGTCGGCACCGACACCACGCGCGGCAACGGCTGCTATCTGGTCGAGGGCCTGCCTGCCGGTTCCTACAAGGCGCGCGTCGATGCCGGTCAAGCGCCGCTGGCGGGCCTGGTGGGTGTCGCAGTCGAGCCGGAGTATACCCTGGCCGGTGACGACGATGGCAAGGACGACGCGCTCGACCAGAATGGCGTCCAGTTTGCGGGCGGCGAGACCGAGACCGGCCTGTTCGGGCTGGCCCCTGGCGACGAGGTTGCGACTGATACGTCCAGCGCGGCCTGCGGCCTGCGGACCCTGCCGGACACCAACGTCGATGAGACCGCGGACTTCGCCTTCAAGGAAATCCCCCCGGTTCTTGAGGTCGCCCTGGGTAACCTGGTATGGGTCGACATGGACGGCCTGCCGGGCTACGCCCCTGGTGTCGATCTGCCGCGTGCCGACGTGGTGGTGGAACTGCGCAACGCCGACGGGACCGCGGTCGCCAATGTCGACCCGACGACGACCGACCAGAACGGCTGCTACCTGTTCGATAACCTTGATGCGGGTACCTACTATGTGCAGGTCTCGGCTGCCAACTTCGGCACCGGCGGTGCGTTGCGCGGCTACAGTCCGCTGCCTGATCCGGACGGCTCCGGCGGCCCGCTCACCAGCTACGGCGACACCCGGACGGATGACGACGACGCCGACCAGAACGGCCGCGCCGAAGCGGGCACGACCGGCAACGTGGTGACCAACCTGTTCACCCTGGGTCGGGACACGCAGCCGGTCGGCGAGGCCGGGGCCGCGTGCCGGGACCTTGCGAGCAGTCTCCCGGACGCCAACGTCAACCTGACCGCGGACTTCGCCTTCGAGGACCAGGTGGCGATCGGCAACCTGGTCTGGATCGACGGCAACAAGACCCCCGGCTTCCAGTTGAACAGCGCGGACGAGACGGTGTTCGATGCGCTCGGCAAGGAGGTCCAGGTCAACCTGCACCAGGTGACCTACAACCCCGACAACAGCGTCGCGACCGATCTGGTGGTCAAGCAGATGAGTACGGTCGGCGGGTTCTACCTGTTCGACAACCTCAGCCCCGGCCAGTACTACGTCGAGATCCCGGCCAAGGAATTCGACACCGGCGTACTCTCCGGCTATAACTCCATGGTCGGCAGCGGTGCGGACGCGACCACGGACGATACGGCCGACGAGAACGGCATCGACGCCACCAGCCCGAACCTGACCGGTGTGATCACCCGGGTCTATGACCTGCAACCCGGCGCTGCGCCGGTGGGTGAGGTAGGCCGGCAGAGCGCGACCCTGACGAGTCTGCTCCCGGACGAGAGCGTCAACCTGACGGCCGACTTCGCCTTCGTGAAGAGCACGCCCCCGGGCGCCGGTCTGATGAGCCTGGGCTCGACGGTCTTCCTGGACCGGAACCACAACGGCTACTTGGACGGTAGCGAGCCGGTAATTCCTGGCGTCAAGGTGGAGTTGGTCGACCCCAATGCCCTTCCTGGCGCGGACCCGCAGTACGACGTGACGGATACGAACGGTAACTACTTCTTCGGGAATCTCGAACCCGACGTGGCCTACCAGGTTCGAATTGCGGCCGCGGAGATGGACGCGGGTCAGACCGGCGGCCACTTGGCGCAGTTTATCCGTGACTACTACGCCAATCTGTCACTGGGGATCCCGACCCAGGTGCCGACCAAAGCGTTGGCCACCACACTCACGGCCGGCAGTGCGAGCGACGGTCAGGTCGACAACGACAGCAACGGCCTGCAGGATGCCTATGGCGCCGAGACGCTGTCGCCTGAAATTACGCTGGTGTTCGGGCAGGAGCCGACGAATGGCGCCGGGGCCGGCAAGGAGTTTGCCGCGGGTGGCGATACGGCCGGCTTCGGTCAGGATGATCCTCCCGGCCAGGTGGACAACAACGGCGACATGACGGTGGACTTCGGCTTTGTCCACCAGTGCCAGGCGATTTGCGACATCAACGGCAACGGCGTGGTCGACGACGCGGACCTGAGCCAGATCCGCGGCCCGCTGAAGGGCACCCAACTGCCGCCTGATCAGATTGGTGCTCCAGGCACCGGCGACTGCGGTCAGACCGGGTACATCACCGGCAACGACTACACCTGGTGCCGCGCGATACGGCTGATCAACTAACCGCGGCGACCTGCGGCCGCACCCGCGGCCGAATCAACCGGGGCGAGGGATCGCCCCTTTTTTGTTTCCTGCTGAGGGTGACTGGCGTCCCATCCATGGACGTCAGCCCGCCCCTTTCCCTCGCTTCTTCGCTCCCAGGCTTGACCACTGCCGTGGTCAGCCCCTCCCCGCCACGGTCTGAGTCACCCCCACGCGCTGCCCCGGCGTCCAACCCTGCCTGGTTCTGCGCCGTCGCACCGTGGCATGCGCAAAATAGAAACAAAATAGATAATTATGATAGATCGTGCGTGATACTTCCGTGTCGCGCCGCCCCGCTCGGGTGTCTGCCCCTGTGACCCGGCGCACAAGTCGGAAGAATTTGATTTTCTTGCCGGGTAAAGCGTGACCATAGTCCCAAAGGCGATTGCCTCCGCCGGATAACCTTAGCCCCAACGAACGGCAATCGTTCGATCTAGGCCTGGACATCCCGCCCGGACCGCAAGAGATGGGGCTTACGATGAACACGAACGACACGACGCGGCGGTGGACCCACACCCTGGTAACGATGGCGTTGGCCGGCGCAGTCCTCAGCGCTCCGACCCTGGCGTCCGCCGCCGGGTATGTCGAGGGACGGGTGCTGGTCAAGACCGCGGCGGGCCTGTCGCAGGGCGAGTTGAAGCGGCTGTTGCAGGCGAATATGAGCCGGGTCGCGATGCCGATCGGTCACGACGGCCTCTACGCGCTGGCGGTCCCGCAAGGCTTCGAGTCAGTGCTGGCCGCGCACTTGGCGAAGGACCCGCGCATCGGCTTCGCCGAGGTCGAGCGTTTCGCCGCCCCCGCCATGATCCCGAACGACACCTACTACAGCTACGCCTGGCACCTGCCCAAGATCGGCGCGCCGGCCGCCTGGGACTTCAGTCAAGGCGACGGCGTCACCGTGGCGGTGGTGGATAGCGGCATCGACTCCACCCACCCGGACTTGGTGGCCCGTCTGGTACCCGGCCACAACATGGTTTCCGATAACACGGACACCAGCGATGTCGCCGGACATGGCACCCTGATCGCCGGCGTCATCGGCGCGGATACCAACAATGGCGTCGGCACCGCGGGCGTGGGTTGGAATGTCAACCTGATGCCGGTGCGCGTCAGCGAGACCGTCAGCAACGCCACCACCACCGGCACCATCGCCGCCGGCATCATCTGGGCGGCCGATCACGGGGCCCGGGTCGCCAACGTTTCCTATGAAGTCAATGACAGCGGCACCGTCACCGCCGCGGCCCAATACATGAAGTCCCTGGGCGGTGTCGTCATCATCCCGTCCGGCAACACCGGCGCCTATGCCGGCATCGACAATCCCGACCTGATCGCGGTCGCGGCGACCGATGCCAACGATGCGGTCACGGTGTGGTCCAGCTACGGCGAATTGGTCGACCTGGCCGCCCCCGGCGCCAGCATCGTCACCACCACCACTGGCGGCAGCTATATGTCGACCGCGGGCACCTCGTTCGCCGCCCCGGTGGTGGCCGGCGTCGCCGCCCTGATGCTTGCCGCCAATCCGGACCTGACCCCGGCGGCCATCGAGCAGATGCTCGAGGACTCCGCCGTTGACATCGGTACCCCGGGCCGGGACCAGTATTCCGGTGCCGGCCGCGTCAACGCCGACGCCGCCGTGCAACTGGCCCTGACCTGGACGCCGGCCCTGGCCGACACCCAGGTCCCGAGTGTGGCGATCACCTCCCCGGCCGCCGGCGCCCAGGTCTCCGGGACGGTCAGCGTGCAGATCACCGCCAGTGACAACGTCGGCGTGACCGCGGTCAAGCTCTACGCCGGTGCCACCCTGGTCAGCACCGCGACCGCCGCCCCCTATGCCATCAGCCTGAACACCAGCGCTTACGCCAATGGCGTCCTGCAACTCAGTGCCCGGGCCTATGACGCGGCCGGCAACGAGGCCCTGGGCACTGCCGTGAACGTCACCGTCTCCAACGCCGTGGTGGACACCATCAAGCCCACCGCCGCCATTACCGCCCCGAGCGCGAACAGGACCGTCAGCGGCACCGTGAGCGTGAAATCGATCGCCGCCGATAACATCGCCGTCGCCACCATGACCCTCTCTGTCGATAACGTTCAACTCTGCACCGGCACCAGCACCGCGCTCGATTGCTCCTGGAACGCCGCCGCGGCCACCCGCGGGACCCACGTCATCAAGCTGACCGCGACCGATACATCCGGCAATGCGACAACCACTCAGGTGTCAGTGAGGCGCTAGTTCATCCGGTTCAACCCGTAAGCCCCCGGGCGCGTGCAACGCGCGCCCACTCCTGGACACCGGCCCGCGCGCCGGTGTCATTTTTTCCGGCTCCTGCGCCAGATTCCCTTTGGTATCAGAGGTGTGCGCCTTGGCGTTGGCGGTCGCCAAGGCTGAAGCTCTGAGCGTCTGGCCGCGGACCTCGTTTCCCCCTTGCCTCCTGACGGCCCGGGGCTAGCCCGGCAATGCACCAAGTCTTGATCTGACGCCGATTTTCCGACGCTCTCGGGGGCCAGGTTTCCCTTTGCCCGCCGGCTTCGTGCCCCTGGACGTCCTTCGAGCCGTCAAGGACACCAAGGGGCCTCAGGTCAGTCAGTGCCCTCGCGACTGTCAGCTTTTTTTACACTCGGCAAGACAAGTCTCGGCCGCCAAGAAAAAAACATATATAAAACATGGTCGATAAAAAGTGGCGCTAAATTTGCGTTATCAAAGGGCTAGCATCCAACTTTTTGTCAAATTTTGGATCAAGCCCCGTTCGAATCAAGCTCAGTTTAAGCTCAGTTCAAGGTCGGAGAGTTAAAGATGACAAGTTCCCTACGTAGCACCATCGCTACTAGCTTAGCTTTTGTTGGGTTATTGGGTGGCGGCGAGGTTCTCGCGTTCCCAGCAGTTACCCTGAGTGCCAACGGCCCGTTGACCTATGATATCGGTCCGTCCGGCCAGACATTGAGTGTGGATTTCAGCGTCAAGCTTGGATCAGGCGACAACGTCGCCGATGTAATGACCCAGTTCACCAGCTTCGTCGCGTACGATCCGACCGTGCTGAAGTACAAGAGCAGTACACCAATCCAATACGGGCCGGCACTGAGCAGTAACACCGGTACCCCGCAGCGGCCGTCCAAGAATTCGCTTGATAACACCAACTATACCTCGCAAGGTACGCTTGACCCTGCCATCACGGGGGTCGGTACGCCAATCCCGGAAGCCGGCTACGTCGATGGCTCACTACTGGTTGGCTTGGTGATCGATAACCAGACGGGCTTCGTTATCAACGACCTGTTTGTTCAGCAGGCAGCGGGCTCATTGCTTTTCAACATCGTCTTCGACGTGGTGACGACGCAGATTGGACACTCCAGCATCAGGCTGCTCAACGATCTGAGCTTTCAACCGGACATTGCCCCGCCGACGTTCGACTCGAAGTACTGGAACGACGGTCAATCGCAAACCCCCTTCTACCCCAACTCAAATGTCCTCGATGTCACCGTCCCCGTGCCGGCCCCATTGGCGCTGATCGCGACCGGCCTGATCGGGATGGCGCTACGTCGGCGGCGGCTGTATTGAGTTACAGCGAACCGGGCCGGGGTTTCAGGCCCGCCGAGGCCTGAGTAAAGGCGGGGGTGGATGGTGCAGCCATCCACCCCTTTTTTTTTGTGCCCGCCATCCCGGTTTTCGCCTGTCTCCTGAAGTTCAAGGCTAACGGTCCCCGTTTCCCCCCTGCTTCCCGCCGGCCCTGGCCGTGCCCCGCAATGCATCCTTGCCTGTCTGGTTTCCGCGACCCGCGCCCGCGCGGATCGCGCGGAGTTTTCTTTGACTCGGAAAAGCAGCCTGGTGTCAAGCACTGCATCTGTAGGCTAAGACGCAGGGACCGATGCGGCCCCCTCACGGGCGCCCAACCCGCCCGCGGCCGGGCTGAAATTCGCAAAATGCGAAGCAAAATGGCCCGGGCCGAGGCAAAATCGTCCGGTCTGGGGTGTCGTACCGCTGCTGCCGCGATCCGGAGTGGTCGGCGGGTCGGCGTGCCGCCCGGTCGTCTAACCCATTGAAGTCAATTCGTGCCCGGCCTGCCATTCACAATGTCCGGTGATTTGGCAATCCCCAGTCATCGGTAAGTCAACCCCGTCTATCTCTTTTGTGACGCAGTTCGCATCCCGGGCATTCGGCCGGATCGCGCCTGACCCGGGCGGGTCATCCGGGTCTTGGCGACCCACCCAGGCGGCGGCACGACTCTTGCCTATAGTAAGACAAGGCCGCGCAACTGCGACGGCGTTCACAAAATTCAAGGCCACCCAGATGAACGGCTCACGCAGCCAGATTCCGTCAGGACCCTGATCCCGGCCGCCTTGACCGGACCGCCCGGCCTCCCGCCGGAGGTTCCCGATTGTTCAAGTTGGCGGTGCGCGCCCAAAGCGCCGCCACAGAGGCACTGTTTCCCCGTTTTTTAAGAAGTCATCACGCGAGAGGATTGCTCCAATGAAACGCACCACGTCGTTGAGGTCAGGTCAAGGATCGGAGCGGATTTCCGCACTCCCAGGTCCGATTGCCCGGGGTTTATGGGGCGGGGCGGGTGCACTGCCTTGCGTGATCGGGCTATTGGTCGCTGTGCCCGCCTTCGGCGCAGACACGGGCAGCCTGGGCTCGACGGTGTTCATCGACACCAACTGGAACGGCAAACAGGACGCGAACGAGCCCGGTATCGCGGGTGTCCAGGTGCGGCTGTACGGCCCCGGTCAGCCCGGCGCAGGCACCCTCAAAACCACCAACGCCCAGGGTGAGTACCTGTTCTCCGGTCTGGCGCCGGGCCAGTACCAGGTGAAACTGCCCGCGGCGCAGATGAGCGGCACCGGGACCGTCGCGACGGCCCTGAGCACCTACTTCAATGCCCATGGCATCCCGACCGTGGTGCCCGCCAAGGCCTTGGCGACCAAGACCTCGGCGTACCTCAACAACGCCATCCGCCAGGACGGCGACAGCAACGGTGTACAAGCCTCCGGTTACGCCGGTTACGGCGCCGGGATCGACTCCGATGCCGTTCCCCTGGCCATCGGTAAGGCGCCCTTAGACCGGCCAGCCGATTCGACCGACACCGGCCCGGGCATCGAGTTCGCGCAGACCGTGGACAGTAACGGCTACCTGCAGGACGCGACCGCCGATGCCGACGGGGACATGACGGTAGACTTCGGCGTGGTCCACCAGTGCTACGACATTTGTGACATCGACCGGAACGGGAGCATCGACCAGTCGGACATCGACTGGATCTATGCCAACCGGTTCAAGGCCCCGCAGCCTGGTCCGGGGACGCCTGGGAGCGGGAGTTGCGGAGGTTCAAACCTCATCACCCTCGACGACTTCGCTTGGTGTCAAGCCCTGAAGCAGAACCAGCCGATCAAGGACGTCGCCATCGGCAACCGTGTGTGGAAGGACGTGGGCACAGTGGACGGCAAGTTCACGCTGAATACCGACTTGCCCCTGTCCGGCGTCTTCGTCACCGTCGTCAACCAAGACACCAACGAGAGCTACACGGCGAAAACCGACGCCAAGGGTTGCTATCTGGCGCGCGTCACGGCCGGTTCCTATGTCGCCAGGATCCTCGCGGGTCAGCCGGTGTTCGCCACTCTGGAAGGTGTCGCGATCGATGGATTCGACATCAGTCTCGCCGGTGACAACCAGATAACGGACGACAGCGGCGATCAAAACGGCTTGCAGTTCGGCGGCGACATCGACACTAACGTGTTCGACCTCGCTCCCGGCTCAATGCCGCTTGGTGAGGCCTCCAGCGCGGCTTGCGGCTTGGCCCCGACGGATCTGCCGGATGCGAACGTCAACGAGACCGCTGACTTCGCCTTCAAGGACGGCCCGCCCCAGGCCGGTCTGATGAGCCTGGGTTCGACGGTCTTCCTGGACCGGAACCACAACGGAACATTGGACGGCAGCGAGCCGGTGGTGCCCGACGTGACCGTGCAGTTGATCGACCCGCTGCTGGGAACCGTAGCCCAAACCGCTATCACAGATAGCAATGGCAACTACTTCTTCGTCAACCTGAACGAGAGCGTAGGCTACAAGGTGCGTATCCCCGCCGCGGAGATGGATGCCGAGAACCCGGACGGTCACTTGGCGCGGTTTATCCGGGACTACTACGCCAACCTGTCGCTGGGGATCCCGGCCCAGGTGCCGACCAAGGCGCTGGCCACCAAGATCACGCTCGGCAGTAAGAGCGACAGTCAGATTGACAACGACAGCAACGGCGACCAAGCCGCCTACGGTCTGGAGACCGTCTCCCCGGAAATTACCCTGGTGTTCCAAAACGAGCCGCTCAACGGCGCCGGGGCCGGCAAAGAGTATGCCGCAGGGGGCGATACCGCCGGCTTCGATCAGGATAAAATCGGTGGTGCGCTAGACGAGAACGGCGACATGACGGTGGACTTCGGCTTTGTCCACCAGTGCCAGGCGATTTGCGACATCGACGGCAACGGCGTGGTCGACAACTCAGACCTGAGCCAGATCCGCGGCCCGCTGAAGGGCACCCAACTGCCGGCCAACATGATTGGTGCTCCGGGCACCGGCGACTGCGGTCAGACCGGGTACATCACCGGCAACGACTACACCTGGTGCCGCGCGATACGGCTGATCAACTAGCCGCGGCGACCTGAGGCCGCACCCGCGGCCGAATCAACCGGGGCGAGGGATCGCCCCTTTTTTTTGCTTCCCGCTCATCAGGCGCCATCAGACTCCGGGGTGCTGTTGTGTTCCCGGAGCGGATCTGCACAAGGTCAGGACCAGAGGCCGCGGTATAACCCGATTCGGGCGTCGGCTGGCAGGCGGGGCTCGTGGTTCTGGAGCCTGGCTACTGTCAGTTTTTTTTACACTCGCCCTGGCCGCCCGTCTTTCATAAACTTTATACTATTGATTTTTATCGTAATATATTTTTTGGCGCAAAATTTGCTTTATCCTTCCGAAGTCCCGAGGCGCGATTCGCGCGATTCCTGACTTTCCTAAACAATGAGGTCGCATAATGCTACAACGCTCTTTCGCACTCGGCGCCCTATTCGGATGCGGACTGTGCCTGTCCCCGATCGCATCCGCCTTGCCCGCGCTGACCATCACGCCCGTCGGTCCCACCTCCTTCCAGCAGGGCCAAGCGAATGCCGTGATCACATTTGATTTCGTCTACAGCGGCGTGACCCAGGCGTCGGACGTCCTGGTGTTCCAGGATGCCTTTGTCGGGTACAATCCGGACGTCTTGACATACAAGAACCATACGATCAACAACTACCTGTCGACGGTTTCCGACGATAAGGTCTTCGGCGACGCCAATTACAAGACCTCGACCACGAACGGGAACCCCCTGCCTACCGGCTGGGTCTATAACGGACCGAACCTTGGAAACCCGGTGGACAAGACTTCCTACTGGGATGGGTCACTCGCCTTCACCCTGTACACCAACTCCCTCAACCCCGAAAGCGATCTCTTCCTGGGACAGACGCCGAGCTTCGTTGCCTTTAGTGTGACCTTCGATGTGATCACGACTCAGATCGCCAACTCGGCGATCATCATGATCGACGATCGGTCGTACCTGAACAACGGCCAGCCGGTGACGACGCCAACGCTGGACTACAAGCACGGCAACGCCCAGACAAGCTTCTATCCCGTCACAGTCAACGGCGAGGTTCAGGTTGTGGCCCCGGTACCGCTGGCGTTGATGGGACTGCCGCTTGCGCTCATGGGGCTGCGCCGCCGCCTGATCCGCTCGGCCTGACCCACGGGGCGGTGGCCGCGGGCGCCACCGGCCCAAGGTCGCGTAGCGGCCCTGTCGGAGCGGCTTTCAGCCGCGCCGGGGCCTGAAACCCACACCACGTCGCAGGTGCCGCGCCCTGGCATCGCGGCCTGAGGCCGCTCCCACCAGAGACGTTCATTTTGCGGGGTGACTGAGGTCCCATCCATGGACCTCAGCCCGCCCCTTTCCCTCGCTTCTTCGCTCCCAGGCTTGACCACTGCCGTGGTCAGCCCCTCCCCGCCACGGTCTGAGTCACCCCCACGCGCTGCCCCGGCGTCCAACCCTGCCTGG